>Ga0105243_10002480_pt1 | contig 15402 bp, 17 predicted proteins | sample KBSM34metaG_FD_81525 | JGI IMG/M metagenome (GOLD analysis project Ga0105243, IMG submission 81525) | Miscanthus rhizosphere microbial communities from Kellogg Biological Station, Michigan, USA - KBS M3-4 metaG | ecosystem: Host-associated > Plants > Roots > Rhizosphere > Soil | place...
GCGGCCCCGGCGGTCGGAGCGGATCATGCCGGAACCGCCCTCGGAATCTACGATAGAGGTCATGCATGGCTATCTATCACCTCTCTCGTCGCCTCGGGAACAGGTGCTGGGTGGAGCGCTTACTCCGCGACTCTCACTCGTTTTTCGATTTCATCAACCGGGCTGCGATCTCCTGCACTTCCTTGGCCGGAATGGCGAAACTCTGGGCGCGGTCGGCACGGGCGATATTCATGCCCACGCATTTGCCGTCGAGGTCGACCAGCGGGCCGCCGACCGAGTCCCGCGCGCCGAGGATGTCGTGCTGGATCACCCGCGGAAAACCGGTCCGGCGGGGCGAAAAATCGCCGCTCATCTGGTCGTTGCGGCTTTGCTCGTCGGCCATCTCGCCGCGCGCCATCAGCCGCACCTCGACCGCCAGCTCCTTGCCGTCGCGGCGGATTTTCAGCTTCACCGCCGATCCCGCCTTCCGATCCTTGAGCTGATCCCGCAGTTCGGCCGGTTTCGACACCTTCTTCCCCTCCACCGCCACGATCACGTCGCCCGGCTGCAACCCGGCTTCGCGCGCGCCGCTTTTTTCGCTCACCTCCGCGATCGCCAGCGACTTCCCGCCCTCTTTCAACACCACGCCGAGCGCCGCCCCGCCGGATGCCGGAATCTCCCGCGCGTTCGCGCTGACGATGCCCGGCAGCACGCGCCGCTTCGCCCGGCTGGTCGCCCCGTTCGCCACCACCCAGGCGCCCTGCGGCGGTTCGCCCGAGGCAAAGGCAACGGGAGTCAGATTTTCCGCCGTCACCTTGAGCAACGCGACGTCCCAGATCGGATCGACTGCCGCCACGCGGACGTCGGCGAACGTTTCCGCGTCGACGATCACGTTGAGCGTCCCGGCCGATTGCACCTCGCTGGCCTTGGTCAAAATCCAGCCGTCGGGCGAAACGACCACGCCGTAGGCCAGCCGCCGCCGTCCTTCCTGGATCACCGCGCTCGACCGCTGGATCGAGGCCTGGGCATCGGTGAAAGCGGCCACCACGGCGTCGCCATTGCGGCGGCGCGCGGTTTCCAGATTTTGGTCGGCGAGCGCCGGACTGACGGCCAGCGCGAGTGCCAGCAGGAGTGTTTCAGGATTTTTCACCGAGCCGGAGCGTGAGGGTTTCGGCCTTGCCGCGGCGGAGCAGTTCGAGCACCACGCGGTCGCCGGCCGCCATTTCCTTGAGCTGGTCCTGCAAGTCATCGCGTTGCTTCAGATCCTTGCCGTTGAGCTTGAGCAGGACGTCGCCCTCGACCAGCCCCGCCTTTTCCGCCGGGCTCTCGCGCCCGACCTTGGTCACCTTCAGCCCGCCTTCCGGCCGGGCCTCGGTCGCCAGCCCGAGGAAGCCTTTCCCCTTCTCGGGTTTCTTCGCAAACGGCCCCTCGCCGACGAAATCGCCGCGCTCCATCTCGTTCCAGTGGGCGAGGAATTCGCGCACCGGCACGTGCATGTTCTGCGCCAGCACCTCGCCGACCCGCGAGTGGATGCCGATCACCCGGCCGTTCAGATCGAACAACGGCCCGCCGGAATCGCCCCCGATCAAGGTGCAGTCGGATTGATAGGTCGACTCCGCGATCCTCACCAGGCGCCCGAGACGGACGACCGACCCGCGCTCCTTGTCGAACCCGCCCGAGTGACCGAGCGAAAACACCCAGTCGCCCAGCCGCGTTTCCTCGGAACGATCCAGCTCGGCGTGGGGATACCGCCCCTTTTCCAAAATGCGAATCATCGCGCAGTCGGTCGAGGCGACCAAGCCGAGCGACTCCGCCTTCAGCCGTTTGCCGTCCTCCAGAATCACGGTCATCTCCCGGTTCACGCCGCCGGCGACATGCGCCGCCGTCAGCACCAGTCCCTCGGGCGAAACGATCACCCCGCTGCCGCTGCCATCCTCCATCTCGATCCCCACCGTCGCCCCGCGGGCCTTTGGCAGCGCGGCCACCAGCGCCTTCTGGATCGCCTCCAGATCCCGCCGGGTTTCTGGCGCCTTCTGATCCTGGAAATACGGCCGCTGCACCTCGGCCCACGCCGCCCAGGGCAACAAGGCGGATAGAATCAGTGGAAAACGACGGATCATTGGAAAATCGCACGAGGCTAACGTGTCAAAGCCCGCCGCGCAACCCCACCCGCCGATAGATCGCCGTCCACTCCCGGCCCTCGCGGCCGGGGAACACCCGCTGCGGCACCCAGGCGTCGACGCGTTCGAACCAAGGCGCGAGCAAGCCGTCGATCTCTTCGATCGAGGCGTTGAACGGCGGACCTTGATCCTCTTCGCCCGGGTCGTTCGGCGTCAGGTAAAACACGCCGCAGAGCAAACCGCCGGGGCGCACCAGCTCCGCCGCGGCCCGGGCGTAGCGCGGGCGATCCGACGGCGGAATGGCGCAAAAACACGTGTGCTCCCACCAACCGGCGAAGCCGTCCGCCGGCCGCCACGCATGGTCGAACAAATCGCCCTGCAGGTAGGTTTCCCCGCCCGCTTTCGGAACGCGTTCCGCGCCCGCCACCGCCGATGCCGCCAGATCGAGCCCGACCACCGGCACACCGCTCGCGGCGATCGCCCGCACATCGTGGCCGAAGCCGCAGCCGGGCACCAGCACCGGCCCGCCGCCCCACAATTCCGCGGGCGAACGGCGCGCCATCAGCTCCAACAGCGGCGGGGCCGCCTCGCCTTTTTCCCAGGGCGTGTCGCCGAGCCCGTAGCGCGCTTCCCAATCGATCATGGCGATTCCTCGTCCGGCGGCCTCGCGGCGTCAATGCCTCACATCCGGCGCAGGTAGTCCGGCAGCTCGCGCTGGCGTCCCGGCGGCAGCGTCGGGCTGGAAAACGAAATCACCGCGCCGATGCCCGCGGCATGGTCGCCGCCAAGCCGCGGTTCGACGTCGAACTCGGGGAAACGGTAGCGCGCGCGCGCCTTCCACGCCACGCCCAGCAAAACCAGCAGCAGCACGCCGCCCGCGCCCGCGCCAGCCGGCATCGCCCATGGCCGGGCCATCGCCAACAGACGGGCCTTGCGGTCGTCCTTCTCCTCCTTGGCGACGGACGCCGCCGGAGCGGCGGTTTCCACCGCGGCTTCCGCCCCGCCCTTCATCACCCGCTCCATCCAATACAGGCGGATCGACATCTGCAGCGTGAACGCCTCCAGCTGTTCGGCCGGATGGGTCTTTTCCGCCGCGCCCGCGATCACGCTTTGCAACGTGCGGCGCTGCTCGGCCTGGGAAATCACCTCGGCGATCGACGGGCTGAGCATCCACTGGGCGCGCTCCGGCGCACCGAGGTAGTAGAACACCACCGCCGCCGGACGCCCCGTCGCGAAGCATCGCTCGATGAGCTCCTCCGCCCGCACTTCGCCCGGAATCTCCTGCGGCCCGTCGAACAGATACACGAACAGGTCGATCGACGAATCGCCCGCGTGGTAATTCAAAAATTCCAGACGCGCCGTGGCCGCAGACGGGCTGAGCAGCTTCTGCGGGTCAACCAGGAACGTTTTCGGCCGCTCGGCGAAATAGGCGCCCCAGAACGACTCGGGCACCGGCGGTCGCACCTCATCCGAGATCTCGCCGGGCGCCGGAGCCACGTAGGCCATCGGCTCGGAAATCGGTTCGCCCGCTTCCTCGGGCGGCCGCTCGCCGGTCAGCAGCTCGGCCCCCGGAATGAGCGGCGGAACGGCGGGCTCGGCGGGCTTTTCCTCATCCGCCGCCTTGCCCTTCTTCGCGTTCTTGGCGGGTTTCGACGCCTTGTCGGCCGGCTTGAGCGCGGCGAGATCGTCCGCGCGCCACTCCGGCAACGGCGGCGCCTCTTGCGCGGCCAAAACTGTGGCGAGCGCCAGCCAGCAGGCGGAAACGCGCGCGATCACGGGCGCACCTCCTCGTTTGCCGCCGGCGTTTCGGCCTGCCGATGGCCGCGGCGCATCTTCGCCACGGTGTCGGGCACGGGCGGACGCGCCACCCGGCGTTCGAATTTCCCCGGCCGCCACCACGCCTGGCGGCTGCGCTTGATCAAGATCTCCTCCAGCTGGGCGATCGCCCGCACGATGCCGTCGGCGTGCCTCCCCTCCAGCCAGTAGGCGTGGGCGCGGGAGAGGCAGCGGAACGTGTCCTCCTCCGTCAGGAACGCCTCGGCCCGGTAGCCGAAGGTCATGCCCGCGGCTTTCGATTCCGCGTCGAGCGCGAGCAGGATTCCCGCCTCGTTCGGCAGGTGCACCGGCACGTCCTCGAACGCGCCGCGGTTGAGCAGCCAGAACCCGAACTGGCGGAGGTTCGAAAACCCCCGGAACGATCCGGTGTGAACCGCGATGAACAACTGCGGGAAGCGCCGGTTGAAACGCTCCATCGCCTTCTCCACCTTCGCCCGGTCCTGCCGGCGCATCAGCCCGGCCGCGTCGGTCAGCGACCGCAACCGCACTTCCTGCGCACCGAACAACGCGTCAGCCTCCGACAGCACGAAACCGCAGTGCGGGCAGCTCTCGGCGGCACGGTGGATTTTCTGCACGCAGCGCGGGCACTTCATCGGGGGAAGCAGGTAAAAACTCGCCGAAACTAGCCCGGCGGGATTATTTCGCCAAGGTTAAATAATTTCCCGCTCGCCGGGAATCGATCCGCGAAGGCGGGAAAACCACGAAATGACACGAAAGCCACGAAATCAGACACTTTCGTGAATTTTCGTGTCTTTCGTGGTTCCTCATTTCGGAATGCAGGAGAAGGGATGGTGAGAGAATGGGGCGGCGGTTCTCCTCTGGCTCCTGATCCCTAGCTCCTGGCCCCTCAAGGGTTCCCCGCCTCACTTCTGCTTCGCCCACGAGTCGCGCAAAGCAACCGTGCGGTTGAACACGAGCCGTTCGCCCGGCACGTGGTCCTTGGCGTCGGCGACGAAGTAGCCCGTGCGCTCGAACTGGCAGCCGAATCCGGGTGCCACGTCCGCCAGCGACGGCTCGACCTTGGCGACGACCGTTTTGAGCGAATCCGGGTTGATCACGCTGAGGAAACCGCCCTCGGCATCGTCCGGGTTCTCGGTGGTGAAAAGGCGGTCGTAGAGGCGAACCTCGGCGTCGCGGCCCAGCTCGACGCTGACCCAGTGGATCGCGGCCTTGCAGACGACGCCTTCCGGCGCGTCGGCGCCCAGCGTGCCCGGCAGGTATTCCGCACGGACTTCGGTGACCGAACCGTCGGCCGCCTTGTCGTAGCCGGTGCAGCGGACGATGTAGCCGCCGCGCAGGCGGACGCAGCGATCCGGACCGAGGCGGAAGAACTTCTTCGGCGGATCTTCCATGAAGTCGTCGCGCTCGATCCACACCTCGCGGGTGAGCGTGATCGGACGCGCGGCTTCGGCCGGATTTTCCGGGATCTCGGCGGTTTCCGTCGTCCCTTCCGGCCAGTTGGTGATGACGAGCTTCACCGGGTCGAGCACGGCCATGCGGCGCGGCGCGACCTTGTTGAGGTGGTCGCGCACCTCGTATTCGAGCAGCGCGACGTCGGTGGTGCCGTTGTATTTCGTGATGCCGACGCGTTTGCAGAAGTTGCGGATCGCCTCGGGCGTGTAGCCGCGGCGGCGCAGGCCGGAAATCGTCGGCAGCCGAGGATCGTCCCAGCCGCCGACGTGACCTTCGTTCACCAGCTGGAGCAGCTTGCGCTTGCTCATCACCGTGTAGGTCAGGTTGAGGCGGGCGAACTCGATCTGGCGCGGTTTGCTCGGCACCGGGCAGTTCTCGATGAACCAATCGTAGAGCGGCCGGTGGTTTTCGAACTCCAGCGTGCAAAGCGAGTGGGTGATGTGTTCCAGCGCATCCTCGAGCGGATGGGCGAAATCGTACATCGGGTAGATGCACCACTCATTGCCGGTGTTGTGGTGCTCGGCGTGCATGATCCGGTAAAGCGCCGGGTCGCGCAGATTGAGGTTCGGCGACGCCATGTCGATCTTCGCCCGCAGGATGCATTCGCCCTCCTTGAACTCGCCCGCCTTCATCCGGGCGAACAGGTCGAGGTTCTCTTCCACCGAACGATCGCGATAAGGCGACGGCGTGCCGGGCACGGTCAGATTGCCCCGGTTCGCCCGCATTTCCTCCGCCGTTTGTTGGTCGACGTAGGCCTTGCCGTTCCGGATGAGATGAACCGCGCAGTCGTGGAAAAACTGGAAATAGTTGCTCGCGAAATAAAGGCCATCGCCCCAATCGAAGCCGAGCCACTTCACGTCGGTCTTGATGCTCTCGACATACTCCGACTCCTCCTTTTCCGGATTCGTGTCGTCGAACCGCAGATGACAGCGCGCGCCCTCGTGCTCCTCGGCGATGCCGAAGTTCAGGCAGATCGACTTCGCGTGGCCGATGTGCAGATAACCGTTCGGCTCCGGAGGGAAGCGCGTGATCGTGGTGGAATGCTTACCCGAGGCAAGGTCCTCGGCGATGATCTCGCGGATGAAATCAAGTTTGGGAGAGTCGGACATTTGGAATCAAAGGAGAAGAGGAACCACGAAAAACACGAAAGGACACGAAATTAGAGGACGACACGGCGCACTTCGATGCGGCGGTGTTTGAAATTGAGAATCACACCGACGCGCAGACCGGTGATTCGGAGGTAATTGAGGATCTGACCGACTTCATGTTCACCGATGCGATCGATCGTCTTGGTGTCGATCACGATCGATTGAAAGGCCACCAAATCGGGAATGAACTCCCCCACTCGAATCCCCTTATAATCGAGCGGATATCGAGGCTGTTGAACGAAAGGGATTCCGCGAAGGTCAAACTCGCGCACCAGTGCGTTCTCGTAGGGCTTTTCCAAAAGCCCGTGACCAAGCACACGATGCACCTCCACAGCGGCGTCTAATATTCTGCCGACTTCCGCGTGGAATAGAACCTCCCCTTCTTCCATTTTCGTGAAATTTCGTGCCTTTCGTGGTTCAAAAAATCACTTCGCCAATTCCTCCAGCAAAGCCTGGTTCAGGCGAATGCCGGCTTCGAAGTTTTCGACCGGGAAGTTTTCGTTGGGGGCGTGGATCTTGCAATCGGCCAAGGCGAGGCCGAGGAGAAGCGTGTCGACGCCGAGGATGTCGCGGAACGCCTGGACGATCGGGATGCTGCCGCCCTCGCGGATGAGGACGGGTTCGGCGTCGAAGGCCTTGCGGAGGGCGTTTTGCGCGGCCAGGCCGAAGGGCGAATGCGGATCGATGGCGTACGGTTTGCCGTCGTGACCGACTTCCATCTCCATCGTCAGGGTCGGCAGGCAGTGCGCTTCGAAATGCTCCCGCACCTTTTCCATGATGTCGGCCGGATCCTGATCGGGCACGAGGCGGAAAGAGAACTTCGCGAACGCCTCGGCCGGCAGCACGGTCTTCGAGCCTTCGCCCTGATAGCCGCCGCCGATGCCGTTGACCTCGGCGGTCGGTCGCGCCCAGGTGCGTTCGGCCGAGGTGTAGCCGCCTTCCCCGAACAAGCCGGGCGAACCGGTGACCTGAAGAAACACGTCGTCGCTCACGCCGGGGACCTTCGCCCACATTTCGCGCTCCCAATCTTCCAGCGGCCGGACGTCGTCGTAGAAACCCGGAATCGCCACGCGACCGGTGGCGTCATGCAGGCTGGCGACCAGTTTGCCGATGCCGGTCGCGGGATTCGCGATCGCACCGCCGAAAATGCCGGAATGAAGGTCGCTCCGAGGTCCACGCAAGGTCACTTCGCAGCACGCGATGCCGCGCAAGCCGTAGCTATAGGTAGGCATCCCCGGCCCCACCATGCCGGTGTCGGACACGGCGATGACGTCGCATTTCAAAAGTTCCGCGTTCTCACGCAGGAACGGCGCCAGGCTCGGGCTGCCGATTTCCTCTTCGCCTTCGAAGAGAAACGTGAGATTCACAGGCAATTCGCCTTTTTCCCGCAGCGTCTTCTCCACCCCGAGAATGTGGGCGAGCATCTGGCCCTTGTTGTCGGTCGCGCCGCGGGCGAGGATCTTGCCCTCGCGGATCACCGGCTCGAACGGCGGAGTTTCCCAAAGTTCGAGCGGATCGACCGGTTGGACGTCGTAATGGCCGTAGATGAGAACCGTGCGACGGCCTTCGAGGTGCTCGTTTTTCGCCACCACGATCGGATGACCGGGCGTGTCGTGAAGCGTCGTCTGCAGCCCCATGCCGGTGAGTTTTTTCACCAGCCAATTGGCGCAATCCCGGACGTCCCCGGCGTTCCGGGAATCCGTGGAAACGCTGGGAAAGCGCAGAAAGGCGAAGAGGTCTTCGAGTTCGGGCGTCACGGCGCGCATGCTGGCCGCCCGGCCGGGTCCGTCGCAAGGCGAATCCTCGGCCCGAGGGCCGACCGCAGCCCCCGGCGAACGTAGCTCAAGTTTTCAACTTGAGGATCTTTCGACTTCTCGCGGCCTAGATTGCTCGCTCCCAAAGACCACTCGTCGTAGGCATTCACCGAGTCCCAGCCCAACTCATGCTCCATGAGTTGGATCGCCGGCAGCTCGATCAGGTGGTCTTCAGTAAAAGGTTTCATCAACGCTGAACCCTATTCGGCAATTGCCTCAAATCCTCCATCGCAGAACCAACCAGTCCCCGACGCCGCGGTGTAAAGCGCACCTCTCCATGAGTTCACATGGACGCCAGTGATTGATGTTGCCGATAATCGCAAATCCTCCTCAACCGCAACCGATCCACCTGCATCATAGAGTTCTTTCAGCCGACGCTTAATCTCGCCTAATTCACTAACCGCATGGTCAGAGTACAAAGCACCGAGTTCCAGCGTTTCAAAGTGTTTGCACGCTCGTGCAAATTTCTCGTCACTCCACCCGTCTGGTTGCACCACGTCGTACAGAACTCCTAATGGATCACTATCGACCAATTTGGCGCTGATCCACACTCCATCATCGAAATCGTCGTAATAGGGGTGGAAGGTCTGCTCCTCGAAAGAGCTGGCTATCGTATTCAGCTTCTTGTGATTGCAGACTTTACACGCGGGAACCAAATTGAATGGGACCACGGTAAGCAGCGAAAAATGAGCTTCCGGGAGGTAATGATCGAGAGTCGAAACATCTCGCTGTGCACAAAGGGGACAACGCCGCTGGGGCACGACTATTAGCTTATCGTAAATCGCCCGTCCGGGCGTATTGGGCCTCGCCATCCTGGTCTTGTAGGTGTCGACCAACTCCTTCTTTGGCACAGGCCCAACCGCCCCCGTCTGCGCAATCAAATGCCATTCGGCCAAGGCACCCTTGGCATCATAGTCGAGAGAGGCCGCCTCAACCCTTGGACGAAGCGCTTCTAAATGGCGCCGCATTGCCGGATTACGAACAATCGAAATGCAGCTGGCGTATATCGCTCCTGCATCCTGGGTAGGTTTATTCAGCTTCCTCACCACCCGCCTCCCTTCGCAAATACATTACCCGGAGCATTGCCCTGGCCTCAGCTCCTAGCTCGCCCTGAAACTTGCGAACCGCCCGTTCAAAGGTCGGCGTCGATTCAGACACCTCACGGAGCATTCGATGAAAGCCTGCATCCGTCACCTCAAATCCGAACACCTCTCGCGTGAGAATCCCCACATTCTCCCCAAACGTCTGGCACTCTGGTCGCTCTGCCAGGGCGACGGCGCCAGAACGTTGCAGTTTCCATACGCAGCTCCTTGGAACCTCCTGGAGAACTACCGGCGAATGGGTCGCAACGATTGCCACTCCGTTGCGATCAATCAACAAGTCTGAAAGCGCCCTGACAAATGCAGAGAGCAATGGAGGATGCAGGTGGCCTTCTGGTTCATCAAGCAGCACCAATGACCTCTCTTCGACCAGCTCTACGAGCTTGGTAATGGAAAGCAGGACGATTTGGTGTCCGGAACTAAGGCGCTTGAAGAGCTTCCGGATTTCCGCCTGCCGCTCCTTCTCTTTGATTCCTTGAATAAAAGAACCCACCTGAGCGGCGGCGAAAATCGGATCGGTCTCCAAGGTTTCCACAGCTCGTTTCCATCGCTTCGCGCGAGATCCGAAAGAACACTCTGTCGCACTTTTCACGAACTCGGTAGCGAGAAGCGCGGGAGATTTGGATGCGGCTATCTTGTTGCCGTCTTCGTCGACCCTCCTAAGCCCAACGTACGAAAAATCCACTTTCCCTTCTTCATCTAATTCGTCAGGCGCCAGCAGGAAGCTGTCGAATGCACTGAAGCAGACGGAGACCAGATTGGAAAAGGGAGCCCCCGCCTTGTGGAGGGGTCCGTCTGTCGTAACGAACCTTCCTGACTGCGCTGCGATTGAACGCTTCGCGACCAGAGCCTTCGTCATGAGATTCATCGTGTGGGTCTTCCCGACTCCGTTACGACCAATGACAACGTGCACATTTGTGGGAGGGTAAGATTCCGGTTCCACTTCAAATGCAAGCTTCAGGCCCTCCTCATTCTTTGAATCCCGCTTTGGACCAATATAAGAAAAATGGAACTCGGTGAGCTTGGCACCACCTTGAGTCATGCGGTGAAACTGCCCTTCAATCTCTGTGCTGCGCACACTCCTCTGGAGAGAAATCCGGGTTACCTTCTCTGCCTTCGCCTTCTCCCATAGCTCCAGATCCAAGGCCAAATCGTTGAGCGACCGTAGAATGTCGGAACGCTTCTCCTCACCGAGGCCATTTAGGTTCTCGTAGTAGTCCGCATCCTGGCCAATTGAGAAGAACCGCTCATCGAGAGAATTGAACTCCTTCGGCAAGTCCGGTCGGCGCTGCTCGTTCTTCATGCCAAACTGCCCAATCTTCACAGCCCCAATACGGCGTTTCTCCCCGTCTTCGACACAGGCAAACATCTGATACATCGTCGAATATTCGAACCAATCATCCCACGCATCTTCGAGCAGGAACACCGTGTCCGCCTCCCACGCAGGCGTTGGGCGGATGGGAACGACCTTGAATCGGAGATTCTGAAGAGTTCTTGCCATTGAGAGATCCTATTTAGAAGAGGTTTTGCTTAATTGGTTCACTGCTGCTCGAAAAACATGAAGGCATACACGAGCGGTGTCTTGATCGGGGGCGAAACCTGAAGCCTTCTGCTCGTAGGGGTGGATGTAATTACGAAAGTCTCGCAGGGCGTGACTGAACTTCTTAACGTCGAGCTTCAGGGCGCCGACCTCATAGGCGCAGTCGATTAGCGCAGCCAAGTTCCAGCGCCAGAACGGCAAAACCTTCCCAGCATCATCCTTGGGAGCAGAAGGAGCTTGGTTAAACTTCCTCGGATCGGCCTGTGCGGCCCCGAGCAGCAATCCCTCGAGCATGCTTCCCAACAACAAAACCACCGAAAGATGCGCGCCAGCTCCCATGCATGCTTTCGCTTCGACCCACCTATGCTCCATCACCGAGACGAAGCCGCCCTCGATCGCAACACGGTCGAATCGCACGTCGGGGTAGTCCTGTTTCAGAAACTGGCTTTCGGTCAGGACTTCGGTTTTGGCACTAGCACCTTGCAGGCGTGCAGCAATCCTTCGACACGCTTCCAGTTTTCCCGCCTCCGCAAGTTTGAATGCCTCGGCGTATTCGGCGAACGATCTAATCAGCTGTGCGACGACTTGATCAGACTCAAGTGCCCAGAAAGACCTCAGTCGCTTTGCCTTCGATACTCCGTCTTCACAATAACGAGAATCAGCAATATTTTTCCCGGTCGCGTCCTTAACTGCTGCATCAAAATCACGGTTGGTGAAGTCGAGCACGTAGCCGCCGCCCATACCAAACGCTTCTTCTAGCTGCCGTTTTTCAATGGACGTGAGACTAGACATGTTGAATTTCAATAATTACCTTGCAGCAGCTTCGGCGGAAGCGGGTTCGGTCCAGTGCATGAAAAACGGAGGGAACGTGGGGACGGCAGGCTAACAAAGGGGTTGGTTCGTGGAAGCAGGAAATGGGACCAAGTTTTCGGTTTTTAGTTCTCAGTTTTCAGCAAGAGGAAGGCGCCAATATGGCCTTGAGAGGAGAGGCGCGGGGAAATTGACCGCTCGCGAAGGAGACTCGGCTCCCTCCCCCCGGCGATTCATCGCCTCCGCTGAGGGCGGCGATGAATCGCGCGCAGTCCAGGAGCGCTGGCGGCGGCGTGTAGACGCAGCCACGGAACATGCGTGGCACCCGGAGTGAGGGGAGCTTGCTCCCGCCAGCGGCGCGGGAGCAAAAGCGTCGGGCGGACGCGGCGGCGGTGGGGATCGTGGCTGCCGCGGCTCGCGGCAGGTTGTGATTGCGGCGTCCCGCCGCAAGGCGAAGTGACACGGCGGCGAGACGCCACCACCACGGCCTGCGACGGGCCGTCGCAGCCACGGTAACTACGCCACTTGCGATGCTCGGGGGCCGAAAAGGTCTTTCGGTTTGGCCATTCCACGTACTCGGCGTTGCAAACTGAAATTCGGTTTGGTCGTCATGAGTGCTCCGGCGTGCAAACTGAAATTCGGTTTCGGCCTCCGACGTGCTCGGGCGCCCAAAAGACATTACGGTTTGGGCCTTCAACGTGCTCCGCATTGCAAACTGAAATTCGGTTTGGGCATCATGAGTGCTCGGGGGTGCAAACTGAAATCGGTTTTGGGCACTCTTGCATCGATTGTGGGCAAACCGGAATCGGTTTCGGGCCGCCGAGCACGCGTACGGGGCAAACCGAAATCGGTTTCGGGCATCATGGCATCGCGAGGGGCTCCCGGAAATTCCGTTCGGGCGGTCGCGCATCGAAAATGGCCAAACGGAAACCCGGCTTGGGCGTTTCATTACGTCGGGCACAAAAAAAGGGTGCCCGGCACGGTGGCCGGGCACCCGGGAGGGTTGGCGGGGTTCAGGGGACGACGACTTGCAGCACCGGCGCGGGCACGCTTTCGCCGCCGCGACCGTTGCGGGCGCTGACGTGGATGTTCACGGTTTGGCCGGACGCCAGGCCGTGAAGCGTGAGTTCGCTTTCGGACGTCAGGCGGTCGAGCACTTCTACGCCGGCGACGTCGGTGACGCGCACGCGGTAGTTTTCCGCACGACGGGCGCTTTCCCAATCGAGCGTCACGCTGCCGCTGCCGGTCGTGCCGGGAATCAGGCGCAAGCCTTCGGGGACTTCCGGCACCTGCGGGTCGCTGGGCCGGTCGAAGCCGAAGTGATACCAACGCTGGTCGTCGCGCGCGAGCAGCTGGGCAAGCTCCTCGCGCAGGCTGGTGAGGCGCTTGCGGGCGTTGCGCACGGCGGCGTCGAACTCGTCCTTGGCGTCGGTCGCGGCGACGGTGCTTTCGTTCGCGCGGGTCGCGGCGAGGGTGATCGCCTGGGCGGCGGCCCCGCACGCGGTGGCGGTGGCGCTGAACACCGGGCTCAAGTTCGGGATTTCGTGGTCCGGATGGTTGGTGAAGTAATCGCGGAGCTGTTGCAACGTGGTCAGCGGATGGTCCGGCACGCTGAGCGAGCCACCGGTGAAGCCCGCGCTTTGCCAGGCGTTCGACCAGCGGATGCCGAGCCGGCCCTTGAGGGCGTTGACGCAGGCGACCGCGAGCGCCCGGCCGTCGGCCTTGGCCTCCGCGAGGGACGAGAGGGTGTCGATTTTATACGACTTCGCCTCGTTCCAACGGGCCTTGAGACTGACCAAGGGCGGCGGCGTGTTGCCCGGCCCGGCTTCGCGGCCGGTGAGAACCTCCAGCTCCGGCCGCAGCACCGCTTCGGTGTTGTGCTTCAAGCCGACGGCAGGTCCGTGATCGCGGACCCCGTCGACGGCCTCGGCGAAAAGTTGAATGATGGTTTCGTACGATTGTGGAATGGATTGAGTGGCCATAGGTGGCAACGCACCGGCTAGCCAGAGACGAGCCTTCTAACAACTTTTATGTTGGCATTCATGAAGTTTTCACAAAGCCGATGAGTTATGTCCGGTTTTGTTCCCGGGCGGTGACCTGGCGTGGTTTGGCCGGGCGGTTTGGGAGGGGCCAGGGGCCGGGGTTTAGGGGCCAGAGAAGAGTGGAAGAAAGAGGGCCCGATGAATCGTGCGCAGCCCCCGGAGTCCGCGGAGCTTGCTCTGCCCGCTACCCACATCGTTGCCGGCCTTACGGTTCGCCATCTGCGTCCCAAAGGGACGGCTCATACCAGCCAGGGGTGAAAACCCCTGGAGCCGGATCGCGGGAGGAACCGCGTCCCGAAAGGGACGCCTCATGTGGGAAGAAGAACGCGTCCGTCGTAACCGGTTTGCATCAAAGGCGACGCCCTGAGCGCATAAGGCGTCCCTTTCGGGACGCGGAATTTCCGGCACGGGCCCACCCGGCATTTCATGCCGGGCTGGTATGAGCGGTCCCTGCGGGACCAAGAAAGGAACGCGTCCGCCATCACCCGTGAATCGAAAATGTGGGTAACGGGAGAGCAAGCTCCAGCCCTCCGGGCGGCCCTATCAGTCGCGCGGCGAGTTCTTGTCTCCCAAGGCCTTCCGTTTCTCCTCCCGCACCACGGCGAGGGCGTCGTAGAGGGCGAACAGCAGCAGGAACACCGTGGCGCCCCCGCAGGCGAGCCACCACAGGGCGAAGCGCAGCACGCTTTCGCGCAGCCAGCCGCCGATCCCCCACAGCCCGAGCGCCAGCATGCCGACCACCGCCATCAGCAAGCGGCCGATCGCCCGGCGGCGCGCCGCGCGGTCGTGCAGAATCGCCCGCGCGGTGGCGACGATGGGTGGGCGGTGGCGATCCATCACGGTGGTCGGTTCCAAAGAAAAGGCCGGCTGCACGGGGCAGACGGCCTTTTGGAAAAAATTCGGAAATCGCGGAAAACGCTTCAGGCTTCGCCTTCGGCAGCCGCTTCCGGGGCGCCTTCAACGGCTTCCGGAGCCTTCTTGGCGACCTTCTTGGCCGGGGCCTTCTTGGCGGCGGCTTTCTTCGCCGGAGCCTTCTTGGCCGGGGCCTGGTCGTCGGCGGCCTTTTTCGGGGACGACTTCTTCTTCACGATGCCGCCGAGTTTCGCCTGCTCTTTCTTACGCTTGAGGTAGTCCGTGCGGCGCTTGCGCTTGATGACCTTGTTGGATTGCTGTCCCATGGTTGGTGGCGAGGGGTTTACACAGCGGGCGGATCGCCAATCAAGGGAAAACCGGCTTTTTTCCCGCCGCCGTTCCCGGAGCGGGCACATGGAGCGTTAGCAAACCGCGAATCCGACGAATTCCGCGAATCTCTTTAGGGAATGCGGGAAGAGGAAAACCGAAACCACGAAAAACACCAAAATTCACGAAATTCAAAGAGTTGAAGTTTCAGAAGGTGAATTGCCTTCCCCTCCTTGAAACCTCTTCATTTCGTGCGTTTTCGTGCCTTTCGTAGTTCCCCTTTCGGAATGAGGGAAGCTGGAACTTCAGGAAGGCAAGCTGTAAGCTTCCCCGTCTAGCCCTCATTTCAAAACCAGAGTCTCCGGGCGGTTGTTGGGTTGGGGTTGTTGTTGGCGGAAAAGGGTTGGCGGCAGATTACCGA
>Ga0105243_10002482_pt1 | contig 15384 bp, 13 predicted proteins | sample KBSM34metaG_FD_81525 | JGI IMG/M metagenome (GOLD analysis project Ga0105243, IMG submission 81525) | Miscanthus rhizosphere microbial communities from Kellogg Biological Station, Michigan, USA - KBS M3-4 metaG | ecosystem: Host-associated > Plants > Roots > Rhizosphere > Soil | place...
ATTCCTACCGCCAGGTACTTTCCGTCAGGTGAGAAAGCGATGGCCGGCCTCTGTAGCGATGAGTGTCCGTCACCGAATTTCGGGTTACCTGAATTCAGGTCCCAAACTCTGAACGTTCCTGAAACAAAGGTGGCAGCCAGCGATTTCTGATCAGGTGCAAAGGTAATTGATGCAACTGCATTTCCTGGTCCTGCTCCTACTCCCAAAAAGGTTTGAAGCCGTTGCCTGGAAGCAAGATTCCAAAGAGCCACTGAGTTGTCCTGGGTATCGGCCGCGAGGAGTCTATTATCTGGTGAAAACACTGCTACATCGAAATATCTTCCTGCAGGCACATTGAACGAGCCTGATTCTTTTCCACTTATATCGTAGAACTTGATCAAATAATCACGCTGTTGCTGACGCATCGTGCGTATCGCTTCGGCAAATGCGATAGCGTCGTTGCCAATAAACCGGGCGTTTGCAATGCGCCCTGTTTCTGTAATGCGAAGCGCCTCGGCGTGTGCATACTGCCAAAACATAAACCACTCAAATCCTCGCAAATCCTCTTCTCCGGACTGCGGTGTCGTGTCTGCGACTAATTTTTCAATGCGAGCAACATTAGCAGTGGCAAGTTCCTGATTGGCCGCCTTCATGCTCGTCATGTACATGAGTTGTTTGTTGATCGTTATCTGATTAAGCGCGCGATTTCTCTGTAGGAAGGCTGTAATCGCCAGGGCACCCATGATTGTCAAAATAAAGGCAGCTACTCCCGTAGTCCTGATAACGCCGCGCCGGAACGCTGCGCGCTGTCGTCTGACTTCTGCATCGGGCAGATTTGCCTTAATCCAGTCGCGGTTGAAAACTCGCTCATAGATGCGATTTCTTACTCGCAGTCTCCCGTCTTCAGCCCGCGTAATCCCTGACAAACGCATAATACTTACCAGCGGTTGTGAATCATCGTCGGCGACTTTCCGGCTGCGTCTGATGCGGGAATAGAGATTCAAGAGTGCAGCAACGTCTTCACTACTGCGCAGCAGTCTCTCACGAACAAAGATCAGATTATCGTCATACTCCTGAGCGTGCTTGGTGAAAAACATTTGCCGGATCGAGTCATCGATTTCGCGAGTGCTTCCCTGCGCTCCATTTTCCGAAATTGCCTTGCAGAGCCGCTGTGTCAGATATGGATGCCCGTTGGTCCAATAAAAGACTCGACGTAGCAGGGCGTGATTCTCTGCGGAACTATGTCCCAGTTCCTCGGCGAGGGGTAAGGCTTCGCGCTCCGTGAAGTCATTTAACTCAATTCGTCTGCCTACGTTGAAAGGAGTCGTACGCGTATCGCGGATGAGATCAGACGGATTCGCAACACCCAACAGGCAAAACGTCAAGCGGTTCATCTCAGCATTCTCGTTGCGCAGGTTGTAGCACTCTCGAATTCCCGCAAAGAATTCGTCGGTAGAAAAGCCAAGACTCGCAACCGCATCAATTTCATCGACGAAGATCACCAGGCGTCCCATCTGTAGAGGCAACACTACTTTTCGAATGGCAGTGATCCAACGCTGCATCGGTCCCAGAGAAATGTTTGCCTTCCAGAATTCGAGCAATTGGTCCTCGAGATTGAGCCGGTCACCCAGTTGTACGATTAGCCCGCTGTACCATTGCTCGGGCGTAAGGTTGGTTCCGATTCCAGTGAGGTCCAACGCAGCAACACCGATTCCTGAATCGCGCAACCGCGTCGCGGTTCGCAACATCAACGACGATTTGCCCATCTGTCGAGCCGTCAACACGTGACAAAACTCATTCGCCATCAGACCCTGGAACAGATCCTCATCCGCGTCGCGACGCACATAAGAACGCGCGTCGGGGCGCATCGTTCCGCCAACGACGTAAAATCCTTGAGCGATGGGGATCGAGACAACGCTCATGCCAGGTTTCTTTTCAGGAATCTTGCGTAGAGATCACAACGCGGACCTGGCTCGTCGGCGGTATCGCCGGCGAGGATACCGGCACTACGCAAACGATAAAAGGCACTACTTGATAAGTTTGAGTTTGACTGCACAAAGCCGCGTAATTCCTGTTGCAATAGCTCGTCGCGTTCCAGCGAGATTAATATCCGGTTAAGATGGTCGCCGAATGGACCATCGTCGTGATCCGCAATCTGCTCCAAAGCTGACAGGCTGATTCGGCGCTTGCACATTTCGTAGAGACCTCTGTGCGCGAGGTACGGATGACCACCCACTAACTTTCGGAAGCGAGCCAGTTCTTCTTCGTCGGTTAGCGGACGTTCGTAGCGCTCGTTAAGTTCTGCAAGTTGCTCGATAGTAAAGTCCTCGAGCCGCAACCTCGTGCCGACGTTGAAAGGTGACTGGTTAAGATCGGATATAAAAAGATGGGCCTCGGTCGCATACGCGATCGCGATGGTGAGGCGGTACCAGGGTCCGTTTGGATCCAGCGCGCGTAAGTTGTGCCACGAACGAAAGAGGCCGAAGATCTGGCTTGCGTATTTATGATTGAAGAGTCGATCGACTTCGTCCAGCGCTAACACAAAATAAGACTCCTCATGAGTGAGCACCTCACGCCGCAGAAAACGCTCGAAGTTGCTGCTTGCGCTCAGACAATCATTCCAATTCTCGTGTGGTGGCGAAGGTAGTTCGAGTTGATAGGCAATCAACTCGGCCATGGCGAGCAGCAGCTTGTCAGCACTTTCGAAAGCGTCTGGCCCAAAGTGCTGAAAGTCAACCAGCAGAACGTTGGCGCCGACCATTCGAGCGGCTTCGAGCCCTCGCGCCAGCAGCGATGTCTTACCGACTTGTCGTGCACCTTTGACTAGTACGATACTGTCGTGCCTCGCAATGGCGTGACAGAACTCATCATCGCTGGATCTTGAAATGTAAAATGGTGAATGTAGAGGTAACGCTCCTCCCGGCGGTTCGATCAAGTCTTCTCGTGTGGGATTGTACCCGCCTGGCTGTTCACGAGTAACAATCTTGACCTCCGGGACAAAGCGGTACCCTCGTTTTGAAACCGTTTCGATATAAAGACCATCATTTAAGACGGCACGCAACGCATTGATAGTGACGGTGAGGTTGCTGTCTTCGACGATCGAATCAGGCCACAGGCTGCGCATAAGCTCATGTTTTTCCAGCATCTGCCCGCGATGCTCAATAAAAAACACGAGCAGGCTGAACAGCTTCGGCCGCAACTTTATCTCCTCAGTCCCGCGCCACAATTTGTAGTTTTTTACATTCAGACGGTAGGAGCCGAATTCATATTCTTCGTCAGCACGAAGTTTCATGGGGGAGGAATCCTTTAAGGCCAGTCTGGGCAGTTTTAGGAAAACTTAACCCAATTTTTGCTGCAATACTATTTGAAATTAAAGACTCAAGGCAATCCCTCAGGTAGACTCACCGCTGTTCGCAACTAAAGAAATTAACTTCAACTGCAAGGAGAAAAACAATGCCGGAACCCGTAATCGAAATCCTATCTTATGTCCCACTAGATATGAACCAATTCCTGGAATTTGCGGTCGAAGGCAAACCAGATGGACTCGGAGACTTCGAAACTGACGACCAAGGCGCAAGAATAACGGGCGTTTTTCGATGGCTCCACGGACGCGAGGTGCCTGAAGCCCACTTCTTCCACAGCGAAGCCGGAGATGCCGTACAGCTCTTCGTCGCTATGATCCAGAGAGTGGAGACCTACAACGTTCCATGGCTGAGACGAATCCCGGGGTTTGTACACATGGTCAATGACGACGGACTGATCGGTAAAACAAACTCATTCGCGCCCCTGAGCGATTTGATGGCGTTAGTTCGACCAGACCCAGCACTCGATGAGCGATTCGCACAGGGGAGAGCTGACATCGAAAGGGTCTTCGCAGAAATTCAATCGCCCGAAAACAGACTAGCAGTCGGTCGGAAAGGATTGTTAGCAACATTAAAGGGCGACATCGGAACCGATCCGCTGGAGTTGTTCGCCGAAGTCAGAAAAAATTTCAAAATCTCGCTCTGATCTGACTCACTCGGTCGGATTCACTTTCCCCAATTGCGAAGCCAAAGGAGATCACCATGAACAGAATGACTCACGGTGCGCTGGTGACTGGGAACACTGAAGAAGAAATCAACGCGTTGCGCGCGATCAATCCGACCTTCGCGTTTGGTTTCATGTTCTCGGACTTACAAAGCGACGACGAAAACCTGTTGATAACCTCACTCGACACCGTCCATGACTTGCGTTCCCTTGGAGCGACAATGGTGGATCCCGGTTTGGTAATTCCAGGGATCCACGTTTCCGCCGTCCATACCTTCCTTGGGCAGTTTGTGGATCACGACATCACTCTCGAAAGAGGGACTCGAAACATTAACCTGAGCGAGCCCACACCATTATCTCTGGAGGAAATCGCACAGACTATTGTCAATTCGAGGTCGCCCAACTTGGATCTGGATCATGTCTATGGTCCCGATATAGACGGAAATCTCTCTCCCCGAGATCCGTCCAACCCGGAAAAGTTGCTGCTGGGCCAGGTCGCAGAAGGACAAGGACTTCCGGCCGGTAAAGACGTCTGGAACGACTTTCCCAGATTAGATGGCAGGGCTCCGTTAGTTGGCGATTCGAGAGATGACGAGAACGTCATCATCAATCAACTACATGTGGCATTCATCAGGGCCCACAACGCTGTCGTCGACCGGGGACATCGATTTGATGAGGCACGTAAACTTCTAATTCAACACTACCAGTGGATCGTCCTGAATGAATTTCTGGAACAGATTGCCGACCCGGATGTCGTAAGAACGGTCCGGTTCAGAGGAACAAGATTTTTCAATCCACCGGCTCGAGCGTTTTTTATGCCGCTGGAGTTTTCCGTCGCGGCGTTCAGATTTGGACACAGTAAGGTTCGCCCGGCCTACGAACCTTTCAACAACGTCCAGGTAGCGGCCACATTGGATTTGCTCTTCAGACCGGGACGGACTCTGCCCGAGCATTGGATAATCTCATGGCCCAGTTTCCTCGACCCGGAAAATGACGATCGTTTCCCACGGCCGATTGATACATCGCTGACTCGGCTACTTACGGAGTTACCTCCCGATGTACTGAACGGGCAGGCACCGGAACCGAATCTGGCAATAAGAAACTTGCTTCGTGGCTATATCCTGAGGATGCCCACTGGCCAAGCCGTGGCAAAGGCGATCGCAATTCAGCCAATGACGGAGCAGGAGATTATCTCCGTAGCAGGCAAATTTTCGGGTCAATCGGGAGTCTTGAATGAAAGTGGTTTTGCTGCCCGGACGCCACTATGGTTCTACATCCTGGCAGAGGCTGCATTTTTTAGTGGCGGCCGCCACCTCGGACCAGTCGGTAGCACAATTGTTGCGGAAGTTCTTATTTCAGTCTTGCGCAACAGTACCTATTCAATCCTATCGGACCCTCAGTGGAGTCCTACTCTCGGAGCCACTCAAGGCCTGTTTGATCTCGAAGATCTGCTGAAGCTGGCCGGCGTCTTCTAACTCTAAACCCAGACCACACGTGACCGTCGAAACGAGGGCTCAAGGCCCCCAGCGGTACACGTGTGTTCACAACCCAGTAACCGGCAAAAGGAGCCCATAAAATGAACACGCAATCCAGCAACGCCCTTTCTTTAACAACTCCAAATTTGGCTCAGCGCCAACTCACCACCACCGATGGATGTCTGAATCCGGCCGCCTTCGAGCAGTTCCTCTATTGGCTCGGACCAGATGCCGAAGCAGCAGGCCGCAAATACGAATCGATTCGCGGCCGGTTGATAATGATGTTCAAAGCCCGCCGATGTGTATTCGCCGAGGATCTTGCCGATGCGACCATTGAACGTGTCGCGCGTAAGTTGAGCGATCTCTCAATAGGATTTACGGGAGATCCCGCTTTGTACTTTTATGGAGTAGCCAAAAAAATCTACCTGGAGCACCAGCGAAAGCTCGCAATCGATCACCGAAGATCTGAATCGTCGCGAGCAATCAGTGCCGACAATCCGGACCTCGAAGATATGCTCGACCAACTGGATGAAGCACTGAGCACAATATCGAAGTCTGATCGTGAACTAATTCTTAAATACTATAGCGGCGGTGAGAAGAACAAGATCAATCGTCAGGCTTTGGCGAACCACTTCGGCATCGGGGCCAATGCGCTCAGACTTCGAGTGTTTCGTATCAGAAAGGCCATAAAAAATTATATCCTGCAGTCCAACACGAATACGCTCATGCCCCACAAACAGTCCTGAAATCTATTGCGGATCGCGTTGGCCATGCGGGGCGAGGGCGCGAAAGATTAGGCCGATTCCGCCTGCCAGTAGTACGAGCATCACGATCGTGTTGAAGAGAATTGTAGACTGAAAATAGATCTGCAGGTTCATCAGGATCCCTGCAAAGATGATCACGATGCCAACGATCAGGAGCAACCAACCGACAATTGATTTGCCGTTGAAGAACAGGATCCCGATCCCGATGATCAGCGGGATCAGCGACAGACCGAAGGTGTTGTATCCCCCGACAGACCAGAAACTGCTTGATACGACAACGCGATTGACGATCAAGTATGCTCCCGCAATTGCCATTACCAGGCCAAGAAAGAACTCAGCGATTCCACCGGGCGTGCCTCCAGCACCGCGAACTCTAGTTTCATCATTCATAGTTCTTTAATACCTCCATCGGCATGCGCATTGCTCAATCGTGATTCGGCTCGGGTTTCGCGGGATGTTATCCCAAAAAACCTTTCGAGAGTCAGATATTTCCGGCATCACGAGGTTTGCGATGAATTGCCAAAGCTGTAACACGACGATTGATTACCGGTTTCAAACATACTGTTCAGATTGTGAAACTGAACGAGTAGATCTGCTCGCGATCGATCAGATCCACGTGCCAGTTGAATCAAAAAATCGATTGACCTGGACCAGGCGCGGTGTAAATCTCATCTATCTATTGACCATCTCCGCGGCAGCCATGATCTCCGGCGCAGTCGTGCTTTACTTCGGTGCCGCAATAACTGCCGCTGCATTCCTGCGGAGCACCAGCACTGCCGTTCATAATTGTGCCGAAGGAGAGAGGCTGGCAATACTGTCGATTTGGCTGGGAGCATTCCTCGGCACTGTAGGGGGAAGCGTCTTGGCCGTGAAGAATCCGGTTTGGAAATAGTCAGCGACTACTAAATGCAATCACCAGGATCACGATGAAGATCAGAATCGTCAGTACAAGCAGCGCTATCTTCCAGAAACTGTATGGACGCTCGCCCTGAATCTCACCCGTGCGGCCGTTGACCATGATCTGATAAGTCTTGCTGTTATATCGATACGCGCCCGCATAGACAGGCAACAGCAAATGCTTAAAGGTGACGTCAGAATAATTCGTCGAGAGATTCTCAATCATTTGCTCATCACCGCCGATGTCGTTGCGCACCTTGATCTCAATCGCAGGCGCGATAACTTCCTTTGCGCGTTCGAAACCGCCGGCAAGGTCGACCTGATAACGCTGCGCTTTGAAGCCCGACAGAAACGCCGGATCGTAAGAACGCAGCGCGTCCAGATCCCACGGTTCGAGAGATGTCAGGCGAGCGGGCGACAGTGAGAGCGTTGCGGGAATCAACACGTCGTCGAACGATCCGACGACAGTTCCTGAAGTCGGATACCAGCGCGTGTGTCGCACTTGTCGCGTTCGCTGCACCTCACGTCCCTGCGTATCGCGCTCCGTGTAAGTCTCGGTGACGTAGTAGTACTCGCCGCGATGTCCTTCGTAATCAGTCGTCGTGTTTGTGTCGTAGGTCCAGAACGGAAGATACACGCCCTGTATCGCGTCGGGTTGCGCGAAATACTTCAAGCCGTTCGGCGCGAACCATCTGGTCGAGAGCCATTCTCGCAACTCGCCCGTCGCCTGTTGTTGAGTAACCGCAAACGGCAACACACCGCTGGGCGTCAGAATCGGATCCGCCGACTTCGGTTGGGCCACGATCTGCACGCCGCAGAAGTCACATCTTCCCGCGACTTCAGGCGGTGTGAAGATCGATTTCGCGCCGCAGCTCTGGCACTGCACTTCGAGCGCACCGGCTGCCAACGACGTCATCTGCTCAGGACGAATTTGCAGATGCTGCTCGTACGACTGCTCCCCAACCGGTTCCTTGCTTTCCGAAATCGCTTCCTTGTGACCGCAGTAAGGACACGTCAGGAATCCGTCCTGCGGCTCGAAAAGAAGATCGGCGCCGCAGGACGAACACGGATAATGTTGGACTTCGCTAGTTGAGGTCAACGACAACTCTGTGTGCCTTATGTGCCTTTTGTGGCTTCATTCGCTGCCACGATTCATCCCAAACACACGATCGAAGAATGCCGCGACTGCTGCATCAACTTTAACGAGATTCGTATGACGCATGAAATGATGCGTGTCGTCAGGTATCACCAGCTCCTCGTAAGTCACTCCCACCTTTTCCAGTCGTCTTACCAGATCGGTTGTTTGACTGAAACGAACGTTGCGATCGTCGTCGCCGTGAATCAGCAACACCGGCGACTTCCAGGTTGTGATCGAAGACACCGGCGAAGATTGCCACGCGACATCAAGCGCCTGCTGACCGTCAGGAATTTTCTCGTAACGATTCTCCAGCAGACCTGCCGCACGCTCGGCGGTCCAATTGTGTACGCCGTGAATGTCGACGCCCGCGGCAAACAGTTTTGAGTCGCGAGCCAACGCGAGCGCTGTAAGAAATCCGCCGTACGAACCACCGTAGATTCCGATCCGCTTCGCATCCACCTGGCCCAATTGCGCCAGGTACTCGGCGCCCGCTTTGACGTCGATGTACTCAGACGCGCCTTGTGCTCCGGCATTCGCCGGGCGATGGAAGTCGTGACCGTAACCGATTCCCAAACGATAGTTGACCGACAACACGACGTAACCGCGACTCGCGAGATACTGGTTCAGCGCGTATGCGTTTGTGTAGTAATCAGAATAGTGCCAACCCAGCAGCATCTGACGCGGCGGCCCACCGTGAACGTAAATGATCGCGGGCTTCTTTCCCGAACCCGCTGGTTCGAATAACTGCCCATGAACTTCAACGCCGTCGGGCGATTTGTAAACGACTTTCTTCGGAGTGACCAGTTGCGCAGTCGGAAAATTATTCGGCACACGACCTTCGGCGAGCATCATTGGTTTGCCGCCGGATGCAGACATCACAGTTGGCAGTGGCGGACGTTGTGCAGTGGCGCCGATGTACGCGATGTATTTGCCGTCGCCGGTCACGAATGGTGTCCACTCTAGTCCTTTGCCTTGTGTCAATACCACGGGCTCCGCGCGATCGACAGGAACCTTCACGATGTGACGGCGATCGATGTCGTCGGCGTCAGTGCCGGCGTTTCCGGCAAACAGCATATAGCGGCGATCGTTGCTGATCGAGATGTATTCGGCCATGTAGTTGCCGGGCGTCAGCAGCATCGGCTCGCCGCCGTTTTCTGAAATCGAATACAGATGCGGCCAGCCGTCGAGGTATGAGAGAAAGACGATGCGACCCGCGGCGGCCCAGTGCAGATTTGTTTCGCCTTGTGTGGTCGGTGGAGAGCCGCGGAGTGTGAATGGACTCTTCCAAAGTTGTTGTCCCTCGCCGGTTGCGGCTTCGGCGGTCCAGATGGACCACGCTTGTGCGCGTCGTTCGAGGACCGGCTCTGGAGCGCCACCGTTTCCGGGCCGTCGCGTGAAGGCGATGCGTTTACTATCAGGCGACCATCGCGGGCTCGAATCGCGTGAAGTTGATGGAGCGAGATAAACGATCGGCGTCGTATCGTTTGTGTAAATACCAATGAAGGAGTGATCGCCGCGGTTGGAGACGAACGCGACGTGAGAGCCGTCGGGAGACCACTCGGGCGAGCCGCAGTCGCCGCGCGCGTAGAAGTAGCGCTTTGCAGATGTCGATCCGTCAATCGGGACCGACCAGATCCCGCGTTCTTTCACGAAGACCACTCGATCGCTCTTCGGTGAGATCAATGGTTCATCGCCTTCGCCGAGGAGCTTCGGTTCGCCACCGGCAAATGTAACGCTCCAGATCTGGACCTTCATCGCGGTCGTGGTCAGTCCGGGATTGACGCCGACTGAACTGTCGAAGTTTGAGCCATGATCGCCACCGCGAACGTAAACTACGTACTTGCCGTCAGCGGAAATTGCGAGACTCGTCAGTTCCTGGCCGTCGTCGATTTCGTAGTTTGTCAGCCGGCGTGCTTTGAAGTCAGGGCCTTCTGCGACCCAAACGTTGCGAGCACCGCGCTCGTTGAATGCCCATGCGATGCGCTCGCCCGTTGCGGATGCACTCAGCTCGTTGGGAAACGGGTAGCTTTTGATCTGCTCCAACGTGAACGACTGCGCAGCCTTTTGTGGTGTTGAAAAGAATGCAGTGGCTGTCAGAACAACTGTGGCCAGAACAAGTATCGGATGCAGATTCCGGCGCTCGAGGGGCAAATGCATGGAAAGTCCTCCTGCTTTTTGGCGAGATCCAACTGATTGGAGCGCATCGAATCATACTCACGCGTTTCTGGCAAGCGTACCTCTTTGGAGTGCGCCAACTTGTTGGCGCTTTGGTACCAAAGGGGTGCCAAGGCACCGCACTCCAAGGAGACGCTCAAATCAATGGGAGTTTGGTTGCCACCGGTGCGTAGTTGTATTTTACGGGTTTCAGCAAGAATGTTATCTTTGATTCAAATGGAAACTTCACAAACCAAAAGCGAGATTATCGAAGCAATCCAGGATCTTCCAGACGATGCAACGTTGGAAGACGCGATGGAGAGGCTCTATTTCCTTGCGAAGATCGAACGGGGACTTGCGCAATACGAGGCGGGTGAGACAATCTCGCATGCTGAAATCAAAGCCAGGTTCCAGAGGTGACAGAAGTTCGTTGGACGACGCAAGCAGCAGACGATCTGCAGGCCATCTGCGACTTCATTGCTCGCGACTCACCACAATATGCTCAGCTGATTGTCGAAGGCATTCTAGCGGCAGTTGATAGTTTGGAACAGTTTCCTCTACTTGGCCGCGCGGTACCCGAACGTCAACGCGAAGAGCTCCGCGAGCTGATTAAACCGCCATACCGAATAGTGTATAGGGTTGGCGAAGCGGTCCATATACTCACCATTTTTCGCAGCTCGCGAAACTTTCCCACAATCGTGAACTAATCAGTTCAACTGCTTACGGAACCGCCAGGCGCTGACGCCCACCAGAATGATTGTGAACGCCACGAGGGCCAGGAAGTTCGGATAGAGGACTTCGAGGCCGACGCCCTTCAGCATTACACCACGCGCCAGAATCGCGAAGTGTTTCACCGGGTTCAGATTCGTCAACGGCTGCATCCACTGCGGCATCGCCTCGATCGGTGTCGTCGCCCCTGACAACATCGACAACGGCGGGTTGACGAAGAAACTCATCAACTGCGCCTGCTGTTGTGAACGCGTGAACGTCGCGATGATCGTACCGATGCCGATGCCCGAAAGCACGCACAACATGCCCGAGATGAACAGAAGGGTGAAACTGCCACGCACCGGCACACCAAAGACGAAATTTCCAACCACCGTCGACAACAAAATATCGACCGACAGCAACAAGAAGATCGGCGCCATCTTCGCGAGAATGATTTCAGCACTGCCCGCCGGCGTCATCAGAAGCTGTTCAACTGTGCCCACTTCTTTCTCTTTCACCATCGAAGCAGACGCGACGAGAGATCCGAGCATGACGAGCAACATCCCAATCATACCCGTCACGATGAACCACGAATTCTGCAGTCCGGCGTTGTAAAAAAGCGAGACACGCGATTCGACACCCATACTCGTCTTGTTCAAGGAGATCTTCTCGTTCAAAGCGCCGATGACGCGCGCAGCGTAACCGCCTGCAATGCTTCCGGTGTTGGAGTTGACGCTGTCGACGAGAAGCTGCACTTCAGCAACTTCGCGCCGCGCACGTTTTGTTGCGAAGTCAGACGGCACAACCAGTCCGGCTTCGAGTTCGCCGCCACTGAGAGCGCGCGTCAGTTCCGCGAGCGAAGAATAATACGCCGCCGGCCGAAACGATTTACTCTCAGCGAACGCCGAGATCAGCTCGCGGCTCTCAGCGCTGCGACTTTCCTCAACAATACCCAGCCGCAGATCCGTGACTTCGGGATTCATCGCAAAGCCAAGCAACACCAGGTTCAAGGTCGGCGGCAGCAACATCATGCCAATCAGCCGTCGATTGCGACGCAGCTCATTAAGCTCTTTGAAGACCAGCGGCCAGAACCGCCAGTTGAAAAATCTCTCTAACATGGCTTTATCCTTCCTGCGCTACGCATCGACCTGCATCTTGCGCAGACTCATCCAACCTTTGAAGAGAAACGCGAGACTCAAAACCGCGAGCACCACCGGCACATGCCACGTCGCCGGCCAGCCGCCGCCACGAACAAACACGTCGCGCGACACCTCGACGAAATAACGTGCCGGCACGAGACCGGAAACCCAGCGCAGCCAGGACGGAATGTTCGAGATCGGAAACACAAACCCCGACAGCAGGAACGACAACAGAAAACAGACATTCTGCACCGCCTGAATTGCAGCAGCCTGATTCGGAATCGACGCACCGGCCATCGCGCCGAAACAAACGTTGCAGAAGAGATAAAGAAACGAGCTGATCAGAAAGACAGTCGGGTCGCCCTTGAACCAGATCCCAAACAGCGGTATTGCAATAACGAGCGTCAGAACCCACTCCGCGATCGCAACGATCATGTAAGCGAGAATCTTTCCCAGCAGGTATTCGTGCGCGTGAATGCTCGCGACATAGACCTGCAAAATCGTTTTTTGTTCACCTTCGCGCGACATCGCGAGCGCGACGAGCAACGGCGGAAAGAGTGCGAGGCCAACGGCGAAGACGGCTGGGCCAATGTACTGGTCCGAATCGTGTCCAGGGTTGAACCAGAAACGCATTTGCACATCGATCGGCGGAGCTGCTGAAACAGTATTCTGTTGATTGAACGCGTTTGAGATCATCTTTGCGTTGTTACGCATGACATTGGCGGTGTTTGCGTCAGTGCCGTCGATCAACCACTGCACTTCAGTTGACTTTCCACGCTTCAGATCGGATTCGAAGTCTGACGGGATCACAATCGCCGCACGTGCTTCTTCTTTGTCGAGCGCGCTTTCGGGCGCCGCCGTGATTGGCAACGGAACGATTCTGAAAGTCAGCGACGCACGTATCGTTTCCACGTAGCGACGCGACATGGGCGTCTGATCGAGATCCTGGACCACGACCGGAAGATCACTGACAGTCAGAGACACAGACGATCCGATGAGCCACATCAGAATCACCGGGAGCACGAGGGCCAGGACTACCGTCAACCGGTCGCGTGAAAACTGCGTCAGCTCTTTGCGTGTTTGCGCAATAATTCTTTTCATGACTTCCTTCTGGCTTTCTCAACCACTGAAATAAATACGTCTTCAAGTGAATAGGGCATCTCGTAAGCTTCAAGGACGCTGATATTCGCCGCCGCTAATTCTTCCTTCAGTCCTGCAACCTCAGAATTCGCATCAACCACCACATGAAGTCGATCGCCAAAGAGCGAGATACGCCAACGCTCGCGAGTGTTCTTCAGCAGATCAGCGGCCGCTTGCGGCTCGTCGGTGACCAACTCGATCAGGTGTCCGCCCTGTGCCGCTTTCACACCCGAAGGAGTTCCTTCGGCAACGAGCTCACCCGCAACCATAAAACCTAGCCGATTGCACTGCTCCGCTTCTTCGAGGTAGTGCGTCGTAATCAGCACGGCCACGCCGCGATCGGCAAAACTATTGATCATCTTCCAGAACGCGCGGCGCGCGAGTGGATCGACACCCGAGGTGGGCTCGTCGAGAAACAACACACTCGGTTCGTGCATCACAGCGCAGCCAAACGCAACCCGCTGTTTCCATCCACCCGGCAAACTACCCGTCACCAGATCGCCTTTGCCCTCGAGTCCGGAAATCTCGAGCACCCAACGCTTCTTCTCTTCTCTTTCCTCGCGCGGCACTCGATAAACTCCGGCAAAGAAGTTGAGGTTCTCTTCAATCGTCAAATCGTCGTACAAGGAAAACTTCTGCGACATGTAACCAATGCGTTGTCGGACAAAACTCGATCGCAAACTTCCACGCTCACCCGCCAACTCCATCTTTCCACTCGACGCACCAATCAACCCGCAGAGCATCTTGATCGTCGTCGTTTTGCCTGCGCCGTTCGCGCCGAGCAGTCCATAAATCTCACCGTACTTAACTTCAATGTTGATGTTCCTGACGGCATTGAAACTTCCGAATCGTTTGCTCAAATCGCGCGCGCCAATCGCAATCGCATCGGCTGACCGCTCGCGAAACTGGCGGCGACGCGGAAACGGAGTAGCCTTCAGCTCGCCACCAAGTTCACGAAGCTTCGCAACGAAGGAGTTCTCGAGTGTCGGCGCGCCTGACTTGATCTCAGTGGCCTGGATTCCGGCAGCGCCGAGCGCTTCGCGCGTGATTTTCTCCCCCGCTTCAACATCCGCCACCATCAAGTCGAGACGATCGCCAAACCGCTGCACGTCGTTGATCGAGGGAATGCGATTCAGAATGTCTTCCGCGTGGCCGAGTTGGGCCAGGTCGGCTGCGCGCACTTCGAGTCGTTTCAAACCGAGCTTTTCACGAATCTCGGCGGGCGTGCCGGTTTGATGAATCACGCCGTCGTACATCAACGCCACTCGATGACAACGTTCCGCTTCGTCGAGATAGGGAGTCGCCACGACCATCGTCATGCCGTCCGTTGCGAGTCCTGCAAGTGCGTCCCAAAACTCGCGACGCGACACCGGATCGACGCCCGTTGTCGGTTCATCGAGTAGAAGAATCTTCGGCTCGGCAATGAGCGCACACGCGAGTGCGAGTTTCTGTTTCATGCCGCCGCTCAAACTTCCGGCGAGTCGATCTTTGAAACGCGCCATGTCAAACATCTGAAGATAGTGGTCGCCGCGTTCTTCGATCTGTCTGCGCTTCAGCAACCGCAGTTGGCCCACGTAGCGCAGGTTCTCGACGACGCTCAGATCCTGATAGAGACTGAACGTCTGCGTCAGGTAACCAACGAATGGCCGCGCATCAACTGTTGACTTGCCGTACATTCGCGCCTCGCCGGAAGTTGGTTCCATCACGCCGCCGAGCACCTGGAACACCGAAGTCTTGCCAGCGCCGTCTGGTCCAATGATTCCGAAGATCTCACCGGCTGCGATATCGAGGTCGACGCCTTTCACCGCTTCAAAGCCGTCGTAGTTCTTCACGAGACTTCGTACACGGATCGCCGGCTCGGTATTGGCCTGCACCTGTTGAAGTGCAACTGCCTGGTAATTGATTGCTGAATCAAGTGCGCTCATGATTCGCTCCTAATCGGTAATCACTTCGCCGTCGGCGGG
>Ga0105243_10002487_pt1 | contig 15375 bp, 10 predicted proteins | sample KBSM34metaG_FD_81525 | JGI IMG/M metagenome (GOLD analysis project Ga0105243, IMG submission 81525) | Miscanthus rhizosphere microbial communities from Kellogg Biological Station, Michigan, USA - KBS M3-4 metaG | ecosystem: Host-associated > Plants > Roots > Rhizosphere > Soil | place...
GGGACCAACGGAGATGGTTCAAACAAAGAAAAAGTCGAAGCACTGGCTGAGATGATCTGTAATGGCGGCGAAGAATCTTCGGCAGCGCTGTTCGTACTGATGGGAGCGCTGCAGAACTCCACCGAGCCGAAAGCATTTGCACACGTCGTGAAGCATTTTGCTTTTACTCGCTGTGGTGAGTTGAACGTCTACGGCATGGTTGACTCGCAGATGGCCGTGCTCGAACGCGAGTTGTTCACATAAACACTTCACGCAAAGCCGCAAAGACGAATAAAGAAGACTTTGCGGCTTTGCGTGAGCAACTAAGTCTGGTGATCACTGACCAAAACTACTGAGGCGACGGAGCCACGAACAACGTATCCTCGATCGCCACATTGCGTTTGATCTCGGTGAATGTGCGCACCCAACTATCGTAAGTATCGATTCCGGAGTAGCGGATGGTGAACGGCATTTTTACGCCGTCTACCTCTCGGTAATCCTCAAAGTCCACTTGTTCGGGGAAGGGCATGAGCACGGTCTTGTTAAGAGTGATTTTCCGCAGCAGCAGTCCTGTCTGACTGTCGAAGTAATAACGTTCAGTTTTGACGTCGGTCGCGTTCTCGACAACGTAAGCTTCATGCTCACCAATCTTTTGTGTCCCACTCACTCTCATGCTCTCCGACGGCTTCACTTTGACGACAGTAAAAAGTTCGTTCCCCCTTCGTGTGGCATCGAGGGCTTCTGCCGGTGTGAGGGGTCTGACGTTAGTTCCGTTTACAACCCAGCCTTTATCTCCATTTACAATCTGACGGATGGTCGCGGTAGTCAGAGTTGAAACGAGAAGAAACTTATCTGGAGACGACACGGTAATGTCATTGGGCCAGGCGCGATTCTGCGATGCCTCGCGCCTGCCCTTCAACACCAGTGTTCTTGTGTTGGTCGCCGCACTCCCACCTAAGGCTTCAACGTACTTGCTGAAGATCTGATCGAGGGAGGGAAGACTTGTGTTCGCCGAAAGCGCTGCGTCTTCCGGCCCTGGTTCATGACCCGAACGGGTCAGGGGCATCGAAGGAAGTCCGATAGGTTTTCTCTGTCCACGATGACAGGTGTAGCACGTGACCTCGTTGTCTCTAAAATCGATTTTGTCATTCGCTTTGATTGATAAAACCATTTGCATCATACGACGAGCAGTTTGCTTCTGCGGCTTATCGTCGCTCTCCCAAACCCACTTTGTAGTTCCTGTCGTTGGGTCTTTGCCTTGCTGGACATGACAGAAGTTGCACTTGACACCAAGCGAGGTGGCCACGAAATTCATCACGAGAGACAACTGTGATTCGGGCAAGCCCTTGAGTACCTGAATGTTCTTACCCGTCTGATCGACAGTCTTTCCTGCCGATGCTTGCCGGAGTTGGGACGACTTTCTGGTACCTGGTTGTTCATCCGTTGCAGCAACGCTCGAAGTGTGACTCGTGATGGCGAGACAAACCATCGCGCTTAGAAACACAATGAAGCAAGTGAAGCGGCTCATCTTTATTCTGTTTGGCATCGCTGATTGTCCTTTGATTGTTTCCTGATGGGTACAACGACTGAGTTTGGCAACCTTACCCAAGCACTTCACGCATCACTACAGCGAGATCGCGGATAGCGCGCCCACCATCCCCCGTATAAGCTGAGCCGTGCATCGGCGCGAGCGTTTGTGGATTGAGCGCGGCGAGCCCTTGCAGAATACCGTCGGTGTGCTTCGTGTAGGGCATGTAGTTCGCGAACGGGCCAGCCTGGTATTCGATCAACGTCTTCCGCGCGCGGTCAATCACGTCCGACTCGGTTGCCGGCTCGACGTCGCCACCCTGGTGAAAGAGGTCGGAACAAAGCAACGTACCAGTGGTTTCTTCGAAAAGTAGCCCAGCCTCCCAACAATGCGGGACATGAGGCGTCTGCTCGAATCGGAAGCGGCGCTTACCTGTCTTCAGAACTTCACCGTCAGTCATTCCCTTCGCCGGACGAAGAGCGAAATCGTTGATACTTACGAGTGCGCCAACCATGCTGCACACAGGTTGTGCGGCGGGAGCGATTTGCAGCCACTCGTTAAGAGAGCCACACTCGTCCGCCTCAAAATGGCTAAAGCCAATCCAGCGTATCTTCGAAGGATCCATGATCGTTTCCACCGCTTCACGCACTGCGGGGAAGAGCACTCTCATGCCGGTATGAAACAATAGCGGCTCTTCATCTTTGATCAGGAATTGATTGAACTGTAGATCGATTTCCGGGATGTAGGTTGATATACGATAGCAGTCAGCGGCAATCTCTGTTACAGACACTTAATTGCTCCTTCGGCTTGTAGGCGACAGATGAACCCGATGAAAACAGATTCCGATCGACAAATCAACATTCTGTCACTCGTCCTGAAACCGAGTAGCGTCATGATTTTTGATCTGCGATTTCAGTCAGCACCTCTTCAATACTGTGATTCATCCAGTATCGAAAAAAGTTCTCTCCTGTCGTAAAGGTGCGCGTCATCATTCGATCGACGTATAGAATCCCGTTCAAGTGATCTATCTCGTGTTGAAGAATTCGTGCGTACCAGCCGTGCGCGTTGATCGTTGTTTCTTCGGCGCGTTCATTCAAACATTCGACACGAACATGTAGCGCGCGATCCACGATTGCCTGGTAGCCTTCCACGCTGAGACAACCTTCGAAGAATACTGCCGACGAATTACCTACGACCGTGAGCTTCGGATTGATGATGACGTGAAACGGAATCGCAGATCGCTGACGGGCTGCAAGTTCCTCTGCGGAGAGATCCTTGATGTATGTTGCTCGGTCCTCGATTACTGCGAGTTGAATTGATTGGCCGATCTGTGGCGCAGCGAGCCCAACTCCCGGCGCCTCGCGCATTGTGTCTCGCATCAAAAGGATTAATTCCTGGATCGACGGGGTGAGGATCTCTTCCCTGGTTAGTGGACGACTTTGCTTTCGCAAGACGGGATCCCCAGCTTGGACGATTTGTAAGCTCATTCACATGCTCCACTACAGAGACGAGTTGCTCCCACTGCAGGCAAATTGCCTTCGGACATACAAGTTCCAGAAGTGATATCGCTGCGCGTATGGATCGGCCAGATGAGGTTTGGCTACTTGAAGGATTCTTTCGCGAATATCTGTGTGGTGCGCTGCGGCATCACGTAGTTGTTTCCAGTCGTCAAGCCGGCCGCGAGCGATTACATCGTCTATTGCCGCTAGTGTCCACCTAGAATGATTTAGATGACGGTGCAACATGCACTGAATTATAGCAGTGTGGATGTGGAAGATAAGGGGGGATCTTTGAGGTCGCAAATTGCGACCCCAAGTCTACAAACGCAATTGGTTCTGTTATTCTGTCGTCGTTATGCCTCACAAGAAGAACCTCACAACCACTAGTCTATCCCTATCGGTTCAAGTCATCGAGCGCAGAATCTACTTGATTCGAGGTCAGAAAGTTATGGTGGACTTCGATCTCGCGGAGCTGTATGGCGTGACCACCAGTCGTCTGAACGAACAAGTGACTCGTAATCGAAAACGATTTCCTGCGGATTTCATGTTTCGACTAACTAGAAAAGAGACGGAAGCTTTGAGATCTCATCTTGTGAACTCAAACCCTAACTTGAGGTTGCAATTTGCAACCTCAAGTTTAAGACACGGTGGCAGACGCTATCTTCCTTCCGCATTTACAGAGCAAGGTGTGGCAATGCTATCGAGTGTTCTTAGCAGCGAACAGGCGATCGAAGTAAATATAGCGATCATGAGAGCGTTCGTACGATTGAGACAAATGCTTGAAACAAACGAAGAACTCAATCGAAAGTTCGCCGCCGTCATCAGAAAACTTTCTACGCATGACAAATACTTCAGGGTTGTTTTTGATGAGTTAAAGAAGCTGACAGAAGAGCCACTATCGTCGAGTAGACAGATCGGATTTAAGGGGCAGTTATGACTCTGGACGGTTCGGAGATCATTTTGAGATCGCACTTTGCGATCTCAAAACCTAAGGTTTAATGACCAAGAGACTTGTAATAAATATCGGTTACAGAAGACTTTATGGCTAATTCGAAAAGAGGCTGAAATCTTGAGATCGCATTTTGCGATCTCAAGATTTAACTTGAGGTCGCAATTTACGACCTCAAAACGTGGTCAAAGCCGGTTGTGGCCATGTCCTAAAATCGGAACGGCTCCGATCCAAATCCAGCAAGATTCGAATTAATAAATATCCAAATTGAGCAAGAGTTTGTACGCGTATCCAATCCAGCGGCGGCCACGGAGAGCCGTCGCGACAGTTAGGCCCAATACCTCATCAATTCCATCACGCAGGGAATAATGCTTGCCCCTTAACGAGTGAAGCGACCCCAGGCGCTTCCTCGTGTTCCATTACTCGGACAATAAACTTCAAACTTTTGGAGGGGTATCCATGAAACGATCTTTAATCGCTGCTGCGCTGCTCCTACTCTCGCTCAGTGGCCCACCCGCCTTGGCGCAAAGCGGTTCGACCGGTTCAATCACCGGTACGATCAGCGATCCGACAAGTGCTGTTGTCCCTGGTGCAACCATCACGGTCAAGAACAACGCTACTACCCAGGAGTTCACCGCGACCAGTGCCGGCAACGGTACCTTTAGTGTCCCGGCGCTGATCTCCGGAACTTACACCGTGACTATTGCTGCACCGGGATTTAAAACTACAATCCTGCCGAACGTGAAAGTTGACGTCGGCACACCTTCAAGCGTCAACATCACACTTGAAGTCGGCGTGCCAACGGAAACGGTCCAGATAGTCGATGCTGCCGGTGAGTTGATACAAACTCAAAACGCAACCGTCGGCACAACGATCACCGGTCGTCAAATCATCGATCAGCCTCAGGCATCGCGCGATGCGCTCGACCTCGTGACTCTACTTCCCGGCGTTCAGACAACCGGTCGTCCTCGTACGTCAACCGTAAACGGTTTGCCGAAAGGCGCGCTCAACATCACGCTCGATGGAGTGGACGTGCAGGACAATCTGATCAGTTCAAACGACGGTTTCTTTACCTTCGTGCGACCGCGCATCGATGCTGTTGGTGAAGTCACAGTTTCCACTGCGGCGCCCGGTGCTGAAAGCGCCGGCGATGGCGCAGTGCAAATCAAGTTTGTGACGCGCGGCGGCACAAACGACTTTGGTGGCAGCATCTACTGGTATCGTCGTGAGCCACACCTCACGGCGAACTACTTCTTCAACAACGAAACCCTGGCCCCGACTTTCTTCGGTAGAGCACCGAAGAATCGAATCCTGCTTAACCAGTACGGCGTTCGAACCGGTGGTCCAATCGTGCTTCCGAAACTTTTCAACGGCAAAGACAAGGCGTTCTTCTTTGTTAACTACGAAGAGTTTCGCCTGCCTGAGCAGCAACTGCGACAACGCACGGTTCTTAGCCCATCGGCGCAAACGGGAATCTTTACGACTTCCTCCGGCGCGCAGGTCAACGTGCTCAATCTCGCGGGTGCTCACGGTTTCACGTCAACTGCCGATCCAACGGTCTCGGCTTTGTTGGGTGAGATTCGCGCTTCGACGGCGCAAGGCAGTGTGCTGCCGATTCCCGGCGATCCAAATCGCCAGCAATTCAACTTCGTCGGTCAAGGCGGTCAGGATCGTTATTTCACGACCGTTCGTCTCGACTTCAATCTGACTCAAAAACACGCCCTGTCGAATGTTTGGAACTATCAGGAATTCGGCGGTAAGCCTGTCGACTTCCTCAATAATACAGACCCAGCATTCCCGGGTTTTCCAAACTCGGCCGGTCAGAACTCACAGCGTTGGACCAACGTCACATCGCTGCGTTCAACTCTGACAGCCAATTTAGTTAACGAAGCACGCTTCGGCATGCTTGGTGGTCAGTCAAACTTTGGGCCAATTACTCCGGATCAGTTTGCAAACCAGGGCGGCTTTGACCTGAATCTATTCGATTTGGGAATCACTGACGCGTCTGCTGTACAAGCGATTCCGCAGCGAGGCGCCAGAGCATTCGGCGTGAACTTCGGCTCCAGCAAACGAAACACGCCCAGCTTTGATTTCTCTGACTCGATGACTTGGGTCAGAGGCAATCACTCCTTCAACTTCGGCGGCAACTACAACCTGATCAAGACGTTTTCAAATGCAGTAAACAACGTGGTCGGTAATGTGAACTTCGGTATTGCCGAAGGCGACCCGGCTGAAGATCTATTCGTCAGCGCGAACTTCCCGGGTGCTTCCGCAGCCGACCTTGCAACAGCCGCCCAACTCTATGCAACACTAACTGGACGCGTTACAGCCGTTGATCGAGCAGCATTCCTGAACGACGGCCACTACGGGTTATTTGGTGGGCAGATTCTGAAGTTTCGTCAGCCGCAGTACGCGCTATTCGCGCAGGACTCGTGGCGCTTTCGTCCTAACGTAACGGTTAATTTCGGCGTCCGTTGGGAACCGCAACAGCCGATCACCTCTCAGAATGAGAACTTCGCAAAGGCGACGTTTGCAGGTCTGTTTGGTGAATCCGGTGAAGGAAATCTCTTCAAACCCGGAACGTTAACTGGCAGCACGACGCAGTTAACTCCTTTGGGTATCGGAGAGAAGCTGTACGATCCTGACTGGAAGAACTTCGCACCGAGCGCGAGCGTAGCCTGGAGCCCGAACTTTCAAAGTGGACTCTTACATCGCATATTTGGTGACGCGGGTAAGAGCGTAGTTCGAGGCGGTTACTCAGTCGCATTTGTTCGGGAGGGTCTCGGCAATATCACGCAGGTTCTTTCGGGAAATCCTGGCGGCACGCTTGCGTTAAGCAGCGACGTCGATGCAGGAACACTGGCGGTGGGCACGTTGTTCCGCAATCGCGCGGCCCTCGCGCCTCCGGCCTTCGCGGACACGCCGGTCTATCCAATCACTGTTCAACCACTGGATACGATTGGTGGGTTCGATCCGAATCTAAAGACTGGCCTGGTCCACTCGTGGAACTTCGGCATACAGCGTGAGATTTTCAAAGACACTGTCGTCGAAGCGCGATATGTAGGCACTCGCGGTCGTGATCTTTGGAGACGTTACGGACTCAATGAAGTCAACATTCTCGAGAATGGCTTCCTGAGTGAGTTTCGTCAGGCGCAGGCAAATCTTCGTGCCAATCAGCTAGCGGGACGTGGAAACACGTTCGCATTCTTTGGTAACGGCACGGGAACGGTGCCCCTTCCGATCATGCTTGGATTCTTTACGGGTAACAGAGCAAACGCGAACACAGCTGCAGCCTATACCGGTGTAACGCAGTTCACGAATTCGACTCGGCTCACGCAATTGAATCCAAACTTCGCAAATCCTGTCGGTTTCGCAACGACCTTGCAGAATACATTCCTTGCAAACGGAGTGGCCGCAGGATCACCAGAGAACTTCTTTGTAGTTAACCCAACTGTTGGACTGCTCGGTGCGGGAATACAGTCGGTAACGTTAACTACTAACGATGCGAACACCTGGTATGACGCGCTTCAACTTGAATTCCGTCGTCGCATGTCTGCAGGCTTGTTGCTGCAGATGAGCTACACGTGGTCCAAGTCGTTGACAAACTTCTACGCATCCAGCCAGAGCTCGGCCGGACAGCCGTTGACTCTCCGCAGCGATCTCAACAAACCGCTGGAGCGTTATCGCGCGCCTCAGGACATACAACACGCCATCAAGGCAAACTGGATTTATGAGTTGCCTTTTGGTCGTGGACGTTGGGTCATGAGTGACGCGAACGGGCTGACCAATCATTTGGTTGGAGGCTGGGAATGGCACGGCACCGCTCGCGTTCAGAGTGGTCGACCTTTCGCACTCGGCAACGTTCAGTTAGTTGGAATGGACGTGAAAGAGTTGCAGCAGGCGGTCGATGCGCGCAAGCTGCCGAACCGCACCGTTGCATTCCTGCCTGCGGACATCATTCTCAACACGCGACGCGCGTTCAGCGTGTCGGCAACTGGCGCTGGTTACGGTGCGCTCGGAGCACCGACGGGCAGATACATCGCGCCCGCAAACAGCAATGGTTGTGTTCAGGCTTTCGTGGGTGGGTGCGGCTTCGCCAATCTGATTCTCGAAGGACCACGCTTTGTTCGTTTCGACATGAGTTTGGTCAAGAAGATCCGATTCAACGAAACGAAGAACATCGAGTTTCGAGTTGAGCTGCTGAACGCATTCAACAACATCAACTTCCTGGTTGGTGGTAGTTCGGCAGTTGACGATGCGAAACTGACTGCGACCAACCTTGGTTTGCAAACGCCGAGCTATACGGCCGCAAACTTCGGGTTGATCACGTCGGCTTATCAGGATATTTCGACGACGAACGATCCTGGCGGCCGGCCGGTGCAGTTTGTATTCAGATTCAACTTCTAAACTCTTACTCTCCCCGACGACCGAAGAGGAGTGCAGCCCGGCTGCACTCCTCTTTTTGTTCTACACGACCGGGTCAGAACCACCTCGCGGTAGCGGGTGGGTACGTCGTAGACGCGTCCGGATCCAAAGGCTGCGCACCCACCTGCTACCGCGAGGTGGTTCTGACCCGGTCCAAGTGAGGCCTCTCATACGAAGAGTTGTAGACACTAATTACCTGTTTAAATAGGAATGCAAGCGCTGCAATTCTTCACTCAGAAAAATCCAAATTCATGAACTGGTTTCTGGGACGAAGGGTCAGATCCGAGTGATGAACTGGCCTGTTGCATCGGCGAGTGCGCGGGCACATGTCTTGCGCTTCGGATCAAACGGCAAATCACTTGCGCTCCAAAAATTCGGAGCGAGAAGGGTAACGATATGAACGGCTTTGTTACCAACTCATCAACGCTACCGCGAGACGGCGTAAAGTTTCCGTCGACTCGCCTGGCCACTCGCTTGAATCGATCACCGCTCTTCGACAGCAGACTCAGTTACCTGAAGGTTCTTGCTCTAACGTTGTTGCGCGAAATCGCGTCTGCCGAGAACATGGAAGAGCCAAATGACACGATCGATCTTCAGGCCGAAGTCCGACGCTTCGAAACGGAATTGATTCGCAGCGCCCTCATTCACACCGGCGGTCGCCAGCGGCAGGCCGCACGCCTCCTGGGCACCAAAGTCACCACACTCAACACAAAAATCAAACGCTACCAAATCGAAATCTAAGCATCGCCACCTTCACCGGATTCAGGTTTTTCAGGTGGAGTTGCAGCAGCTGAGACGACAAAATCAACCGGTCCAGTCTTGGTCTTATCGGGATTGACGACAGTTACTTTCAGCGTGCCTGCGTTAGCGATGGTTTCCCTGGCAATTTGCGCGCTGAGTTTAGTTGCGCTTTCGAAAGTTGTCGTCTGTGGTTTGTCGTCGATGTTGATAGTTGCGCCGTTGACGAATCCAGTTCCAGTAACAGTAAGTTTGAATTCTTCACCACCGGCAACAACTGTGGTTGGATCAAGCTGGAAGGCGACAGTTGATCCATTGAGTGGATCTTCTCGTCGATCGTCTCCTCCGGATCGGAAAAGGGTTGTGAAGACTTCGCTCAGCTTGTCCGTTGCCTGTTTTGAAAACATTCCGACCATTCCGGCAAGCGCGGCAATGCCGTAGGGATTGATGTCTTTGGCGCCTCCGGTTGTTGATAGAAACCCACCACGAATCGCGAAGTAAAAAACCAGAGCTAAGGACATACCGATAGCTGGTCTAAGTAGATAGAACCAGGTCCAGTTTTTGTTGAAGGCGTTGTTTCCAAGATAGTCCGCGAGCGACGTAGCGCCATGAACGAAGGCGCCTAACATTCCGGCGATAATTACCAGCAGCAACAGTCTTTCGTCGAACGTTGTTGGCACACACTTCCCGAAGCTTCCTATCTTCAGGTTTATCGGAATGCGGATAACCTCACCAGAAGCGATCGTGACACCGTTCTGCGGATTAGTACCGGAAGGCGCCGTCCCGCCGGAGGCTGGCGGCGTGTTTTGGCCAGTACCTGCAGGTTGATTTGCAGGTTGGCCGCCGGGCTGCGTTACCGCAGTTGCAGGTGGCGTGGTTCCGGACTGTCCGGCTGATTGTGTTCCGGTTGGGCCGGCGCCAGAAGTTGCTGGTTGAGTACCGGCTGTAGTCGGTGTTTGAGTGCCGGTTTGGCCTGAATTGCTTGCACCAGTTGAGCTCGTGGGCTGACTATTATTCGCCGTGGCTGCCGGTGCTGAAGTTGCCACTGGACAACCGGTCTCGGTGTAGTACGCAACGAGTGCTGCTTTGTCGTTATCGTTAGCGTTGGCCGGCCAGGGCCAGGGAATAGGTGGCCATATCTTGAAGAGCATTATGGCGAGCACGAATATTAAAACGACGTAAATAGCGCCAACAGTGTATGCACGTCGACTGTCTTCGGGTTTTGATTCGTATGGCATCATCGTCCTCCATCGGGGATAGAAGGTCTTCCGAACGATTTTCAGCAAATCAACCGGTTTGACTTTCAGTCGCACAGTCGTGGGTTATGGAAGCTTGCTTAGTGCGAGCGCTTTGAGCAGCTTGTCGGTGTCGAAAGTGAAACCGAAATTAGCGCGTACTCTATCCTCCTTGATTAGCTCTGAGGAATTTGCATACGTGACGGAAAAAGGAAACGACATTCCTGCAGCCAGTGGGATTTCGAATTTAAACTGGGCCACAGCAATGTCAGCTTTTCTGCCGGCGAAGTATTGGTTCTCGAAGAACCTCTCGTAGCGTCCGGTAAAGGAATAGGTGATTTGGCTTTCGTCTTTCGCTTCCGCCATGAAGGGGCTTTTTCCTGCGGTGCCTTCGAGGGAAAGCGCGACCGAGAAATCGCGCACGGTCTTCTGTCTCAACACAGGATTTTCCTTGTGGTAGAAAGAGACTCCGGCGTTGGCGACCAGACTGATCGGATCAAATGTCTTCTTTTGATAGAGCACTTTTACTTCGGAGTAGTTTGGTGCTCCTGCAGGTGGCCGAATGTTGTTATAGGCAAGGGTGAAGATCGGTTTCAGACTGAGCGCTTCAATGCGTTCATCGAAAAGCTTCAGCGCGCGCTCTTTTGCTGCAGTTGCTGCCGCAAAGTTTGGCAGTGTTTGACTGATGATTCTGTCTTTATTTTCCGGGGTTAACTTGAAACTGCCGTTTCTGATCGCATCAACCAGATCAGTCTTGACGTGGCAAACAATCTTCTCGGCAATCTGACTGATTTTTTGGTTCTGTGTAAGATTCGTATCGTCGTGAATCGCCTTCGATGATGGTTCATCCAGTAGCTTCAGGAGGCGAGTTTCGATGTCCCTTCGCTGTGTCTCCAGCTCGAGATCTCTTTGAAACGTATCTCTAAGGAGGGTAGTAATAACCACACTCTGTTGCGCGAAGTCATCCTTCACACTGTCCCAGATTTCCTCTGCGTCGTCGGAGCGAGTCGAGCGATCCTTCGAAAGACGCAGACGAAGTGACCAGTCAGTCAGTTGTTGCCGGCGGGCGCTGAGAAGCGGGTTCTCCTCATCCTGAATGTTGAAGTTCGCAGACGCCCCAAGCCTCGTCAGGTAGCCGTATTTCTTGTAATTACTTTGAGTATCTCCGTTCGCAAGGGTCGTGAAGAGATAAGGCGTCGTGCTGAGATTGAGTGTCGTGCCACTGACCGCTTGTTGAATCGCTCCATGTTCGACGGCGAACCCGAGAATTTCAGCAAAGTTGGGTTTTTCAAGGGCACTGGTTGAACCGGCCGCGTTTGCACCAGCTCCGATTTGTTTGTCGGTTCGCCGGGTTTGTTCTTGTAGCTGCTTAACTTTAATCGCCTGCAACAAATCCTGACGACCGGCATCTGATGCTACCGTGTGAATGACAGCGTAGAACGTGAGATCGCCAAATTGAGAACTTGCATCGTCGCCGGTAACAAACAATTCAGCCGCAGCTCTCGCGGTGTTAGTGAGATTGTTCGGTGCATCCGGAAAACACGTGGACACAAATACTTGCTGAGCGCTTGCTGAGGCTCCCGCGCCGGCTCCGGCTGGATGATTCGAGACATTCTGCGTACTCGTATTTACAACAGCGTCACTGGTGACAGTCGCGGTCGAATTGTTACCGGGCTGAACTGGGCCTGTCGACGTTATAGATCCGGAGTGCTGGAGTGTTTCCCGTTCCTGGCGAAGGGAAGAGATGCGAGTCGCAATTTTCTCCTTGTCGCTGGCAGATAGAGAACTCTCCATTGCTTGAGAGTACTTTTGTAGGCCGTCGATTTCTTTTGTCAGACGTTCCGCCAGCTCGGCTCGCTTCGTAGCCAGCAAATTGCGATTTAAATCCCTGGTTTCTTCGAGCGTGCCTGGATCTTTATCAACTTTCTCCATCAACGCGATCTGTTCGCGCAGCTTTTGCGTGGTGATGCCCTCCTGAGCAAGTGCCAGGACGGGTGAAAGCAGCGCGACGATGCAAAGACCAACCAGTGTTTTAAGTAGTCGTTTGTGAGTAGACAGCATATTTTTCTCCTGGGAGTGAGAGATACGACCGGAATCGTCTCCAACATGAGCGGACCTACCGCCGAAATTCCAACCCTCGTGAATGGCTCAGGTTTACTTTCTTGATATCTGAACCCGTGAATCTTCCGCCGCCTGCGCTTCCAGTCAGAAATAGCTGGTAATGGGCGTCGTCGGGAGCTGTTGCTGGAAAGTGGACATCAACTCTACCGAAATGCGTGAGACCTGGGCCTACTGTCACGGTGAACGGCAGAAACTGTTGTGGGTTACTGCCTGGCACGCTGGCAATCTGCTGCCCATCGACGACAAAGGTGGTGAAATTCCCGACTTTGTTGGCTTCGATTTCCAGCGTCACCTGCTCACCTGCGGCGACCAAATAAATTGACCGTGTGATTTGCTGCATGGGGGTCTCCTATTTTCGTTTAGTCGTTGGGCAAGAACGCTGCGACTGAGTTCCTGCTTCCACTCCATATGTCAGAAGCTGAAAAAACGTTTCACCGGAGGCCGACGGCGTTTGTTGGCGCGCGCAGTTCTTGGTTCAATAGGGTTTATGAAACAGATTCGAATTCTTTCTTGCGGCGTATTCCTATTCTTCATCAGTGTCTCTGCAGCGTTTGCCCAAACACCGATGACGCTTGCGGTTGACGCAACCGACGCAGCGCGGAACATCGTCCACAGCAGACTCAGAATTCCCGTGAAGCCCGGGCCATTGACGCTTTTCTACCCGAAGTGGATTCCCGGCGAGCACAGTCCGACTGGCCCCATCAACAATATGGTTGGTCTGAAACTAACCGCCGGCGGAAAACCAATCGCGTGGCAGCGCGACGACGTCGAAATGTTTGCGTTTCATTGTGAGATCCCTCAGGGTACCGCATTCCTGGATGTCACGTTCGACGACGCTTCGCAACCGGAATCAACGGCAAGCGCGAAGCTGGCGCGCATCAAATGGAATCGTCTACTCGTTTACACACAAGGCATGAATAGCGACGCGATCACTGTCAAAGCGTCACTAAAGCTACCTGTGGGATGGCGTTTCGCATCTGCGTTGCCAATCGTCAATGAGACCAACGACGCGCTGCAATTCAAAGAAGTCTCGCTTACGCAACTCGTCGATTCGCCGGCAATCATCGGCGCGCACTTCCACAAGTTTCCGCTCACCTCAGCAGGCATCATGAACGAGGTCGACGCTGTCGCCGACACCACTTCAGCGCTCGAGATGAAGCCCGAAACGCTGACAGGCTTGAAGCGCATGGACAAAGAAGCCTACGCGTTGTTCGGTGCCCGCCATTATCGAAGCTACAGATTTCTCGTGACCTTGAGCGATCACGGCGGCAGCGAAGGACTCGAGCATCACGAATCGAGCGAAGACGGAGTCGGCGAAAAAGCATTCACCGATGAGCTCGAACTACTCGACTTCGCAGAATTGATGGGCCACGAATACGTTCATTCGTGGAATGGCAAATATCGCCGTCCGGCCGGCCTCGCGACACCTGATTTCGAACAACCGATGCGCGCCGAATTGTTGTGGGTTTACGAAGGACTGACACAGTACCTCGGCAAAGTGTTGCCTGCGCGCAGCGGCCTTTGGACCGCGGAAGACTTTCGAGATGCGATGGCCGCCGTTGCTGCTCAAATGGAAAACCAGTCGGGCCGCGAATGGCGTCCGCTTGTTGATACTGCAACGGCTGTCCAGTTTACCTATCCATCCGATCGAGCCTGGATGAATTATCGTCGTCGCGTTGATTACTACGACGAAGGCTCACTGGTTTGGCTCGACGCCGACGTGCTAATCCGCACACGAAGCAACGGAAAACTCTCGCTCGACGATTTCTGCCGGCGCTTTCATGGCGGCCAGGACTCAGCGCCCGCGGTCAAGTCGTATACGTTCGACGACATCGTCAACACACTCAACGAAGTCATGCCGTACGATTGGCGCAGCTTTCTAAACGCGCGTGTAAACGCGATCAATCCACACGCGCCCATCGGCGGCATCACGAATGGCGGCTGGAGGCTTGTCTATACAGATAAACCGAACACGCAAATTCGAATCGGAGATCACGCCCGCAAGAGCATCGACCTGACGTTTTCGCTTGGCCTGTTGTTGAAGGAAGACGGGACCGTGATGGACGCGAATCCAAACTTTGTTGCGTTCAAATCAGGCATGGCGCCGGGAATGAAGATCGTTTCTGTAAATGGCCGCGGATGGTCCAGTGAATTACTGCAGGAGGCGATCGCATCGAGCAAGAACAGTACGACACCGATCGAAGTCGTTGTCGAGAATGGTAGCTTCCGCGAGACTTACAAACTGAACTACCACGGTGGTACACGATACCCACATCTCGAACGCGACAGCACCAAACCGGATGTGATCGCAGATGTGATCAAATCACGCGCTCGTTGATTGAATCGGTGTGTTTACGAACCACGCGAGCAGGGCAAGCCCGGTGACGAGCACGGCCAACAGATAGAAGATCGACGCGTACGAGCCGGTACGACTGACGGTTTCGGCGAGGATGAGTGGACCAAGTGCCGATGCGATGACTGTCAGCGCCTGCGCGGCGCCCTGAATCTTGCCGAGATGTTTTCGTCCGTAAGCGGCACTCCAGTAACTAAAAAAGATAACGATCACGAATCCGCCGGCGAGTCCCATCACCGCCGCATAGATTGCGACGTGTACTTGTGTCGAGACGTGCGGCAGTGCAAGGAGGGATCCTGCGAGGAGGACCATCGCGAGCGAAAGTAAACGATTCATCTTCCACTTTGAAGCGATCCAGCCACCGAGAAAGTTTCCCACCAGTGAAGTCAGTGCGACGATAATGAGGCTGCGGTAGTAAGTTGAAGCATCGAAATGGCGCTCTGCGAGAATCGATTCGTTGAAGAGTGCGATGCCGGAAGCGATCAGTCCGTAAATTGCGCTCGATACGCCAAAAACCCAGAAGCTCGGTGTTGAGAGTGCTTCAGTGA
>Ga0105243_10002496_pt1 | contig 15359 bp, 12 predicted proteins | sample KBSM34metaG_FD_81525 | JGI IMG/M metagenome (GOLD analysis project Ga0105243, IMG submission 81525) | Miscanthus rhizosphere microbial communities from Kellogg Biological Station, Michigan, USA - KBS M3-4 metaG | ecosystem: Host-associated > Plants > Roots > Rhizosphere > Soil | place...
CAGGTCCTCCTCGCGCGGGACCGCTACCGCTTGAGCCGGAGCGCCCGTCGGTTCGCCGATCGGCCCGGCATCGTGATCTCGGACCGATTCCCGCTGCCGTGGGTCGAGAAGATGGACGGGTCACGTGCGTCCCGTTTCCTCGCGGCTCCGCAGGTCTCGCCGCTCGCCCGTTGGCTGGCCCAGCGTGAGCGGCTGTACTACGACAGCATCCTCCCGCCGGACCTCCTGATCGTGCTGCGGGTGCCACCGGAGGTCGCCGTCGACCGAAAACGCGAGGAGGAACCCTCCGATGTCCGCGACCGCAACGCCGAGATCTGGCAGGCCGATTGGGAGGGGTCGCACGCCCACGTGCTGGACGCGAGCCGGCCGAAGGACCTGGTGCTCTCGGAGCTAAAGCGGACCATCTGGTCGAGCCTGTGATGGCCGACCTCGACCGCGCACCGCTCGAGGACCGAACCGCTCTCGGGGGAGGGGAGAGTGCGAGCTCCCCCGCTACTGATACTCCACGTGCAGGACCGCTGGCACGCCGGAGTCGAACGTGTGGGCAACGCGTCTCCCGGTGCCGGTGATGATCAAGACGATCGCGTTGCCGTTCGTCCAACCCGGGCGGCTCACGAGCTGCTGGACGACCGTCGCCAGGTTCGGGGTGCGCTGATCTTGGCCGGCGGCGCCGACCGATGTCCAGATCGGGACCGACCAACCGACCACCGCCGAGGTAGTCGCTCGCGCTGAGATGTTGCCGATGGTGGTCGTGAAGGTCCCGGGGTTATCCGCGGCTTCACCCTTGATCGTGAGCGACGTGACGGCAGTCGCGCCTGTTGCCTGGGTCGTGAACTGGACGTAGGCGTTGGTGATCGTGGCGCCGGGCGGCACGGCGACTCCTGCGAACCGCAGTCCGACCGTCTGATCCGCTCCGTTGTCGCGCACCATCTCCAGGTCACCACTGTTCAGGAACATGGTCTTCGTGGCTCCGCCCGCCTCCTCAGCGTCGTCCGACGACGCCGCGATCGGTACGTTGAGCGTCGTACTGCCCCCGGATGGGCTCGAGACGACCGTCACGTCATCCTGCGTCGAGAGCTGTGAGTCGTTGCCCGTCAACCGGAGCACGTACGTTCCCGGATCCGAGAACGTGGCGGTGGTGACCGGCGAGGTGGCGTCGCCGAAGGCCACGGTTCCGGGTCCGCTCAGCTTGGTCCACTGCGATGTCAGATTGGGCGGGGTCGGCTTGCCGTCGTCGGTCACCGAGCCGTTCAGCGACACCGCATCTGGGAACTGCACGCTCTGATCGGGACCGGCGTTCACGACCGGGGGGTTGTTCCCCATCGACGGCAGGTTCACCGAGAACTCGTACATCTTGCCGTCGTTCTCGTTCGGATGGCTGTTGTTGTCGACGCCCCGAGCCACCATGAACAGGTTGTTCCCGCCGCCGGAGGTGGCCGGTGCTACCGCCACATCTTCTGGATGCTTCGACTGTGCCGAGGAGATGTCGATCGTCGTGAGGAGGGTGCCGCCCAGGCTCACCTCGATCATCGTGGTGGACGAGCGCCCATCCGGGACGAGGAGCGTGTTGCGATCGGGGTGGTACCCGAGGCCTTCGGCGTCTTGTACTCCGAGCGCCGAGACGTCGAAGTGCGTGATGACGTCGTCGCCGGCCCCCTCGAAGGTCCCGTTGGGGCCGGGTGAGATCCGATAGATCTCAGCGCCCAGCCCATCCGCCGTGAACAGGTCCCCTGTGGACGTGGCGAACGCGACGTCCTCTGGGTCGGTGTTGCCGAAGGGGATCGTGGAGAACGAGGTCCGCACGTCGTCCGATGTTCCGTACTTCCCGTCGTTCCCTGGGAGAACGATGAAGATCTTTCGTGCGGAATCGTCGGAGATGAACAGCCGACCGGTTGCGGGATCGAACCCGAGACCTGTCGGCTCCTTCGTGAATGGACGAATGTTGGCCGTGTCATCGAGCGTGCCGTCCCGATGGATCTTCCAGAGATTCACCTGCGCCCAGATGCTCATCTCTTCGACCTCTGAGTCAGCCACGAGGAGACGGTCTTGGGCCGGCAGGTAGGCGATGCCGGATGGGTCGGGGCTGGGAGGGTTGAGCTGGAAAAGATTGACCGTCTGGACGAGGGTGGCGGTCACCGACGAGGCTGCCCGCGCGGGGGGTACGAGGCTCAGCACGAGGAGAGAGGTGCAGAGGACGAGCACGCCGATCCGACGGATCCGCACGGCGCCGATCCGAGGGCTTGCCAAGTGATCCTCTAGCACATCCACGTCCTTTCGATCGAAGATTCGGTCCATGTACGGTACGCAACTGCCCCGAGACGCAACATCATTCCGCTGATGTACGCCTCGTACAGCACGGAGACCCCCCCTCGTGCACGCTCCGTGGTCGCGGCTTCGAGAGGAGGCGGGGAGAGAAGTCCAGGGGCTGACGGGCCGGCGTGCGTGCGCCGTACGGGGTACGTGTTCTACGACGTTCCACGGATGCCTGCTCACCCACGCGTGAGTGAGACTCCGGCCGTTCGTACAGCGGAGGTCGATGACGAGCGATCATGGGGAGCGGACACCTGCGCATCTTGGTAGGTCTTTTCGGCGACACGGGTCTCGGATCCGCGCCTCACGGGGGACGTGGCCGGGCCATGTCGTCGGGCGCTGTGCTCGCTCCCGCCCGTGATGAGGTCGTGATCCCATCCGGCCCGAGCGTCAACCATCGCGAAGATGGGAAGGGATGACCACGGCCGGAGCCAGAACGTCGGTGGGCCAGTTGCCCAACTTCCTCGTGATCGGCGCCATGAAGGCCGGGACGAGCAGCCTGTACCAGTACCTCCGCGCGCACCCCCAGATCTTCATGCCCGCCGCCAAGGAGCTCAGTTTCTTCGCGTACGAGCCGAACGCCCGGCACGACCTCGAGTGGTACCGGAGGCAGTTCGCGTCCGCCGGTGAGGGAGCCGTCGCCCTGGGCGAGGCGTCCACGATGTACACCAAGTTCCCCCGCCACCCGGGGGTGCCGGAACGCATCGCCGCTCGGATCCCCGGGGCGAAGTTCGTATATGTGATCAGGGATCCCGTCGAGAGGATTCGCTCGCATTACGAGCATCAGAGGAACGTTGGCGCCGAACACGCGCCGATCGAGGAGGCTGTGAGGCGTGATCCGGCGTATCTCGATTGCAGTCGATACGCGATGCAGATCGAACGCTACCTCGAGCACTTCCCTCGTGAACAGCTCCTGGTGGTCACCTCGGAGGAGCTGAGGAGCGAGCGCGCGAAGACCGTCGCGAACGTGTACGAGTTCCTCGGGGTGGACCGCGAGTTCGTCCCGGACAACCTCGAGCACGAGTTCTTTCGAACCGACGAGCGGGTTCCCCATCCGGCCGCTGCGTGGCGCATCCGTCGGGCCTTGAAGCGCCGTTTCCCAGCGACGCGCAGGATCCGGCTGAACGCCGTGCCTGGGATCCGGACCCTGGGTCGCGTGCGTCATCGCGCGGCCGCGAAGTCAACGGATCACGTCGCTGGCCTGCTCATGACGGAGCAGCTCCGTGCCGAGCTCGTCGGATTCCTGCGCGAGGACGTCGCGCGTCTCCACGGCTACATGCCGCCCGATTTCGCCGGTTGGGGCATCGCCTGACCCCGATGCCACGGGCGCCGGTTTCGGAGCCTTTGCGCGCCGCCAAACGTGCGATTCCCCTGGACTTTCGGCGCCCCTCCCCGGCGTCCGAGCCGGGCGGACGCTCGCCCACACGCACCGTGGCTTGACGGCCGTTCCCTCGCCGCGCGGTGGGCTTCCCGCCGTACGTGTTCTACGCCGATCCGCGGATGGCGGGATCTCCGGTGCCGTTCACACTCTGTTCACGACCTGGACAGCCCCGGGCCGTCTGTGAACATGAGGAGGCGCTCTCCGTGCTTCGTGAATCCATCGACCTTCCCGTCGAAGCGAAGCATCGAGCCCGGCCGGGTTTCGTCCCGATGCTCCCACGCTTGTCCGACGCCCTCGCGCTGGTCGTCGCCGGCGCTGCGACCGGCTTCGACCCCGTTGTCGCCGTCTACGGTGCGGGATCCCTGCTGGCGCTGAACGTCGGAGGCGGGACTGCCTGGCGCATCAACCCGCGTGTGAGCGACGAAGCGGGGTGGGTTATCCGACGGCTCGCCGTTGTGCTGTTCCTCACACTTCCGATAGCGGCCCTCCTCCGCGACTCGATCACCGATGTCTTCGTCCTCGGTGCGTCCTCCGTGACGCTCATCCTGATCGGCAGGGGCATCGCCTACGCGATCCAGCGTCGGGCACGTGCTCGTGGAACGATCGCGGAGCGAGCCGTGATCGTGGGGACCAGTGAGGTCGCGCTGGAGCTGGCGCGGATCCTCGATGATCACCCCGAGTACGGCTTGCGGGCGATCGGCTTCTTGGATCCCTGGAGTCAGCACGAACTACCCCTTCCCGTCGTGGGTGAGGCCGGGGATCTCGAAGACGTCGTTCGGTACCATGAGGTCGATCGGGTGCTGATCGCCTTCGGTGCTGATCCAGACACCCGACTCGCGGGCATCCTGCGGTCCTGCAAGTCGCTCGCTGTTGACGTGCACGTCGTGCCCCGCTTCTGGGAGCTCGGGGTATTCCCTTCGTCGAGGTTCGTCGACGACCTTTGGGGGATCCCGTTGGTGCATATTGGTCGCCCCGCCCCGGGGGCCGGGGAACGAATCCTGAAGCGGGCCTTCGACATCAGCCTCGGAGCGATGGCACTTCTCGTCACGTCACCGTTGCTGGTCCTGGCTGCCGTGGGTGTCAGGCTGTCGAGTCCAGGTCCGGTCCTCTTCCGACAGCGTCGCGTCGGGCTGCACGGGCGGCGGTTCGACATCTTGAAGTTCAGGACGATGCGGGTCAACGACGAGTCGGACACGCAGTGGTCGGTCGTCAACGATACCCGAATCACGAAGGTCGGCCGGTTCTTGCGTCGCACGGGACTGGACGAACTGCCCCAGCTGTTCAACGTGCTCCGTGGCGATATGAGCCTCGTTGGTCCGAGACCGGAGCGGCCGCATTTCGTCGAACAGTTCAGTGCAGGGGTGCAGTACTACGATGACCGGCATCGCATGCCCAGTGGGGTGACGGGCTGGGCCCAGATCCATGGGCTCCGCGGCGATACGTCGATCTCCGAGCGCGCCCGCTTCGACAACGCCTACGTCGACGGCTGGTCACTCTGGCGCGACATCGTCATCGTGGCTCGAACGATCGTCTTGGTGCTGAAAGGCGACGGCGTGTGACGGCGTCACGGACGGCAACCGCCGTCGGACAGCTCCCGAACTTCCTCGTGATCGGCGCGATGAAGGCGGGGACGACGAGCCTGTACCACTACCTGCGCGGACACCCCCACGTCTTCATGCCGCCCGTGAAGGAACTCGACTACTTCGCCCGGGAGCCGCAATCGAGCCACGGGATCGAATGGTACCGACGTCAGTTCGCGCCGGCTCCAGCGGAGGCGATCGCGATCGGCGAGGCATCGACGCTGTACACGAAGCATCCGAGGTTCCCCGGCGTTCCCGAGCGCATCGCGGCCCAGATCCCCGATGCGAGGCTCATCTACCTCGTCCGAGACCCGATCGAACGGATCCGATCGCACTACCAGCACCAGGTGGCTCTCGGCGCAGAGCGAGCTCCGCTGGCGGACGCGATCTTCCGCGATCCGATCTACCTCGACACGAGCCGATACGCGATGCAGATCGAGCGGTACCTCGAGGTGTTCTCCCCGGATCAGCTACTCGTCGTCACATCGGAGCGCCTTCGCGGAGACCGCGAGGTCGCTGTGCGCGAGATCCTCGCATTCCTGGGCCTCGACTCGACTCGTCTACCCACGAACCTCGATCGGGAGTTCTATCGCAGCGCCGAGCGAACGACCCACTCCCCGTTCGCCTGGCATCTTCGCCGGACCCTGAAGCACCGCTTCCCCGCGCTGAAGAGGGCCAAGGAGTTCGTCGACGCGCCCCTCGTGCGTCGCCGAGGCCGTGCCGGAACGAACACGTCCGATGCCTTCATCGTCACGGAGGAGGTCCGTGATCGGATCTGCCGGATGCTGGCGCAGGACGTGCGACATCTCCGCGATCACCTCGGACCAGCGTTCGACGGGTGGGGCATCGCGTGACGTTCGCGCCCTAGCGGTCGGCAAGAGAAGTAGCGGTCGCGTGTCCTGTGGCAGGTTGCTGCAGTCGTGGCCGATTCATAGAGCGACCAGTGGTGGTGGCACCGCGCCTGGAGATCGGTGCTTCGGTCGGCCTCGATCCCTAGCCGCGGAACGAGTTTCTCGAGCCGGCGAGGGAGCGGTTCGGGCGGGAGTCCACGCGATCGACCAGCGACGTTGACGTTCGGCACGATCCGAGGTAGCTCTCCTCCGCACTCGAGGTACGCCACGACTACGGGGGGGCCCGATTGATGACGCGCTACAGGGGCACAACCGTTCTGATCGCGGTCGGCGTCCTCGCATTCGGGGGCGGGGCGTTCCTCCCCAGACTCCATGCCTTCGGCCGGCCGAGCGCCACCGAGATCGTTCAGACCCTCCACGAGGAGGAGGGGATCCATCGGGGTCCGCATGGGGAGGTCACGCAATCGCCGAGCTCGGGTTCGGCGCCGGCGATGTCAGGCATCTCGGCGCTTCCCACGATCCCGCTTCCATCGTCGACCCCATCGTCGAGTCCGTTCCCGACGCGGCGCGAGGCGTTGGAACGACAGAAGGTCGTCGTCGAGACCGGGACGACCGGCGAGCAGTACCGCATCGACGCTCCCATCGCTGACACCACGTATGACTTGAGGTCCTTCACATCGACGGCGTATCCGTTCGGCGACTCTTTCCCGCTGGCTTTTGGACCCGAGTCGCCGGGAGCACGCACGGTCGTCATCGGTGGAACCGTGATCGGACAACAGCAACGGAGCCTGAGCTGGGAGGACGTCCACGACCCGTTCGGGGGTGGAGGTCTGCGGATGATCGGCGTCGATTCCCTCGTCTCCTACGACTTGCGGGTGAACAACGTGAACGACGGCTTCATGCCGCTGCCGCCTCCCGACGACCTGAACGGCGCGCGGTTCCTGATCGATGGGTGCCACATGACGTGGATCCGCGACGATGCGGTTGAGGACGACACGGAGATGTCCGGCACGATCCGCAACTGTCTGTTCGACGGGATCAATACCGGTGTCTCGATCGGTCAGTCGACGCAGAACGCGAATGCCGTCGTGAGGATCAAACACTCCGTCTTCCTCTTCGAGCCCATGCGGAACGACCGTGCCACCGACGGGTTCGGTCACCAGACGCTCTTCAAACAGAAGCCGGGCGGTCGCGTTCGCCTGTCCAACGTCGTGGTCTGCTACCCGGAGAACCCGATGAGCCCGAGCCGCCTGCGGATCTTCCCCCCGGGTCATTACTCGAACGTCCGCATCGTCCTGGGTTCGGATTTCGTCGGACGCTATCCGGGGCCTCGGCCACCTGGTGTAGCGGTTACCCGGGACTGGTCGGCATGCGAAACCGCAAGAGCCGGCTGGCTCCGCAGGCACTAGATAGAGGGACGGACCGGAACGGTTTAACTCGTTTCGAGCCCGCGGAACCCCTCGCGGCGCGGCCTGCGGCGACGCTCGACGCGGTGCAGGCGACGGCTAGCCGGCGGCGTCGGCCACTGCGTCAAGGGGTGCGGGTTCGGGGAGCACGAAGAGGTCCGACGCGCCAGGATGCCGCTGCAGCGGCCGCCGTCCCATCGAGTAGTACGCGAAACCCGCCGCCCAGCCCTGGTCCTCTCGGAGCACGTTCCTGGCATCCACCAGGATGGGCGTCGCCACGGCCTCTCGGAGAGCCTTCAGATCCAGATGACGGAACTCGGCCCACTCGGTCGCGATCACGACACAGTGCGCTCCGATGGCGGCGACGTAGGGATCTGGGGCGATATCGAGTTCCGGCACTTCATGCTGGGCATTCGCCGACGCCATGGGGTCGTACGCCACGACCGAGGCGCCCAAGTCCCGGAGACGCCGCGCCAACTCGACGGCCGGCGAGAGTCGAGCGTCGTCGGTTCCGGCCTTGAAGGCGAGCCCGAGGATGCAGATGCGCTTGCCCTGGAGGTTCCAAAGAGCGTCTTCGATCTTCTCGACCGTCGCCTCCATCGCCTCCCGGTTCACGCGGTCGACCTCGCGTAGGAGACCGAAGTCGTAGCCGACACGCGCCGAGAGTCGCTCGAGCCCCAAGACGTCCTTCGGCAGGCAGTAGCCGCCGTAGCCGAGACCCGCTCCCAGGAAGGCCGGGCCGATGCGAGGGTCCGCACCCAAGACCTCGATCACGTCCCGAACATCGGCACCGAGCCGTTCCGACAGCCTAGCCAGGGCGTTCGCGTAGGAGATCTTCATCGCCAGGAAGGCATTGCTTGCATGCTTCGCGAGTTCCGCGGTCCGTACGTCGGTTTCGATCAGCAGCGCTCCGTTGGACGTGATGGGCTCGTACACGCGCCGAAGGATCGAGGCGGCGACCTCGGACGAAACGCCGACGACGATCCGATCGGGGAACAGGGCATCGTGGAGTGCGTGACCCTCCCGGAGGAACTCCGGGTTGCTGGCGACGTCGAAGTCGAGGTTCGGTGCTTCCAGGGAGATGGCGGTGCGGACGCGCTCGGCGGTCCCGGCCGGCACGGTGGACTTCTCCACCACGATGACGCCATCGTTTGCGTCACGGGCGATCTGCGAGGCGGCTTGCTCCATCGCATGGAGGTCAGCCTCCCCATCCTCACCCATCGGTGTGCCGACGCAAATGAAGACGACCGACGCTCGCGCCAGAGCGTCGGACGCACTCGCGGTGAACCTCAAACGTCCCCCGTCGAGCTCGCCATGCAGCGCGCTGTCCAGATCCGGCTCGTGGAACGGCGTCACCCCGCGCTGGAGGAGCGAGACCTTCTCCTGATCGACGTCGAACCCGACGACCTCGTGCCCCATCCGGGCGAGCGCCACACAGCTGACGAGCCCGACGTGCCCCGTGCCAATGACCGCGATGTTCATCGATCGTTCCCCGACTCGGTTGGTGGTACTGGTGTCGACGAGTGTAGGGAGTCGCCCCTGGCCAGCAGACCCGCGGTGGGGGTACTTCCCATACGCACATCGGCGTAGTGGGACGCGCGAGGGGCGTCCCCGCAGTGGGGCGCCTGGGCGCTAGCTCGTTTGACCCCTGGCACTCTCGCCGATATGCTGTTAGCACTCAACGCGGTCGAGTGCTAAAGCCCGACCGACGTGCCTGGTCGGAGTAACCTGGTCGAGCAAGGAGGAGCCAATGGCGAAGAAGGACTTCAACCTGAAGCCCCTGGAGGACCGGATCGTCGTCAAGCCCGGTGAAGAGGAAGAGAAGACGGTCTCGGGCATCGTGATCCCCGACACTGCCAAGGAGAAGCCTCAGGAGGGCTCGGTCGTGGCCGTCGGCCCCGGGCGGTTTGAAGAGGGGCAGCGGGTTCCCCTGGATGTCGCCGTCGGCGACACGGTCATCTACTCCAAGTACGGCGGCACCGAGGTCAAGGTCGAGGGCGAGGAGTACCTGATCCTCTCGGCCCGGGACGTTCTGGCCATCATCGCCAAGTAACCAGCAGTCACGTTCGGACGGGGGCGGGCCGATGACGGCCCGGCCCCCGTTCCGTCACCGAGGAGGTCTCATGGCAAGCAAACTCTTGAAGTTCAGCGAGGACGCGCGCCGCGCGCTCGAAGCCGGCGTGAACAAGCTGGCCGACACGGTCGCCCTCACGCTCGGCCCCAAGGGGCACAACGTGGTGCTGGACAAGAAGTGGGGCGCGCCCACGATCACCAACGACGGCGTCACGATCGCCAAGGAGGTCGAGCTCGAGGACCCGTGGGAGAACATGGGTGCCCAGCTCGCGAAGGAGGTCGCCACCAAGACCAACGATGTGGCGGGTGACGGCACCACCACGGCGACCGTGCTCGCCCGGGCGATGGTCCACCGCGGGATGCGCAACGTCGCGGCCGGCGCAAACCCGATGGCGCTCAAGCGGGGGATCGAGAAGGGCGTCGTCGCGGCCGTCGACTCGATCAAGGATCAGGCCAAGGACGTCGGGTCGCGCGAGGACATCTCGAACGTGGCCGCGATCTCCGCGGCCGACCACACGATCGGCGACGTGCTCGCCGAGGCGCTCGACAAGGTCGGCAAGGACGGCGTCGTGACGGTGGAGGAGTCGAACACCTTCGGCATGGAGCTCGAGTTCGTCGAGGGGATGCAGTTCGACAAGGGGTACATCTCTCCGTACTTCGTCACCGACCAGGAGAGCATGGAGGCCGTGCTCGAGCAGCCGTACGTCGCTCTCGTGAACAAGAAGATCGGGGGCGTCCAAGAGCTACTCCCCCTCCTCGAGAAGGTGCTCCAGGGCGGGCGTCCGCTGCTGGTGGTCGCCGAAGACGTCGAGGGAGAGGCACTCGCGACCCTCGTCGTCAACAAGATCCGTGGCACGTTCAACGTGGTCGCAGTCAAGGCCCCGGGGTTCGGGGATCGCCGAAAGGCCATGCTCCAGGACATCGCGACGCTCACCGGAGCCGAGGTCATCAGCGAAGAAGTCGGACTGAAGCTCGAGAACGTCGGCCTCGACCTGCTCGGCGGCGCGAGGAAGGTCGTCGTGACCAAGGACGACACGACCGTTATCGAGGGCGCGGGTGACAAAGACGCGGTCAAGGGCCGGATCAGCCAGATCAAGGCCGAGATCGACAAGACCGACTCCGACTGGGACCGCGAGAAGCTCCAAGAGCGCCTCGCGAAGCTGGCGGGGGGCGTCGCCGTGGTCAAGGTGGGAGCCGCCACCGAGGTCGAACTCAAGGAGAAGAAGCACCGGATCGAGGACGCGCTGTCTGCGACGCGGGCCGCGATCGAGGAAGGGATCGTGCCAGGCGGAGGGGTGGCGCTGATCCGCGCCGAGGCCGCGCTCGACAAGATCGACCTCGACGGCGACGAGGCCACGGGGGCGCGGATCGTTCGGGAATCGCTGTCCGAGCCGGCCCGCCTGATCGCCGACAATGCGGGCGTCGAGGGCGCGGTGATCGTCGAGCGGATCCGCACCGAAGGTGATTCCCGCGGGTACGACGCCTCGAGCGGCGAGTGGGTCGACATGTTCAAGGCCGGCATCCTCGACCCGGCCAAGGTCACGCGCTCGGCGTTGCAGAACGCGGCCTCGATCGCCGCGATCATCATCACGGCCGAGAGCGCCGTGGTGGAGAAGCCGGAGGAAGAGGAGCCCGCTGCCGCGGGTGGTCAGGGGCACATGCACTGATACCGCAGTGGGCATCGAGCATCCCACGAGAGGGCCGGATCACCGGCTCTCTCGTTTGCGTACCCGACCTCAGAACGGCGGGCGTTCGGTCCCGGTCTTCGCCAGTCCGGCCAGGAGTCCGACCGTGAACGCCGTGCTGACGGCCGCGAACACCCACCACAGAAGTGGCGACACCCCGTCGGGGAGCCCGAACCCCGCGTTCAGCGCGGCGACGACCGCCGACCCCGCCGCCGCGAGGACGAACGCCCACGCGAACCACCAGAGCTGCTCGAGCCGTCGAGCGACCAGAACCATGAGCAGCGAGAGGCTGAACGAGAAGATCCCCGCGATCCTGACATAGCCGGTGTCCGGGAGCGGCGCGAGGTCGAACATCGTGACGAGGACGAAGCGTGGCGCCACCGCGATGGCCGCGCCGCAGGCCGCCCAGGCGACAGCCTGGATCATCAGCACGCGCCTCAGAAGGTCCACGGCGGCCCATCATCCCAGGTCAAGCGGGTCGAGGCGTTGATAGCATGCGTCCCGGAGCCCGCGCCGGGCTCCTTTTCCTGACCACGAGGAACGCGCATGATCGACACGCCCCGGGTCGCGGTCATCGGGCTGGACTGCGGAACCCCCCAGCTCCTGTTCCGCGACTTCGAAGCGGAGACGCCGAACATCCACGCGCTGATGAAGCGCGGGATGTGGGGCGACCTCGCGAGCATCACGCCACCGATCACGGTCCCGGCCTGGGCCTGCGCCATGACCGGCCAGACGCCCGGGCAGCTCGGCATCTACGGGTTCCGCAACCGCAAGGACACCTCGTACGACGGGTTCTCCATCGCCACCTCCAACGCGATCCAGGCTCCGGCAGTCTGGGATGCGCTCGGCGCCCGGGGGCTCCGATCGCTCCTGATCGGCGTTCCGCCCTCGTACCCTCCGCCGAGCGACTTTCCCGGGTGGCGGGTCGGCTGCTTCCTCACGCCTCCGTCGGCCAAGTCGTGGGCATTCCCGTCCGAGCTCGAGACCGAGATCGTGGACGAGCTCGGCGACGGCAGCGAGTACATCTTCGACATCGCCGACTTCCGTCGAGCGGGCTACGACGTGGTGCTCGACCAGGTCTTCCAGATGACCGAGCGCCGGTTCCGTGTGGGTCGCAGACTTGCCAAGGAGAAGCCCTGGGATTTCTTCATGCTGTGCGAGATCGCACCGGATCGACTCCATCACGTGTTTTGGCAGAACTGGGACCCGAGCCATCCCTTGCACGAGCCGGGGAACAAGTACGAGGGTGCCTTCCAGGAGTACTACCGATTCCTCGACGAGCAGGTCGGCTCCCTCCTCGATGTCCTCCCCGAAGACGCCATCACGATCGTGATGAGCGATCACGGCGCGCGCCCCATGATGGGCGGCTTCTGCTTCAACGACTGGCTCTCGCGAGAGGGCTACCTGGCGCTTGCGGCGCAGCCCTCTCACGTCATGCCGATCAAGGATGTGGCGATCGACTGGGATCGAACCATCGCCTGGGGTGACGGTGGGTACTACGGGCGCCTGTTCCTGAACGTCAAGGGCCGGGAGCCGCAGGGCATCCTCGACCCTGCACGGTACGAGGAGGTTCGGGACGAGCTGATCGCCAAGCTCGAGGCGACCTCCGGACCGGACGGGGAACCACTCGGCACGAAGGTGCTGAAGCCCCAGGACGTGTACCCGGAGGTTCGAGGCGTCGCGCCGGATCTCATCGTGTACTTCGGCGACCTGGCGTGGCGGTCCGTCGGCTCCGTCGGGAACCGCAGCATCTACACGTACGAGAACGACACCGGCCCGGACGGCGCGAACCATGACCGCGACGGCGTGTGGGCGATGGCCGGCCTCCCCGATCAGCCGACCGGAGAGGTGAGCGGCCTCAACCTCGTCGACGTCGGCCCCTCCATCCTGTCGATGTACGGCATCGAGGCGCCCGAGGGCGCCGTCGGAAGGAGCTTCCTGTGACCCATCACCCGGAACCGAAGGGCTTCACCGTCTGGTTCACCGGCTTGTCCGGGGCCGGCAAGTCCACGATCGCCGAGATGCTGTACCACGAGTTCCAGGCGCGGCAGATGAAGACCGAGATCCTGGACGGGGACGTGGTCCGTCAGAACCTGTCCAAGGGGCTCGGGTTCTCCAAGGAGGATCGTGACACGAACATCCTGCGGATCGGGTTCGTTGCAGAGCTCCTGACGCGCAACGGCGTCGCGACGATCTGCTGCCCGATCTCGCCCTACAGGGAGACCCGAGACCAGGTGCGGGCGATGATCGGAGAGTTCGTCGAGGTCTACGTGCACGCCACGCTCGACGAGCTCTCGCAGAACCGCGACCCCAAGGGCCTGTACAAGAAGGCGCTCGCCGGCGAGATCAAGGGGTTCACCGGCGTCGACGACCCGTACGAGGTTCCCGAGCACCCCGAGCTTGTGCTCGACACGATGGTCGAGTCACCGCAGGAATCGCTGCAGCGGACGCTTACCAGGCTCCAGGAGCTCGGGTACCTCGAGGACGACTCGGTGCTGGTCGAGGGCGACCGGCTGCATTCGGGGCTGACCGACCTGCGGGTCCACGAGACGGGGCACGTGGTCAGGGAGAACTAGGGGCGGGGCCCCGGGCGGGGCCCTCGGCCACGGCGGGCCGCGTGCGAGCCCGTATCAGCGTCAGGTGAACGTCGTCATCGACCTCGAGTCTCGACCCCGAGACCCGTTCGCGCAACCCGGTCCGGTCACACCGCCGTGGTACCTTCCCCCCATGGAGTGACGGCGTCCACCCCGAGCGGGTGGGCGCCGCTGCATATCCGGGTCGCTCGGCCGGAGTCTGGGCCAGCGGGAGGGCGGGGCTAGAAGGGACGAGCATGGAGATCGAGATCGGCAAGGGGAAGATGGCCCGGCGCGCGTACGGGTTCGACGAGGTGGCGATCGTCCCGTCCCGGCGAACGCGAGATCCGGACGACGTCGACATCTCCTGGCAGATCGACGCCTACACGTTCGGGCTGCCGATGATGGCGGCGGCGATGGACGCCGGCGTGTCGCCGGCAACCGCGGTCCGGATCGGGCAGCTCGGCGGCCTCGCGTGTCTGAACCTCGAGGGCCTGTGGACCCGCTACGAGGATCCGGAACCCATCTACGAGGAGATCGGCACCCTGCCCGACGAGAAGGCGACCGCACGCATGCAGGAGCTGTACCGCGAGCCGCTCAAGGACGAGCTCGTGGAGCGGCGCATCCGCGAGATCAAGGAGGCCGGGGTCGTCTCGTGCGCCTCACTTACTCCCCAGCGCGTCGAGCGGTACGCCGAGGCGGTCATCGGCGCCGGCCTCGACATCCTCGTGATCCAGGGGACCGTGGTCTCGGCCGAGCACGTCTCGAACCACAGCCAGCCGCTGAACCTCAAGGAGTTCATCGCGACCTACGACCTCCCCGTGATCGTGGGCGGATGCGCCTCGTACACGACCGCGCTCCACCTGATGCGGACGGGCGCGGTCGGCGTGCTGGTCGGGGTGGGTCCCGGGAACGCGTGCACGACGCGCGGGGTGCTCGGGGTCGGCGTGCCGCAGGCGACGGCGATCGCCGATGCGGCGGCCGCGCGCATGGAGCATCTCCGCGAGACCGGCCGCTATTGCCACGTGATCGCCGACGGTGGCATGCGCACCGGGGGCGACATCGCGAAGGCGATCGCCTGCGGCGCGGACGCGGTGATGATCGGTTCGCCCCTCACGCGCGCGTACGAGGCGCCGGGTCGCGGCTACCACTGGGGGATGGCGACGTTCCACCCGACGCTGCCGCGCGGCGCGCGCGTCAAGACCCAACATGTGGCGACCCTGGAGGAGATCCTCACCGGGCCCGCCCACGAGAACGACGGGACGTTCAACCTGTTCGGGGCACTCGCGACCTCGATGGCGACCACCGGCTACGCGACGATCCGCGAGTTCCAGAAGGCCGAGCTCGTCGTGGCGCCATCGATCAAGAGCGAGGGCAAGACCTACCAGACCGCCCAGCGCGTCGGGATGGGTCACTAGGGGTGTGGCCTCGGTCCCCCGGCGCCCGGTCCTGGTCGTCGATTTCGGAGCGCAGTACGCGCAGCTCATCGCGCGCAGGATC
>Ga0105243_10002499_pt1 | contig 15350 bp, 17 predicted proteins | sample KBSM34metaG_FD_81525 | JGI IMG/M metagenome (GOLD analysis project Ga0105243, IMG submission 81525) | Miscanthus rhizosphere microbial communities from Kellogg Biological Station, Michigan, USA - KBS M3-4 metaG | ecosystem: Host-associated > Plants > Roots > Rhizosphere > Soil | place...
GATCCGGGTCCCGTCTGGCGACCAGTCCGCCGGTGAGCAGCAACTGACCAGAAGGTTGAGCGGATCGATCTGGTGGAGACCCGTGCCGTTAGCGTTCACCACAACGAGGTGCCCGAGGTCACCGCCGCCGTTGCGGTCGATCAGGATCCGTGACCCGTCGGCCGAGTAGCCGAGCGGGATGTCATCCTGCCACTGGCCGTCCGGGGTCAGGTCCGGATAGGTCGTGATCCGCTTGATCTTGCCGCCATCCGAGGCACGAACCGTATAGACACCGTCCACGGACTGATCGTTGTCGTCCCATCCGGTGCAGGCGAGCCGGATCCCGTCTGGCGACCACGCCCAGCACATCAAGTGGGGAGGGGCACTCGCGGACACAAGCTCCGTCTCGCCCGACCCGTTCGGGTTCACGGTGGCCGTGTTGCTCCCGTTGATGAAGATGGCGATCTTGGTCCCATCCGGTGACCAGCGAGGGATCTGGGCGGGTTCTGGCACGAGTTGGTTCTCGCCTGTCCCGTCTGGGTTGACCGTGAAGGCGTGGGACTCGTCCGCGACTGGGTCGTAGCGCTCGAAGGCGATCCGACCGTTCACGGGTGGGGCGAGCTGCCCGGCGGATGCGGACGATGCGACCGCGATCCCGAAGGACATCAGCGCGATCGCGACGAGCATGTTCGTTACGCGTTTCATGAGGGACCTACCTCCTCTTGTCTTGGAACCTGATTCCGATCGGTCGTCTCGAGCCGCCGATCGGCTTGATGCATAGGTGTCGTGGTTCGTTTACAGCGGGGACATCGAGAACGTTGGTATGAATCGCTCTCCGCAGGGCGCCTTCGGCATCTGTGTCGGGTTCGCGAGGAACTCGTTCCGAGGGTTGTCGTCCGGACACGGCGGGAGGCTCCCGACTGGGTGGCTGCGCACCGCCAGGTCCAGGAGGAACGCGTTCGGGAGTCCCGCCATCTCCTTGCGAAGATCGGTCGGGCCGAACGGGTCGAGGCCCCCCACGAAGACCAGCACGGGCACGGAGGATGAAACGGGCGCTATCGTCGAGGCGTCGGCCGGTGTGACATCCCACGCCCCGCAAACATCCTGGTACGGACCGTTCACGAAAGTGGACGTCCAGGCGGCGGAGTCCTCCGCCGATCTCTCGCGCGCGCCGGAGTTCGCGAACGGCGCGATATCCCGGCAGAGCGCCGAGTAGTACGCCCCCTGGCTCATCAGGCCCGTACAGACCGGGAGGTAGCCCGTGCAGAAGGTCGGTGCGGTGATCTCCGGAGCGACCACGGCGCGAAGTGAACTCGCCGGATCCTGGGCGTTCGCGAGCGCATCGATCGTCGCCGGGAGGTGGTTCACGACGGAGATAGTGCTGAGGCCCGCGAACAGGTTGCGGAGATCCCGAACCAGCCTCGCACCGTCCACGCGTATCTGCACGCCCGAGATCCGCACGGTGACCGGACGCTGGTCGAACCGTTCGATGGCGAGGTCGAACGACGACGCCAGCCGAGGGAACCTTCGTGCACATGCCCGGTCCGCACGGCAGAGATGCACGAGCTCCGCGAAGCTTGCCCGAGTGCTCTGCGTCGCGTCGGCATCCGTGTCCGTGTCGGGGAACTCCGGCGTGTCGGATAGGACGACCGAACGCAGCCCCGCCGGATCCGCCCTCATCGCCTGGAAGACGATCCTGGACGTGGAGCCCTTCGAGATCACGTCCCATCGCGAGAGGCCCAACGCACCGGCGAGGTCGATGACATCCTGACTCGACTCGTCGACACCGAACGAAGACAGATCGATACCCTGGCCGACCAGTCGGTCGTGACACGCCGTCACCGCGCCAACGAAGGCCGACCGCAGGTGCGGATCATCGATCGGCTTCCTGAGGGTCTCGGGCGCGATCGCCTCCACCTCGGGACAGGAGAGGTTCGGCTCGGAGTAGCCGGTCCCTCGTGCCTCGAGCCCGATGACCTCCGGACCGTCCAGGTGGTCGGCCATGAAGCCGGTGGTGCGGTAGTCGAACGATGAACCGAGGTCGTCGCCGACGTAGACGACCGGGGCCGTGGTCGTCGGGAAGTCGGGCTCCATACGAAACACGAACAAGCGGATCTGCCGACCTGTCGGATCGGAGCGGTTCTCCGGGACCGTGAGATATCCGCAGTTCGTCTCGCGGGTGGTCGACGTCCGGACCTCGGCCGGACAGTCCACGGATGCGAAGGCGGCGCTGTCCGAGGGCTTGGAAGCGCCCCCCCATGTGCAGCCAGCCGCGAGCAAGGCGAGCCCGATCGCCGCGAGTGCGCCGCGCTTTGCGGGCCTAAGCGCATGATCGATCGACGGGGTCATCATGTCCTCCACACCCGAAGACAGACCCGGGCACGTGATCGGGTTCACGTTGCTCGCCAAGGTCGTGACGAGAAGACGGCGACCCTGAGAGCGCAGGGGTCGCTCACGACGATGAAGGTGAGCGTCGATCCGGAGCGTGACCAGGTGTAGGTCCCGACGCCTTGGCAGCTCGCGCTCGCGAGGGCCGTAGAGATGAAGTCCTTCCCCGAGAGCTGGTACTGGCTCGTACCGCCACCCAGATTCCCGTTCCGCAGGGGGGCGAGCTGAAGGACGCCGTCGCCTTGCAGCTTGAGCACCCACGTCCCGGCCGCTTGAGTGACGCCGCTCCCGCCCACGTCCGCGGGTGTGAGCCGGACAACGTAATCCCCGACGATGGGCAGCATCGACGGACTGGAGATCGGCTCCCGTTGCTCGCCGCGCAGTGCGCCGAGGACCGCCGGACCGATGACCGCCGCGAGTACGACGACGGCCGCGACACCCAATGAAGTCAAGGTCCGACGGATGACCACCCGTTTGCGCCCCTGCCTGCGCGCGTCCTCGAGATGTTCATCGGGATCGGTCGCGATCGCCGACATCGAACGCTGCAACCCTTCGCGCAACCTAGAGTCGATCGACATCGGCGGCCTCCTCCCCGAGCAGTTGCGCCAGGCGCTTCCTGGCGTTGAACACATGGACCTTCGCGGCCGCATGCGAGCATCCAAGGATGTGCGCGACTTCCGGCAACGGCCGATCCTCGAAGTAGAAGAGAGCAACGGCGGCTCGCTGTTGCGTCGGCAGCTGCTTGACCGCGTTCAGCAGATCGACGTCTTGAGGTACGAACGGAGTCGGAGGATCGCTCGCGTCCTCCAAAGCGGGACGGAGACGCTCGCGGTGTGCTGCACGGGACGCGATCCTTATCGCGACTCTCCGCACCCACGCCTCCGGGCGGTCGTAGCGGATCACCTTGTTCCAATGACCGAGCAGCTGGATGAAGGCCTCCTGGGCGACGTCCTCGGCTTTCTGGCGATCGTGGACGATCAGGTAGGAGGTGCGGACGACGTGCGCGAACTCCGCTCGGAAGAACGACGAGTACTCGTCCTCGGCCCCCACGCCCCGCTCCTGAACGAGCGCGAAGGTCGGTGTCTCGTCGCGGACCACGCGCCACGCCCCGCCCACGCTACCTCTTCCGAGGTTGCTCGGAGGCGACACCGTTCATCTCGCGCTCAGTTCACCCGGACGAAGGGCGTCGCCATGAACGCGCCGACGTCGAAAGCGTGCTCCGGGGCGAGTTCCTTCGGGGAGTACGGATACAGGCTCTTGATGATGTGCATGTGGAGGATCATGCGGTCTCCCCGGATCCGAAAGGTGACGCGCTGAAACCCGTTGATGTACGTATGGTCGTTGATGAGCTCGTAGGGTTGCACCAAGTCGCCCTTCTCTCCGTTGCCGGTTAACCTGCCGTGCGCGAAGGCGAGCGTGGTGTGCATCGTTTCGTCGCAGTGCCCGAGGTTGTCGGGGCGCAGAACGTGCTTCTCGTATCGCTGGAGCCCGGCCCGCTCGAGCGCCTTGGATACGTCGGCACACGTGTATGAGTTCCGCCATGTCGTTCCGTCGAGCGGATCGGCATCTGCTGTTGTCGTAGAGGGGGGTGCGCCTTGGGTTCCCGGGTTCGTTGACGGCGTTGGAGCGTTCGATACGCATGCGGCGAGCAAGAACGCCGCCGTCAACGCAACGCTCGTTCCGAGGTGCCTCATCGGGATCCTCTTGAGACGAGTCATCGATCAGCCCACTCGCTCGTACGGGATGCCGTTCGTCGCGATGTCGACTGCCTCCTCGCCGCGCATCTCTTCAGCCGAGTAGGGGTAAAGCGCCGCGACGATGTGTCCTTCGAAGAAGGCATTACGACCGTGGATCCGGAACCTGAAGCGCTCATACGTCTCCACGAAGGTGTGGTCGTCCACGATCTGGTAGGCGACCCCCTGGCCCGATGGTCCCCAACGCAACAGGCCGTCGCTGAATCCGAGGTATGCGTGTTGGACTCCCTCGCAATCACCGAGCACCTTTGGGATGTACTTGTGGAGTCCCGCATCCTCGAGGTTCTTCCTGGCGTCATCACACGAGTAGGTGCTCCGCCAGGCAGTGCCATCCAGAGGGTCTGCGATCGTGGAGGTGTCCGACGGTGAGAGAGAACTCTCGCTCCCCGCCGACGGCGGAGTCGACACACGCTCCGAGCTGCAGGAGGCGAAAACCAGCAGCGCAACGAAGATGTACCCGACCGAAGCTGCTCGCTTCACCATGTGACCTCACCGTTATCCCTCGACGTCTCTATCCAGCTACAGACCTCGCGTCGAGGCAGGGTTCAGCTGGATCCGAGATCCGAGAACGAGCCGGAAGGCGGCCACCCCGGCGTGCGGACCGATCCACCCTGTGAAGGGGGACTAACCCTTCGGGCGTTTGAGGTACGCGATCAGCGAGGCCCCTCCCGCCGGCGTCTGTTGCTGGGTGACTGCGACCAGCTCCCAGCCGTCCTCGCCGAACGTGTTCAGGATCTCTCCAGGGTTGTGCTCCAGCAGCGGCGCCACGAAGTACTCCCACGCGGTCATCTACAACTCCTCTCCCATCAGTCGAGCGCGAACGTGTCTGATGCAGACGCCCATGATGACGTCGAGTCCGCCCTCCGTGGCGATGCGCGCCGCTTCCTCGCTCACGATGTCCTCCTGGAGCCAGAGCACGCGGGCACCGATCGCGACCGCCTGTCGCGCCACCTCCGGCGTTTCCTCGGCGCGGCGGAAGACATCGACGACCTCGATCCCGATCTCCGCCGGGACGTCCGTGAGCGAGGGATACGCTCGCTCGCCCAGGACCTCAGTCTCCTTCGGGTTGACCGGCACGATCCGGTACCCGTGCTCCTGGAGGTACCGCGCGACCTGGTACGAAGGCCGCTTGTGGTTGGACGAGAGTCCGACGACCGCGACCGTGTGGACGGCTCCGAGCAGCGCCCGGAGCTCTGCATCCTCCGGGCTCAAGACGTCGTCAGCCATGGCGCCGCCTCTCGGGCGAGATCGAGGAACGCGTGCAGCATGAACCCGGTCGCGCCCCAGATCGTGGCATCGCCCGTCTCGTACCACCATCCCTTCCAGACCTGGCCACCCTCGCGGTGAAGCTCCCGCTCGTCCTCGAGGCCGGCCAGCGTCGCGGTCGGAACGGTCAGGACGCGTGCGATCTCCGCGCGACTCACCCGGAGCGCGGGGAGCACGCGCACGACCGCGACGAACGGGGTCACGAGGATCCCCGAGACGAACGTGTGGATCGGCGGCAGCGCGCCGAGCACGTCCGAGGATGCGGCTTCGAGACCGATCTCCTCGTGCGTCTCGCGGAGCGCGGTCGCGAGAAGTCCGTCGTCACCCGGCTCCGCGAGTCCGCCCGGGAACGACACCTCGCCCGGGTGCCTGCTGAGATGGGCGGCCCGCTCGGTGAAGAGCAGCGACGGCACGGGCTCCTCGATCAGCACCGCGAGGACCGCGGCGAGCCGCTCGCCGGCGTCGGGCTCCGGATGGGGATCGGGGTCGAGGCCTTCTCGCAGCGCCGAGCGGTGATCGGTGAGCGCCATGGGTCCATCGTAGGAGACCGCCCGGCGGATGCCGCGGGGAGGGTCACGCCGAGGGCGGCTGGTAGCGTGCCCGGCGTGACGGAGGTCGACGATGTCCGTTCCCCCGCCGCCGATGCCGCGGCGGCGTCGGTCGACGTCGACGAGCTGCTCTCGTACGCGCGCGCGTTGATCGGAGCGCCCTCGGAGAACCCGGGCGGCACCGAAGATGCAGCGGCCTCGGTGGCGGCGGACATCCTGGCGTCGCTCGGCGCCACGCCCGAGATCATCCGAGGCGACGAGGGACGGCCGTCCGTCGTCGCCCGGTTCGGGGATCGGGATCGGCCCTCGCTCGCGTGGAACGGGCACCTCGACACCGTCCCGGCGGGCTCGGCAGACACGTGGACGAGCCCGCCCTTCGCGGGCGAGATCCATGACGGGAAGCTGATCGGTCGCGGTGCGTGCGACATGAAGGGGGGGATCGCGGCCGCGCTCGCGAGCGCGGCCGCGATCGCCCGGGTCGGCGTCCCGCTGGGTGGATCCATGTGGTTCCACCTGGCGGCCGACGAGGAGCTGGCGGGGATCCACGGGACGAAGGTGCTCTGGGAGCGCGGGATGCTCGACCAGGACGCCGCGATCGTGGGCGAGCCGACCGAGCTCCAGCTGGGCGTGGCCCAGCGCGGCGGAGCCTGGATCACCGCGACCGCGCACGGCACGGCCGCCCACGGCTCGCAGCCCCATCGCGGTGTGAACGCGATCACGTCGATGGCACGCCTCCTCCCCCGACTCGAGGAAGCGCTCCCCGATCTGACGCACCCGCTGATCGGCGGCCCGACCGTGAACGCGGCGTTGATCGAAGGTGGGAGCGCGCCGAACGTCGTCCCCGACCGCTGCGTGGTCGACATCGACCGGCGCCTGCTGCCGGGCGAGGACGATCCCGCGGACGTTCTGGCCCCGTTCCGACGCCTGATCGACGAGATCCGAGGCGACCATCCCGAGGTGCGGATCGACGTGGCGATCCGGGAATGGACGGACGCGGCGGAGGCGTCGCCCGACGAGCGGATCGTCCGGCTGGCGGGCGCGGCGGTCACTGAAGCCGGCGGCGGCCCGGCGGCCGCCGCCGGCTTCAGCGGCATCACCGACGCGCGCTACTACCTCAACCAGGCGAAGATCCCGACGGTGATCCTGGGGCCAGGCTCGATGACGGTGGCGCACACGGCCGACGAGTGGGTCACCGTCGACGAGCTCGCCACCGCCGCCCGCGCCTACGCGCGGCTGTTCGTCGGCTTCCTCGGGGTCTGAGGTACCGTCGGGCCGACTACGGCCGGGTGAACGGCCCCAGCGTGTGACTGAAGTCCCACGTCCCCTGGACGATCCCGGAGCAATCGTTCCCCCCCGTCGTCCCGGGGCACCCGCCGTTGTCGCGCTGGATCGCCCACATCGAGAGCGTGCTCATCCCGTTCGCGTTCGCGAAGTCCAGCAGCTGCTGCGCGTCGCCGAGGTCGGTAGCCTCGGTCCGCCGGGGGTAGTCGTCGAGACCGTTCATGATCGTGGCGCCCTGCATCGCCCAGAGCTGTCCAGGGGTCTTGGCGGGCAGCAACGTGTGCAGCTGCGCGTGCAGCCCGTTGGACGCGCTGACAGCAGCTCCGCCCATGTCCGTCGTGACCCGATCGTAGTAATCGAAGACCATCGGGTTCACGACGTCGATCCGGACGTGGTTCGTGACCGCGTTCTGCAGCACGGCGAGCCCGCTGGTCTCGAGGCCGCTGGCCGAGGTCGGGAGCGTGTACTGGACCTGCACGGTGCGGCCGTTCGCGGCCGCCCAATCCTGGAGCAGCTTGATCGCCTTGTTCCGCCGGTCGATCCCGGCCGTCCGGGTGAGTGATCGACCTTCGATATCCATGTCGAGGCGGGTGACGTCGTAGGTCGTTACGACCTGCTCGTACGCGGACGCGATCGCCGCCGGGTCCCTGCAGGAGTCGCCGATCTCGGTCCCGCCCTGGTCGGCGCTCCATCCGCCGAACGAAGGGATCACGTCACCGCCGAGGCTACGGAGGGACTGGATGTCCGTCAGGTACCGGCCGGCGGCGACCGTCTGGCTGCTCGAACCGTTCCACGCGAGCGTGCACGAGGTCTTGCCGAGGGTCTCGAGGAACGCGAGCGTGAAGTATCGCGCCCCCGACTGCTGCGCGGTCGTCGTGATCGCATCGGAGGTCCAGGTCTCGAAGTACGGCGCGTACACGTGCGTCGGCAACGGGACGGCGGCGGTCGCGGCGCTCGACCCGGTGAACGCGGGACCGGCGAACGCGGCGAAGGCGACCAGCATCACCACGATGGGACGAGAGCGCTGCATGTGCGCAAGCTTCCCAAACTCCTTCTGGATCTCGCAAGTGGCTGTCGGCCGAACGCGCTACGGCCCGCAGTAGCGCGGTCAACCTAGCCCGTCCAACCCTTTGACCGAGCGCTTCCCACGGCGCAGGATGACCGGGAACCGGGCCGCCCGGGGGTGCCCAGCGTTGAACGATCCGAGCAGAAGGAGCGAGCCACTGCGCCTCGATGTGGCAGAACCACCGTCGGTGGTTCGCGTCGTGCTGGCCGAGATCGGATCGCCCGGCCCACTCCATTACCTGATCGAGGGCGAGGGGTTCCAGGTCGTCGGTTGCGCCTCGAACGACGCCGAGCTCGCCCGCGTGCTCGCGCAGGTCGAGCCCGACGTCGTCGTGCTCGACGCAGACGTCAGCGCGACCTCCGCGCTCGTAGCGCGCGAAGAGGCTCCTACGTCGGAGCTGATCGTCCTGTGGCCGGAGGGCGTTCAACTCCCTGCGGGGGCCGAGCGTGTTCACCCTCGTCTGGTCTATCAGGACCTGGGTCCGGCGATCCGCCGAGCCGCCGACGATCGCCGGAACCGGCATCCGGCCGTCGTCGAGCCGGACGACGCCGATCTGAGCGCGCCGGCCGCGCCGCCACGCTCCGTTGACCTCCCGAGCTCGACGGCGCAACGGACGAGCACCCGCGTCCTGGTCGGGACGGCGGCGCTCATCGCGCTCATCGTCATGACGATGGGCGCCTCCTTCGCGTTGGAAGGGAGGACGGGCGCGCCCCAGCCGACGGGCACCCGAACCACCGAGATCTCACCGAGCGCGACGCACGGACCGGGACGGGGACCGGGACCCAGCGCCACCAGTGCTCCGAGTCGGACGGGCGACGCTCGCCCATCCGTGGACGCTCAGTGCGTGCCCGGGGCGAAGACCGACCGCGCGGCGCCGAACGAACACGCGGCGGCGGCGGCCAGCCACGCGCATCAGGCGTGCGCCGGCAGTGACCGAGGAAGCGCCCACTCGGCCCCCCATCAACACGCCAATGGCCGCGGGAAGGGGCCGTCCACCGGGCCCGGCAACGCGAACGCGAAGGGCGGCGGCAACGCGAAGGGTGGCGGCAGCGCGAACGGGGGCGGCAACGCGAACGGTGGCGGCAACGCGAACGCGAAGGGCAGCCACACGGCCAAGGGCGCCACCCCTCCCGGTCGGTCGCAGGATCACCCTTCAGGACCACCCGCGACGCCGGGCGGCGCGCGCAACGGTCCCCCGGGCTGAGTGCGGTCAGTCCTCGTCCGCGCGCCGCAGACGCTTCGTCTCCGAACGCCTGCGCTTCGCGGCGATCCGCCGTTCGACGGCCCGTCGACTCGGCCGCGTGGGATGGCGCTTTGGCGGCGGGGGCGCAACCGCAGCAGCGAGGACCTCCGCCATCCGCTCCAGGGCGGCCTCCCGGTTGCGGAGCTGGGACCGCTGCTCCGACGCGGTCACCGTGAGCACGCCGTCCACGAGGCGTCCGGCCAGGCGCTCCAACGCCCGCGAGCGCTGGACCGGCCCCAAGGCGCTCGTCGTGGCAACATCGAGGCTCAGCTCGACCCGCGAATCGGCCGTGTTGACCGACTGCCCGCCGGGACCCGACGAGTGGCTGAACCTCCAGCGCAGCTCGCCCTCCGGCACGACGATCGAGCGGCTGACGCGAAGGGGGCCGACCATGCCGGCAGTATGGCGCCGGTCTCGCCCCGGTCGGCCAGCCTCAATATCATCATCGGGTGAGCGGGGATCCGGAGCGGCCGACACCGGTCGACGTCGGCGCGAGCCGCCTTGAGGCGTTCAGCGACGCCGTGATGGCGGTGATCATCACGATCTTGGCGCTGGAGCTGCGGCCGCCAGGCGGGCCGAACCCGAGGGACCTCTACGACCAGTTGCCGAGCCTGCTCATCTACGTCCTCAGCTTCGTGTTCATCGCGATCTATTGGAACAACCATCACCATCTCCTGCGCGCGACGACCCGGATCAGCGGGGCGGTGATGTGGGCGAACATGCTCCTGTTGTTCTGCTTGTCCCTGATCCCGGTCGTCACCGAGTGGCTGCACGACTTCTATCGGTATCGGCTCCCGGCCGCGTCCTTCGGGATCGTCGCGCTGGCCGCGGCGTTCTCCTACACGGCGCTCGTGCGCGCCATCATCCACGCGAACGGTCGCGACTCGTTGGTGGGAACGGCGATCGCCTCGGATCGCAAGGGGAACCTGTCGCTCGCGCTCTATGCCGCCGGCGTGGGCCTGGCCTTCGTGAGCGTGTGGATCGCGTATGCGCTTTACGCGGCGGTCGCCGTGATGTGGTTGATCCCCGACCGGCGGTTCATGCGCGCCGCGGATCGACGGTAGGGAGCGGCTCGAGGCCGTAGAGACGCCGGGCCGCGGGCGACATCCGTGCCGCTTCGGCCTCGGAGATCAAGGGTGGGCGCTCCGGCGCGGCCCGCTCGCGCCGGCGCCGGCGACGCGGCGCCTCGGGTTCCGGCGGCGCTGGCCGTGGCACGTGCGCGTGCCGGATCTTCGGAGGCTCTGCAAGATCCAGCTCGCCGGGATCGGACCGGATCACCTGTTCCTGGACGGCGGCGTCGACCAACCCGGACAGGACGGATGAGGGTGGTGGAGCGACCTCGTCCGGCTCCCAGGGATAGCGATAGGGCTGCGCCCCGGTTCCGGTCAGCCGCCGCTCTTCCTCGTCACGGCGCTCGAACTCGGCCGCGAATCGCTCGGCTCCCCAGCGCGTGGCCCGCTGATGGGCGTAGGCGAGCAGCGCAGTCTCGAGCTCTTCATCCGTTCGATCGGCTTCCGGCTCAGGTCGTTCGACCCACGCCGCATCAAGCTCGTCGACCCGATCCGCCCCGTCGGTTCGCACCTCCGAGGTATCGGCCCGCGACCCCCGCCGACTTCAGCCTCATCACGAGATCTGCCCCGAGAACGTGTCGCAGGCGTTCGGATCCCCTGTGGTGTAGCCGGTCCGGTACCAATGCTGCCGCTCCGCCGAGGATCCATGGGTCCAGGTTTCAGGGTTCACACGCCCCTGGAACTCGCTCTGGATCCGATCGTCGCCGACCGCAGCCGCGGCATCGAGCGCGTCGGCGACGTCCTGATCGGTGATCTTCGTCAGGTATCCGGTGTCCACGGCGTGCGCGGTCCAGACGCCCGCGTAGCAGTCCGCCTGCAGCTCCAGGCGGACCGATCCGCTCTCCGGGCCCTGGCTGTTGCCGCGCACCCGGTCGAGGACACCGGTGAGATCCTGGACGTGGTGGCCGTACTCATGGGCGAGCACGTACGCCTCCGCGAGCGGTCCCCCGTGTGCGCCGAACCGATCGACGAGCTCCTGAAAGAACCCGAGGTCGATGTACACCTTCGCATCGGCCGGGCAGTAGAACGGCCCGACCTGCGTCGTGGCCTGCCCGCACCCGGTCGAGGTCTGGTCGGTGAAGAACACGGTCGGCGCGGGACGATAGCCGCGCACCTGCTTGCCCCAGTAGTCCTGGATGCTGTTCACGTACGCGACGATCCGACAGTCTTCGCTCCGCTGCGCGTCCGCCCCGGTCTGACAGTCCCGCAGTCCCTGCGGCGTCGAGCCCGCGCCGACGGTGACCCCGGACAAGCTCTGGAACGCTTCCTGCACGGCGGAAGACCCACCCCCACCCCCGGCGAGGTTGAGCACGATCAGGACGATGGCGATCACCAGACCGAGCCCGCCGCCCCCGATCGCCACCCCGCGGCCGCCCGACATCCCCCGCCGGTCCTCGATCTGGCTCGTGTCCAGCCGCGCCCGCCGTCGGATCCGCACCCTTGCTCCTTACCCAGTTCGCGGAAAGAACATAGACGTACCCGAACGCGCGGGATGTGCGAGGGTGTCGTCAACCCGGAACAGGGAGGGACGCGGTGCAAGGTCGTCGGAAGCTTCTCGCGTTGGGTCTCGCGGCAGCGGTCGTGCTGGCAGCGGGCGGCGTCTTCGCGATCGCGGGCGGTGGCTCGTCGTCATCCCCCCGTTCGTTCGCCCAGCGGCTCCTGAATTCACCCAACAGCAGGTTCATGACGGGACAAGCAAGGACAGCACTCCAGATCTTCGCGACGGGCACGACGAGCTTCGGCACGCCCGCACCGCTGCAGGACTCGCTCGACGCGGCGGCGACCCAGCCGGTCTCCGCCAGGGCCGCGCTGCGGACGGTCGCTGCCGCCGCCTCGACGCCGAGGAACGTCCGCGTCAACGACCCCGCTGCGGACCACGACCAGCTCGACCAAACCACGCAGAGCGAGACGACCATCGCGGTCTCCGGGTCACACGTCGCCGTGGGATACAACGATTCCCAGCATTCCCTGCTCGCACTCACCGCCGCATCGGACCTGACCGGGGTCTCGTGGTCCGACGACGGTGGGGCGACGTGGAACGACGGCGGCGACATCCCCAACGCGCCCGGGCAGAACAACTTCGGTGACCCGTGGCTGACGAGCGGCCCCGACGGCACCATGTACTACTCGACGCTCGCGCTCGACGCGATCAGAGGTCTCCTCGTCGGCGTCGCTCGATCGAAGGACGGCGGCCGGACGTGGACGAGCCCGGTCGTCGCCTCACCGGACCTTGGACCCAACGGGTTCCAGTTCGACGACAAGCCAGCGATCACGTCCGGGCTGACGCCCGACGGTCGGCCGGTCCTGTACGACGCGTGGGACGACTTCGCCTGCACCGAGAGCGGGTGCGAGGACGGTCTTCCGGTCTCTCGGTCGACCGACGGCGGGCACACGTGGAAGGTCTCCTACGCGGCGACGTTGCCCGAGTCGGGCGATGGTTGCTCGTTCGCCCAGTTCATCGGCGCCCAGCCCCTCGTGAACCCTGAGACGGGGGTCCTGTACGTCGCGGCCGAGAAGATCGCGGTCACCGATCCTGATTGTCTCGGCCTTCCGGTCACGTTCAGCCAGATGCTGTTCACCTCGCGCGACGGTGGTCAGACCTTCTCCGGCGGATCGCGGATCGCAGAAGTGACGCCGGCGTTCGACTTCGGCGCGATGCGCCTCGGCCCGGGCCAGTACATGCGCACGATCGAGTTCCCGTCGCTCGCGATCAGGGGCGGCACGCTCGCGGTCGTGTGGAACGACGGACGGCTCACGGGCCACAGCCACATCCTGCTCGCGACCCGCCCCCTCAGCGGGGGCACGTGGAACCTTCGCTTCATCACCCAGGGGTCGGGGGACGAGGTCCAACCCGCAATCACCTCGGACGCTGATGGGTGGCACATCACGTACTACGCGCGGATCGGAAGGAACCTCGCCGTCGACCAAGCCACGTCGGCGGATGGGGTCGATTGGACGGTGCAGGCGATCACGTCCCGAAGTTTCCCGGGCGTGTTCACGATCCCGCAGTTCGACCCGATCATCGCCGAGGGGTACATGGGAGATTACCTATCGAGCGTGAGCGCCGGAGGCCGGCGTTACTTCGCGTGGGGCGACAACCGGGACATCGTGACGAACACGCTCTGGACGGACGGACGACACGATCCGGACGTCTTCTTCGCGTCGGGCTGAGACCGCGGCATGGCAGTGCTCGTCTCGATCCAGGGCCAACGTACCCGGCATGCCCAGTCCCCCACGACTTAGCCACCGGAACGTTCACGCGACGCGCACGTCGCGATCCTCGAGCAACGATCCGAGGACCATCGCGTCGTGCGGGGCGGCGGCCTCCCTGTCGTTGTTGAAGTACACGAACACGTCCTCGGCGGGCAACGACGCGATCCGGTCGGCCCAGACCCGGAGCTTGGCGCGCCGGTACCTGGGCCCCGTCCTCGTGCCCTGATGGAAGCGGAGGTAGGACCATCCGCCGGTGACGACCGGATCGACCCGGGCGCCGGGCCGATCCGCGAGCACGAACGCGGATCGCGATCGATCCAAGAGGGCGAACACATCGTCCGTCAGCCACGACGGGTGCCGGAACTCGACCGCGACGCGACAGCGACCTTCGAACGCCGCGAGCGTCTCCTCCAGCCGGTCGGGGGCTGCCGGCAGGTTCGGGGGGAGCTGGAGCAGCACCGGGCCGAGCCTCGGGCCGAGCCGCTTCGCTCGGGAGACGAACAGGTCGACCGGCTCGCGCGGATCGCGCAGACGACGGACGTGGGTGAGGTACCGGCTCGCCTTGACGGCCATCACGAAGCCCGCGGGCGTCGCGCGCTTCCAACGGTCGAACGTCGCGGTTTCCGGCAGTCGATAGAAGGTGTTATTGACCTCCACGGTCGAGAAGACGGACGCGTAGCGATCGAGCCACCGCGTCGCCGGCAGGTCGGCCGGATAGAACGCGGCTCGCCAGTCGGCGTACTGCCAGCCGCTCGTCCCGATCCAGACGGACCGCGTCATGTGCGGGCGGCTCGCCGACGAAGCGTCTTCGCTTCGTCGGCGAGCCGCCGCGCTTCGGCCTCGGCGGCCTCCGCCGAGGCCGAAGCATCCCAGGCCTTCGCGCGGAGCTGTTCGGCACGCCGCGCCGCACGCTCGGCCTCACGCTCCGCGGCCACGGCGGCCCGTTCGGTCTCCTTCGCCTCCCGCTTGCGATCCTCCTCGGTCGTCACATCGTCCTGATCGGCTCCCTCGCCACCTTGCAGCAGCTGGAACCCACCGGCCGGTCCCAGGCCGGAGCCGGGCGTCGCCTCGCGCTCGAGGGTGCCGTCGCGGAGTCGCTCCCCGAGCTCCGGATCCACGGAGGCCGCCTCCAGCGTGAGGACGATCGCGTCACGATGAGCGCTCCCCCGGGCGCCGATCGCTTCCAGGGCGACCTCCGCCAGCCCGGCGACCTTCATCCGGCGCGACTGGGTCGCGGTCCGGAGGTCGTCGGCGCCCTTGCCCGAGATCGCCGCGACCTGCGCCTGGCGCAGGTCGTCGCCCGCGCGGAGGAGGGCGGCGACATCGTCCGGACGCTCCCGGCTCGCGACGTTCACCGCCCAGGCCACCAGGGTGGGCTTCCGGAGCTTCTTGATCGCGGCCGCGAGCTCGGACTCGCCCCCCTCGGCGAGCTGCCGGGCGAGGGCGTCCCGGCCCTCGATGAATCCATCTGGCGCGAGCCCGTAGAGCTCCCTCGCGCGTTCCCGAGCGTCGTCCTCGCCCGTCACGGGAGCGGTCGTTCCA
>Ga0105243_10002502_pt1 | contig 15338 bp, 16 predicted proteins | sample KBSM34metaG_FD_81525 | JGI IMG/M metagenome (GOLD analysis project Ga0105243, IMG submission 81525) | Miscanthus rhizosphere microbial communities from Kellogg Biological Station, Michigan, USA - KBS M3-4 metaG | ecosystem: Host-associated > Plants > Roots > Rhizosphere > Soil | place...
CAGATCCGCGGCACCGCCCGCTTCGGGCGTGCCCTGCGCGATGCGTTGCACAGCGGCCAGGAGCGTGGGACGCAGCCTTTGCTGGCCGGCCTGGGCGCCGTGCGGGCCGACGCGAAATTGCTCATCAGCGAGAAGGCCGGCACCCGCAGCTTCTACCTGTGGGGCAAGCTGATCATGGCGGCCGGCGGTCCAGGTGCGTGGCAGCGCAAGCCGCTGCTGCTGTTGTACGTGCTGTTCCTGATCGCGCTGATCGTCACGGTGGTGCCGGTGAGCCTGACGCTGCAGGCGCTCCTGCGGCCTTTGTTCAGAGGGTGGCTGACTAAAATGACGGCTCAATTCGAGTGCCCGTCGGGCTCGGCCACGGATCGCACTGCTCTCTATGACAACTGATGTCTTCCTGACCCGCACCGCCGCCTTTCTGCCGTTTCCCCCCGTCAGCAATGAAGACATCGAAGACGTCCTCGGCCGCATCGGCGGCAAGGCTTCTCGCGCGCGGCGGCTGATTCTTCGCAGCAACGGCATCCAGTCGCGCCACTACGCCATCGACCGCGCCACCGGCGAGCTGGCCATGACCAACGCGCAGCTCACCGCCTCGGCCATCCGCGCGCTCGGCGATATTGGCCCGGTCGACTGCCTCGTCACCGGCACCTCGCTGCCCGACCAGCTCATGCCCAACCACGCGGTGATGGTGCATGGCGAACTCGGCTGGCCCCGGCTCGAAGTGGTGGCCTGCGCGGGCATCTGCCTGGCCGGCGCCACCGCGCTGAAGCATGCGTGGCTCTCGGTGCGCGCGGGCGATGCGCAGCGTGCGGTGGCCACGGGTTCGGAGCTGGCCTCGGCCGTCATGCGCGGCTCGCGCTTCGAGGCCGAGCTGGAGCACAAGCTCGAGGCGCTGGAGGCGCGGCCCGAACTGGCCTTCGAGAAGGACTTCCTGCGCTGGATGCTGTCCGACGGCGCCGGCGCGGTGCTGCTGGAGCGCGAGCCGCGCGGGCCGCTGTCGCTGCGTGTCGATTGGATCGACCTGTCGTCGGCTGCGCATGAGCTGCCGGTGTGCATGTACGCCGGCGCCGAGAAGAATGCCGAAGGCGGCCTCGACGGCTGGGGGCGCAAGACGCCCGCCGAATGGCAGAGCGAGTCGACCTTCGCCGTGAAGCAGGACGTGCGCCTGCTCAACGAGAACATCGTGCGCGCCACGCTGGGCGAGCCGCTGGCGGCCATCATCGAGCGGCGCGGGCTGAAGTCGGCGGACATCGACTGGTTTTTGCCGCACCTGTCGTCGCAGTACTTCGTCGAGCCGGTGAGCCAGTGCCTCGAATCGCTGGGCCTGCCGATTCCGCGCGAGCGCTGGTTCAGCAATCTTGCGAGCAAGGGCAACACGGGTTCGGCGTCGCCTTACATCATGCTCGACGAGCTGTTCCGCTCGGGCCGCATCCAGCGTGGCCAGAAGCTGCTGATGTTCGTGCCGGAGAGCGGCCGCTTCTCCAGCGGCTTCATCTACATGGAGGCTGTGTAGCCATGGATCTCGATGCAGTACCGCAGGAGGGCAATGCGACCCTCGACGGCCATTCCAAGCTGATGTACGCCCGCGACGCGCAGGGCCGCGTCGTCACCACCACTTCGCGCGGCTGGGAGGCGGAGGAGATCGTCACCAGCCATGCGGTCGACGTGCTCGTCGAACAGGCGCAGGCCGCGAAGGAGCGCGTGAAGGCGGGGCAGGCCTCGCCGCTCGAATACTGGATGTACGAGCGCCGCATGGACGTGGCGCTGCTCTCGCAGACCAGCGGCTTCTGGCAATGGCGCGTACGGCGCCACCTGCAGCCGCGCCATTTCGCGGCGCTGTCGCCGGCCCAGCTCGCGCGCTACGGCGAAGCGCTGGGGCTTTCCGTCTCCACCTTGCAGGGCCTGCCGTGAACTTCCAACACCAACAGGCGGCGCATTGCGAAAGCGGCGTCATCTCCAGCCTGATGCGCCACCACGGCGCACCGATGAGCGAGAGCATGGCGCTCGGCCTGTCGTCCGCGATCTCGTTCGCGTACCTGCCGTTCATCAAGCTGTCGGGCCTGCCGCTCATTTCGTACCGCATGCCGCCCAAGGCCATCATCAAGGGCCTGCTGGCGCCGATGGCCGCCCGCTTCCGCTTCGAGACCTTTCGCAGCGCCGAGGCCGGACAGCAGCGGCTCGATGCTTTGCTGGCCGATGGCCAGCTGGTGGGCCTGCAGACCTCGGTCTACTGGCTGCCGTACTTTCCGCCGAACATGCGCTTCCACTTCAATGCGCACAACCTGCTGGTGTACGGGAAGGACGGCGATGACTACCTGATCAGCGACCCGGTGTTCGAGGAGCCCGTGCGCTGCCCGAGCGGCGACCTGGCACGCGCTCGCTTCGCCAAGGGCGTGCTGGCGCCGAAGGGGCTCATGTATTACCCGCAGGCCATCGATCGCAAGACGGTCGATGCGGCCTCCGTGGTCAAGGCCATCCGCAAGACGGTGCGCAACATGCTGGCGCCCATTCCCATCGTCGGCGTACGCGGCATGCGCATGCTGGCCAAGCGCATGCAGAAGCTGTCGCCGACCGATCCGCGCAGCGTCGACTTCATCGGCCACGTGGTGCGCATGCAGGAAGAAATCGGCACGGGCGGGGCGGGTTTCCGCTTCATCTACGCGGGTTTCCTGCAAGAGGCGGCACAGCTGCTCGACAAGCCGCAACTGCAGCAGATGTCCGAGCGGCTGATCGCCATCGGCGACGGCTGGCGTGCGTTCGCGCTCAAGGCGGCGCGCATGGTGAAGGGGCGAGAGGCGGTCGACCCCGCCGCGCTGGCTGCCAAGCTGCACGAGCAGGCGCTGCAGGAAGAAAACTTCTTTCGCGACCTGAAGGCTGCCGTGGCCTGAGATGGGGCGTTGTTCTTTTCTTCCTGTTGTTCGTTGTTCGGGGCGCGATCACGCCGACACGCCCCCGTCACCCGGCAACTCGAGGCCAGACCCATGCTCGAGTTGAAGACCCTCAGCCACCGGTATCCGAACGCCGACGCCCCCGCGCTGGTGGACGTGTCGCTCACCGTGCCACGGGGCTGCGTGCTGGGCCTGCTGGGCCCCAACGGCGCGGGCAAGACCACGCTGATCTCGCACTTGTCGGGCGCGTTGGCCGTGCAGTCGGGCGAGATCCTCATCGACGGCCAGCCGCTGCAGCAGGTGCGTGCGAAGGCCCCGACGCGCATCGCGGTGGCACCTCAGGAGCAGGCGTTCTATCCGATGCTCACCGTGGCCGAGAATCTGGCGGTGTTCGCCGCTGCGGGAAGGCTGTCGGGCCCGCGCAAGAAGGAGCGCATCGAGGCCTGTACGCAATTCGCGCAGCTGGAGCAGTTCGCGGGCGTGCGCGCCGAGCGGCTCTCGGGCGGCCTCAAGCGCCGGCTCAACCTTGCGATTGCCTTGCTGCCCGAGCCCGAGCTGATGCTGTTCGACGAGCCCACCGTGGGCGTCGATCCGCAATCGCGCGCGTTCATCCTCGACGCGATCCGGAGCCTCGCGCAGCAGGGCGCGGCGGTGATCTACGCCTCGCACTACATGGAGGAGATCGAGGCCATTGCAGATCGCGTCGCCATCCTCGACCGTGGACACGTGCTGCGCGAAGGCTCGCTCGACGGGCTGCTGTCGAAGAGCGCGATGCTGCTCACGCTGGCCGCCGACGGGCTCGACGCCGGCATGCTCTCGCGCTTCGGCACGGTGGAGCAGGGCGGCGCGCACTGGCGCATTCACCTGAACGCAGGGAGCGGCCCGGCGCCGGTGCTGGCTGCTCTGGAAGCCGCGGGCATCGAGGTGCGCCACGCCGAATTCGGCCGCCATGACCTGGAGCAGCTGTTCATGGCGCTCACCCACCGCTCGTTGCGCGACTGAAGAACCCCATGCTCCTCGCGCTCATCAAGAAAGAACTGCTCGCCCTCGTGCGCGACATGCACGGCCTTGCCGCGCTGTTCCTGATGCCGATGGTCTTCATCGTGCTGATGTCGCTCACGCTGAAGGATATCTACCGCCCGCCGCTGGCCGAGCTGAACTACGCCATCGACATGCGCGACATGGCCACGCCCGCGCAGTGGCTCAAGCAGCTCTGGCAGCGCAACCATGGCGCGCCGCAGCCGCTTGGCAATGACTGGCAGGCGCGGCTGCGCAACGGCTCGCTCAAGTACGTGATCGTGATGGAGCCGGGCCTGTCGCAAGAGCTGGAGTCGGCCGCGCTGTCGACCAGGGCGTACATCCATCTGTTGACCGAACCCGGCATCGACGCCAACCTGTTCAACGCGCTGCGCGCCGAACTCATCGGCGCCTCGGGCGAGCTCAAGGCGCGCCTTGCGCTGGCGGTGCCCGGCACGGCCAGCCCCGCGCCCGAGGCGTCCATCGAGGCGATGGTGCGCGCCGAGCGCTTCTCCACCGCCGGCCCGCGGCCGACCTCGGTGCAGCAGAACGTGCCGGCGTGGCTGGTGTTCGGCATGTTCTTCGTGGTGGCCTCGCTGTCCAGCCTGTTCGTGCAGGAGCGCAGTTCGGGCGCGCTCGGACGGCTGCAGGGCCTGGGCGTGTCGCGCAGCATGCTGCTGATGTCGAAGGCGCTGCCGTACCTGGGCGTGAACGCGCTGCAGGCCGTGCTGATGCTCGCGGCCGGCATCTGGTTCATGCCGCTGATCGGCGGCGACGCGCTGTCGCTCGCGGGCATCCATTGGGGCGCGCTGCTGTTGTCGCTCGCGGCCGTGAGCCTCGCGGCGGTGAGCCTGTCGCTCGCGCTGGCCTGCCTGGTGCGCAGCCACGCGCAGGCGGCCACCATCGGGCCGATGGTCAATGTGCTGATGGCGGCGGCGGGCGGCATCATGGTGCCCAAGTTCGTCATGCCGGGCTTCATGCAGCGGCTGGTCGAGATTTCCCCGATGAACTGGGGGCTCGAAGCGCTGCTGACCGTGCTGCTGCGTGGCGGCGGCGTGGCCGATGCGCTGCCGCAGATCGGCCGGCTGGCCGTGTTCGCGGCGCTGATGTTTCTTCTGGCTGTTTTTCTGTTTCGCAGGCGCGCATCGTGAGCACCACCGTCACCCCTGAATTCATTGCCAGCCTCAAGGCCATGGTGCTCGAAGCCGTCGAGAAGGACACGCCCCCGGGCGGCCTCGGCGACGACGAGCCATTGTTCGGCCCCGAGGCCCGGCTCGACCTCGACTCGCTCGACGCGCTCCAGGTGTCGATGACGATCCAGCAGCGCTTCGGCGTGCGCATGCCCGACAGCAAGGAAACACGCCGGGCGATGACTTCCATCGCTCATCTGGCGGAACACCTCGCGCTGGCGGGCAAGGCATGAGCGATGTCTACCTGGGCGGCACGGGCCTGGCCTGTGTGCTCGGCGACGACGTTCCATCCGTGCTGGCGTCGCTGCAGCGCGGCGGCGTGCTGCCGACACCGGTGGCCGTGGCAGAGGGAATCCACTGGCCGGTGTACGCGCTGGCGCCGAGCGAAGGCGACTGGACGCAGCGCCTGTGCCGCACCGTGTGCAACGTGGCTTCGCAGACCGGCGACTGGGGCGCGCGCACGGTACCGCTGTTCGTGGCCTCGTCGTCGCTCGACATCGGCTTCATGGAGCACGAGAAGCAGGACCTGCGGCTCGGCGGCGACCTGCAGGACTTTGCCGGCGTCGTGGCCCGCGCGCTGGATTGGCAGGGGCCGGTGTTCACCGTTTCGACCGCCTGCACGTCGGCGCTGAACGCGGTGCTGGCGGCCGCCGAGCTGATTCGCAGCGAAGACGCCGACCAGGCACTGGTGATCGGCATCGAACTCGACAACCGCTTCACGGTCGCCGGCTTCGGCGCGATGCAGTTGCTGGCGCCCGACCGCGCGCAGCCCTTCGGCGCACAGCGCAAGGGGCTGGTGCTCGGCGAAGCGGTCGCCGCACTGCGACTGACATCGCGTCCTGCGCGCTGGCAGGTCGCGGGCGGTGCCAACGTGGTCGACGGGCGCAACCCATCGGGCACCGAAGCCACGGCCGTGCATGCGATGTGCCGCGGCGCGCTGGCGCAGAGCGGCCTGCAGCCCGGCGACATCGACCTGATCAAGGTGCAGGCGGCGGGCAGTCCCGTCAACGACGCCATCGAGGTGGAAGCGCTGAAGCAGGTGTTCGATCCGCTGCCGCCGCTGGTGTCGCTCAAGTCGGCGATCGGCCACACGCTGGGCGCGGCGGGGGCGGCGGAACTGGCCTTGCTGGTCGGCTGCATCGAGGGTGGCGTCTGGCCGTCGGTGGACTATCCGCTCGATGCATCGCTCGGCATTGCGCTGAGCAAGGAGGCGCCGCAGAAGCTGCGCAACATCCTGCTCAACGTGGTGGGCTTCGGCGGTGGACATGCTTCGCTCGTGTTGAAGGACGCCGGCCCATGAGCGCCTGGCACACCACCGCCCATTTCATCGCGCATCCGCCGCCGGTCGACTGGCGCGATGACCTCGCCCGCCGCATCGGCCGCCGGCCGCGCCGTGTCGGCCTGTGGACCGAGCTGGCGATGTACGGCGCACGCTGCTGCCTCGACGCGGCGGGCGAGGCCGCATTGCCGGCCGGCGCGCGCATCCGTGTCGCCAGCCAACGCGGCGCATGGGGCGCCACGCATGCCGGCCTGACCCAGCTCGATGCAGGCCTGCCGATGCCCTTCACCTTCATGCAGAGCCAGCCCGCGCTGATGCTGGCCGAAGTCGGCCGCTGTCTCGAATGGTGGGGCGACGCCAGTTTTGCGCTGTGCCGCGATGCGGCGCGCACGCTGCAGCTGGCGAAGCTGGGCGCGGCGCGCGACGGCCTGTTGTTCGGCATCGTGGAAGAAGAGCGCCATGGCGAGCCGCCGCGCACCGAATGGTGGCGCCTGGTGCCCGCCTGACGAGGCCGGTCAGCCCGCGATGGAACGCTGCAGGTTGAGGCGCGCCTGCGCTTCGAGCTGCGCGTGCATCCGCGGTGTCGCATAGATGGCCTGGCGGTCGAGAAAGCGCTGAAGAATCGCTCGGCGCCGCGGCAGCCGCACCTCGTCCGGAACGAAGGCGTATTCGGCATGCACCTGCCGCTCGTATTCGTCGAAACGCCCACGTTCCGCGCCGAGGATCGACAGGTCGATGTCGATCAGCAGCTCGGCATCGCGGCCTTCGGGTACGGCGTCGTGGCGTGTGGCCATCACGAGCGCATGGACGCGCTCGGCGGCTGCTCTGTCCGCACCGGCTTCGAGCAGGGCCTCGCGCGCCCAATCGGCGCTGCGTGCCTCGTTGTCGTGGGCGTGTACGTCGTAGATGGCGTCGTGGAACCACAGCGCGAGCGCCACTTCACCGGCGCGTTCGGCCAACGTCTTCTCGCGCTCGAACCACGCGAGGCATTCGCCCAGGTGCTGCACCGTGTGGTAGTGGCGCTGCGGTTCGCCGTAGCGGCGCTGCAGCTCTTCGCACAGCGCCTCACCCGGCGAGTCGATGCCCAGCGCATGCCAGGCCTCGTTCCAGTTCGCGCGCAGCGCCTCGGGTGTCATGGTGCTATTGCTCCATCGCCGCCTTGACCTCTTGCCCAAGGTCGAGCACGGACATGGCGTAGTAGCTGCTCCAGTTGTAGCGCGTGATCACGTAGAAGTTGCGCGTGCCGGCCACGTAGGTTGGTGGCGCATCGGCGCCGTTCTGCAGCTCGATCAATGCGAGCAGGCCCTTGTGGTTGATGCCGTCGCCTTCGGGCACCGCGCCGGCGGCCACGAAGCTGTCGGTGCTGAAGGTCGGCAGGATGTCGGGCGCCAGCAGCAGCGCCTTCTGCAGCCGCGCTTCCTCGAAATGCATCGGATAGATCGCCGGCATGCCGGCCTTCCAGCCGAAGGCCTTGAAGTAGTTGGCGACCGAGCCGATCACGTCGGCCGGGTTGTTCACGAGATCGATGCGGCTGTCGCCGTCGAAGTCGACCGCGTACTTGGCGATGCTGCTGGGCATGAACTGCGGCATGCCCATCGCGCCGGCATAGCTGCCGACGGGCGTGAGCGGATCGTCGGCGGTGCGGCTCTCGGTGCTCAGGAAGCTTTCGAGCTCTCCACGGAAGAAGGCCTGGCGCTCGGCCGCGCGTGGATGGCCTTCGGGAAAGTCGAACGAGAGCGTGGCCAGTGCATCGATCACGCGAAAGTTGCCCATGTTGCGGCCGTAGATGGTCTCCACGCCGACGATGCCGACGATGATTTCCGGCGGCACGCCGTACACCTGCTCGGCGCGCGCGAGCGTGTCGGCATTGGCGCGCCAGAAGCGCACGCCGGCCGCGATGCGCACCGGGTCGATGAAGCGGCTGCGGTAGGTCTGCCAGTTCTTCACCGTGCCGACCGGGCCCGGCAGCATGAGCCGCGGCACGTTGGGCAGGAAGCGCGCGCTGCCGATGGTGGCGCGCACCCAGTCGCGATCGAGGCCGCGGCGCTCGGCCACTTCGTCGGCGAACTTCATCGCGTCGTCGCGCGTGGCGTAGGGCGTGCTGCCGCGCACCGGGTTGGCCGCTGCGCTGCGGCCGTTGGAAGACTTCTGGGCTACAGCCCCCGTGGACCATGCGCAGCAGGCGGCAAGGAGGGCGGCTGCCGCGGCGGCGCGCGAAGGCGTGGAGAGGAAAAATCGCATGGGCCGATTGTGCCGTCCGCCCACATGGCCCCTCTTCAGGGACACATGTGGTTTCAGCCGCGTGGGTTGTCGGTCGGCCAGGCGATGCGCCGGAACTCGGCGCGCAGGGTGGAGAGCGAGTCGGGCGTGGCCGGCGCGTAACGCTGTGCCTCGAGCTTGAGCAGCCAGTCGCGCACGGCCTGCGCGGCGGGGCCGAAGCGTGCGTCGGCCGCCTGTGCCATCTGGCGCGGCGGGGCGCTGTCGGGCAGCTGCAGGCCGGCCTTGGCGAGCCGCGCGCGCGCCCGGCCTAGCAGGCGCAGCCATGGGTCGTGCCGGCTGCGCTCCCACAGCGTCCAGCCGGCGCCAGCCAGGCTCGCGCCCACCAGCAGGTAGAGCAGCACGTAGGCCAGGTCTTCGAGGCTCGGCGCCTTGAAGCCGATGTTCTTCAGCAGGTTGAGCTGGCGGCTCTGGGTGTAGTTGAGCACCCACTGGTTCCAGCCGTTGTTGACGGCTTCCCATGCGGCGCGGATGTTCTGCACGAGGGTGGGGCTCATCGAGCCGAAGGCGCCCGCGATCAGGCCCGGCTGCGGCTGGAGCCGCTGTGTCTGGCCGATGCGCCCCGGAGACACCGAGCCCGTGGGATCCACGCGGGTCCAGCCGGTGCCTTCCTGCCAGATCTCGGCCCAGGCATGGGCATCGCTCTGGCGCACGATCCAGTAGTTGTCTACGCCGTTGAGTTCCCCGCCCTGGTAGCCCGTCACGATGCGCGCCGGGATGTTCAGGTTGCGCATCAGCACCACGAAGGCCGAGGCGATGTGCTCGCAGAAGCCCTCCTTGCGGTCGAACCAGAACTCGTCGGCCGTGTCGTTGCCATAGACGCCCGGCTCCAGCGTGTAGCTGTAGCCGCCGGTGCGCAGGCGCCGCAGGGCGGCCTGCACGAAGGCCTGCGCGTTGGCGTTGGCCAGCGCGGGGTCGGCGCGCATCTCGGCGGCGAGGGCGGCGGTGCGCGGGTTGGTGCCGGGCGGCAGCGCCAAGTAGGCCTGGAGCTGGCCGCCCGTGCGCTTCAATGGGCCGCTCTGGAACTGCGTGTAGCTTTCGGCGCGGTAGCGCACCAGGTCGGTGACGGGGCGGTTCGCGATCCATTGCAGGTCGGGCGTGCCGGTGACTTCGAAGCCGGGTGCCTCGGGGGGGGCGCTGCGCCGCGTCGAGGGCCAGCAGCCAGGGGCGGTTGCTGGCTTCGAGCGTGACCTCGTAGCGCACGGGTTCGCCGCTCACGCGCAGGTTGGGGGTCCATTGCGCGCCGCGCGCCCATGACGGCAGCGCGGTCCATTCACGGCCGTCGAACTGCGCCAGCACCGGTCCGCGGAAATAGAGCTGGCTTTGCGGCGGCGCCCGGCCACCGTCGAACTTGATGCGCGCGGCGATGCGGTCGTCGAGCGCCAGTTCGGCGATGGTGCCGACGCGCATGGTGTTCGACAGGCCGCTGCGCCCCAGCATGGCGTCGCTGGGTGTGCCCCACAGCGGCGCGAGGCGTGGGAACAGCAGGAACAGCGCGAGCATGATCGGCGCGCCCGCCAGCGCCATCCAGCCCGCCATGCGTGCGGCCTGCATCAGCGGCGGCCGACCCACCGGCATGTGCGCGTTGACCAGCGCGGTCAAAAGGCCCAGCAGCGCCAGCAGCATGGTGAACGCGGTCAGCAGCGACTGCGAATAGAAAAAGTTCGTGAGCATCGCGAAGAAGCCCAGGAAGAAGACCACGAACGCATCGCGCCGCGCGCGCAGTTCCAGCGTCTTGAGTGCGAGCAGGCTGACGATCAGCGTCACGCCCGCGTCGCGGCCCAGCAGCGTGCGGTGCGTGGCGTAGGTGGCGCCGAGGATCAGCGCCAGCAGGGCGATGCGCCACCACTTGCTGGGCAGGGAGCGCCCCTGTACGGACAATGTGGCGCGCCAGAGCAGCACCATGGCCGTGATGGCCGTGCACCACCAGGGCAGGTTCTCGATCTGCGGCAGCAGGATCAGGCCGATCACGCAGAGCAGGAAAAGGGTATCCCGCGCGTCCCGGGGGAGTGCGGCGAGTTCCCGTATGACTCGGTTCATGCGGCGGTTCCGTTCAACACAGCGCCAAGGCCTCGAGGCAGGCGCGCCGGTGGGCTTCGCCTTGCGACGGCTTCACGACCCGGCCCTCTACCCGGATGCCGTAGTCCACGCCCAGCCGGTCGGCCATCAGCACCCACGCGCACAGGCGCGAGAGGCGGGCTTCGGCATCGGCAAGGCTGGTGCTCCGCGCGTCGAGCCAGAGTTCTTCGCGCTGGGTCTGCTGCGTGTCGCGGCTCACCAGCTCTTCCGATCCGGCTGCCTGTGCGCGCGCTGCCTTCTTCCAGACCACGAGCTTCAGCGGATCGCCGCGGCGGTAGGCGCGCACGCCGTCGTACTCGCCGGCGTTGTGCGCCCGCAGCGAGGCGGACATCGCCGCCGGCCCCGACAGCGGCTCGCCCGGCGGCAGCGGCGGCGGATGCGCCTCGGGCGTGGGGTAGACCAGCATCTGCGCGGCCGGCCGCCAGACTGTCCACACGCGGAACGTGCCGAGCGGGAAGCGCGTCTCGGCCGTGAGCGGCGGCACCGGGTGCAGGCCGCGCCGCTCGGGCTGGAAGGCGATCTCGACGGTGGACGTTCCCTCGGCCGGCACGTCGGTCCAGGCCCATTGCCCGCTGCCGCGCACGGCCATGCCGATGCCGTAGCGCACGCGGCGCCGCGTGTTGTGCAGCACCACCCGGAAGACGGCGGCGGCGCCCGCGTAGTGGGCATCGGGCGGCACCAGGTGCATCGCCAGCCCGCGCAGCGTGCCGTGGCACACGTGCATGCCCACGGCCACGCTGCCGGCCAGCAGGAAGGTCAGCAGGTAGCCGAGGTTGAGCTGGTAGTTGATCGAGGCGACCAGCAGCACCAGCAGCGTCGCGCCCAGCGTCCATCCGGCCCGCGTGGGCACGATGTAGACATTGCGCTGCGTGAGCTCCAGCGTGTCCGACGGCGGACGGCGCGACAGGAACCAGCCATCGATGCGCGAGCGCAAAGAGGCGATCATCGGTGGTGGTCCCTGGGGCCGAAAAGCGCGAAACACCGCGGAACCGGCTTCGCCGGGCCGCCGGTGTTGCCCCCTGCAAGGGGGGAGGAGAAGCGACACGAAGTGCGCAAAGCCTGGGGGTGTTTCATGACTACGGCAGTGGCACGGCGGCGATCATGGCGCGCACCTGCTCCACGGCGCCGCGCCCGGCGTCGCCCACGGGCGTGAGGCGGTGCGCGATCGTTTGCGGCAGCACGGCCTGCACGTCGTCGGGTGCGACGTAGCTGCGGTTGGCCAGCAGCGCCTGCGCCTTGGCCGCACGCAGCACCGCGATGCCGGCGCGCGGCGACAGGCCCTGCAGGAACCAGCGGCCCGAGCGCGTGGCCGCGATCAGGTCCTGCAGGTAGTTGAGCAGCGGCTCGGCCGCATGCACCTGCTGCACGCGCTGCTGCAGGGCCGTGAGTTCGCCGGCGGTCAGCATGGCGGGAAGGGAGGCCAGCATTTCGCGGCGGTCGCCGCCCGCGAGCAGCAGCCGCTCGGCGGCGCGGTCGGGGTAGCCGAGCGAGATGCGCATCAGGAAGCGGTCGAGCTGCGACTCGGGCAGCGCGAAGGTGCCGAGCTGGTCCTGCGGGTTCTGGGTGGCGATCACGAAGAAGGGCGTGGGCAGCGGGCGGGTTTCGCCTTCGACGGTGACCTGCTTTTCCTCCATCGCCTCAAGCAGCGCGCTCTGGGTCTTGGGGCTGGCACGGTTGATCTCGTCGGCCAGCAGCACCTGCGCGAAGATCGGCCCGGGGTGGAACACGAAGGCCTGCTGGCCCCGGTCGTAGATCGCCACGCCCGACAGGTCGCCAGGCATCAGGTCGGCCGTGAACTGCACCCGCGAGAACTGCATCCCGAAGGTATGCGACAGCGCGTGGGCGAGGGTGGTCTTGCCCACCCCCGGCACATCCTCGATCAGCAGGTGCCCACCTGCCAGCAGGCAGGCCACGCAGTCGCGCACCTGGGCCTCTTTGCCCACGATCACCGTGTTAAGCTGACTCAGCAAAGTGGCTAGCTTCGCAGCAACGTCCATATTTGTATCCATATGCAAACGATACCGTAAGACCTGCCGGCCCCATGCCGAATGAGGTCTAGGCGTGGCGACAGAGACACATGGGCAAGACAGGCTACTTCACACACCGCGACTTCTGGAAGCACGACATGGGCGAGGGGCACCCCGAGTGCCCGGGTCGGCTGGATGCCATCGAAGACCGCCTGCTGCTCACCGGCGTGGGCGATGCGCTGGAGCACTGCGAGGTGCCGCTGGCCACCCTGGAACAGATCACCCGGGCGCACAGCACCGCGCACGTCGAGTACCTCGAGGCGCTGAACCAGCGCCTGGTGGCCGACGAACCCGCCGGCGGCCCCGACCACGCGCAGGTCGACCCCGACACGGTGCTCAACCGCTTCACCCTGCTGGCCGCGCGCCGCGCCGCCGGCGCTGCGATCGCTGCGACCGACGCGGTGATTGCCGGCGACCTGGAAAACGCCTTCTGCTCGGTGCGCCCGCCCGGCCACCATGCATGCCGGGAGCAGGCGATGGGCTTCTGCTTCTTCAACAACGTCGCCATCGCGGCGCGCCACGCCATCGAGGTGCACAGCATCGAGCGCGTAGCCATCGTCGATTTCGACGTGCACCACGGCAACGGCACCGAGAACATCCTCTCGAACGATCCGCGCGTGCTGATGGTCGGGTTCTTCCAGCATCCGTTCTACCCGTACAGCGGCACCGAGCATCCGGCGCCGAACATGCTGAACCTGCCGATCCCGGCCTACACAAGGGGCATGGACGTGCGGGAGATGATCGAAGCGGCCTGGATGCCGCGGCTGGAGGAGTTCAAGCCGCAAATGGTCTTCATCAGCGCCGGCTTCGACGCCCATCGCGAGGACGACCTGGGCCAGCTGGGCCTCAACGAAAACGACTTTGCCTGGATCACGGGCCGCATACACGATGTTGCGAGGCGCCATGCGAAGGGCCGTATCGTCTCGATGCTCGAAGGCGGCTACAACCTCGATGCGCTCGCGCGCAGCGTGGAAGCCCACATCCGCGTTCTCGCGGATCTCTAACGCAGCCGGCGCGGACGGCGTTCCGCTACCTTTCAATAGATGAATTTCAACGATTTCACTCAACGTCTGAGCCAGGTCGATGCGCGCGGCCTCGGCATCGAGCTTGTCGCGCTGGTGGTCTGCGTGGCGCTGGCCTGGGCCGTTTGCAAGTGGTTCGGCCGCGACCAGCCCAAGGATTCGATCTGGTTCGGCGAGAGCACCTTCGACGGGTTGCTGTTCCCGTTGCTGGCGCTGGTGTTCACCGATCTCGCCCGGCGCGTGGTGCTCGATTTCCAGACCGTGCTGGTGCTGCGCATCGCGGTGCCGGTGTTCCTGTCGCTGGTGGTTATCAGGCTGTTCGCGCGGGTGCTGCGGGCGGTGTTTCCCGCGTCCAACCTCGTGCGGCTGATCGAGCGCACGATCTCCTGGCTGGCGTGGATCGCGGCGGTGCTCTGGATCGTCGGGCTGCTGCCGCCGGTGCTGGCCGAGCTCGATGACATCACGCTGGCCTTCGGCAAGACGCGTGTGAGCCTGCAGACCATCTTCCAGGGCGTGCTGTCGGCGGGGCTGGTACTGGTGATCTCGCTGTGGATCGCGAGCACTATCGAGAAGCGCATCCTGCGCGAGGCCGTGACCGACCTGTCGATGCGCAAGGTGGCGTCGAATGCGGTGCGTGCCTTCCTGCTGCTGGTCGGCCTGCTGTTCGCACTGTCGGCGGTGGGGGTGGACCTGACGGCGCTGTCCGTGCTCGGCGGCGCGCTCGGCGTGGGCCTGGGTTTCGGCCTGCAGAAGCTGGCGGCCAACTACGTGAGCGGGTTCGTGATCCTGCTCGAGCGCTCGATCCGCATCGGCGACAACGTGAAGGTCGATACCTTCGAGGGCCGCATCACCGACATCAAGACCCGCTATACCCTGATCCGCGCGGGCAATGGGCGCGAGGCCATCGTGCCGAACGAATCGCTGATCACCAGCCGGGTGGAAAACCTGTCGCTGGCCGACCGCAAGTTCAACATCACGACCACCATCGTGGTCGGCTACGAGAGCGACGTGGCGCAGGTGCAGTCCATCTTGTGCGAGGCCGCCAAGGCCCAGCCGCGCGTGATGTCCGACCCGGCGCCGGTGGCTTTCCTCATGAACTTCGCGCCCGACGGCCTGGAGTTCACGCTGAACTTCTGGGTCGCCGACCCCGACAAGGGCAAGGACAACCTGCGCTCGGCCATCAACATCGCAATCCTCGACGGGCTGCGCGGTGCGCGCATCGACATTCCCTATCCGCAGCGCGTGCTGCGTGTGGAGTCTTTACCGCCAGGAGTCGTCCAGGCGCCCGACGCTGTTTTATAATCGCGGAAAAGCACGATCGTTCTTTTTTCTTGGTCCCCGTGCCGACGAGAAGAATGGAGAGGCGACAAAGGTCGCGTCCTAGAATGACCGGTTGCCCTCGAAGCCCCCTTTTGCAATCCAATGGAGTCAAGTCAATGAAGGTTCTCGTACCTGTCAAACGGGTCGTCGATTACAACGTCAAGGTGCGCGTGAAGAGCGACGGCACCGGGGTGGACATTGCCAACGTCAAGATGAGCATGAACCCCTTCGACGAGATC
>Ga0105243_10002511_pt1 | contig 15315 bp, 18 predicted proteins | sample KBSM34metaG_FD_81525 | JGI IMG/M metagenome (GOLD analysis project Ga0105243, IMG submission 81525) | Miscanthus rhizosphere microbial communities from Kellogg Biological Station, Michigan, USA - KBS M3-4 metaG | ecosystem: Host-associated > Plants > Roots > Rhizosphere > Soil | place...
GAGCGCTACTCGCACGTCATGCACATAGTCTCGGAGGTGCAGGGCAGGCTGCGCGAGGGCGCCAGCTTCGCCGAGGTGCTCAAGGCCACGTTCCCGGCGGGCACGGTCAGCGGCGCGCCGAAGATCCGCGCGCTGGAAGTGATCCGCGAACTGGAACCGATCAAGCGCAACGTCTATGCCGGCAGCATCGGCTATCTGGGCTGGCACGGCGATGCCGATACCGCGATCGCGATCCGCACCGCGGTGATCAAGCACGGCCGCCTGCACGTGCAGGCCGGCGCCGGCATCGTCTACGACTCCGATCCGCAGAAGGAATGGGACGAGACCATGAACAAGGGCCGCGCGCTGTTCCGCGCGGTGGCCGAGGCGGCGAAGGGGCTGTGAGCGTGTCCGCGCCGAGCCCGCGGATCAGCTTCCGCAACGACTACAGCGAAGGCGCGCATCCGCGCCTGCTCGCCGCGCTGGCCGCGGCCAGCGCCGAGCAGAACGGCGGCTACGGCCTGGACCGGCACAGCGACCGCGCGGCGCAGCTGATCCGCCGCGAGATCGCCTGCGCGCACGCCGACGTGCACCTGCTGGTCGGCGGCACGCAGACCAACCTTGCCGCGATCGGCGCCTTTCTGCGTCCGCATCAGGCGGTGATCGCCGCCGCCAGCGGGCACATCGCCACGCACGAGACCGGCGCGATCGAGGCCACCGGGCACAAGGTCCTGACGGTGGCGGCGGCCGATGGCCGGCTGAGCCCGGCGCTGATCGCGCCGCTGCTGGCCGAGCACGGCAACGAACACATGGTGCAGCCGCGGTTGGTGTACGTGTCCAACACCACCGAGCTCGGCACCATCTATCGCAAGCATGAGCTGCAGGCCTTGCGCGACGTCTGCGACGCGCATGGGCTGTGGCTGTTCCTGGACGGCGCGCGCATCGGCAGCGCATTGACCGCCGAGGGCAACGACCTGAGCCTGGCCGATGTCGCCGCGCTGACCGACGCGTTCTATATCGGCGGCACCAAGAACGGCGCGCTGCTCGGCGAGGCGCTGGTGATCGTGAATCCGGCATTGCAGTCGGACTTCCGCTACCTGCTCAAGCAGCGCGGCGCGCTGCTGGCCAAGGGCATGGTGCTGGGCACGCAGTTCGCCGCACTGTTCGAGGACGGCCTGTTCTACGAACTGGCCGCGCATGCCAACCGCATGGCCGCGCGCCTGCGCGAAGGCCTGGCCGCGGCTGGCGCGCAGTTCGCGTCGGATTCGCCGACCAACCAGCTGTTCGTGACGCTGCCGGCCGACGCCGTCGAGGCCTTGGCGCAGCGCTACGACTTCGAGCGCTGGCAGGCGCTGGCCGACGGCCGCTGGGTGATCCGTTTCGTGACCTCGTGGGCCACGCAGGCCGATGCGGTCGACGCGCTGTGCCGCGATTTCGCCGCGCTTTCGTACCTCGGCGCGCGACGCGCGGCCGGCTGACATTCGCCAAGGAGAGCAAGGGTGAAAACGAACACGATCGGTCGCTGGGTCATCGCCGTGCTGCTGGCATTGCCGGCGTTCGCCAGCGCGCAGGTCAACAGCCTGCCGTCGCAGCCGCACCTGCTGGTCAAGGGCGAGGCGCAGCGCGAGGTGGTGCCGGACAGGTTCTCGCTACGCATCAACCTGCGCGCTGTGGATATGCAGCCCGACCTGGCCCGCAAGCGAGTCCAGGCATCGGCCGAGCAGATTCTTTCGGCGCTCAAAAAGAACCGTGCGTTGCAGGAAAGCATCATGGCCTCTTCTTTGCAGATCCAGCCCTCGTATCGTTTCTCGCCGCAAGGGGGAACCCAGGAGTTCGAGGGCACCGAGGTCAAGCGCAGCATCGGTGCGACGTTCCGGTCGCTCGACGATGCACGCCAATTCCTCAGTGGATTCAAGACCAGCCGTGAGGTCGAGTTGTCGGGAATCCAGACTTCCTACAGCAAGGAGGACGAAATACGCGCGCAGCTCAAGCGCGAAGCCGCCGAGCAGACCCGTGCTTCGGCAAGCGGGCTTGCCAAGGCCTATGGCGTGCGCATCCAGGGGCTCTACACCATCTCCGATGTCGCGCCGAACTTTTCCTATGGCATCCAGGCCGGCACCTGGCCAGCCGCGCGCAACGCCCGCGCCGGCTTCGTGTCCTCTCCCGAGCCGCCGTCGCCAGCCAGCGATGTCGGCGCGGTCGTCGACTCCCTCGAAGCCGGCAGCCTCACCCTTTCCGAAAACGTCTATGCGGTCTTCCTGATCGCGCAATGAGTCCCCCGCCATGCTGCTGATGCTCGACAACTACGACAGCTTCACCTACAACCTCGTGCAGTACCTGCAGGCGCTCGGCGCCGAGGTCAAGGTGGTGCGCAACGACGCGCTCAGCGTGGACGAGATCGAGCGGCTGGCGCCGGAGCGCATCGTGATCTCGCCTGGCCCGTGCACGCCGAACGAGGCCGGCGTGTCGCTGCAGCTGATCGAGCGGCTCGGCCAGCGCACGCCGATCCTAGGCGTATGCCTGGGTCACCAGAGCATCGGCCAGGCCTACGGCGGGCAGGTGGTGCGTGCCGGCACCATCATGCACGGCAAGACCTCGCGCATCCGCCATGAAGGCCGCGGCGTGTTCGCCGGCCTGCCGGACCGCTACGAGGCCACCCGCTACCACTCGCTGGTGGTGGAGAAGACCACGCTGCCGGACTGCCTGGAAGTGACCGCCTGGACCGAAAACGAAGACGGCACGATGGAAGAGATCATGGGCCTGCGCCACCGCCAGTTCCCGGTCGAGGGCGTGCAGTTCCATCCCGAGTCCATCCTCACCGAGCACGGCCACGCCTTGCTGCGTAACTTTCTGGAGCGTCCGCAATGAACCGATACCTGTCGTTGTTGTTGGCGGCCAGCGCCATCCTGGCCATCGCGCCGGTCCGAGCCGCTGCGGTGCCCTCGACCATGCAGTGCGCCGACCAGGCCGTGGCGCAGGCGCGGCGCCTGCTGAATTTCCATGTCGGCAACGACGAGCGCGCGGAGGTGCCGGGCCCGGCCCGGCCGCTGCCGTCCATCGCCAATCCGGCCAATGCCAAGCAACGCTTCGACGTCCTGGAAGTGATGGGCTACGTCTACAAGGGCGAGTACCGCATGCGCCTGCTCTATTACCGGATGCGCGAAGGCGACTGTGTGCTGATGGGCCAGGAAATCCTCGAGCACGCCAGTCTTTGAACGTCCAGGAACCGCCATGACGCTGACCCCCCAGCAAGCCCTGCAACGCACCATCGAGCACCGCGAGATCTTCCACGACGAGATGGTCGGGCTGATGCGGCAGATCATGCGCGGCGAAGTGTCGCCGATGATGACCGCGGCGATCCTCACCGGGCTGCGGGTGAAGAAGGAGACGATCGGCGAGATCGCCGGCGCGGCCGCGGTGATGCGCGAGTTCTCGCGCACCGTCGAGGTCGCCGACCGCACCCACATGGTCGATATCGTCGGCACCGGCGGCGACGGCTCGCACACCTTCAACATCTCCACCTGCGCGATGTTCGTGGCCGCCGCGGCCGGCGCCAAGGTGGCCAAGCACGGCAACCGCAGCGTCTCCTCCAAGTCCGGCAGCGCCGACGCGCTGGAAGCGCTGGGCGCGGCGATCGAGCTGCAGCCCGAGCAGGTGGCGCAGGCCCTGGACGCCACCGGCATCGGCTTCATGTATGCGCCGGTGCACCACCCGGCGATGAAGGTGGTGGCGCCGGTGCGGCGCGAGATGGGGGTGCGCACCATCTTCAACATCCTCGGACCGCTGACCAATCCGGCCGGTTCGCCGAACATCCTGATGGGCGTGTTCCATCCCGACCTGGTCGGCATCCAGGCGCGCGTGCTGCACGAGCTGGGCGCCGAGCGCGCGCTGGTGGTGTGGGGGCGCGACGGCATGGACGAACTCTCGCTCGGCGCCGGCACCCTGGTCGGCGAATTGCGCGACGGCGAAGTGCGCGAGTACGAAGTGCATCCGGAGGATTTCGGCATCGCCATGTCGGCCAGCCGCAACCTCAAGGTCGCCGATGCCGCCGAATCGATGGCGATGCTGCTCGGCGTGCTCGACAACGTGCCCGGTCCGGCGCTGGACATCGTCGCCTTCAACGCCGGCGCGGCGCTGTACGTGGCCGGCGTGGCGGCCGATATCGGCGCCGGCATCGGCTTGGCACGCACGGCGATCGCCGACGGCCGCGCGCGCGCCAAGCTCGATGCGTATGTGGCGTGTACGCGGCGCTTGGCGGGTCTGCAGGACGCGGCGTCCGCTGCCGGCTGAACGCGACGGAGCGGCAAAACGGTCGCCGCGTCGCCGCCGCGGCCATCCATGCCGTCGGCAATGCAGGCTTGGTGCGCGCCATGTCGTTCGCGCGTCATGCGGATGAGCGAATGTGCCGGTGGCGATGCGGGTGCAGGGCGGTGCGCTGGCCGGCGCGATAAGCTGCTGTCCGCTGCGCATCGGCGGCGCACCCCGACACGAGGATTTGCATGGCCAACCGATCCTATCTCTACAGCCTCGGCAACCGGCCGACGTCCTACTACGACCGGCCCGACACCATTTCCAGCCTCTCGGAGTGGGCATACGACGTGCCGTTCGTGTACCGGCTGCTGATGTCGGCCGATCCCCAGCTATGCGCCTCGCTCGTGGCGGAAGGCCTGGATGACGACGAGGACGATGACGAGAACAACGACGAAGATGTCGTTGAAGCCGCCGATCAGGAGGCCGACGAGGGCGAAGACGAAGACGAAGACGAAGACCAGCCCCCGCGCCTGCATGCGATCAGCAGTCCGTTCGCGCCGGGCCTGGAGCGGCTCAGGCGCTTCGCCGAGATCGTGAAGGTGATCGCGGCGACGGCTGCGCCTGCCGCACCGCCCGCTCCGGCGCCGATCGCCGCGCCACCACCGGTGTCCTGGCTGGGGCGTCTCGCGCGGATGCTCTCGGCGACGCCGGTATCGGCACCGATCGCGGCGCCGGTGCGCGCGCCTGCGACGGTCGAGCACTTGCCGGGCTGGCTGGACGAAACGATCGCCTTCCTGGAAGAGAACCGCGACGCGTTCCTGCTGCTGGAGACCGTCGAGCTGGACATGATGTCGGCGGCCGAAGAAGCGGAACTGCGCGCATGCGTCGAGGAGGAGATCGAACGCTGCCGCGCCGTCGGTGCGGCCTTCGAAGCCTTGCCGGTCGACACCCACGAGGCGGCACGCCTGCTGCGCCGCCTGGCTGTCGAAGAGGGCGCACCGCCGCTCGATGTCTTCCACGGCCTGCGCTTCGACGACGACTGCGACAGCACGCGCACCGGCGCCACCGAGCGGCCGCTGGGACTCACCAACTGGTCCGAGGTGCTGTACTTCGAATTGTCCGACCGGGAGGCGTTCGACGCACGCGAGGCCAGGGACTGACGCGGCAGACTCCAGCGCACCTAGCCGCCGACCGCTACCTGAAGCCCGGTTGTCACCGCGTTGCCGACTGCGGCGCCAGGCTCGAACCAACGCGGATCTACGCATTGAGGCGCTTGGCGGCCATCGCGGTGCGCTTGTCGGCGGCAACCGGCCATGCCGCTGGCCGAATCCCGAATCCCGAATCCCGGTCCATACCCCGGCCTTCACCATCTTGACCGATAATGCCCGTCCCCCAGGATCCAAGCCCTATGAGCAGCGACATCCTCCGCACCATCCTCGCCCGCAAGGCCGAAGAGATCGCCGCGCGCAGCGCGCGCGTGCCGCTGTCCGAGCTGATGGCGCGCGCCGAGGCGGCGCCGCCGGTGCGCGGTTTCGCGCGCGCGCTGCAGGCCGCGATCGCCGCCGGCGACCCCGCGGTGATCGCCGAGGTCAAGAAGGCCAGCCCGTCCAAGGGCGTGATCCGCGCCGACTTCCATCCGGCCGACATCGCGGTCAGCTACGAATTCGGCGGCGCCGCCTGCCTGTCGGTGCTGACCGACGAGGACTTCTTCCAGGGTCACGACCGCTATCTGCAACAGGCGCGCGAGGCGTGCACGCTGCCGGTGCTGCGCAAGGACTTCATCATCGACCCGTACCAGGTGTATGAGGCGCGCGTGCTCGGCGCCGACTGCATCCTGCTGATCGTCTCCGCGCTCGACGACCTGCAGCTGGCCGAACTGTCGGCGCTGGCGCTGCAGCTGGGCATGGACGTGCTGGTCGAAGTGCACGACATCGACGAACTGGAACGCGCGATCCAGGTGCCGGTGCCGCTGATCGGCATCAACAACCGCAACCTGCGCACCTTCGAGGTGTCGCTGCAGACCACGCTGACAATGCAGGACGCGGTGCCGCGCGATCGCCTGCTGGTCACCGAGAGCGGCATCCTCGGCCCGGCCGACGTGGCGACGATGCGCGCGGCCGGCGTGCACGCGTTCCTGGTCGGCGAAGCCTTCATGCGCGCCGAGGAACCCGGCGAGGCGCTGCGCCAGCTGTTCTTCGAACCATGAGCGAGGCCTATCCCGCGCCGCGCGCCGATGCGCCGCTGGTGGTGTTCGATTTCGACCACACGCTGTACGACGGCGATTCGGGCAGCCACCTGTTCGCCTGGCTGATCCGGCGCAATCCGGTGCGCCTGGCCGCCGCGCTGCTGGCCACGCCGCTGCTGGGGCCGCTGGTGGCGATGCTGCCGACCCGGCGCACCGGCATCTCCGGCTACGTGTGGATCGCCAGCTTCGGCCTGCACCGCGCCCGCGAGTTCAATCGGGTGATCGACCAGTACGTGCTGCAGCACGAGGCGCGGATCCGCCAGCGCCTGCTGCCGCACGCGCTGGAGGTGTTCGCCCGGCACCGCGCTGCCGGCGACCGGGTGGTGGTCGCCACCGGCGCGCCGCCGGAACTGGCGCGCGCCATCCTCGGCTTCGTCGCCCACCAGGACGTGCCGGTGGTCGGCAGCCTGATCGGCCCGCGGCTGGGTGCGGTCACCGCCACCCGCCACTGCCACAACGAAGAGAAGATGCGCATGCTGCGCGAGCTGGGCTATGGCGAGATCGCCACCGCCTACTCCGACAGCACCGCCGACCTGCCGCTGCTGCACGCCGCCGCGGTGCCGGTGGTGGTCAATCCGAAGGCCTCGGCCGTGGCCCGCTTCCGCCGCGAACTGCCCTCCGGCACGCCGATCCTGAACTGGGGTTGCCGCGACCGCGCTGGCGACGCCTCGCCGCAATAACGGGCTAAGCCCACCAGCGATGCAGCGTGCTGCCGATCTGGCACAGGCTGATCCCGAGCACCAGCAGGCCCACCGCCACCAGCACCCAGCGTTCGCGCACCCGCTTGACCAGCACCGCCGCCAGCGGCGCGGCCAGCATGCCGCCGACCAGCAGCCCGAGCACGATCTCCAGGTGCTGGACGCCCATCGTCAGCAGGAAGGTCAGCGAGATCGACAGCGTCACCAGGAATTCGGCGGCATTGACCGTGCCGATCGTGGTGCGCGCCTGGCCGCCGCGCGCCAGCAGGGTCGAGGTCGCCACCGGCCCCCAGCCGCCGCCGCCGCTGGCGTCGAGCAGGCCGGCGACGAAGCCCAGCAGCGGCACCCGCTGCACCTGCTGCCGCGGCAGCGCACGGCCGGCGGCGCGCAACAGGATCAGCACCGCCAGGCCGAGCAGATACAGATGCACGAACGGGCGGATCACATCGCCCGGCAGCTGGGTCAGTACATAGGCGCCGAGGATGCCGCCGGCCATGCCCGGCAGCGCCAGGCGCAGGAACAGGCGCTTGTCGACATTGCCCAGCGCCAGGTGCGACAGGCCCGAGGCGCCGGTGGTGAAGACTTCGGCGCTGTGCACGCTGGCGCTGACCGCCGCCGGCGGCAGGCCCATACTCAGCAGCACGGACGAGGACACCAGGCCGAAGGCCATGCCCAGCGCGCCATCGACCAGCTGCGCTGCCAGGCCGACCAGCACGAACCAATAGAAGGTCTCGCTCAGAACCATCGCGGTGGACCGCCGCCGCTAGCGCGGCGCGCGGTCGCGGCCTTGCGCTCAGCGCGCGCCGTACAGCACCACGGTCTTGCCACGGGCGTGCAGGATACCGTCGACCTGCAGCTTCTTCAGCACCCGCCCGGCCATCTCGCGCGAGCAGCCGACCAGCCGCGCCAGCTCCTGCCGCGAGACGCGCAGCTGCATGCCCTGCGGGTGGCTCATCGCCTCCGGCTCCTGCGCCAGGTCGTGCAGGGTACGCACGATGCGGTCGGTGACGTCCAGGAATGCCAGGCGGCTGGCCTTGCGCGAGGTGTCGAGCAGGCGCTTGGACAGCTGCACGCCGATCGCGTACAGCACCCGCGGCGCATCGGCCGACAGCGAGCCCAGGAACAGCTGGTGCAGCCGTTCGTAGCTGATCTCGGCCAGTTCGCATGGAGTGCGGGTGCGCAGGATCACCTCGCGCTGGTCCGATTCGATGAACAGGCCCATCTCGCCGACGAACTCGCCGCTGCCGAAATAGCCCAGCACCAGCTCGCGGTCGTCATCTTCCTCGGCGATGATGCTGACCGAACCGCTGACGACGTAGTACAGGGTGCCGGCCGGATCGCCGGGCCTGAACACGTCGGTCCGCGCCGGATAGCGACGCCGATGGCTGTGCGCCAGGAAGCGGTCGATGGTGGCGGTGTCCAACGTCAGAGGACTTGGAGCGATGCGCACAGGTGTTGCAGTGGAGGTGTTTCCGGGACTCATGGCGGCTTCGCTACTACGTGAGTCCCGAAGCTTAACGGGACGCGTTGTCTGCGGCAAACGAGCGCCAATCCCCACGTTTCGCTACGGGCGCGTTTGGCCCATAATTGCTGCCCTTTCTACCCCATCCATCTTTTAGAGGATTCACGCCCGTGGTCAAGCCGTTGCCTCGCCTGAGGCTGCAAGGTTTCAACAACCTCACCAAGGCGTTGAGCTTCAACATCTACGACGTCTGCTACGCGGTTTCCGAAGAGGAGCGCCAGCGCTACATCGAGTACATCGACGAGCAGTACGACGCCGACCGACTGACCGAGATCCTCACCGATGTGGCCGAGATCATCGGCGCCAACATCCTCAACATCGCGCGCCAGGACTACGATCCGCAGGGCGCCTCGGTGACCATCCTGATCTCCGAAGAGCCGGTGATCGACAAGAAGCTGGCCGGCAAGGAGATCATCTCCGACGCGGTGGTCGCGCACATGGACAAGAGCCACATCACCGTCCATACCTACCCGGAAACCCACCCGCAGCACGGCATCGCGACCTTCCGCGCCGACATCGACGTCGCCACCTGCGGGGTGATCTCGCCGCTGAAGGCGCTCAATTACCTGATCGAGCGGCTGGAATCGGACATCGTGATCATGGATTACCGCATCCGTGGCTTCACCCGCGACGTGAAGGGCAAGAAGCACTACATCGACCACAAGATCAATTCGATCCAGAACTTCCTGGCCAAGAACATCAAGGCGCGTTACGAGATGTTCGACGTCAACGTCTATCAGGAGAACATCTTCCACACCAAGATGCACCTGAAGGACTTCGATCTGGACCAGTACCTGTTCGAGGAAAAGGCCAAGAACCTCTCGTTCAAGGAGCGCATGCGGATCGAGGCGCTGCTCAAGCGCGAGATCGAGGAACTGTTCCACGGTCGCAATCTGGCCGAGTAGCACGTCACATTCGGCGGGACGGCCCGCCCCGCGGCGTTTGCGCTGCGACCCCTGCCGACGGCGGCCCGATGTGCAGACATCGGGCCGTTTTTGTTTTTATTTGTCTACGGAGACAGACAATGCCATGGATCTACCTGCTGCTCGCCGGCCTGTTCGAAATCGGCTTCGCGCTCGGACTCAAGTACAGCGAAGGCTTCACCCGGTTGTGGCCGACGCTGGGCACGCTGGCCGGCGCCGGCATCAGCCTGTGGCTGTTGACCCAGGCGCTGAAGCACATCCCGCTGGGCACGGCGTATGCGATCTGGACCGGGATCGGCGCGTTGGGCACCGCGGCGCTGGGCATCGCGCTGTTCGGCGACAGCGCCTCGCCGGCGCGGCTGGCCTGCATCGGGCTGATCGTGGCCGGCGTGATCGGCCTGAAGCTGGTCCAGTCCTGAGCGCTGCCGGGTTCGCCACCTGAGAAGCAAACCCATGCCCTAGCGCATGGGGTGGCGCAGCGGCGCCTGCGCGGCGCGCGCGGTCCGAAACCGCTCAGGCCACGGCGGGACGACGGCGGCGCGTGCCGAGCACGCGTCCGATCAGCACCTGGTGCGCGGCTGCGGCCAGCAGCGCGGCGATCGACAGCGCGATCGCCAGGCGGGTCAGCACGCCGCCGAGGTTGCCGGCGTGCTGCAGCTGGTCGAGGCGGCCGAAGCGCGACGGGTCGGCATTGGCGTAGGCGATCTCCACCGTGGCGCCGTCGAGCAGTAGCGGCGCGGCCTCGGCGCCGCTGGCCTCGAACGTGCCGCGATGCAGCCGGCCCTTGCTCTCGAAGACATAGTGGAAGCGGTAATGCACCAGCGGCTCGGCATGCACGCCGAAGGCGCCGTCGGCGATCACCGGCACCGTGGCCACCGAGTGGTCGGACAGGATCGCGCTGGCGTGGCGGTAGTCGCCGAGCAGGTGGTACAGCAATGCGCCGCCACCGAGCGCGAACAGGCTGGCAAACAGCAGGCGCGAGAGCCAGCGGGTCCGTGGCGAGGCAATGTGGATGGAGCGTGCGGGCATGTCGGTCGAAAATGCGCGCGCGAGCGGCATGGCTCGGCGCAGTACTGCGGCGGAGACGGGCGGTGCCGGGATGGAACCGCCGGTCGCCGGAACAGGGCAAGCCGACGTGGAATCAGTCAGCTTTCGTTCACTTTAACCCGAATGCGCCGGCAATGCCAGCGCGAGCGTCCGCGGCACGCGTGCCGCGCCGCGTTCAGAGCCGGTAGGCGACCGCTTTCATCAGCCGCGAGGCCGCGGCCATCAGGCTCGGAATCGGCGCCGGCAAGCGCCGCGCACCGGCCTGTTCGGCATGCTCGGCATGGCGCGCCTCGTCGGCCTTCATCACCTTGAGTACGTCGCGGCTGCGCAGGTCGGCCGGCGGCAGCGTCTGCAGGTGCTCGTCCAGATGCGCCTCGACCTGGCGTTCGGTCTCCACCACGAAGCCCAGATTCCAGCCGTCGCCGCGCAGCCCGGCCAGGGTGCCGATCGCATAGCTGCCGGCGTACCAGACCGGATTGAACAGGCTCGGGCGGCTGTCCAGTTCGCGCAGCCGTGCCGCGCACCAGGCCAGGTGGTCGGTCTCTTCCTGCGCCGCCTCCAGCAGGTGCGCGCGGGTCGCCGGATCGCGCGCGACCGCGGCCTGGCCGAAGTACAGGCCCTGTGCGCAGACCTCGCCGACATGGTTGATGCGCATCAGCCCGGCGGCGTGGCGGCGTTCGTCCGGCGCCAGCACCACGTCGGCGGTGGCCGCGGCCGGGTAGGGGCGCTGTGCCGGCGGATTGCCGAACACTGTCTCCAGGGCGCGCTGGGCCTCGACCAGGGCGCGGTCGAGCGGGGTATGCAGGCGGGGAGCCGTCATCGAGTGGCCGGGGGCGGTAGGGGGATTCGATTTTCCCCTCGGGCCGCCGCGATGCCAAGCGCGGGCGCCGCCCGTGGCGGCTCCGCCAGGGGTGGACTTGCAAGCGGCGGCGGCGGCGCGTAGAATTTCGCCTCTTGCGTTTTTGCAATTCACAACGCGTGGCAAAGTTCAGGCAGCGTGCTGCCGGAATCCGCCCGACCAACCGAGTCTTCTAATGAGCACCTTCACCGCTAAGTCCGAGACCGTCCAGCGCGACTGGTATCTCGTCGACGCCGCCGGCAAAACGCTGGGCCGGCTTTCCACCGAATTGGCCCGCCGTCTGCGCAGCAAGCACAAGCCGGTCTATACCCCGCACGTCGATACCGGCGATTACCTGGTGGTGATCAACGCCGAGAAGATCACGGTCACCGGCAACAAGCTCAACGACAAGAAGTACCACCGCTTCACCGGCTACATCGGCAACCTGAAGACCGAGACCTTGGCGCAGGCGCTGGAGCGTCATCCCGAGCGCGTCATCGAGATCGCGGTCAAGGGCATGCTGCCGAAGGGTCCGCTGGGTCGCGCCATGTACCGCAAGCTCAAGGTCTACAAGGGCTCCGAGCATCCGCATACCGCCCAGCAGCCGCAAGTTCTGGATATCTAATCATGGCTATCACGCAAAACTACGGCACCGGCCGCCGCAAGTCCTCCACCGCCCGCGTGTTCCTGCGCAAGGGCACCGGCAACATCACCGTCAACAACCGTCCGCTGGACGAGTTCTTCGGCCGTGAGACCGCGCGCATGATCGTGCGCCAGCCGCTGGAGCTGACCAAGAACACCGAGAGCTTCGACATCTTCGTCACCGCCGCCGGCGGCGGCACCACCGGCCAGGCCGGTGCGATCCGCCTGGGCATCGCCCGCGCGCTGGTCGAGTACGACGAAACCCTGAAGTCCGAGCTGCGCAAGGCCGGCTTCATGACCCGCGACGCCCGCGAAGTCGAGCGTAAGAAGGTCGGTCTGCACAAGGCCCGCCGCGCGACCCAGTTCTCCAAGCGCTGATCCACCGCGCCTGGCGTGGAATCCTTCGGGATTCCCCTGGGAAACACGCAAAAGCCCGGCTCCGGCCGGGCTTTTGTCGTTTCGGGGCCGGGTCTGTGTCGCGGCGACCGGCAGTCCATCGAAATGGCGGAGCCAGGCAATGGCGACTGCTGTGGATCGTGCAAGTTCGATCGCTGCGCCCATGGCAGCGTCATTCAGTACCGTTGGCAGTCGAGCGCGGCCTGCCCGCAGGTCAAGGCTTTACCTCCAACCTGCATCAAAGTGTCTGGTGAAAAGCCCCCTTGGAGTCCAAGGGGGCGCGCCGACAGGCGCGGGGATGTGGGAGCGGAAGGGTCGGGGCCCACGCCTTGCGCAGCAAGGTGTGGGGCGCAGGCGCAAAGCGCCTGCGCGAACCCGCAGCCAAACACACAAAAAAGGCCGATCTTTCGATCGGCCTTTTTTGTGTGTTTGGCTGCCCCGGATGGATTCGAACCACCGAATGCCTGAGTCAGAGTCAGGTGCCTTACCGCTTGGCGACGGGGCAATGTCGCAGATTGCAATTATCGCACGCCTGCTGCGTGGACACCATGGTGGCTATGGGTGGACTCGAACCACCGACCCCAGCATTATGAGTGCTGTGCTCTAACCGGCTGAGCTACATAGCCTTGGTGAACCGCCAATTCTTATAGTAAATGGGGCGGCTGTCAACGGGTTTTTGCCGCGCTTGTGGGCCGGCCGCAGCCATGGCAGAGTCGGAGCCAGTAGATTTTTCAGGAGTCCGCATCGTGATCGATCCGGACGGCTATCGACCGAACGTGGGCATCGTGCTGATGCGGCCGGACGGTCAGGTGTTCTGGGCACGTCGCGTGCGCCGGGATGGCTGGCAGTTCCCGCAAGGCGGCATGAATACCGACGAGACCCCGGTCGAGGCCATGTACCGCGAGTTGCGTGAAGAGACCGGGCTGTTGCCCGAGCACGTCGAAGTGCTCGGCGCGACGCCTGGCTGGCTGCGCTATCGGCTGCCCAGCCGCGCCATCCGCCGCAACGAACGCCAGGTGTGCATCGGCCAGAAGCAGGTCTGGTTCCTGCTGCGGATGCAGTGCGACGAGAGCGAGTTGAACCTGGAGCTGACCGAGACCCCGGAATTCGACCATTGGCGCTGGGTCGACTTCTGGTATCCGGTGGAGCATGTGGTGCTGTTCAAGCGCGGCGTGTATGCCCGCGCCCTGCGCCACCTGGCGCCGTTGGCGCAGAGCATCGCCGGGCCGGGCATCCGCGCCATGCCGACCCTGGCGCAGGAAGCGTGGATGCCCGGCAACAACGCCGGCCACGAGCGCCCGCGCAAGCGGCCGCGCAAGCGCGGCGGTCCCCTGATCGCCCGTATTAATAACGATTAACGGTCGGAATTGACAACCATTCTCACTTTGGTTTGAATGGCGGCAGGCGCAGTCCGCGCCGTCCGCCGCCAACGCCATCGTGTACGTCTGCATCTGCAATGGGGTCACCGATCGCCAGATCCGCGAAGCCGCCGACGCCGGCTGCCGCACCGTATCCGAGCTGACCATGCGCACCGGTTGCGGTGCCACCTGCGGTTCCTGCCTGGACATGGCCGGCGACCTGCTGGAACGCGCGCTGCTGCGCGACCTGCCGTTGCCCATGCTGGGCGGCATGGCCCGCGCCGCCTGAGAGCGGCGTCCGCGCGGCGCGGATGCGCAGCGGGATGATCACGATTCGCGTTCCTTCACGGCCGCGGCCGATTCGCTAAAGTCTGCGCTTTCCACGCACTAGCGAGCACTGCGATGAAGGGCGACAGCAAGGTCATCGAGTTCCTCAACAAGGTCCTCTACAACGAGTTGACCGCGATCAACCAGTACTTCCTGCACGCCAAGATGCTGAAGAACTGGGGGCTGAAGGAACTGGCCGAACACGAGTACAAGGAATCGATCGACGAGATGAAGCACGCCGACAAGCTGGCGGACCGCATCCTGTTCCTCGAGGGGCTGCCCAACTTCCAGGCGCTGGGCAAGCTGCGCATCGGCGAGAACCCGAAGGAAATCCTCGAGTGCGACCTGGCGCTGGAACAGGACGGCACCACCACCTTGCGCGAAGGCATCGCCTACGCCGAGTCGATCCAGGACTACGTCAGCCGCCAACTGCTGGCCGACATCCTGGAGTCGGAGGAAGAGCACATCGATTGGCTGGAAACCCAGCTCGATCTGATCGGCCGCATCGGCGAGCCGAACTATCTGCTGACCAAGCTCGAGGACTGAGCGGCGCTTCTGCTGGCCGTGTTTTGGCCAGCATTCGGGCCTCGCCCGGCGTAGGTAGCCCAAGGATGCTGGCACCCCTGTAGGAGCGGCTTCAGCCGCGACAGATCCTATGGGTACCTTCGGATACGGCCTGTCGCGGCTGAAGCCGCTCCTACACAGGCAATGGGTAATGGGCCGCCTACGGCGCCGCGCTTTCCGCGGCGTCGCGCAAGGTGTTGCGGTAGCCCTTCAAGGCCAGCCGCGCACGCGCGAATTCGGCGATGACCAGCGCCACCGCGACCGCGGGGCGCTCCAGCTGATGGGCGCGCACGCCGGCCTCGATGCGCGCGGCGGCGGCCGACAGCGCCAGCGCGCCGACATTGGCGGCCGAGGACTTCAGCGTGTGCGCCGCGTCGCGCAACGGGTCCAGCTGCGGGATCGCGGCGGCCTGCTCCAGGCGCTGGATCAGCTGTGGCGCATCGTCCAGGAACAGGTCGACGATCTGCGCGGTGGTCGCGCTGCCGGCGAGTTCGCGCAATTCGTCGAGCACCGCGATGTCCAGCA
>Ga0105243_10002517_pt1 | contig 15300 bp, 15 predicted proteins | sample KBSM34metaG_FD_81525 | JGI IMG/M metagenome (GOLD analysis project Ga0105243, IMG submission 81525) | Miscanthus rhizosphere microbial communities from Kellogg Biological Station, Michigan, USA - KBS M3-4 metaG | ecosystem: Host-associated > Plants > Roots > Rhizosphere > Soil | place...
AAGGACATGAGCGTCGGCGACGGCGTGCTCTTCTACCATTCGAGCTGCCCCGAGCCGGGGATCGCCGGGCTCGCCGAAGTGGCATCGGCGGCGTACCCGGACGAATCGCAGTTCGATCCGAAGAGCGACTACTACGATCCGGCGTCGAAGCGCGAGGCGCCGCGCTGGTTCAATGTGGATGTGCGGGCACTAAAGAAAATCCCCCTCATCCCGCTGGAGCAGATGCGAAAGCAAAAGCAATTGAAGAAGATGATCACGCTGCGGCCTGGGAACCGCCTGTCGATCACGCCGGTGACCGAAGCGGAATGGAAGCACATCACCACCAGGCTGCTTTGAAGAACGACACGTTCCTGCGCGCGCTTGCGCGCCAGCCGACCGACTACACGCCGACCTGGCTCATGCGGCAGGCGGGCCGCTACCTGCCCGAGTACAACGCGACGCGCGCGCGAGCCGGCAGCTTTCTCGAGCTGGCGCGCACGCCGGAGCTGTGCGCCGAGGTGGCGCTGCAGCCGCTCGAGCGCTTCGCGCTCGACGCCGCGATCGTGTTCTCAGACATCCTGACCATCCCCGACGCAATGGGTCTCGGGCTTTCGTTCGGCGAAGGCGAGGGCCCGCGCTTCCGGGACCCGCTGCGCGACGAGGCCGCGATCCGCAAGCTCGCGCCGCCGGACCCTTCCGCGGAGCTGCGCTACGTGCTCGAAGCGGTGCGCGCGACCCGGCAGGCCCTCGCCGAGCGGGTGCCGCTCATCGGATTCTCAGGCAGTCCGTTCACGCTCGCCTGCTACATGGTCGAAGGCGGCGGCAGCGACGACTGGCGCATCCTCAAGACGATGCTGCATGCCCGTCCCGACCTGCTCCACCGGATCCTGGAGGTCAACGCCCGCGCGGTGAGCGACTATCTGAATGCCCAGGTCGACGCCGGTGCCCAGGCAGTCATGATCTTCGACACCTGGGGCGGCACGCTCGCGCACGAAGACTACGAATCGTTTTCGCTCGCCTATTCACGCCGGGTCCTGGATGCGGTGAAGCGCGTGCCCCGGATACTCTTTACCAAGGGTGGAAATCCGTGGCTCGGCGCGATGATGGCGAGCGGAGCGGAGGCAATCGGCCTCGATTGGACAAGCGATCCGCGAGAGGCGCGGCGGATCGCCGCCGGCCGCCTCGCGCTTCAGGGCAACCTCGATCCGGTCGCACTCTTCGCACCGCCGGCGCAGGTGCGTGCCGCCGCACGGCGGGTGGTCGAGTCCTTCGGGGCCGCGCCCGGCCACGTCTTCAATCTCGGCCACGGCATCCTGCCTGGAACGCCGATCGATTCGGTTGCAGCGCTGGTAGACGAAGTACGCACTTACAGCCGCTCCATGCGGACGCAGGGTCGCGCTTCCGCTTGACTTATGCACATTTCCTTTCGCCAGCGGGGATTTTCCCGGCAGCGTGGTTTGAAACGGCTTGCACACGCCTAAGTTACTGACCGATCAGCTTAAAAGGCGCCGCAGGCCCCGCCATGAGCAGAGAATGAGCCGCCTCGCAGGCCATGTTACGTGGGCGTGATGCGCTTACCCACAGCTTTATCCACAGCTAAGTCCTTATCCCACCGTAACATTTTTTGCGCGCGGGTGGCCGTTGGGGTACCGCTCGCGAGGCTCTTCGAATACGCGTTGCCCGACGGCCTATCGGTGCAGGTCGGCGATCGCGTCATCGTCCCGCTCGGCGCACGGCAGCAGATCGGTGTCGTGCTCGAAACCCAGGCCGAGAGCGCGCTGCCGGCCGAACGCATGAAGCCGATCGCAGCGGTGCGCGACGATGCGCCGCGCCTCTCGGCCGAGTGGCTGGAGCTGATGCGCTTTCTGTCGAGCTACTACCAGCGTCCGCTCGGCGAGACGATCGTATCTGCGCTTCCGCCGCGGCTACGTTCGGTCAAACCGCTGCCGCGCAAGGCGCTCGTACCGCCGAAAGAGGCGCTGCCCGCGCGATTCGTGCCTACGCATGAGCTGCGCGCCGAACAGAGAGACGCGATGCAGCGCATCGCCAGGTCCTCCGGCCAATTCGAGGCCTTTCTGCTCCACGGCGTCACCGGCAGCGGGAAAACCGAGGTCTACCTGCATCTCATCGCCGGCGTGATCGAGCGCGGCGGCCAGGCCCTGGTGCTCGTGCCCGAGATCAGCATCACGCCGCAACTCGAAGAACGTTTCCGCCACGCCTTTCCGGAGGCAACCCTCGCGGTGATGCACAGCGGCCTCGAAGACATCGCGCGCACCACTGCATGGCTTCAGGCCGCGCGCGGCGAAGCGGCGATCGTGCTCGGCACGCGGCTCGCCCTCCTCGCGCCGCTGCCGAAGCTCGGGCTCGTCGTTGTCGACGAGGAGCACGACCCGTCATTCAAGCAGCAGGAGGGCCTGCGCTACTCGGCGCGCGACGCAGCCGTCTACCTTGCGCGGCTCGCCGGGTGCCCGGTGGTCCTCGGGACCGCCACGCCTTCGCTCGAGACCTGGCACAACTGGCGTTCCGGGAGGTACCAGCGCCTCGAGCTTTCGGAGCGCGCGTCGCCGGGGGCACGCCTGCCGGCCATCCGCGTGCTCGACATGAAATCCGAGAGCATCGACTCCGGCTTCACCGCGGCGCTGCTCTCGGCGATCGGAAAGCGGCGCGAGCTGGGCGAGCAGAGCCTCGTCTTCATCAACCGCCGGGGCTACGCGCCGGTGCTCGCCTGCGAGGCCTGTGGATGGACCGCCGCCTGCACACGATGCACGGCGCGCATGGTGCTGCACTCGGCCGACCGGTGCCTGCGCTGCCATCACTGCGGCGCGCAGGCCGCGGTGCCGGCCGCCTGTCCGACCTGCGGCAACGTGGATCTCAAGCCGCTGGGACGAGGCACGCAACGGATCGAGGAAGCGCTGCAGGCGCGCTTTCCGAGCGCCCGCGTCGTGCGCATCGACCGGGACAGTGCGCGGCGGCGCGGCGAGCTCACGCGGACGCTCGAAGCGCTGCGGCGCGGCGAGGGCGACATCCTTGTCGGCACCCAGCTTCTTGCGAAGGGCCACGACTTCCCCAATCTGACGCTCGTCGGGGTGCTGAACGCCGATACCGCGCTCGTCTCGACTGACTACCGGGCTGCAGAGCGCCTGTTCGCCGTTCTTGCTCAGGTGGCCGGACGGGCGGGGCGGCGCGAGCGTCCTGGGGAGGTGCTGGTGCAGACGCGCTATCCCGGTCATCCGCTCTTCGCCGCGCTCGCCCGGCACGACTTCGCGAGCTTCGCCGAATCCCAGCTCGAGGAGCGCCGCAGCGCCGGCTTCCCGCCGTTCGTGTTCGAGGCGGCGCTGCGCGCCGAGGCGACGAAGCTCGACACCGCGATGCGCTTCCTGCGCAACGCCGCCGCTTCGGCCAACGCGCCGGATGGCGTGCACGTCTACGACCCGGTGCCCAACATCCTGACCCGGCGCGCGGGGCTGGAGCGCGCCCAGCTCATCGTCCAGTCGCGCTCCCGGCCCGCGCTTCAGGCCTATCTGAGCGCGATCAGCGCACGGCTTTTCGAGCAAGCGCCGCGCGAGGTGCGCTGGCACCTCGACGTCGACCCGATCGAGTTCGACTGAGAAATCAGGACTGAGAATCGGGGTCTGACCCCAATTTTCCGAAATCGGGGTCAGACCCCGATTTAGAATTGCTGCCCCCCATGGCGACCGACCCCAAAACCGCGATCGAGGAAGCGCTTCGCCAGGCGCTTCGGGAGCAAGCACCCGACTTGGCTGACACGCCAATCATCCTCGAGCGACCCAAGCAAGCCGAGCACGGCGACTTCTCCTCGAATCTCGCCCTTCAGCTTGCGAAACCGCTGAAGAAAAAGCCGCGCGACCTTGCAGTGACGCTTCAAGCCTCGGTATCCGCGTCGCTTGGCGGTCTGCTCGAAAAGGCTGAAGTCGCGGGACCGGGATTCATCAACTTCAAGCTCAAGGCGGGCACGAAGACGGCCGTGATCCGCCGCATCTTCGAGCAAGGTGCGGGGTTCGGCCGCACGAGCGAGGGGCACGGCGAGAAGGTGCAGGTGGAGTTCGTTTCGGCAAATCCGACGGGACCGCTGCACGTCGGACACGGGCGTCAGGCGGCGCTCGGCGACGCGATCGCGGCGCTGCTCGAGTCGCAGGGGTATGCCGTCACCCGCGAGTTCTACTACAACGACAGCGGCGCGCAGATCGAGAAGCTCGCCCTGTCGGTGCAGGCGCGCGCTCGCGGCATGCGTCCCGGCGCGCCGGGCTGGCCCGAGGAGGGGTATGCCGGGGAGTACATCGAGGAGATCGCGCGCGACTATGTTTCCTCCAAGAAAAACCCTTCTGATCTGGAAGCGGTACGACAGTTCGCGGTCGCGTCGCTGCGCGCCGAACAGGACGTCGACCTGAAGGCCTTCGGCGTCAGCTTCGACGTTTACTACCTCGAGTCGAGCCTGTACGCGGAAGGCAAGGTCGACCAGGTGGTGAAAACATGGACCGCGCACGGCAAGACCTACGAAAAGGACGGCGCGCTCTGGCTGCGCACGACCGAGTACGGCGACGACAAGGACCGGGTGGTCCGAAAATCGGACGGCACCTACACGTATTTCGTGCCGGACGTCGCCTACCACGTCACCAAGTGGCAGCGCGGCTTCCGCAAGGTGACAAACGTGCAGGGTACCGACCACCACAGCACCGTCACGCGCGTACGGGTCGGTCTGCAGGCGCTCGACCTCGGAATCCCGTCCGGGTATCCCGACTACGTGCTGCACAGCCTCGTCAAGGTGATGCGCGGCGGCGCGGAAGTGAAGCTCTCGAAGCGCGCCGGGTCGTACGTGACGGTCCGCGACCTCATCGACTGGGTGGGACGCGACGCGGTGCGCTTCTTTCTCGTGTCGCGCAAGGCCGACTCCGAGTTCGTATTCGACGTCGATCTGGCCCTCGAGAAGAGCGAGGAAAACCCGGTGTATTACGTGCAATATGCCCACGCCCGGGTGTGCAGCGTCTTCGCACAGGCCGCCGGCGCTCCGAAGGATGCCGCCGGCGCGAACCTGGACCTGCTGCGCGGCGAGCGCGAAATGGGGCTGGCGGCGCGGCTGGCGGAGTATCCCGAAGTTCTCGCCGCGGCGACGCGCGAGCTCGCTCCGCACGCCGTGGCTTTTTACCTGCGCGATCTCGCAGGGGAATTCCACAGCTACTATAATGCCGAGCGTATCCTCGTCGAAGACGAGGCGCTGCGCGCTGCGCGGCTTGCGCTTTGCGCCGCGGTGCGCCAGACGCTCGCCAACGGCCTGTCGCTCATCGGAGTCAGCGCGCCGGAGAAGATGTGAGCATGGCTATCCGAAAACCGAGAAAAATTACCGCTACGCGCAAGCAGTCGTCGGGCGGGTTCATGCTGGGGATGTTCGTCGGGCTGATCGCCGGCCTGGCGGTGTCGCTCGTCATCGCCTTCTATCTCAACAAGACCCCGGTGCCCTTCCTCACCGCGAAGGCCAGACAGGCCGAGAAGGACACCGCCGCCGGCAAGGCGCCGGCGATTTCCGGCCTGCCGCAGGGCGCGGTGGCCGCCGCGCCGGCCGAGAAGCCCAGGTTCGACTTCTACAAGATCCTGCCCGGGCAGGAGGAGCCCGTCTCCGAAAGGGAGCTGCGCGAGCGGATGAAGTCGGGCCGCGGTCAACAGGATGGCCCGAAGGACGTTTATTTCATCCAGGCGGGCTCGTTCCAGAACCCGGCGGACGCCGACAACCAGAAGGCCCGGCTTGCGATCCTCGGCTTCGAGTCGAGCGTCGAGCCGGCCAACCTTCCCGACAAGGGAACCTGGTACCGCGTGCGCCTGGGGCCGTACAACAAGCTCGACGAGATCAACAAAATCCGCCAGGCGCTGGCGCAGGCCAACATCGACGCCAGCCTGGTGAAGATCAAGGAGCAGCCGTAGGCATGAGAAGCGTAGCCGCAATAGTCCTCGCAGCCTTCCTGGCGCTGCCGCTCGGCGCCGGGGCCCAGCAAGTCCAATACGGCGAGCTCAATCCGCCCCAGCCGGTCGAGAACAAGGGCAAGATCGAGGTGATCGAGTTCTTCTGGTACGGCTGCCCGCACTGCTACAGCCTCGAGCCCTACATCGAGACCTGGCTGAAGAAGCTGCCGCCGGACGTCGAGTTCCGCCGCGTGCCGGCGGTGTTCAACTCGCGCTGGGGCCACGACGCGGCCATTTTCTACACGCTCGAGGCGATGGGGCTGGTGGACAAGCTTCACCGGCCGCTCTTCGACGCCATCCACAAGTCGGGCCTGCGCACCGACAACGAGGCCGCGTTCAGCGAGTGGCTGCAGAAGAACGGCGTCGATCCGAAGAAATTCATGGACACCATGAAGTCCTTCGGGGTGCAGAGCAAGCTGCGCCGCGCAACGCAGCAGACCGTCGCCTACAAGATCGACGGCACGCCGGCCATGGCGGTGAACGGCCGCTACACCGTGAGCGCCGAGCAGGGCGGGACGCAGCAAGGCATGCTTCAGGCGGTCGACGGCCTCGTCGCCCTCGCGCGCAAGCAGAAATAGCCGATGCGGGTCGTCATCACCGGCGCCTCCTCGGGCATCGGTGAGGCGCTTGCCCGGCACTACGCGTCGCGCGACTCGGTCCTCGGCCTGATTTCCCGCCGCGAGACGGGCGCCGGGCTGCCGGGCACCGTCGTGTCCTATCCGCTGGACGTGACCAATATTTTGGGCCTTGAGGAGGCAGCGAGGGATTTCGTGGCGCGCCACGGCGCGCCCGACCTCGTGATCGCCAACGCCGGCGTGGGCGTGGGCACCCACTCGGACGTGATCGCCGACATCGAAAAGCTGCGCCGGGTACTCGATATCAACGTGACGGGTCTCGCCGCGAGCCTCGCCGCGTTCGCCCCGGCGATGCGCAAGGCCGGCCGCGGTACGCTGGCCGGGATTGCGAGCGTGGCGGGGTTCCGCGGGCTCGCCGGGAACGGCGCCTACTGCGCCTCGAAAGCGGCGGCTATCACCTGGCTGGAAAGCCTGCGCACCGAGCTCTACGGCAGCGGCGTTTCGGTGGTCTGCGTCTGTCCCGGCTACATCGATACCCCGATGACGCGCGTGAACCGCTACCGGATGCCATTTCTCCTTCCCCCCGACGAAGCGGCGCGCCGCATCGCCCGCGCCATCGCGGCGCGCCGGCGTTTGGCGGTGATCCCGTGGCAGATGGCGGCGGTCTCGGTCCTCCTGAGGGCGATGCCCGGGTGGCTATACGACCGCCTGGCCGCGCGGGCGCCGCGAAAACCGCGCGACGTCCGGATCTGAACCTTATTTTTTCGTGATGCGCAGCGAAGCGTAGCTGCCCGGGGCATCTTCCAGGGCATTGGCCGGGATGCGTGCGGGCACTTTGGGCTCGCCGGCGTTCTGCTGCTCCATCCAGGCCTGCCAGTCCTCCCACCACGAGCCGGGAATCTGCTTCGCGCCGGCAAACCATTCCTCCGCGGTGTCCGGCAGGCCATCGTTCACCCAGTAGTGGTACTTCTTCGCCGCCGGCGGGTTGACGATGCCGGCGATGTGCCCCGAGCCGCCAAGAACAAAGCGAACTGCCCGCCGCTGCGCACTACCGAGATACTTCGCGCCCTTGTACGTCGTCTTCCAGGGAGCGATGTGGTCCTCCACGGTGGAGATGAAGTAGGCGGGCGTGCGTATCGTGCCGAGATCGATCGGCACGCCGTCGAGCTCGATGCCGCCGGGCTCGGCGAGCAGGTTCTTGATGTACATGTTGCGCAGGTAGAAGCTGTGCATGCGCGCCGGCATGCGCGTCGAGTCGGCGTTCCAGTACAAGAGATCGAACGGGAACGGATCCTTGCCGAGGAGGTAGTTGTTGACCACGAACGACCACACCAGGTCGTTCGCGCGCAGCAGGTTGAAGGTTCCGGCCATCTCGGAACCCTCGAGGTAGCCGCGCTCGTTCATTTTCTTCTCGAGGTTCGCCACCTGCTGCTCGTCGATGAACACCCCGAGCTCGCCCGGCTCGGAGAAGTCGAGCAGGCTCACGAAAAACGTGGCGCTCGCTACGCGGTTTTGCTGTGTATTACTCAGGTATCCCAGCGTGGCCCCGAGGAGGGTGCCACCCAGGCAGTAGCCGATGGCGTTGACCTGGCGCTCACCGGTCGCTTTCTCGATAGCATCGAATGCAGCGAGCGCGCCCTCGCGCATGTAGTCGTCGAAGCCCTTTTGCGCGAGGCGCGCGTCGGGATTCACCCACGAGAGCACGAACACCGTGTGCCCCTGCGCCACGGCCCAGCGGATGAACGAGTTCTTCTCGCGCAGGTCGAGGATGTAGTACTTGTTGATCCACGGCGGAATGATCACGAGCGGACGCTTGTGCACTTCCTGCGTCGTGGGCTGATACTGGATGAGCTGCATCAGCGGGGTCTGGTGGACCACCTTTCCCGGCGTGGTGGCGACGTTGCGGCCGAGCTGGAAGGCGCTCTCGTCGGTCATCGACACGCGCAGCTGCCCGCCGCCCTTTTCGAGGTCGGCGAGCAGGTTGTTCATGCCCCGGACCAGGTTCTGGCCGCCGGTGCGAAGCGTCTCGCGCAGGACCTGCGGGTTGGTCATGAGGAAGTTGGAAGGCGCCAACGCATCGACGTATTGCCGGGTGAAGAATGCGACCTTCTTCTCGGACTCCGGCGGCAGGCCCTCCACCTTGGAGACAGTCTGCTGGATGTTCCGGGCGGCGATGAGATAGGACTGCTTGATGTGGTCGAAGACGAAGTTCGAAGACCACTCCTCGTCCTTGAAGCGCGCATCGCCCGCCGCCGGCTCCGCGACCGGCGGCGCCTGCAGGCCCAGCATCTTCAGCCAGGTCGACTGCCACAGCCGCATGTAGTCGGACCACATGCTCATCGAGGAGTTGGCGAGGATCGCGGGGTCCGCCGCCATCCTCGCGTAGAGATCCATGAACGCACGGGCAATGCCCATCTCGTCGCGCACCGCCGACGAGAGGCTCGCGGCCTGCTTCTGCGCGAAGTCCGCGAGGAGCCGCGACGAGCGCTGGGCGACGCTGCCGCAGATTGTTGTAAGTTCGGGAGGATTCTGGGTCATGCGCTAGCGTAGCGCATGACGCCGTCCGGGCCGATACCTCGCCGGGCACGCCCGGCGTAGTACAAGTAGTGCAGATGGGCGATCGCCTCGCCCATCGCAAAGAACGTCTGGTGGGTATCCAGCGGACGCCGGAACAGCACCGTGAGCAGATCGCCAGCGCTCTTTGGCTCGTCCTTGAGGGCGTTCTTCAGCTCGGCAAAGCGCGCCTCGTGGTGCTCCTCGAGCTGGCGCACCCGCAAGTGCGCGCCACGAAACGGCTTGCCATGGGACGGCAGTACCAGGACATCGGGCGGCAGGCTGCGATAGCGGTCGATCGACTCGAGGAAAAGGCGCAACGGATCGCCCTCCGGGTCGATCGACCACACGCTTACGTTGGTCGAGATGGTGGAGAGGAGCATGTCGCCCGCGATCACCACGTTCAATTCTTCACAGTAGAGGGACAGGTGCTCCGGCGCATGGCCGTGGCCGATGATCGCCTCCCAGTGGTGGCCCCCGATGCGCACCGTATCGCCCTCGATGATGCGGCGGTAGGCGAACGGGAACTCGGGCACCAGAGCGGAGTAGCGGTTGTTCCCGCGGATGCCGGCCATTGCCGCGCTCTTGTCCGCGGGCAGACCGTTCTTCTTGAACACCGAAAGCACCGCGTCGCTGGTATAGCCCGCGCCGGAGGAGCGCACCGCGTGCGCGGTCAGGTATTCGCCCTGCGTGGTCCACATCTCCACGCCGAAGCGCTTGCAGATCCAGTCCGCGTTGCCGGCGTGGTCGGGATGATAGTGCGTGAGAATCACGCGCTTCACCGGATGGAATTTCGCGAACAGCTTCTCCCAAAGCGCCCGCGTCTCGGCGTTGCCGATGCCGGTGTCGACAACCGTCCAGCCATCCTCATCCTCCACCACCCACAAATTGATGTGGTCGAGCTGGAACGGCAGCGGCATGCTGAGCCAGTGGATGCCGGGCGCCACGGGAATGGTTTCGCCCGGCGGCGGCGTCTCCGGCCAGGGATACTCTAGAGAGACCATCGGGATAGAATCAGGCGAAACCCTAACATGGAAACTGAGACGGAAACCGATCGGGGCGAGTTCTCCATCAGCGACCTGGCGCGCGAGTTCGACGTCACGCCTCGCGCGATCCGTTTCTACGAGGACCAGGGCCTGCTCGCGCCGCGACGCGACGGTCAGCGGCGCATCTATACCCCGCGCGACCGCACCCGGCTGAAGCTCACGCTGCGCGGCAAGCGCCTCGGCCTTTCGCTTTCCGAGATCCGCGAGCTGATCGACATGTACGAGCCGGGCCGCGACGAGCGGCCTCAGCTCGAGCGCTTCCTCGCGGTGCTCGAAACGCACAAGGCGAGCCTGCTGCGGCAGCGGGCCGATCTCGAGGCGCAGCTTTCCGAGCTCCAAGCCTTTGAAAGACGGGTCAGAAAGCAGCTCAAACGAGGTTGACGTTTACGTAAACGTCAAGTAGGCTTCCCGGCCATGAATGCGCCCGCCGACCCCGCCTTCGTACAGCGCTGCCGCGAGAGCTTCGGCCGCCAGAAGGCCATGGAGCTGATCGGCGCCCGGCTCACGGTGGTGGAGCCGGGCTACGTCGAGATCGAGCTTCCCTGGCGCGCCGAGCTGACCCAGCAGAAGGGCTACGTCCACGGCGGCATCTTGGGGATGATCGCCGACACGGCCTGCGGCTACTGCGCGTTTTCGCTCATGCCGGCCGACTGCTCGCTCGTCACCGTGGAATACAAGATGAACATCCTGAACCCGGGGCGCGGCGGGCTCGTGGCCAAAGCGCAGGTGGTGAAGCCCGGACGCACGCTCACCGTTGCGCGGGCGGAGGTGTACGCTGACGACGGTAAGCACGTCGCCACCATGCTGCAGACCTTGATGATGCTCCCGGACACCTCCGACACACCATGAATCTGCTGCGTTTCGATCACGGCGAGACCATCGCCATGCTGCGCGAGAGCGTGCGCGCGTTCGCCGCCGGCGAAATCGCGCCGCGCGCGGCGCAGATCGACCGCGACAACCAGTTCCCGGCGGACCTGTGGCGCAAGCTCGGCGCCCTCGGCCTGCTCGGCATCACCGTCGAGGAGGAGCTCGGCGGCACCGCAATGGGATATCTCGCGCATATCGTCGCGATGGAGGAGATCTCGCGCGCCTCGGCGTCGGTGGGACTTTCCTACGGCGCGCACTCGAACCTGTGCGTGAACCAGATCCGGCGCAACGGCTCTGCGGCGCAGAGGCGGAAATACCTGCCGAAGCTCGTCTCCGGCGAGCACGTCGGCGCGCTCGCGATGTCGGAGCCCGGCGCCGGCTCCGACGTGGTCGGGATGCGGCTCAAAGCCGAACGACGAGGCGATCGCTACCTTCTCAACGGCAACAAGATGTGGATCACCAACGGCCCCGATGCGGACGTGCTGGTGATCTACGCCAAGAGCAGCGACCAGGGCATCACCGCCTTCCTCGTCGAGAAGGGAACTAAGGGCTTTTCCACCGCCCAGAAGCTCGACAAGCTCGGCATGCGCGGGTCGAACACCTGCGAGCTCGTGTTCCGAGACTGTGAAATATCAAAAGATCAAGTCCTGGGGGAGGAAGGCAAGGGTGTGAAGGTGCTGATGTCGGGCCTCGACTACGAGCGTGCGGTGCTCGCCGGAGGACCGCTCGGCATCATGGCCGCGTGCCTCGACGTGGTGGTCCCGTACGTGCACGAGCGCAAGCAGTTCGGCCAGCCGATCGGAGAGTTTCAGCTCATGCAGGGCAAGCTCGCCGACATGTACACCACGTTTTCCGCGTGCCGCGCTTACGTGTACGCGGTCGGCCAGGCCCTCGACCGCGACGAAACCACGCGAAAGGACGCCGCCGGCGCCATCCTCTACGCGGCCGAGAAGGCGACCTGGATGGCGGGCGAAGCGATCCAGGCGCTCGGCGGCATGGGCTACATCAACGAGACGCCGGTCGGCCGGCTGTGGCGCGACGCCAAGCTCTACGAAATCGGCGCGGGCACCTCCGAAATCCGCCGCTGGCTGATCGGCCGCGAGCTCTTCGCCGAGTCGCAATGACCGTGAGCGAGCTCCTCGAGACCTATCGCGGGATGATCTACCCGTGGCACTGCGACCACATGGGGCACATGAACGTCATGTGGTACGTGGGCAAGTTCGACGAGGCCACCTGGAATCTCTTCGCCGCAGCCGGCGTCACGACCGCCTTCCTGAAAGAGAACCGGCGCGGCATGGCGGCCGTGCAGCAGAACATCACCTACCGGCGCGAGCTCCTCGCCGGGGATACGGTGGCCGTGCGCTCGGCGTTCCTCGAAGTGCGCGAACGGGTCGCGAGGTTCGTGCACGAGATGCGCAACGCCGTCACCGGGGAGATTTCCGCCGTCTGCGTGCTGACCGGCGTGCAGATCGACACCCAGACTCGCAAGTCCTGCCCTTTCCCGCCGGAGCTCGCCGATCGCGCGCGCAGCCTCGTGCGTCCCTACGAGCTGCCGGGCTGAGCTCGATCCGAAGGAGGCTTCCATGCAGAACGACCCGATCGTCATCGTTGGCCTCTCCCGCACGCCGATGGGCGCGTTCCAGGGCGAGCTCAAGGGCTTCGCCGCGCCGGAGCTCGGCGCAGCCGCGATCCGCGCCGCCGTGGAGCGCGCGCGCATGCGGCCCGACGAAGTCCAGGAAGTGATCATGGGCTGCGTGCTGCCCGCGGGCCAGGGGCAGGCGCCCGCGCGCCAGGCCTCGCTCGGCGCCGGGCTGCCGCTCGCGGCCGGCTGCACCACGGTGAACAAGATGTGCGGCTCGGGAATGAAGGCGGCAATGTTCGCGCACGACCTGCTCGCCCTGAATTCGTTCGACGTCATCGTGGCGGGCGGCATGGAGTCGATGACCAACGCGCCATACCTGCTGCCCAAGGCCCGCAGCGGCCTGCGCATGGGCCATGGCCAGGTGATCGACCACATGTTCTACGACGGCCTGGAGGACGCCTACATAAAGGATGAAAAAGGCGGGGGCCGGCTGATGGGCACCTTTGCGGAAGACTGCGCGACGAAGTACGCGTTTACCCGCGAGGCGCAGGACCGCTTCGCCATCACCTCGCTCGAGCGCGCGCAGAAGGCGAACAAGGAAGGCTGGTTCGCCTGGGAAACGACCCCGATCGCCATCAAGGCCGGCAAGGAGGAGAAGTTCGTCGAGGCGGACGAGCAGCCCTTCAAGGCGAATTTCGAGAAGATCCCGACGCTCAGGCCCGCGTTCCGCAAGGACGGAACGGTGACGGCGGCGAACTCGAGCTCGATCTCCGATGGGGCGGCGGCGCTGGTGATGATGCGACGTTCGACCGCGGAGAAGCGCGGCCTCGCTCCGCTCGCGGTGGTCATGGGCCATGCCACACACGCACAGGCGCCCAATGAATTCACCACTGCTCCGGTCGGAGCCATTTCCAAGGTCCTCCAGGCAGTGGGGTGGAAAGCGGCCCAGGTGGATCTCTACGAGATCAATGAAGCCTTTGCCGTGGTCACCATGGCGGCGATGCAGGAGCACGCCCTGCCGCACGACAAAGTGAACGTGCACGGCGGCGCCTGCGCGCTCGGTCATCCCATCGGTGCCTCGGGCGCACGCATTCTCGTCACACTGATCGGAGCGCTGCGCAAATACGGCCTGAGGCGCGGCGTAGCGAGCCTGTGCATCGGCGGCGGGGAGGCCACCGCCATGGCGCTCGAGCTGCCTTGAAGCGGGAATTGCAGCGCCTGCTCGACCAGGCGCGCTTTCTGCGCCCCTACGGCTTTCGCGTGGTCACGGCGGACAGGCGAAAGTGCATGCTCGAATTGCCGCACAAGCCCGCGCTCGAGCGTCCCGGCGGCATCATCAACGGCCCTGCGCTCATGGCCGCGGCCGACTGCGCGATGTGGCTCGCCATCAAGGTGCGCCTCGGCGTGGAGGGCGATGCGCTCACCTCGGAGCTGAACACCGCTTTCCTGGCGCCCGCCAAGGGCGAGCATGTCTACTGCACCGCCCGGATCCTCAAGATGGGGCGGCGGCGCATCTACGGCGTCGCCGAATGCCACGGCAAGAAGGGCAACCTCTTCAGCCACCACACGGTGACCTATGTCCGCCCGGTCTGAAGCCGAGCTTCTGGAGATCCGCGAGGCGGTGCGCCGCTTTGCCGCCGCGGAGCTTGCGCCGAATGCCGCGCGCTGGGACCGCGACAAGGAATTCCCGCGCGCTGCGCTGGACGGGCTCGCCGCAATGGGCCTCTACGGCGTCGCCATCCCGGAGGAATGGGGCGGCGCGGGCCTCGGCTACGGCGCGCTCGCGGTCGCCTGCGAGGAAATCGCCGCCGGCGATTGCGCCACGGCGACGATCGTGTCCGTGAACAACCTGGTGGCCGGAATCCTGGCCGGGTACGGCAACGACGCGCAGAAGGAGCAGTTCCTGCGGCCCCTCGCGCAGGGCAAGCTCATCGGCGCCTTCATGCTGACGGAGCCCCACGTCGGCTCCGATGCGAGCGCGATCACCACGCGCGCCGAGCGCCAGGGGGCGCACTACGTCCTGAACGGAGTGAAGCAGTTCATCACCTCGGGCAAGAACGCGGATATCTCGGTTGTATTTGCAGTAACGGACAAAAGTGCCGGGAAGAAGGGAATCAGCGCCTTCCTGGTCCCAACCAAGACGCCCGGCTACATCGTCGCCCGAGTCGAGGAGAAGACCGGCCAGCGCGCATCGGATACCGCGCAGATCGTCCTGGAAAACTGCAAAGCGGAACATCTTTTGGGCGAGGAAGGCGCCGGCTACCGCATCGCGCTCGCCAATCTCGAGTCGGGCCGCATCAACGTCGCCGCGCAGGCGACCGGCGTCGCGAGAGCGGCGCTGGCGGCTGCGCTTTCCTATTCGCGCGAGCGCCGCAGCATGGGCAAGGCGCTGATCGAGCACCAGGCGATCAACTTCAGGCTCGCCGACATGGCGACCGGCGTCGAGGCCGCGCGCCAGCTCTACCTGCACGCGGCGCGGCTGCGCGACGCGGGCGCGCCCTGCATCAAGGAGGCGTCGATGGCCAAGCTTTTTGCCTCCGAGATGGCCGAGCGCGTGTGCTCGGATGCGATCCAGATCCACGGCGGCTACGGCTACGTCGCCGATTTCCCGGTCGAGCGCCTGTGGCGGGACGTGCGCGTGACCCAGATCTACGAAGGCGCGAGCGACATCCAGAAGCTCGTCATCGGCCGAACCCTCCAAGAGGGAAGCTGATGTCCGTTTTGA
>Ga0105243_10002519_pt1 | contig 15296 bp, 16 predicted proteins | sample KBSM34metaG_FD_81525 | JGI IMG/M metagenome (GOLD analysis project Ga0105243, IMG submission 81525) | Miscanthus rhizosphere microbial communities from Kellogg Biological Station, Michigan, USA - KBS M3-4 metaG | ecosystem: Host-associated > Plants > Roots > Rhizosphere > Soil | place...
AAAAATTCAGCCGAGGTCTCGGAAGTTGAGAATGAGTTGGCGCAGCTAAAAGCTGATTATCAGGAGGTTGAAGCTCACTTGCGACAACGGAATCCGCGTCTGGTGTCTCTTGAAGTGTCGGCGCCTCTCACTTTGGAAGAGATACAGAAGGAGTTACGAGATAACGACACGATGCTTTTGGAATACTCGTTAGGAGAGGAACGCAGTTTTCTGTGGGCAGTTACTTCCAACTCGTTTCAAACTTACGAATTGCCTTCTCGCAAGATCATCGAAGACACTGCCCGTGAATGTTACAAACTGATAACGGCCCGGCAGGGAGCAATCGACAACCAATACCTGAACAACGTTGAAGCAGCGGATAATCTCGATCTTGAAATACGACGCAAGCTCGGCAACATGCTTCTCGGTCCATTGGCTGGACAACTGGGAAACAGACGGTTGCTTGTAGTAACCGAAGGAGCATTGCAATACGTTCCTTTCGATGCGCTGGTATTGCCAAATGCCTCCGGCAATTCCAAAGCTCCTTTACTGGAAACGAATGAAGTCGTCGTTCTGCCGTCTATTTCGACACTAATCGCGATTCGCTCAGCGCGCCATCACTCGAATTCGACGAGTAAACTTCTTGCTGTGATAGCTGATCCGGTTTTCAGTGCCGGCGATGAACGCATTCAGAGCGGGGTGAGTGTACCTGCGGTTGCAAACGCGGCAAGCGAGAAGAGTGAAAGCCAAATCTTCCCTCAAACTCCTGCAATACTAATACGTGACGGCGCACTCGTGCGTCTCGCTCATGCCTCAGAGGAGGCAGATGCCATTTCAGACATTGCGCCATGGGGCACGACCCTCGTGGCCAAGGGTTTTGACGCCAGCCGCGAAACTGCAATGAGTTCCGACGTGGGCCAGTATCAGATCGTGCATTTTGCAACTCATGGATTTCTCAATAGCGAACACCCTGAGTTGTCGGGCCTTGTCTTCACCACGACGGATCGAAATGGAGTGAAGACGAATGGGTTAATGCCGCTTCATGACATCTACAGTTTGGAGCTTTCGGCGGAGTTAACAGTCTTGAGCGCGTGTCAAACTGCCCTCGGTAAAGAAATAAAAGGAGAAGGTCTCGTAGGACTTGCACATGCCTTCATGGCTGCGGGTTCGAAGAGTGTAGTTGCTAGTCTTTGGAAAGTAGACGATCGTGCCACAGCCGTTTTCATGGCTGACTTCTATGAATCGGTGTTAAAGAAAGGCTTGCCGCCGGCCGCCGCACTTCGAGCTGCAAAACTGAAGATGATGCGAGACAAGCAGTGGAGTGCGCCTTACTACTGGGCCGGGTTCGAGTTGCAGGGTGAATACGCGAATTCGATCGTCGTTACGCACTATACCTGGATTGGACCACGATTTATACTGCTGTCTTTGCTGATACTGATCGTTGTTGGTCTGGTAGTATTTCAATTAACAAGACAGCGGCTCCCCGGCTACCGTTAAATTGGACAGAATACGACGCGGAAATGGCTCGAGATTCGGCAATCCCACCCGAAAGCTTCGAGGAGATTCTCGCCTGGCTGAATCCCGATCGCGACGTCGCCGCGGCCATGTATGTTCAGCTTCGCCACGACCTGGCGAAGATGTTTATGTGGGGCCGGTGCGGCGACCCGGAGGGACTGACCGATGAGGCATTCGACCGGGTCGCCAAAAAGGTCCGCGACGTAAGGCCAGGCTACGAAGGCGATCCGCGACTTTACTTTCGTGCGGTAGCCAACAACCTCATCAAAGAAAACCACAAGAAGATCAAAACTCAACTTTCGTTGGAAGACGTTGATCTGCCCGAACCACAGGTAACTGAACGGGAAGATGAAACCGCCGCTGACGTCGAGGAGTGTTTGCAACGGTGTCTGCAAACGCTTGGCGCTAATAAGCGTGAGCTGATCCTTGCTTACTACGCCAAAGAGAAGCAGGCAAAGATCGATCATCGCAACGAACTGGCGCAAAAATTCGGAATAACTGTAGAAACGCTGAGAGTTAGAGTCTTTAGAATTCGCGAATCGCTCGGGGAGTGTATTGGGCGCTGTCTCAAGCGGAAGCAAAAATGAAACGGATTGCGTGAAATTTCATTGTATGTGGAATGGTCACGTGCGGAGAATGGCCCATGAAAGAAGAAATACTGACTGACGCAGTGTTGCGTGAGTTTTTATTGGGCAAGCTGGATGACGAAGAAGCGGCGCGGATTGAGAGTCTGTTTCTAACGGACTCCGAAGCGCGAGAGAAGGTTCTCGTCATTGAGCAGGAATTGATTGAAGACTACATAGAGGATAGCCTCACGACGGACGACAGAGAGAAGTTTCTGCTGCGGTACGGACAAACGGCGGCACAACTGCAGCAACTCCGAATCACTAAGGCGATCAAAGATTGGGCTCTCAGAGAAAGCGCGCGGGAGCAGACGGTTCCCGTTGAGCTCTCGAGTTGGAGTCGTCTTCGCGCAAGGCTGCGGCTGAAACCTGTATTCGTCATTCCGATTGCAGTAACGGCGATGATTGCTATCGTCTGTGTGGCAGTTTGGCTGAACGGCCGAATGAAACGCGCCGCAATCGAGCAGGAGCTGGCGCAGCTGAATACTCCATCTAACCTACGGGAAGTCCCGCCACAGATGATTTCGATGGAGCTACCGCCAATTGCGGTTCGAAGTCTCGAACCCGGAAAAAATTTTACGAAGTCTGCAGACATTCAAACCGTCGAGCTGCGTCTTCCCTGGATCCAAAAAGAACGCTACTCGACCTACCAGGCCGAAGTTCGACACGTAGGCGGCGACGAGTCATTCACGATTCCGAACCTGCAGCCGGAGAAGGATGGTTTGTCAATAATTCGCCTAAGGCTTCCCGCACACATTCTCAGCCGCGGACAGTACCAGATCCGTTTAAGTGGAATCGATAGTGGTGGTGTAGCAGGTACAACCGCAGAGTACGCTTTTAGCGTCGATGGCTAGAGAGCGCTTCGGGCTTCGATCCTATCAAACCATTTCATGACGCCACAGCGGGTTTTTTCCGCCGAGCAAAGAAGAATCCGCCCACTCCCATAAGCAAGCCCACAAATGCAACTATTCCACCTATTACAGCGGGAACAATACCCATGAGCATCTGCTTCTGCATGTATTCTGTTTTATAGTCGCAATCGGCTTGTGAAGTTAGACCAATCGTCGCTTGTTTGTAACAGTCCGAGGTAACACTCCCGCACAACGCTTTGGCTTCACCAAATTTCTCTCGATCTCGTGCAGCTTGCTCGCACGTTGAAGAGGCGTAGTCTGAAGTGTAGGTGTTGATGCAGACGATCAAGCCGATCAGGAAAATCAGACCGCCAAGCAGAAATGCAAGTATCCCGAGGATCCCGACGATTTTCATTTTGTGAAAGTTCCCCTGTTCTTAAGTTGTTAGTTCAACTCCAGAGTATCGCGATACACAGTGGTAAAACTTCAACTGCGTCGATTAGGCTTAACCGCAAGACTATGAGGATGGCTTCAGCCGTGCTTGAGAGATGCCGCGACCGAGACAATAACGAAGCCATGAGTTTGTTGCAAGCTACTACTTAGTCAATTACCTCCGAGTTTTCCCGGACCCCACAGCGCTCGTCCGGGTTTGGCGCCCGTGTGCTCGCCGTTCTTGAGCACCTGTTTGCCGTTTACGAAAACGTCCCGAACACCGACTGAATACTGGTGTGGGTTTTCGAAGGTTGCTCGGTCGGCGATGGTTTGTGGATCGAAGATGACGACATCTGCGAACATGCCGCGTTGAAGGAAACCGCGGTGGTTGAGGCCGAGATTGGTTGCAGGCAGGCTGGTTAGTCTCCGTATGGCTTCGTTGAGGGAGATGACTTTTTCATCGCGCACGTACTTGCCGAGCAGCCGCGCGAAGTTGCCGTAGGTTCGAGGGTGTGCCGCTGATTTTAGAAACACACCTTCAGCAGATATTGAAGCTGCGTCAGAACCAAATGAGACCCATGGCTGACGAATCTGCTTCCTGATGTTGTCTTCACTCATCAGAAAATAGATCGTGCCGATGCGAGAGCGATCTTCAAGGAGCAGGTCCATGATCGTCTCTACCGGATCCTTCCCACGCATCTTTGCAACGTCGGCGAGAGTCTTTCCAGTAAGCGGTTTCAAGTTATCGTTCCTGAAGCTCGCCAACAGGATGCGATCGGGGGAGCCGGACAAGAGATAAAGGTTCTCCCATTCGTTTGTCGGCGTGCGAACAGCATTAGCGATCTTCTGACGTGTCGCCGGATCCTGAAGACGCTTGTAGGCAGCTTCGCGTCCGCCATCAAAAACCCACGGCGGTAGCGACGCATCCAACCCTGTTCCACCTGCCGGGTACGTGTACATATCGGCGGTGATCTTCACGCCCTGACGGCGCGCGTCTGCGATCATTTTGATTACTTGATCCATCTTGGGCCAGTTGGCTTCACCTGACGCTTTAAGATGGTATATCTCCGCCGGCAGGCCGGCCTCGCGGCTAATGCGAATCGTTTCCTGCACAGCCTCGATCAGCTGTGCACCTTCACTACGCATGTGTGCTGTGTATTTGCCCTTGTACTTCGCGGCGACTTTGCACAACTCGATCAACTCATCGGTCTTGGCGAAGAACGCGGGCGGATAGATCAAGGCTGTCGTGATACCTAGTGCGCCTGCCTCCATCTCGCGACGTACAAGCTCACGCATCTGGTCTAGTTGTGCGGTTGTCGGAGGTTTGTCTTCGAGCCCGATGACGTATTCGCGGATGGTCGGCGCGCCGATGAAGGACGCGACATTCTGCGACATGCCTCGTTTTTCAAGATAGTTGAGATACTCAGCTAATGTGGTCCACTCGATTTTAAACTTCAGATCGCCCTGTGACGCTGCGCGCCGCTGTTTCATTTCATCGCTCAGCGGACCCATCGAGCTCTCGCCGAAGATCTGAGTGGTAACACCTTGCCGAAGTTCACTCAACGAACGGTCATCTTCAAACCAGGAAGACTCGGAGTGAGAGAGCATGTTGATGAACCCAGGCGCGACAGCTAAACCTTTGGCCTCTACTATTGTTGGCGCAGTAGCCCGGTTCAGGTTTCCAATAGCGGCAATTCGATCACCTGTGATTCCAACGTCTGCCTGGACTGGCGCATGACCAGTTCCGTCATAAACTCTGGCACCGCGGATGATGACGTCGAATCGTTGTTGAGAGACTGAATCGGAACGTCTCTGACCATACCCTACGGCCGTCAGCACAAGGATCAGCGTCAGAGATAGAACTTTGTGCATTTTATTTTTCATAGTTTCCCCGGCAGAAACAGGTGAGGCTGAAACCAAAGGAGAGTGTTCTATTTCGAGTGTCGTGTCAACCGCGACTCGCGCACCACAAGTGAAGTGAAGTGCCGCATAACCACGCCATGGTCGCCATGCGTTAACACGACCCGAGTTTTACGGTGACTGAATTGCTCGCGGGCGACGTGTTGCCCGTTTTATCAACCGCTTTGATAGTAAACGTGTTCTCACACCCCGGTAGAGTGTAGACGAAATCAAAATCGACTCCGGCCGAAACAGGCAGCGGGCTCAACACGCCGTTTACATATATCTCATACTCGATATTGCTTTGTGGATCAGTGTCATCAGTTGATTGTGTCCATCCCAACCACGCTTCGCCGCCTCCGGTGTCAAGACTGATCACATGGAGGTTGGTAGGAGCAGTTGGCGGTGTGGTATCAGAGCTGGGCCATGTTTGGGCGCTGGAGCTATTGCTGGTCGATTTATTAATTCCGGTGAAGTCGATCGCGGTAACGGTGAATGTATTGTTGGTGTCAGGCGGCAAGTGTCGAATGATCACTGAGATGTAACCAACAGGGGCTGCGGCAGCGTTGATGTTTTGCGTTAGTGGACTCCCGTTCATGCTAAAGGCGTAAGAGCAGCAATTGTTGGGAACATTATCGGTCGACTTGGTCCAGGTTAACTGCACCTGCGATGGTGCAATGGCCGTAGCTTGCAGGACGGGCGCGCTCGGCGGTGTCGTATCACCGAGAGGGGTGTTCGCATTAACAGAATTACTGTCACTCGAACGATTGCCACTTCCATCGACGGCATAGACGGCAAAACTGTAACTGCTGTTCGGCAATAGATACGTTACCGTGTAGGTGGTTTGAGTCTGGCTCACCGGCTGCAGCAAGCTCGAGGTGGGACTATTGAGCTTATTGACTTTGACCTGGTAAGTGAACTTACCCGAGTTGTCCGTTGAAGGATTCCACTTCAGTGTAACTGTGTGGTCGGTGATTGCAATAACGACGAGATTGGTTGGTGTCGTCGGTGCAGACTTATCTGCTTTTGCTGCAGATGTTGTTGGCCCACTAAAAAACAGCACAGTGAGCGAAGCCACGACCGCGGTTGTGATGATTAAGCGAGAGAGAGTTTGAGTAGTCATGCGGAGTCCTCCTCTTCACGAGTCGTTTTTCAGATACACCAATCCGCCACCCACTAGCGAGGAAACTTGTTGTAAATAAACAGAGAGGGGAGGCGATAGATTATCAGAAGTTGTAGATCGTAACTATTACATTATCGCGTTAGTTGAATGAAAACTCGTGACGATAAGACTTTGTATTGGCGGATCTTGCTGCATTCCGGAGCAGACAGTTCGCGGCATCACGTTGAGCGCGTTTTTGATGACCTGCAGGGACGGACTTACTCGCCGACTCGACTACTCGCACCATCGATGGGAATAAACTGTTCTCCGTCGGCCATATAGTAAACAGTACAACGAAGTGATCAGAGATCGAAGGGATGATTTTGATCGATTGGCCTTCGCGCATTTTCGTGAGTTGAGGCGCGTTGCGCTCAGAGTCTGTGAAGACCCGGAAACGGCCGACGATTTGGTTCAGGAGACATATCTTCGAGCGTGGCGCTCATTTGATAAGTTTGAGCCGGGTACAAACTGCCGCGCGTGGTTATTTCGGTTCTTCTTCTACGTGCGTTCTGAGTACTGCAGAAATCACGCGCGCCGGCCGTTGGTTTTCTCGCTCGACTACGTCAAAGAATCAGAGCTGTCATCGCAAACGAATGCGTCGTTTGATTTGACCCTGGAAGAACTCAAGCAGGCGTTCGCAGAACTTCCGGAGGCGTTTCGGATCGCTGTTCTGCTCTCGGATATCGAGGGCCTGAAATACCGGGAAATAGCTGAGGTGTTGAATGTGCCGGTGGGAACAGTCATGTCGCGGTTAAGCCGAGGCCGGGGAATGCTTCGCGCCCGTTTGGCGATCCTCGTATCAGGAAATGACGAACCCGGCAGGGTGGAGACAAACAAAAAAAGTGGGCGAATCTGATTGTCAATATATTCGGGAGAGGTTGGATCTCTACCTCGATAACGAGCTACTGGTTGAAACGAACCAGTTGGTGCTCGACCATCTGAGTTGTTGCCGCGAGTGCGCTGCGGAATCGGAAAGACGGATCGAGTTGCGTCGTTCACTCAAGGAGGCGTTGACGCTTGAAGATGATGATGAACGCGAGAGTGAAAACCTCAGTCGTCGGCGGGTGCAAATGGCTTTGGACCGAGAAAGGGTCCCACGGATACCTGCCAAAATCCGCTGGTCGGCGCTCGCTGCCAGTTTGATTCTCGCGCTCGCTCTGGGTCTGGCGTACTGGCGAAATGGCAACATTTCAAAGCCAGCGAATTCGTCGGCGGTTAACGCGCCTTCGTCAGAGCCGACAGTGTTGATTTCAGCCGTTGATCGAGATGCAGTCGAGAATCACGAGGTCTGCGCATTGAGTTATCCTCCCGATTGGACCTTCGACCAGCAAAGAGTAGCACGTGATTTGACCCCTCGTTTCGCGCCGCTGATACACGCTGTCGAGCGCCATGCAGCTTCTTATAAGTTGATCGAGGGTCACATCTGCTCGTATGAGCAAAAGAAATATGCTCATTTAATATTTCGTGGCCAAGGCCACACCGTTTCAGTTTTCATCGAGCCTGATGATCCGCTCGGCGATCCCAAATCATCTCATGCGTTTCAGATTGCTCAGGCCAGTTACAAGGCGTACCAAGTTGCGAGTGTGGATACGGGGATCCATCGCATCTTTGTAGTTTCCGATTTGCCGAGCGGCGAAAATCTTGTCTTGGCGAATCAACTCGTCCCCGCGACTCTCGACTTTGTTCAGAAGCTGGAACTTGGCACAGGCTGAGCGTTGACTACTATGAAAAAGCAAATCGTAACCGCACTCGCAATTGCGTTTGGTTTCATCTCCATCGCGTTAGTCGATACAGTCGCGGATACCGCTCCGCCGGTAACAGAACCTGACGCGAAAGCAATATCTCTCGTGAGGGCTGCGCTAAGCTTGAGCAATCCAGCAAACCCCAAAACGGCGCGAATTCACGCTGACGGAAACCTGACGTTGAACAATCAGGGCATCAACCCGCAACAATCGACCCGGACACAGCGTCTCAGCGCGGATTGGAAAGTCGACTTCCAGAATCGTCGTTTTTTGCAGAGAAGCGCCAGTTATCTAGGCAAAGATTTGATGTGGTGTACGGAGACAGTGACGACTCGGGAAAAGAGGTATGAACTTTTCTGTCATTCAAACGCCTTCAGCAATTATGGACCAGCACAGACGGATGGGCCCTGGTTTTATAGAATGGACACGACGTATCCGGATCCACATTGGCACTTGGCACGTGCTTTTGAACAGTCCTCGTCGCTGCATTGGGAAGGTGAGACTGTTCTTGCCGGCCAACGTGAAGACGTTATTAGCTATTCCGACGAATTCAAGAATCATCACCGGCTGTTCTTGAATTCGGCAACTCATCTTTTACGAGAGGTTTCGCTTGACGCCCAGCTTACGAGGTTCCAGGAGGGCTTTATGCCAAGAATTGTGTTCGAGAATTACCGCAGAAACGGGCGCTACTGGATTCCGACGAAAGTCAGCATCGTGCAGGCCTCGTGGACAATAATCACGAGTGACTTACAATCGATAGAACGTGATTTTGACGCTGCCTTATCCGTGGCCGATTTTGTTCCTCCTACCGAAGCAATTGAATTTGCTCAAAAAAACTTTGACTTCCGCGTTTCCAAAGTCGCCCCATCCGTATATTTCGTCGAAAATGCGTCGCCTGATTACAACAGTATGTTTGTCGTTTTCTCAGACTACGTCTTAGTCGTCGAGGCGCCATCATCAGATAACGCTTCAACTAAGGTGATGGCCGCAATACACGAGATAGCTCCCGGAAAACCCATTCGCTACATCGTACCAACCCATTTTCATGAAGATCACATAGGAGGATTGAGAGCATACTTACGCGAGGGAGCGACCGTTGTAACCACGCCCGGAAATTTCCGGTTCATGGAAATGTTCATGAAAAAACTGAAGGCCACGGATCCCCAGATCAAGTTACCATCTGTTGAGGTCATTGCGGACAGACGCCGGTTCAGTGATGGCACCGTGACTCTCGATCTTTTCAACGTGCACAGTACTCATGTCGATGAAATGGTAGTCGCGTTCATACCTTCTGATGGAATTGTTTATACAGCCGACGGGCGGACGAGAGACTTCGGACCTTGGCGCCGCCCAACAGTCGACGAACGGACTCTTGTCAGGCAGTTCAAACAGCTTGGATTGGACATTCGAACCGTCTTGCCAGGTCATGGTCCAGCAGCAACGCAACAAGATGTCGAACAATACTGGCGGTTAATGAGTGGACCAATTGGTTCAATTTCACATGGAAGACCATAGAATGAAAGTCTTCATAGTCGACGCTTTCACCGATACACCATTCAAAGGCAACCCGGCGGGTGTTTGTATCATGGACTCGCAGTTGGGCGACGAAAGAATGTTGCAGATCGCACAGGAGCTGAATCTTTCTGAAACGGCCTTTCTTTCACCTCTGCCCTCGGGCGACGCCTTTTCAATTCGATTTTTTTCACCAAAAATGGAAATCGAATTATGCGGTCACGCGACTCTGGCCTCTGCCAGGGTTATTTTCTCAACATATAAATTGAACGAAGTTCACTTCATAAACATTCAGAACCTGACCCTATCCGCTAAAGAATCGGACGACAGAATAGTGATGACATTTCCCGTTTACGAGACCCGGCCTGCCGATGCCCCGCCTGCCCTGCTGGCTGCTTTGGGAATCAAAGTGATCAAGAATTCCGTCTACAATGAAGAAACCAAAATCTTGTTGCTGGAAATTGCGGACGCGGAGGAGTTGGCCGGCTTAGATCCGGATTTTGCCGCGCTTCAGCGATCCCACAATTCCATCAACGGTGTCCTTGTTACCGCTCCATCCGAATCGGACGGTTACGATTTTCATTCCCGGTACTTCTGGCCGTGGAGTGGTACAAATGAAGATCCGGTGACCGGGGGCACTCACACCTTTCTGGCAAAGTATTGGGCCTTAAGACTAAACAAAACGAGAATGAAGTCTTTTCAGTCGTCAAAGCGAACAGGTTTCATGGAGGTGGAACTAATCGACGACAAATTACGAATTCAGGGTCAGGGAGTCATCGTTTTTGAGGGCCGGCTGGCAATCCACGCTTAGTTGTATTCGATGAGCAGTTGAAGAGGCAGTGTGAAGCAATCAATCGCGATCATAGGTGAATACACTCCGACCTTCCCGCCCCATATTTCGACCAGTGCCGCGATCGAACATTCACGTTCGGCGTCAGGACTTGACGTCGATAGCATCTGGGTGTCCACCGAGGAAATAGACAAAACTTTGTTCGAGCGGTTTTCCGGCATTTGGGTGGCCCCTGGTAGTCCGTATAAGAATATGGGCCAGACGCTCTGGGCTATTCGTTATGCACGTGAGAACGGCGTCGCATGTTTTGGCACCTGCGGGGGATTCCAGCACATGATCATCGAATACGCGCGCAACTACCTCGGCTTTAAGGATGCCGGCCACGCGGAATATGATCCTTATGCTTCCAATCTCCTCATTACGCAACTCGGCTGTTCGCTCGCCGGTCGCGAAATGGAGTTGACGTTTTCTTCCGGCTCGCGAGTCGCAGAGATCTACGGAGCGATCTCAGCTGTCGAGCAGTACTATTGCAATTTCGGCGTCAACCCAGACTACGTTTCGCTCTTGAAGAGTGGCGCTTTGAAAATCACGGGATCAGATAGCGAAGGCGAGATTCGAGTTATTGAGTTGCCCGGTCATCCGTTCTTCCTGGGGACGCTCTTCGTACCTCAGAGCAGGTCGACGGCAGAGCAACCACATCCGTTAGTGACCGCATTTGTGAAAGCTGTTCAAGAAAACAAGTCGGTCGAAGCTGCGGCATAACGGCCTTCCATGAACCGAAAACCGTTATCCCCTTTTGTGCGCTCATCGGAGGTCGTGGAACTCTCTTGCCCGCCCTCTCCATGAGGCGGTGCCAGCCCGCCTGATCCTGCACGACGCGCCGACCAAACGCCACTCGCAACAAAAGGCACCACAAACAGTAAGAACAGAATTAACGCCACCAGTGTCCCCTGCAAGGTGAAGAACTCTCCCCCCTGGATTTTAGTTTCGGCCATGTCGCCGCGCACTAGATCGAAAAGCAAGGCCCCGCCCAGGTTCAACGCAAAAAGGAAGTCACCGACGGCAATCGATTTCATCCATGGCCCTCTGCCACGACCAACAGCAATCCACGCGGACGACAACGCCCATGCTAGAACGAGGGTGGCGGGAAGAACTGCCCACCCTTTTGAGAACCGGACAAAACCAATTTGATATCCCACGTATGTCGGATCAAAAAATGAGCGAATGGGCGCAGTGACAAGTAACGAGGCAAAAACCATGTGGAGCAGGCCGAATGCGAGCGCCGGGGCATCCCAGCAGCCGCGCTTTAAGAGGTAGAAGAAAACTGCCCAGTAGATCAAGTTCGAGACCAGAACCACCCAAAGCCAGACACTCATATCGAGCCTCTTTCAAACTGAATCATTTACATGCCCGTACCCCCGGACGCCAGGTCAGGTTTGTTATCTTCCTGAAACTCAGAAATCAGGGCCTCGGTTGTCAGCATCAACCCCGCGATCGAAGCGGCGTTTTGCAAGGCGCTGCGCGTTACCTTGGCGGGATCAATGACACCTGCAGCTATGAGGTCTTCAAACTTCTCCGTTACCACGTTGTAGCCGATGTTCGGGTTCTTTTCGAAGCGAACTCTCTCGACGATCACCGCGCCTTCTTTGCCCGCATTAGCGACGATTTGTCTGAGCGGCTCCTCCAGCGCGCGCTTGACGATGTTGACGCCAATCTGCTCGTCCGGGTCGCCAGCGGCTTCGTCCTCATTACTGGTTTCGAAGGGTTTGAATTTGTCCAACGCCTTTGCGGCTCGAATCAGAACCACACCTCCGCCCGGCACAATACCTTCCTCAACCGCCGCCCGAGTCGCATGCATTGCATCTTCAACGCGCGCCTTCTTCTCTTTCAGTTCCGTCTCCGTGGGTGCTCCGACGCGAATTATTGCAACGCCGCCCACAAGTTTCGCCAGCCGCTCCTGCAACTTCTCGCGGTCATAGTCTGAGTCAGAGTTTTCTATTTGAACTTTGAGTGTGTTCACGCGAGCTTGCAAGTCTTTGGCGTCTCCGCCGCCATCAATGATCGTCGTAGTGTCCTTGTCAATCGTCACTCTCCTGGCGTTGCCCAGCTCCTCGAGCATGACATTTTCCAGTTTGATACCGAGATCTTCGCTAATAACCTTTGCACCCGTAAGGATAGCGATGTCTTCGAGCATGGCCTTACGACGATCACCAAAGCCCGGCGCTTTCACCGCCGCGACGGCAAGCGTGCCACGCAGTCTATTTACTACAAGGGTTGCTAAGGCTTCACCATCTATATCTTCCGCGATAATCAAGATCGGTCTTCCCAACTTTGCAACTTCCTCAAGAATGGGAAGCATTTCTCTCATCGAGGAAATCTTTTTCTCGCTTAGGAGAACGACTGGACTTTCAAGTACCGCTTCCATGGTGTCCGGATCGGTTACGAAGTAAGGCGAGAGGTAGCCGCGATCAAACTGCATTCCTTCCACCACCTCCAAAGCGGTCTCAATCGTCTTTGATTCTTCGACGGTGATGACGCCATCTTTGCCAACCTTTTGCATTGCTTCTGCGATCAACTTGCCGATGGTGTAGTCACCATTGGCAGAGATCGCGCCAACCTGGGCGATCATGTCTTCTGTGACCGGCTTCGCTGTTTTCCTGATCTCACGAGTCGCACGCTCCACGGCTTTATCAATGCCGCGCTTCAGAGCCATCGGGTTCGCACCCGCTGCCACTGTCTTCACGCCCTCGCGGAAAATGGCCTGCGCTAATACGGTTGCGGTAGTCGTGCCGTCGCCGGCAACATCGCTAGTCTTCGAGGCTACTTCCCGCACCATTTGCGCGCCCATATTCTCCATCGCATCTTTCAGTTCGATCTCTTTCGCCACTGTCACGCCGTCTTTAGTGATCGTCGGGCTGCCAAATCTCTTGTCCAGTACGACATTGCGCCCTTTTGGACCGAGTGTGATCTTTACTGTGTCGGCGAGTTTATTCACACCGCGCAAAATTGCAGCGCGGGATTGTTCGCCCAGGGTTATTTGCTTTGCCATTTTTCTTGTTTCTACTCCCGAGTGCTGTTGGTATTTCTATTGGAATCGTAAGAGTAGGCCTGACGCCGTAGCTTCTCGGTTGCGTCTATACCGGACTCCGGTACTGCCTCAAGAGATTAAGTGCAAGAATCACCACCGCTGCTATCAATAATAGATGAATCAGGCTGGTGGTAACGAAGCCACCGTAAAAGCCAACCAACCAGATTAGTAACAATACTACTAGAATTACCCACAACTTCATCGTACTCACCTCATTTGAAATTATTTCGACCCGGTATCAGAATGGACTAAGCAAACACAGCCGTCCGTGCGTTAGACCACATACATTCTTTTATTCTGTTTTTAGTTGTGATGGCTACAAACAACTTCTGTCATAAGCGGTCTAGCGCACAGACGTCTTCACCCCTTGACCTGACAATGACAGGAAACTTTATGAGCGATATCCATGTCCCGCAAAACGCGAAGGGCGAAACCAATTCATCGACACAGGCGAAATTTGATCCGATACGCTGGGCGCAGCTAAACCCATGGCTTTCAGAGGGTCAGCCAGATGACAGAACACCGATGAATGGTTCTGTCAAAGATAGCGGGGGAACACCATCCGTTCAGCGCTCGTTCGCTCGGAGGTCTCATCAGGCGATGTTCAAAAAATGGTCGCAGGCGAGGCACGACTAACCGCTTGACTTGCTACTTCGCCGGGCGGCTTTTTGGGCGCGGCTTTTTACTAATCTTTTTCCTATTGGTATGAGAGAGCACATCGCCGGGTTGACACTGAAGTGCGTAGCACATCTTTTCCAGCGTTTCAAAATTGATTCCTAATGCCTTACCCTTTTTCAACCTCCACAATGTCGTATGACTGATACCTGTCTCTTTAGACAGCCAATAGAAAGATCGACCGCGGTTTCCCAATAACTCGTCTATGCGAATCTCAATCATGATGTGTCTCGCTCAAGGCTTATTTATCACATACAACACATAATGTCTATGTGAGATATATTCTATAGTTGACATATATTCATGGTTCGCATAAGGTGGTTGCGAATAGAGTTCGCTTACTCCCTTCTCAGCTCCTCTGGAATTTCCCAGACCACCTGAAGCCAACAGCTCAACACAGAGGAGAAAGAAATGTTTGGACGACAAGTTACTTTAAAGCTGAAGGACAATAATTCAGCTACAGAACTCAACCGCATCGCGGAGACCGAGATTCTCCCGATCCTGCGCAAGCAGAAGGGATTCCGCGATGAAACCACCTTGATCTCGCCCGAACGCTCGGAAGCGATCGCCAATAGCTTCTGGGACACCAAAGCAGATGCGGAAGCCTATGACCACACGGCATACGCGGAGGTGTTGAAGACCCTTTCGAATGTGATCGATGGAATCCCGACGGTAAAGAACTTCGAGTTCGCTAATTCAACGTTCCACCAGGCTGCTGCTTCCAAGTTGATGTAAAGCAAGAGCTGTTCTCCCCCAGCGGTAGGGCGGTAATGTCCGCCCTAACCGCAAAGCACTGGCTAGTTAACAATTCCAAAGCGGGAATGAACACCAATGATTAATCTTTATGTGAATGTACGGCAGGTCGAAGACGTGACGATCCTCGATCTAAAGGGTAGGGAAAGAATCCGCGGCGCCACTATAGCGTTGCACGAGTCAATTCGCTGCCTTGCTGGAGAAGGAAAGGTTCAGGTTCTGTTGGACCTTGCGTGGGTCAAGCACATTGACTCGGGCGGGCTGGGCGAGCTGAT
>Ga0105243_10002522_pt1 | contig 15284 bp, 14 predicted proteins | sample KBSM34metaG_FD_81525 | JGI IMG/M metagenome (GOLD analysis project Ga0105243, IMG submission 81525) | Miscanthus rhizosphere microbial communities from Kellogg Biological Station, Michigan, USA - KBS M3-4 metaG | ecosystem: Host-associated > Plants > Roots > Rhizosphere > Soil | place...
CGAGCGACCCGTTCCTCGGATGGTTTAGCGGGCCCGGTCCGTTCGGCCGCGACTTCTATGTCCGGCAGTTGCGGGACAAGAAGGGCTCCTTCAGCATCGCGGCGATGAACCCGTCCGGGCTGCGGGCGTACGCGCGGCTGTGTGCGATTGCGCTGGCCAGAGCCCACGCCCGCACCGGTGATCCGGCCGCGATTGCCGGATACCTGGGCAACAGAGCCGTTTTCGATGAGGCCATCGCGGACTTCGCGGTGGTCTACGGCGAGCAGAACCGGCGGGACTACGAGGAAGTGCGGCGTTGCCGCAGTAGCGCGGTCACGGAGATCTGAGGCCCCGTGACCGCACCACTGCGCCGCAGACGCATCACCAGATGCGGACGCGGCGCTCGGGTTCGAGGTAGAGCGCGTCATCGGGCGTCACGTCGAACGCTTCGTGGAAGCTGTCGAGGTTGCGCACCACGCCGTTGCAGCGGAACTCCGGCGGCGAGTGCGGGTCGACGGCGAGGCGGCGGATGGCCTCCTCGTTCCTGGCCTTGGTTCGCCACACCTGCGCCCAGCCGAAGAAGACGCGCTGGAGGCCGGTCAGCCCGTCGAGGGTGGGAGAGTCCTTGCCGTCCATCGCGATCCGGTACGCCTCGACCGCGATGGACAGGCCTCCGAGGTCGCCGATGTTCTCACCGATGGTGAACTCGCCGTTGACCTTGTGGCCCGGCAACGCCTTCGGCTCGAACTCGTTGTACTGCTCGATCAGCGCCTTGGTGCGCTTGCCGAACTCGGTGCGGTCACTGTCCGTCCACCAGTCGATCATGTTGCCGTCGCCGTCGTACTTGGCGCCCTGGTCGTCGAAGCCGTGCCCGATCTCGTGTCCGATGACCGCACCGATTCCGCCGTAGTTCGCCGCGTCGTCCGCGGCGGCGTCGAAGAACGGCGGCTGCAGAATCGCTGCGGGGAAGACGATCTCGTTCATTCCCGGGTTGTAATAGGCGTTGACCGTCTGCGGGGTCATGAACCACTCGTCGCGATCCACCGGTCCGCCGAGCTTGGCCAGGTCGCGGTCGTGATCGGCGGCGTACCCGCGACGGTAGTTGCCGACCAGGTCGTCCGCGGTGATGACCAAACCGGAGTAGTCCCTCCACTTGTCGGGGTAGCCGATCTTCGGGGTGAACTTCTCCAGCTTGGCCAGCGCCGCGCTCCGAGTGTCCGGGCTCATCCACTCCAGCTCGGAGATGTTGCGGCGGTACGCCTCCTGCAGGTTCGCGACCAGCTCCTGCATCCGGGCCTTTGCCTCTGCGGGGAAATGCCGCTCGACGTAGAGCTTGCCGACGGACTCGCCGAGCAGGTCCTGCACCAGTGAGACGCCGCGCTTCCAGCGTTCGCGGTTCTCCTCGGTACCGGACAGGGTGGTGCCGTAGAACGCGAAGTCCTCCGCGACCAGGTCCGCGGTCAGGTATTCGGCCCGCGAGTGGATCACCTTCCAGGCAGCCCACGCCTTCCACTCGGAGAGGGGGCGCTGTGTCCAGAGTGCGGTCAGCGCGGTCAGGAAGCTGGGCTGGCGGACCACCAGCTCCGCGAAGGTATCAGGTGTGCCGCCGAGGCCGGACACCCAAGCGGCCCAGTCGAATCCATCATTCTCGGCGGACAGGTCGGCCATGGTGACCAGGTTGTAGCTGAGTTCGGCGTCGCGCCTGCGCACCACGTCCCAGTGGCCGGCGGCGATCTGGGTCTCCAGGTCGAGGATCGTCTGCGCGTCGGTGACCGGGTCGGGCCTGCCTGCGAGGGTGAGCATCTTCTGCACGTGGTCGAGGTAGGCAGCGCGGGTCTCGGCGTAGGAATCCTCGCGGTAGTAGGACTCGTCGGGCAGCCCGATCCCGGACTGGGTCAGGTGCACGAGGTAGCGCGTGGAGTCCTTGGCATCGGTGTCGACGTAGTTTCCGATCGCCCCGGAGACGCCGGTGCGCTGCAGCTCACCGAGCAGTCCCGCGAGCGCGGACAGGTCGCTCACCGCGTCGATCGCGGCGAGCTCGCCCGCGATCGGTTCCAGCCCGGCCCGCTCGACGGCGTCGGCGTCCATGAACGAGCTGTAGAGGTCGCCGATGCGCTGCGAATCGGTGCCCTCCGCGCCGCGGGCCTCCGCGGACTCGGTGATGATCGCCCGCACGTCGACCTCGGCCTGGTCGTAGAGCGTGCGGAAGGCACCGTCCACCGCTCGGTCGGCGGGGATCACGTAGTCGTCCAGCCATTTGCCGTTGACGTGGACGAACAGGTCGTCCTGCGCGCGGATGCCCTGGTCGAGGTGGGTGAGGTCGATTCCGGAAGCGGGCGTCGTCATGCCTCTATTTCTACCGCGACCCCGCCGACCGTGCGTGAGTTGTACCCAGGTGGGGTGAAACACGCGCACGGGTGCGCGGCGCTACACCCCGATGTTGATGGCGCCGAGGTATCCGTCTCCGTCCCGGACGGCCGTCACCATGCCGGACTCATCGAAGATGCCGTCGCCTGCGTTGTCGACGTTGTTCTCCCGCCCGGTGTGCTCGTTGTAGGGCGCCGACGCGTTCACCTCGTCGATGAGCGCCTCCTCGAAGGAGAGCTGCGAGGTGAGCACGGTGGCCTTGTCCACGTGCACCTTGAGGTGGATGTGCGTGGTGCGGCCCTGGTACCAGCCGGGGAAGATCGTGGTGAACCTCGCGATGCCGTCGGCGTCGGTGGTCTGCGCTCCGCGCAGGTAGGTGCCGTCGTCGGTGGTGGCCGACTCGCTGTCACCCTTGCTGTACGAGCCGTCGGAGTAGTCCGTCGCGTTGCCGCCGGGACCGCCGGGAACGCTCCCACCCGCCCCGTCGGCTGACGCGGGCGCGGCTGCGCTCGATGTCCTCGTTCACGTTGATCTCCGCTCGGTGTAGATGGTTTTCCCATCGTCGACCGGGTGGCTGTGAGCACCCTGGCAGCGGGCTGCGAGGTGCCTGGGTGCCGGTTGCGATCAGCGCGGCGGGACCATGGTCGGCGCCTCGAACGTGACCGAGAAACGATCCTCGAGGTTGCTGCGGAACTCGTCCTCGCACCGCTGCTGGGCGGCCCGGTTGTTACCCGCGTCCCGCATACAGTCGACGAAGTCCCTGCCGCCGACATGGTTGAACAGACCGACCCCGACCACGACCAAGACGATCGAGATGATCAGCCCGGCGAGGCCGAGCAGGATGCCCGCGAGGGACACCCCGCCGTTGGTGGCCTGCCGCTTCTTGTACAGCGATCGGCCCACGAGGCCGACGATGATCGCGACGGCCCCGAGCAGGATGCCGCCGATGATGGTCCACACGGTCAGCACCGAGAAGATGCCGAGGACGAGCGCGGTGATGCCCGCGCCGTTGCGGGGCTGCGCGGGCGGCTGTGGGTACGGCTGCGCCGCATACGGCTGACCTGGGTAGGGCTGACCCGGGTACGGCTGACCCGGATAGGGCTGACCGGGGTACGACGGCTGGCCCGGGTACTGGGGTCCGCCGCCCTGCGGCTGACCGGGGTACGGCGGCTGGCCCTGCGGCGGACCGGGGTACGGCGGCGGGGTTCCCTCCGGGGGGTTCGGCGGCCGCTGGTCTTCCGGCGGCGGGGTTCCGTTCGGCGGCTGATTCGTCATCGTCTCTCCTCGGATTCACCCATGGGCACCGGAAAAGCCAAGTCACCCGCAGACTAGTCGTGTTGGAGGTTCGATAGACCGTATTGCCGCGACCCCGGTCAGCGCAGCTGGACGCTGGCCGCCGCCCGCGCGAGCAAGCGTCCGGAGGGATCGACGAGTCGCGACTCGATCAGCGCCAGCCGCCGCCCGGCCCGGAGTACCTCGGCCTCGGCGCGGATCGGAGGGCCGTCGGACGCGGGGGAACGGACGAAGTCGATCCTCAGGTCGAGCGCCTCGTAGCCCTGACCGGGGGCGGTGAGGGTCTGTGCGGTCAGACCCGTGATCAGGTCGGCCGCGGAGATGAGCACCCCGCCCTGAATGGATCCGAGCGGGTTGCTCATCCAGCTCCGCGGCGCGAACTCGCCGATCACGCGCCCCCGGGCGACCTCGGTCAGCCCCATGCCCAGCAGTCCGGCGAGCGGGCCCCGTGCCAGCGCGCCGCGTCCGATGCTCTCCACGATCTCCAGCCCGGGGCGGTCGGCGAGCTCGGCGGCGTCCGCGACCGGTTCGGCGGCCTCGACGGGCAGGGCGTCACCCCGGAGCACGGCCTCGGCGTTGGCGGCCTCTCGGGTGACCACCATCCCGCGGGTCTGCAACGCCACGAGCACCTCGCCGTCGGGTCCGCGCATGTCGCCGGTGGCCAGTCCGGTGCCCGCCGCGCTGTCGATCCGGACCGCCTTGCCCCTCGCCTCGATGGTGCCGGTCGGGGGCAGTGGGCCGGCGAGCGCGGCCACCACCTGTGACAACACGACCTGGGTTCCCTCGGGGACCGCGTTCCCGATCGCACGGCCTGGCACGTTGTCGGCCAGCACCCCGATCGACCCGAGGATCGTCCGACCGCGATGATCGTGGAACCGCGGGCCGACTTCCTGTCGGAACCGGATCAGGCCGGGGGCGAGTTCGACGGCCTGCACGCCCATCAGCTCGTTGAGCCGGTCGAGCCGCTGGTTCTCCGTGGTGGTCATGCGTCTTCTCTATCACCGGGGCCGCGACGGTGGGCCGCGCGGTCCCGGTGAGCGGCCTGCACCGACCGGCGCGCCGATCAGCCGCCGAGGCGGCCGTGCATCTCCCAGACCAGCACCTCGGCCGGGGCGTCGGCGGACAATCGCTGACCGCCCGACGCGGTGAGCCGGACCGCGTCACCCTCGGACAGGATCCCCGCGCCCTCCAGTGACACCTCGCCCTGGGCGACGAAAAGATGCAGGTAGGGGGCCTCGGGGAGCTGTACGGAGCCGCCCGGCTGCAGGCGCGCCACATGCAGCGCGGCGCCCCGGTTCGCGATCGTGATGGCCGACTGGTTGCGGTGTGCGGGCATGCCGGAGGCCACCGGTACCAGCCCGCCGCGCATCAGCTCGTCGTCGATCTCGAGTTGCTCGTAGCCGGGGCTGATGCCCGGCTCGTCGGGCAGCACCCACATCTGGATGAATCGAACCGGCTCGGCGTGCTCGTCGTGCTGGGATCCGGCCAGGCGCCAGGAGTCGTTCTTCTCCGAGTGCAGGATGCCGGTGCCGGCGCTCATCCGCTGAGCCAGGCCCGGGTAGATGACGCCGGAATGCCCGATCGAGTCCTGATGCACCAGCGATCCCCGCAGCACCCAGGTGACGATCTCCATGTCCCGGTGCGGATGGGTGTCGAAGCCCTGGCCCGGCATCACGATGTCGTCGTTGTTGACCATCAGTACGCCGTGATGGGTGTTGTCCGGGTCGTAGTGCTGCCCGAACGAGAAGGAGTGCTTCGAGTCGAGCCAGGAGATCCGGGTCTTCATCCGATCGCCCGCGCGGTGGATGTCGACGTGCGGTGTGGTGGGTGCCGTCATGGGCGTCCTCCTTTGTGGTGCTTCGGGTTTCCAGAGTACGAGGGCGTCAAGGACACGGTGCACAGTTGTCGGCTCCGATGCGGGACCGTTGCACGACGGACCCGTTTCGGTGGGCGCGAACCGGGACGTCGATCATGCTCGATCTCCTTGAAAAGTGTTGCTGTCAACCCTGTTCCGCGGTCCTTGTCGCGGACTCACCTGAGCGCGGCATGCATCTCCCAGATCAGCAGCTCGGTGGATTCGGCCGCGGTGTACTGCTGGCCGCCGATCCCGGTGAGCCGCAATGAATCCCCTTGGTCGGGCGGCCGAACCCTTCGGTATCGCCGGATCCGCGCGCGACGAACACGTGGACGTACGGCGCGTCCGGCACTGTTACCGACTGTCCAGTTCGCAATCTGGCGGCGTGTAGCCCCGCGTGCCGGTTGTTCAGCCCGATCGCGGCGTGATCGCGGTGCCGGGGCAGCCCCGACGCCACCGCGACCAGCCGGCCGCTGTCGAGCTCCGCGTCGATGGGTAGTTCCTGGTAGCTCGGCTCGATGCCGAACTCGTCCGGCGGGATCCACATCTGCACCACGTGCACCGGCTCGGTGCCCCGGGTGCCGTCCGCCCGCCAGCGGTCGTTGCGCTCGGAGTGCAGGATGCCGCGGCCCGCGCTCATCCGCTGCGCGAGTCCGGGTGGGGGTACCCCCTGCACGGAGTGCTTGGGGGAGGACCACCCCCGAGTGCCCCTCGGAGTCCTGGTGGACCAGGGATCCGCTGAGCACCCAGGTGACGATCTCCGCGTCCCGGTGCTGGTGCATGTCGAATCCGGACCCGGCGTCGACGATGTCCTCGTTGTTGACAGCCAGCAGCCCGTGCGCGTTCGCGGCCAGGTCGAAGTTGCCCGCGAAGGGGAAGCTCTCCAGGACTCGAGCCAGCCGTAGCGCTGGTGCGCGCGGTCGCCCGCGCGTTGGACCGCCATCGACGACATCGCTATGCCAGCGTCTCGTGGGCGGCGGGGATCGAGCCCAGCCGTCCGGCCTGAAAGTCCTCGAACGCCTGGATGACCTCCGCCTTGGTGTTCATCACGAACGGCCCGGCCATCGCGACGGGTTCGCGGATCGGCTTGCCGCCGAGGATGAAGACCTCGAGGGACTCGGTCCGGGAGTCCTGGGTGTCCGCGGCCGCGACGGTCAGCGTGTCGCCGCGCCCGAACACCGTGGTCTGGCCCATCCGCACCGGCCTGCGCTCGGCGCCGACCGTGCCCTCGCCCGCGAGGACGTACGCGAGCGCGTTGAACTCGGGGTTCCAGGGCAGGTTCAGTCGCGCGCCCGGGGCGATGGTCGCGTGCACCAGGCTGATCGGGGTGTAGGTGGAGCCGGGGCCCTGGTGGCCGTCGACCTCGCCCGCGATGACGCGGACCAGGGCGCCGCCGTCCGGCGAGGACAGCAGCGCGACCTTGTTGCCGGTGATGTCCTGGTAGCGGGGCGCGGCCATCTTGTTGTCGCGGGGCAGGTTCACCCACAGCTGCACGCCGTGGAACAGGCCCCCGCTGATCACGAGGTGTTCGGGTGGGGTCTCGATGTGCAGGATGCCGCCACCCGCGGTCATCCACTGGGTGTCGCCGCCGCCGATCGTGCCGCCGCCACCGTTGGAGTCCTGGTGCTCCATGATCCCGTCGATCATGTAGGTGACGGTCTCGAAGCCGCGGTGCGGGTGCCACGGGGTGCCCTTGGGCTCACCGGGCGCGTAGTTCACCTCGCCCATCTGGTCCATGTGGATGAACGGGTCGAGGTGCTTGAGGTCGACGCCGGCGAACGCGCGGCGCACCGGGAAGCCCTCGCCCTCGTAGCCGACGGGGGCGGTGGTCACCGCCAGCACCGGCCTTGCGGCGGATTCGGGCGCGGTCTCGGTGATGCGGGGCAGGGCGAGGATGTTGTCGACGGTCACGGCAGGCATGGGGTGCTCCTCCGACTCAGTTAGTTGATTGTTCAACTAGTGCATCTGACTCAACACCAGCGGGGTGGAGGTATTCCCGGCGCGGCCGTCCGCCGCGCGAGCCGTTCAGGAGGCCTGCCGGACGGCAAACACCGGGAACCGGCCGTCCTCCGCTGTGGGCCGGAACTCGACGCGGACGTCCCGGTCGGTTCCTGCCGGGACCTCGCCGTCGATCCACGTGTAGATCCGCGGGCCGTCGTCGAGCTCGACGATCCCGACGGCCGAGGGCGCGGAGTCCCCGCGCGCCTCGTCCGGCCGATGGTCGGCCACCTTCCACGACACGATCGACCCGGCGCCGGAGGACGGTACCGAGCGGAGTTCGGAGCCCTGGCAGGACGGGCAGGATGCCATCAGCGGCGCGAGCAGTGCTGCGCAGCGCACGCAGCGATTGATCATCAGCGAGGACGGGTGGGCCTGCGCCGTGCCCTGCGCGGTCATGCTGCGACCCTCGGCGGCCACGCCAGCACGGTCCTCATGGCGTGTCCGAAGCCGTGCGGGTCGCCGACCGGCCATTCGTGGGAGCCGGCGACCGTGAACACCGGCGGACGACGAAGCGCCGTGCGCAGCGACTCGAGGCCTGCCCTCGGGATCACCTGATCGCCGCGAGCCCAGAGCAGCGTCACCGGAAGACCGCGTTCCGCCAGGCGCTCGAGTTGGAGTGTCTGGTCGCCGCCGCCGGTCGTGGCGCGCCATTCGTGCGGCAGTCCCGCCCGGATCGCATGCCCGTTCTCCGCGGCGCGGGGGCCGACGCCGCCGCCGATCGAGTTGACAAGAACGAGGCGGGCCACGTGGTCGGGGAGGTCGTGGGCGGTCTGGATGGCGACGCCGCCACCGAAGGAGTGCCCGACGAGGGTGACCGGTTCGTTGACGCCGACGGAGTCGATGAATCGGCCCAGCCACCGGGCGTGACCGGCGGGGTGCCGCTCACCGCATGGGAGCTCGGCCGTCCCGCCGAACCCCGGGAGCGAGGGCGCGAACACGCGCGAGCCGTTGCGGGCGAGCCGTTCCAGTGACTGCCGGTACGTGCGATGGCTCGAGCCCCATCCGTGCAGGAAGACCAGCGGCGGGCCCTCGCCCGCGACGCCGTAGGCGAGGGAACGCCCGTCGAGCTCGGAGTCCAGCGAGGTCAGTGTGGGGCGCGGATCGGGATGGAGGATGCGCGGGGGCGGGGGCTGGTGGTGCGTCATCGGAACCTCGACGTGCTCGGCAGTGGTGTGGATCACACTGTTCCCTCGGGCGGCCCGCGGGACCACGGTGGAAACACGGGGGCACGTACCTGTTTCTCGTGGCGCACGGCGCGGCGACGCGAAACCCGCCGGTTCCCCCGTGGGGATCGGCCATAGTGGGTGCGTGGCCGCCAAACGAACACGCACCGTCGCCGCGGCACTGGCGGTGTCCGCCGTCGGACTGCTCGCCGCCGGCTGCACAGATGGGTCTGACGCGCAGGCGGGGACCGGTGCTCCCCCGGGGATCAGCACCCAGGCCACCGGGAAGGTCAGCGGGACGCCGGACACCATGAGCGTGGTGCTCGGCGTGCAGACGCAGGCACCGGACGCGGCCGGCGCCCTCCAGGACAACGCGAACAGGGCGAACGCCCTCATCGACACCCTGAAGGAGAAGGGGGTGCGGGCGGAGGACATCCAGACCAGCGGGCTGTCCGTGCAGCCGACATATGACCCGAACTCCTCGGCGATCACCGGCTATCAGGTGACGAACCAGGTGACCGCGACCGTGCACGATGTCAGCGCGGCGGGCGGGCTGATCGACGCCGCCGCGGCCGCGGCGGGCGATGCCGTCCGGGTCCAGCAGACCTCCTTCTCCATCGCCGACGACAGCGACCTGCGCGCGCAGGCCAGGGCCGACGCGGTGCGGCAGGCGCAGGCCCAGGCGAGGCAGATCGCGGAGGCCGCCGGGGTCGGCCTCGGCGAGGTCCGCTCGATCACCGAGGTGCCCGCCACCGGGCCGGCCCCGTACCCCGGAGCCGCCTTCGACCGAGCCCCCTCGACGCCGATCGAGCCGGGCAGCCAGGAGCTCACGGTGTCGGTCGCGGTCGTCTACGACGTCGGCTGAGCGCCCTTTCCTCACAGTCTTCTCACACTCGCGCCACCCTGGTGCCAGAGACTGCCTGTACGGTCCGGGCCTATGGTTGCCGCACATGCGAGTTCGAGACGTGGGCCGTGGGTGATCGCCTCGGTGACGGCGCTCCTCGCCGCCGCCGTCGGGGTCTATTTCCTGGTTGCACCGGAGGGGGAGTCGACGCGAACCGTCGCGATCGTCAACGAGGACGCGGGCGCGGTGGTCGACGGCAAGCCGATGAATGCGGGCGACCAGGTCGTCGCGGCACTGCAGGAATCGGGTGACTTCGAATGGGCGACGGTATCGGCCGATGAGGGATCGGCCGACACGTACCTGGCTTCCGTCACGATCCCGGCGGATTTCTCCGACTCGGTGAACTCGCTCTCCACCAATGCGCCCCGGCAGGCGGAACTCGCGGTGCACTACAACGGCGACGGCTCGCCGGCGGACACGGAGTCGATGTCGGCGTTGATGGCGACCGTCTCGGATCAGACCGGGGCGCAGGGCATCAAGGACGTCCTGGCCGGGATCGCCTCGGCGCGGGCGCAGTTGCAGCAGACGCTCTTGCCGTCCCAGCTGCTGACGGCCGCGACCACCGCCGCGGACAAGCAGGTCCAGCAGCTGCTCGGTCAGGCCGACCAGGTGTTGCCGCTCCTGGCCACGGCGAACGACGGCGCCAACCAGCTCGTCGACGTCGCCGGGCAGGTCTCGACGATGGTGGACGGCGCTGTGGGCCCCGCGACCGAGGTGTCCGGTCGATTGACCGAACTCGGCGTCACCCTCGGTGACGTCACCCGATCCACCCAGCAGCTACAAGGCGGTCTCGACGCCGCGGCCGCGGCCCTGCGTGCCACCGGGCTCCAGCCCGAGATGGTGCGGACGCTGGAGCAGACCAAGACCGATCTCGCGCTGGTGTCCGGTCAGCTGACGGCGATCACCGGGCTGCTGAGCGCCGACGCCGGGCCCGACACCGACCTGGGCGGCGCGCTGCGCAGCGGGCTCGGCCAGCTGCAGGACGTGTCCGCGCAGCTCACCGATGCCGGCAACCAGCTCCAGGCCGGGATCGGCCCCATCGCGGAGCAGGCGCCCGCGCTGCTGGGTACCACCAAGGACCAGATCCTCACCGGCGTCAGCCAGCTCAAGTCCGTTTCGACGCAGATCGGGGAGCAGCTGACGAAGGGGGTCAACGCGATTCCCGCCCGCAATGCCGCGCAGCAGGATCGGATCTCGACCGTGCTGAGCGCGCCGGTCGCGGTGGTCCAGACAAGCGGATCCGACGGCGCGGTCGAACTGTTCACCGCCAGGAACCTCGCGATCTTGTTCGCGGCGACCACCGCGGCGCTCGCGGGTGCACTGGTGTGGTCGCTGCGGCGGCGCCCGTCGGGTCCGGCGGCCTGACAGGCGCGGCTCAGTTCTGCCGAGCCAAGCGGGCCGGGTCGGATTCGAGCGCGGACCGGTCCCAGTTGCCCAGCGACGCGGCGGCCTCGTAGGTGCTCTGCAGGAACTCCATCAGCGCGGCGTCCGGGTCGGCGGCGGTGCGCACGGCCTCGTACGGCAGCACGAACTCGCCCAGCTCGGCGCTGTAGCGCGCCTGAGCGGGGCCGACCGGATGGTCGGCGAAACCGTCCGGCGCCGGGTACGCGTAGGAGTAGAAGCCGCCCTCCTCGCCGCCGCCGGGCCAGAACCCGCAGCTGCTCAGCTCGCGGGAATAGCCCTCGACCATCACCCAGTCCGCACAGTTCGGGGCCCCGCCGGGGTGGACGGGCGCGCCGCGCCCGGAGAACCGGGTGCAGGCCAGATCCATCGCGCCCCAGAAGAAGTGCACCGGCGAGCACTTGCCGACGAAGTGTGAGCGGAACCGGGTCAGCACCCGGTCGGCCTGGACCAGCTGTCGCCAGAACAGGTTCGCGGCCGCGGCGTCGTACGAGGCGTGGACCTCGTCCTCCGCGAAGGGGATCGCCGTCACGACCTCGTTGGGGGCGGCCTGGATCCGCACCTCGACCCCCAGTTCCCCGAGTGCCGCCACGGTCTGGGCGTAGAACTCGGCCACCGACTTCGGCTCGAGCGCGATCCGGCGCGCACCGCCGTCACTGGTGCGCATGCGCAGCTCGTGGTCGCAGAAGTCGAACTCGATCTCGAGGAGCCGGGAGCCGCACGGGATGGCCGAGGTGGTCAGCCCCCTGGCGGTGACGTACAGCGTCACCTGCCACCAGTGGTTGAGCAGCGGCGCGTGCTGGAGCCGGATCTTCCCGACGATCTGCGTCCACATGTGCAGGGTGTCGCGGGTGTCGGTCCAGTCGTCGAGGCGCAGCGCGGGCCACGCGTCGGTCGCCGTCGTCTCGGTCATCGTGGCTCCCTCGGTGAATGCTCCCCGGAATCGTCGATGCCCATCCGAGTCTGCCACCGAGTGCCCCGCGCCCGAAGTCTTCTCGCGGTTGCCGTGGCCCACGCGGCGCCTCGCTGCGTTGTCGGAGTCCCAGGTAGAACCCCGCTACCTGGGACTCCTCCGCCTGGCGATGCATCCACGTGGATCCCCGGCAACCATCGATGGACTTCGGGCACGAGACACTAGACTCGGATCCGTGGCCCACACCGAGTCCTCGTTCACCGGCAAATACGGCACCCGGATCGACTACGACGTCTGGACGCCGGACGGCGAGCCGCGCGCGGTCCTGGTTCTCGCGCACGGCTTCGGTGAGCACGCCCGCCGCTACGACCATGTCGTCGAACGCCTGCTGGGACTGGGCCTCGTGGTGTACGCGCCCGACCATCGCGGTCACGGTCGCTCGGGCGGCAAGCGCGTCGAGCTCAAGGACTGGTCGGATTTCACCGATGACCTGGGGCGGCTGTTCGGGATCGCAACCGCCGAGCATCCCGGGCTCGACCGGTACCTGCTCGGCCACAGCATGGGTGGCGCGATCGCGCTGACCTACGCGCTCGATCACCCCGGCGACCTGGCCGGGCTGATCCTGTCCGCCCCGGCGGTGGACGTGACGACCGGGGTGCCCAAGGTGGTGGTCGAGGTCGGCAAATTCCTCGGTCGGTACGCGCCGCGGGTACCCGTCGAGTCGCTGGACGCCAATCTGGTCTCCCGTGATCCGGCGGTGGTGGCCGCCTACAACTCCGACCCGCTGGTGCACCACGGCAGGGTTCCCGCCGGTATCGCCCGCGGGATGATCGTCAACGCCGAGTCGCTGCCCAACCGGCTGCCGACACTGCAGGTTCCGTTGCTGCTGCTACACGGCAGCGAGGACGGGCTGGCGAACGTGAACGGCAGCCGGATGATCGCGGACATCGTGGGCTCCCAGGATCTGACGTACACCGAGTACGACGGCCTGTTCCACGAGGTGTTCAACGAGCCCGAGCGCGAGCAGGTGCTCGACGACGTGGTCGAATGGCTGGGGTCGCGCCTCAAGGGATGAGAGCCGTGGTCACCGGCGCAGGGGCACTCCGGAGTCGGATGCCAGGTACCCCACCCTGCGCTGCACGGCCGCGATCTCGCGCACGCCGTCGCCGAGCAGACTCCGGTTCAGGGGCGACAGCTCCGGCATGGTGACGATGTCGCCAGGGGCGAGACCCGCGGTGATCTGATCCACCTGGTGGGTCAACCGCAGTCGCTGGAGCAGCGTGAACACCTCGGTGAGGATCGTCGTATCCCGTTCTGTGAGTAAGCCGTTCCCCGCCGCGGCCCGCAACCGGCCTGGCGTCGAGGCGGCGGTGACCCCCACTGTCATGCCACCCCACCGGGCGAGGTTGACGATCGGTGTCAGCGCGTGTGTCTTGAGGTCGAAGGTGCCCCCGCGTCGCGAGAGCACGTCCCGTAGCGAGCGGGTGCGTGCGCGCCCGGCCAACGCATCACGCAGCTGCAGTCGCAGGGCGTCGGGATGGTCGGTCCGCATGTTCCGGTAGGCCGTCGGGACGGTGTGCAGCGAGCGCTCACCCCACACCACGCGCCCGTCGAGCAGCAGCGACGACATGACGAGCCCGCGGTCCTGCAGTGGGTCGTCCAACCACCGTGCCGCGGTGCGGCGCCAGTCGGCGACCGACCGCGCGAACCTCGGTGTGCTCGCGACCGCACCGTTCGCGTCGGCGGGAAGCCCACAGTCGTCGAGGGTGGCATGCACGGTCGCCGCCATCCCCATGAGACGTCCCGACTGGGGAGACAACTCGGGCACCCAGGACAGTGCGCTCTCGATATCGGATGACGGCATCGCCTCGCGACGCGCGATGCTGCCGAGCGAGAGCCAGGCGAACCCCGTCCGCGGCGGGTCCTCGTCGTCCGCCAATGCGAACTCCACCGCGCGTCGAACGACGCTGTCGATGACCACCGAGAGTATCCCGCTGGTCGCCGATGCCTCGGTGCCGCCGCGGAACAGGTCCACCACCAGATCGGGGATCCCAGAGCAGACTTCTTGCAGCGCAGCGGGGCTCGGTGACAGCGCGATCGATCGGCGCAGCACAAAACTCTTGCGGGTGGCCGCGGCGAGCAGGTCCGCCTCCTCGAGGACACCCAACACCGCGCCACGGATCGTGAGTACCGGCATGTGCCGTAGGCCGCTCTCGAGCATGTCCATCAACACGGTGGCGGCCAACCTGTCCTCCGTGACGGTCTGGGCAGGCGTACTCATCACCTCCGCCACCGGGGTGCTCAGGTCCACCCCGGCGGCCACCACCTTGGTCCTCAGGTCCCGGTCCGTGAAGATCCCGAGGTCGCCACCCGGCAACGGGATCAGGATGTATGAGCTGCGGCGTTCGCTCATCTGCCGGACGGCGTCGCGCACGGAGGTCCCCGGCGTGGTGAGGACCGGTTCGCCCCGCACCAGATCGCCCACGGCGCGTCGGGACGGGATCTGTTCGACCGGTACGGGAGTCGCGCCGGTGGCCTTCGCCGCAGCCTCCGCGAGGAAGGCAAGACCGGCGGGCCTGGCGAACAGCGGGCGCACTAGTTCCCCTGGCAGGCGGTACACCGTGGTGGGTTGGCTCGCTCTGGCGGTGAAGCCGACGTCGGAGCCGGTGAGCAGCGCCGAGTAGCCGAACACGCCACCCGGATAGACGGTGTCCATGGGGACACCGGTGATCCCGTCGTCGTGCGGGTGCAGAAGCGTGACCTGTCCGCTCCGCACCACCCAGATCACATCGGCTGGCCGCTGGGTGGATCCGAGAATAACTGCGCCCGTATGGTATTCATCCCGGCTTGCTGCGCCGGCCAACTCGGTGAGCTCACCCGGCGTCAGGTACTGGAACGGTGGGTGCTTGGAGAGGAAGGTCGCGATGTCGAGCTCGAGGTCCACGCTGTCACCCCGGGGGGTTGCGAATGAGATCCGCGCACTTCTCCGCCATGGTCATGACCGTGATGTTCGGGTTGACGGCAGGCAGCTTCGGCATCGCCGACGCATCGACCACCCGCAGGCGCTGAATGCCCTTCACCCGCAGCTGCGGATCGAGCACGGCGAGCGGGTCCTCTATCGACCCCATCCGCGCGGTTCCCGCGGGGTGGTAGACGGTGTTGTGCGTCTTGTGGACGTAGTCGAGCAGTTCCTCGTCACTCACCGCCGCGGGCCCCGGCGCCAGTTCCCGTGCCACCCAGCCCCGTAGGGGGTCTTGCTCGGCGATCTTGCGCGCCAACCGAATACCCGCCAGCATCACGGTCTCGTCGTGGCCCTCGGGATCGGTGAAGTATCGCGGATCCACCTTCGGTCGGTCCCGGAAGTCGCGGGAACGGAGCCGGACCGTGCCGCGGGATCGTCCTTGCGTC
>Ga0105243_10002525_pt1 | contig 15279 bp, 16 predicted proteins | sample KBSM34metaG_FD_81525 | JGI IMG/M metagenome (GOLD analysis project Ga0105243, IMG submission 81525) | Miscanthus rhizosphere microbial communities from Kellogg Biological Station, Michigan, USA - KBS M3-4 metaG | ecosystem: Host-associated > Plants > Roots > Rhizosphere > Soil | place...
CATGTGCTCCAGCTCGAAGGCGGCATCCTCAAGTACTTCGAGGAAGTCGGCAGCGCGCACTACCAGGGCGACTGCTTCGTGTTCGACGGCCGCGAGGCCCTGGCGCCCGACTTGAGCGCGCGCTCGGCCCGCGCCAGTGCCCGCGCATCCGAAGATCCGGACCTCGGCATCAAGAAGTAACAAGGGCGCCGGATGCGGATCCTCCTGGTGGAAGACGAACTGGACATGGCCTCGTGGTTGGTCCGCGCTTTGACCCAGAGCGGCTTCGTGGCCGACCATGCGCCCGATGCGCGCACCGCCGAGGGCTTCATGGCCGGCACCGAATACGACGCCATCGTGCTCGACCTGCGCCTGCCCGACAAGCACGGCCTGAGCGTGCTGGCCGACATGCGCAATGCCGACGACCGCACGCCGGTGCTTATCCTCACCGCACAGGGTGCCTTGCAGGATCGCGTGCGCGGCCTGAACCTGGGTGCCGACGACTTTCTCACCAAGCCTTTCGAGCTGGCCGAACTCGAAGCGCGCCTGTCGGCCCTGGTGCGCCGCAGCCGCGGCAAGCAGCACCCGCGCCTGCAGTGCGCCTCGCTGTCGTACGACAGCCAGAGCCACGCCTTCACGCTGCGCGGCGCGCTGCTGTCGCTCACGCCGCGCGAACAGGCCGCGCTCACCGCCCTGCTGATGCGCAGCGGCGCGCCGGTCGGCAAGTCGCAGCTCTTTGCCAAGGTGTTCACCAACGACAGCACCGCCGGCCCCGACGCCATCGAGGTGGTGCTGCACCGGCTGCGGCGCAAGCTCGCGGACAGCGACGTGCGCATCGTCACCGTGCGTGGCCTGGGCTACATGCTGGAGAGCATTGCCGATGGATCCTCTGCCCCAGCGGCCCACCCCGAGCTTCCCCGCGAAGACGACTGAGCCGGTGCCGCAGCAAGCGCAGCGCTTCGGCATCCGCGCGCGGCTGCTCGCGCTGCTGCTGCCCGGCATCGTCGCGCTGCTGGCGCTCGACAGCTGGAGCGACTATCAGGCGCTGACCGATTCGCTGGTGGTCGCCTACGACCAGAGCCTGCTCGAACCCGTGCAGGCGCTGGCCAACGGCATCGTGGTGGCCGGCGACGGCAGCGTGCGCGTGCAGGAGCCGTTCTCGATCCAGGCAATGTTCGAGTCCACGCACCTGCGCTACAAGTACCTGCACGTCGGCGTGCAGCGCATTCCCAAGGGCGAGACGCTGGACGAGAACTCGCCCGAGACCACGCTGATGGGCGTGCCTGGCCTGCCCCGCCCGCCGCAGCGTCCGACCGACGGCACGCCGGTCTTCTACGACGCCATGCACGAGCAGCATCCGGTGCGCGTGGCCGCGCTGCGGCAGACGGTGTACGACGACGTCCACCCCGGCGTTGCCTATAGCGTGCTGATCCAGGCAGCCGAGGGCATCGGCCCGCGCACCGAGGCCCAGGCCGAGACACTGCGCCAGGAACTGCTGCGCGACACGCGCATGGTGCTGGTGATGGCGCTGCTGGTGTGGCTCGGCGTAGCCTGGTCGCTGCGCCCGCTGGAGCGCCTGCGCCGCTCGCTGCGCGAACGCTCGCGCGACGACCTGAAGCCGCTCGACGCCAGCGGCGTGCCGCAGGAAGTCGTGCCGCTGGTCGACGCGGTGAACCACCACATCGCGGGCCATCGGCGCATGGTGGCCGAGCAATCGCAGTTCCTGGCCGATGCCTCGCACCAGTTGCGCACGCCGCTGAGCATCCTGTCGATCCAGGCGGGCTACGCGGTGCGCGAGACCGATCCGGCGCGCATGCGCGAGTCGCTGCACGCCATCGTCGCGCAGCTCGCGCGCACGCGCCGCCTGAGCGAACAGTTGCTGGCACTGGCCCACGCCACCGCCGAAGACGAGGCCGCCCCGGCCGAGCCCGCGGTGGCCGACCTCAACGCCATCGCGCGCGCCGTGGTGCTGCAGTACCTGCCGCTGGCGCGCGAGAACGACCAGGACCTGGGCTGGGTCGATGCGCGCGGCGACACTGCGAACGGCGTGGCGGACATCGACGGCACCGACGAGGCCGGCGAGGAAGACGACCCGCCCGTGCTGCCCGTCGCGGCCAATGCCGCCGAGCTGCACGAGGCGCTCGCCAACCTCGTGCACAACGCCATCAAGTACACGCCGCGCGGCGGCAACATCACCGTGACCGTGCGGCGCGAGGCTTCGTACGCCCTGGCCGAGGTGTGCGACAGCGGACCGGGCATTGCGCCCGAACGGCGCGAGCAGGTGTTCGAGCGTTTCCATCGCGCCCCTTCCGCAGGCGCCGATGCTGCGCACGGCGCGGGCCTTGGCCTGACCATTGCGCGCAGCTATGCGCGGCGCAACGGCGGCGAGATCGAACTCGACAATGCCGACATGCCGGAGAGCGCCAACGGCGGCGGACTGCGCGCAATCCTGAGGCTGCCGCTGTGCGCATTCTGAGGTCCTTTTTGCAAGGGTTTCACCGCATATGCCGATACGTGAATACACGTATTTTGCGGGCCACCGGGCCGTTTGGACGTGATCCGAAAGGCGATTGAAAGTCTCGATTCCTAGACTCCGCTCCTTCCAAACGAAGGAGTCTCAATGCATCACCAGCTCGGTGAAGATCCGGCCTCGCACGCGCCCCGGCCCGCTTCAAAATTCAAAAAAGATTACTACGGCGGCGCCCTGCTGATCGTCATCGGACTGGCCGCGGTATACGCGGGCATCGGCTACCGCGTGGGCGAGCTGGCGCACATGGGACCGGGCTTCTTTCCGGTTGCGCTCGGCGGGTTGCTGGCGCTCACCGGCCTGCTCATTGCCATCTCGGCGCGCGCCGAGAAGCCCGCGAGCGGCGCCAGTGAAGAGGCTGCGTCGCACGGCCATCCGGGCGGCATGCCCGACATGCGCGGTTGCATCTGCATCATCCTCGGCATCCTCGCGTTCCTGCTGTTCGGCGAGTACGGCGGCCTCCTGCCAGCCACCTTCGCGATCGTGTTCATCTCGGCGCTCGGCGACCGCGACAACACGCTGACCGAAGCCTTGCTGCTCTCGCTCGCGATGTCGTTCATCGCGGTGGTCGTCTTCTGGTGGGCGCTGAAGCTGCAGCTGCCCCTGTTCCAATGGGGAGGCTGAGATCATGATCGGTCAATCGCTTCACGACCTCTGGTTCGGCTTCGGCGTTGCGTTCCAGGGCTCCAACCTGCTGTGGTCGTTCTTCGGCGTGCTGGTGGGCAACCTGATCGGTGTGCTGCCGGGCATGGGCGCGCTGCAGGCCATCTCGATCCTGCTGCCACTCACCTACGCGATGCATCCGGTGCCCGCCATCCTGATGCTGGCCGGCATCTTCTACGGCTCGCAGTACGGCGGCGCCATCGGTGCCATCCTGATGAACATGCCGTCGCACCCGCCGCACGCGGTGACCTGTCTGGACGGGTACCCGATGACCAAGCAGGGCAAGGGGGGCGTCGCGCTCGGGGTGACGATGATCGCCTCGTTCTTCGCGGCGTCCGTCGGCATCATCGTGATGATCTTCGCCTCGCCGCTGCTGGTGCAAATCGCGTTCAAGTTCGGCCCGACCGAGATCTTCTCGATCATGCTGCTGGGCCTGCTCGCCGGCTCCACCATGTCGCGCGGCTCACCGCTCAAGGGCGTGGCGATGACGCTGTTCGGCCTGCTGTGCGGCGTGGTCGGCACCGACGTGAACAGCGGCAGCTTCCGCTTCGCGTTCGGCCTGCCCGAACTGAGCGACGGCCTCGAACTCGTGGCGATCTCGATGGGCCTGTTCGGCGTGGCCGACTTCCTGCTCAACGTGAACCGCATGAAGGCCATCGGCGACACCGGTACGCTCAAGCTCAGCGACATGCGCCCGAGCAAGGAAGAACTCAAGCGCGCCTTCCCAGCCATGCTGCGCGGCACGCTGGTGGGCACGGTGTTCGGCGCAATGCCCGGCACGGGCCCGACCATCACCACCTTCATCGCCTATGCGCTGGAGCGCAAGGTGTCGAAGACGCCGAACAAGTTCGGCACCGGCATGATCGAAGGCGTGGCCGGCCCCGAGGCCTCTGCCCACTCGAAGACGCAGGTCGACTTCATCCCGACGATGAGCCTGGGCATTCCGGGCGACGCGGTGATGGCGCTGATCCTGGGTGCGCTGCTGATCCAGGGCATCCAGCCCGGCCCGCAGCTCATCACCGAGCATCCGGACATCTTCTGGGGCCTGATCGCCTCGTTCTGGATCGGCAACGTGATCCTCGTGATCCTGAACGTGCCGATGATCGGCGTGTGGGTGAAGCTGCTGAAGGTGCCCTACAAGTACCTGTTCCCGGCCGCGATGTTCTTCATTGCGACGGGCGTGTACAGCACGCAGAACAGCCTGTTCCAGATCTGGGAGGTGCTGGTGTTCGGCATCGTCGGCGCCGTGCTGATGACGCTCGAATTCTCGGTCGCGCCGATCCTGCTGGGCTTCGTGCTCGGGCCAATGGTGGAAGAGAACTTCCGCCGCGCACTGCTGCTCTCGCGCGGCGACATGTCGGTGTTCGTGACGCGTCCGATCAGCGGCACTTTCATCGGCCTGTGCGCGCTGCTGCTGGCGGGAGTGGGCTACTCGGCGTGGCGCGCTCGTGGCGGCCGCAAGGCCATGGTCGAGCTGCCGAAGGCGCCGGAAGGCTCGCCACCGGCCGAGGCGGTGTCCCTCAGCGGCGAATGACCCGCGCGCTTCGCCAATGCAGAGGGCCCGTTGAACGGGCCCTTTTTCATGGCACTTGTTGATCGAGCGAAACAACGCCTGCGCACGCGCCCCGGACAACGGGCACTCGAGATCAGACCGGCGTAGTGCCCACATCAGGCTCGCGCACGCCAAAAGGCTTGCCGGGCAGCGGAATGAACTCGGTCTCGCCGGGCACATGGCCCATGCGCTGGGCGGCCCAGTCGGAGCCCGCTTCGAGGATGCGCTCGCGCCGGCTGGAGACGAAGTTCCAGGTGATGTAGCGCGGACCGTCGAGCGGTTCGCCACCGATCACCATCAGGCGCGCGGCGGTGTCGGAAGCCAGCACCGCGCCCTGGCCGTCGGGCAGCACGGCCATGGTGTGCACGGAAACAGGCTCGCCGTTCACGCTGACATCGGCATCGACCGCATAGATGGCCAGCTCGGGCGCCAGCGCGGGCAGCACGAAGCGCCCGCCTGCCGGCAGCGCGATGTCGAGGTACACGGTCTGCGACAGCGTCTTGACCGGCGAGCGCGCACCGAAGGCCTCGCCCACCAGCACGCGCACGCCGGCGTCCTGCTCTTTCAACTCGGGGATCGCGTCGGCCGGCGTGTGCTCGAAGCTGGGCTCGATCTCTTCATGCGCCTGCGGCAATGCGGCCCACAGTTGCAGGCCGTGGTTCACGTAGGTGTCGGCCTTGAGGCGCTCGGGCTTGCGCTCGGAGTGCACGATGCCGCGCCCCGCGGTCATCCAGTTGATGGCGCCGGGCAGGATCTCCTGCACGCTGCCGAGGCTGTCGCGATGCATCATCGCGCCCTTGAAGAGATACGTGACCGTCGAGAGGCCGATGTGCGGATGCGGCCGCACGTCGTGCTCCATGCCTGGCTGCTCGGTGGCCGGGCCGAAATGGTCGAAGAACACAAACGGGCCGACCGATCGGCGCTGCGCCGCGGGCAGCAGGCGCCGCACCTTGAAGCCACCGCCGAGGTCCTTGTCGTGCGGGTTGAGCAATTGGGTCTCGGGGTTGGTGTCGGCCATCGTGTTCTCCGTGGGGTTGCCGGTTATTCGCGCGATCTTGCCACTGTGCCGATGCGCTCGCCGAACGCGCGGGCGGTGTCGAAGTCGCCTTTCGGCATTTCGGCCGGGCTGGCGTCGGACGGCGACTGCGTCAGCAGGCCGCCGTAGCCGCCCACGTAGTTCATCGAGTCGCGCGTGGCGGCCTTGCTGTTGGCCGGCAGGATGCCCATGCTGACCCAGATGCCGCCGTGCTGCATCGCGAGCGTCCAGAGGTAGGTCATGGTGGTGACCTTGTCGCCGTTCATGGTCGCGCTGTTGGTGAAGCCGGCGAAGAGCTTGTCCTTCCAGCCCTGCGTGTACCAGACCTTCGACGACGCGTCGGCGAATTTCTTGAACTGCCAGCTCACGCCGCCCATGTAGGTTGGCGAGCCGAAGATGATCGCGTCGGCCGCGGCGAGCAGTTCCCAGCCGCCTTCGGGCAGGTTGCCGTCCGCGTCGATGGCGAGCAATTGGGCGTCAGCGCCATCGGCCACGGCTTGCGCCACGCGCTGGGTGTGGCCGTAGCCGGAATGGAAGACGACGACGATGTTTGCCATGGGATGTTTTCTCCAGTGACTGTGGGTTGTTCGGGGTGCTTTTGTTCGGGGTGCGTGCACAGGACACCGGGTACTCCCCTCCGCGAATGTCCCTCGCCTTCGGCTCCTCCTTTATTTCGCTGCGGGGAGCACCCGGTGCCCTGTGCACGAAGGGCGCTCTGCTCATGCCGGCAGTTCAACCGCCCTGCTGAACGATCACGCCGATGGGGTGCCTTGTGCAGCGAAATAAAGGAGGAGGCCGCAGGCCGGGGGACATTCGCGGAGCAAGGTACCCCGTCGGCATGAGCGCACCCCGAAACGACCCGAAGTGCGCGAAGCCTCCAGGAAGAGCTTACTTTCTATCGATGCTGAACCGACCAGCGCCGAAAGCAGCGATCGCAAGCAGGCCACCGGCAATCGCGATGTTCTTGTTGAAGTTGATCTGCTGCATCATTTTCATCGCGTCGGGCGCGGACCAGTACTTGTGGAAGAACAGCGCCGTGACCACAGAGAAGATCGCCATCACGATGGCGGTCCAGCGGGTCTTGAAGCCCAGCAGCAGCGCAATGCCGAGGCCCAGTTCGATGAGGATCGCGATGGCCGCCGCTACTTCGGGCAGCGGCAGGCTGGCCGAGGTGATGTAGCCGACCGTGCCGCCGAAGCCCATGAGCTTGCCGATGCCGGCGGGAATGAACAGGTAGGCGACCAGGATGCGGCCGATCAGAGCGAGCGTGTCTTGTGTGGAATTGGTGGTGGTTGCGGTTGCGGTTGCGGTTGCCATGGTTGAAAACTCCTCGGTTGTTGAAAAAGAAAAAAGAGAAAAGAAAAGAACCGGGCGCACCACGCGCCCGGCAAGGGGGATCAGGCGGCCAGGTCGAACACCAGCACTTCGGCGTCCTTGCCGGCGCCCAGCGTCAGTTGCGATTCGCCTTGCAGCATCGCGGCGTCGCCGCCGACGAGCTTCTGGCCGTTCACTTCGAGCTCGCCGCGCACCAGGTGCACATAGCTCTTGCGCTGCGGGTCGAGCGCCAGGCCGGCCTTTTCCTCGCCGTCGAGCAGGCCGGCGTACAGGCGGGCATCGGCATGCACCGTCACCGAGCCGTCGCTGCCGTCGGGCGAGGCCACGAGGCGCAGCTTGCCGCGCTTCTCGGCGTCGGTGAACTGCTTCTGTTCGTAGCCCGGCGCAATGCCGCGCACATTCGGCTCGATCCAGATCTGCAGGAAGTGCGTGGTCTCGTCGGCCTTGTGGTTGAACTCGCTGTGCATCACGCCGCGGCCCGCGCTCATGCGCTGCACGTCGCCCGGCGGAATGCTTTCCACGTTGCCCATGCTGTCCTTGTGCGCCAGTTCGCCCGAGAGCACGTAGCTGATGATCTCCATGTCCTTGTGGCCGTGGGTGCCGAAACCGGCGCCCGCCGCCACGCGGTCTTCGTTGATCACCCGCAGGTTGCCGAAACCCATGTAGGCAGGGTCGTAGTAACCGGCGAAGGAAAAGCTGTGGAACGAGCGCAGCCAGCCATGGTCGGCATAACCGCGTTCCTGAGATTTACGGACTTGCAACATCGTCGAACTCCTTTGGCCCTGCCCCGTTGGGGTGTGCGGGCCTTTTTCGTATGCCGCGCCGGATGCGCAGCGGATGTGAAGAACTTTAGGTCCGCACCCCATTCGGAAAGACGCCTCGGTTTGATGGCACCATTCAAATAATTTGATCAATGGAGCCCCTATGCCCAGCCCCCGAGACGTGCTGACCCCCGACGCCCTCGCCATGCTCCAGACCGTGGCCGGCACCGGCAGCTTTGCTGCCGCCGCCCGCTCGCTGAACCTCGTGCCGAGCGCGTTGAGCTACCGCGTGCGCCAGATCGAGGACGCGCTCGACGTGCTGCTGTTCGACCGCAGCGCCCGCCAGGCGCGGCTGACCGAGGCCGGCGCCGAACTGCTGCGCGAGGCCGACCGGCTGCTGGCCGAGATCGATGCGGTGGCCAACCGGGTGAAGCGCGTGGCCACGGGCTGGGAGCCGATGCTGACCATCGCGGTCGACAGCGTGATCGCGCGCGACCCGCTGCTCGACCTGGCCACCGCCTTCTTCGCCCTCGAGCCGCCGACGAGGCTCAAGCTGCGCGACGAGACGCTGCTGGGCACCATCGAGGCGCTGACCACCGGCGAGGCCGACCTGGCCATCGGCGCGGTGCTCGATGCGGCGAGCCTGACGTTCACCGCCACCGGCATCCGCAGCCGGCTGATCGGCGAGCTGCGTTTCGTCTACGCCGTGGCGCCGCAACATCCGCTGGCGCGCGTGTCCGAGCCGCTGAGCGACGCGGTGATGCGGCAGCACCGCGCGGTGGCCGCAGCCGATTCGGCGCGGCACGGCCCCAGCATGACGGTGAACCTCGTGAGCGGGCAGGACGTGCTCACCGTGCCGAGCATGCAGGCCAAGATCGCGGCGCAGCTGCACGGGCTGGGCGGCGGTTTCCTGCCGGAGCCGATGGCGCGGCCGTACATCGAGGCCGGGCACCTGGTCGAGCTGAAGACGGAGCGCAAGCCGCCACTTGGAACGATGCATTGCGCATGGCGCGTGCGCAGCGCGGGCAAGCCGGGGAAGGCGCTCGAATGGTGGCTGGCGCAGTTCGAGCACGAAGGCACGCGGCGCGCGTTGCTCGATCGGCATCGGGGCCGATAAGTATTGCCGAGGATCGCGCGGCTTCGCTAAGGGTGTGCCCTCAGGCGAAGCCCCTCTCGGACCGATGTAGAGTGCAGACACATCCAACCGCATTCCCACCCAGAAGAAAAGAGTCTGCAATGAGCACTCGCGCAACTGCCAAGCCCTCCGTCCGCCACCGAACCCCAGCCACCCCGCGCCATTACGCCGTCGTCGGCGCTGGCATTGCCGGGGTGGCCTGTGCGCGAACGCTGGTGCAAGCCGGCCACAAGGTCACGCTGTTCGAACGCGAGGCCACGGCCGGCGGACGCATGGCGAGCATCGAGACCGCCTTCGGCCGCTTCGACAGCGGCGCGCAGTACTTCACCGTGCGCGACCCGCGCTTTGCGCTGGCGCTGGCAAGCACGCCCGGCCTGTGCAAGCGCTGGAGCGCCAACCTCGTGCGCGTGCTCGACGCCCACGGCCGCGTAGCCGAGGCGGCCCTGCCCTCGCTCGAGCCACACTGGGTGGCGCAGCCCGGCATGGATGCGCTGGTGGCCCATTGGGCCAAGCCGCTCGGCGACAGCCTCGTCGCCGGCACGCAGGTCACGCAGATCGAGCCCGATGCACTTGCCCCCCAGCGCTGGCAGCTGCGCACCACGGGCACCGACGACTCCCGGCACGTGTATTCGGGCTTCGACGCCGTGCTGCTCGCCGTGCCGCCTTCGCGCGCCCGCGCGCTGCTGGGCAACGGCAAGCTCTCGGCCACGCTCAGCCGCAAGATCGAACCCGTGCGCATCGCGCCCTGCTGGACGCTGATGATTGCCTACCCCCAGGCCAACCAGCCCACCATGTCGCACCTCGGCCCGCAGTGGAATGCGGCGCGCAGTACCCACCACCGCGTGGCATGGCTGGCGCGCGAATCCTCCAAGCCCGGCCGCGAGCCCGTCGAACGCTGGACGCTGCAGGCCAGCGCCGCATGGTCGCAGGAACACGTGCGCGACACGCCCACGCGCGTCGAGGCCAAGCTGCTGCGCGCCTTCGCCGAGATCACCGGCGTCCATGCCACCCCCGCGCACGCCCAGGCGCTGTGCTGGAGCGAAGCGCAGACACAGGTGCCGATGGGCACCACCCACCTCTGGGACGCCAAGGCGCGCATCGGCGTGGCTGGCGACTGGTGCACCGGCCACCGCGTGGAAGACGCGTTCCTCTCCGGCCTGTCGCTCGCACTCGAAGTCATCTGACCGGGAGATGATGAGGGAGACCGGCCGCTTCGCGCCCTCGCCCACCGGCCCGCTGCATGCGGGTTCTCTCGTGGCAGCGCTGGCAAGCTGGCTCGACGTGCGCGCCCGCGGTCCGCAGGCGCGCTGGCTGGTCCGTATCGAAGACGCCGATACCGAGCGCTGCCTGCCCGGCATGGGCGAGCACATCCTCCAGCAGTTGGCCGATTGCAGCCTTCTGCCCGACGAAGCCCCCGTGTGGCAGACCCAGCGCACCGCGCGCTACGAAGCCGCACTGGCCAGGCTGCAGGCCTGCGACCTGTCCTACCCCTGCGGCTGCTCGCGCAAGGACATCAACCAGGCGCTCGCGCGCCTCGGCCTGCGGCACGAGCGCCACGGCGAGCGGGTCTATCCCGGCACCTGCCGCAACGGACTGCACGGCAAGCCGGCGCGCGCCTGGCGCTTCGCCACCGCGAAGTTCGAAGCCGACCAGCCGCCCACACCGGGCGTGCCCTGGGAGGAAGAAGACGCCGACGCCCCGGATGCCGGCAGCGAACTCTGCTGGACCGACCGCCGCCTCGGCCGCCAGTGCCAGAACGTGAGCCGCGAAGTCGGCGACTTCGTGCTGCGCCGCGCCGATGGCCCGTGGGCCTATCAGCTCGCCGTGGTGGTCGACGATGCCGAACAGGGCGTGACCGACGTGGTCCGCGGCGAGGACCTCACCGACAACACGGCGCGCCAGATCCTGCTGCAGCGCGCGCTCGGTTTTCCCACACCCAGCTACCTGCACACACCGCTGGTGCGCGGCGCCGATGGCGACAAGTTGTCGAAGCAGAACGGCGCCACCTCGATCGACACGGGCACGCCCGAAGCTGCCTTGGCCGCACTGGACAGCGCCGCGCGCGTGCTCGGCCTGCGCCCCACCACGGCCACCGGCTGCGCGGACGCCCTGGCCGGCTGGGTGCCCGAATGGCGCGCTCTCTACAATTCGCAGCCGTAATGAATTCTCCCGACACCGTGTCCAACGACCTCCCGCGCAGCGACGATGCGCCCTCTTCCGAAGGCAGCGACGACGCGGCCAAGCCGCACCCGCTGCATCGCCGCCTCAAGAGCTTCGTGAAGCGCGCCGGCCGCACCACCGACGGCCAGGCACGCGCCTTTTCCGAACTGGGCCCGCTGTTCCTGCTGCCCTACAAGCCCGAACCGCTCGACCTGACTGCCGCCTTCGGCGGCCGCGCCGGCCCCACGGTGCTGGAGATCGGCTTCGGCATGGGCGAGGCCACTGCGCACATCGCCACCGTGCTGCCCGAGACCAACTTCCTCTGCTGCGAAGTGCACGAGCCCGGCGTGGGCGCGCTGCTCAAGCGCATCGGCGAGCAGTCGCTGTCGAATATCCGCATCTGCGCCCACGACGCGGTCGACGTGCTCGACCACATGCTGCAGCCCGGCACCCTGGCCGGCGTGCACGTGTTCTTCCCCGACCCGTGGCACAAGAAGCGCCACAACAAGCGCCGCCTGATCCAGCCCGAGTTCGTGACCAAGCTCGCGCAGCACCTGCGCCCTGGCGGCTACATCCATTGCGCCACCGACTGGCAGCCCTATGCCGAGCAGATGCTCGAAGTGCTGTCGGCCGAGCCGCTGCTGCGCAACACGGCCGAAGGCTATGCACCCAAGCCCGGCTACCGCCCTCTCACCAAGTTCGAGAACCGCGGCATCAAGCTGGGGCATGGCGTGTGGGACCTGGTGTTCGAGCGGGTCGCATCGACCTGACCACGCCCTGTCAGCGGGCTTGAGCGCCCCGGTGGGGCGTGGCACGATCCCGCGGATGACCAGCAAACCCGAAGCGGCGCAGCATCTGCGCGACCTCGCACGGCTGCGCCGCGTTCGCGACCGCATCGACCGGGAATACGCACAGCCGCTGGACGTCGAGGCGCTCGCCTATGGCGTGCACATGTCGGCCGGACACCTCAGCCGCCAGTTCCGGCTCGCCTACGGCGAGTCGCCCTATTCCTATCTGATGACCCGGCGCATCGAACGCGCGATGGCACTGCTGCGCCGCGGCGACCTCAACGTCACCGAGGTCTGCTTCGAGGTCGGCTGCTCGTCGCTGGGCACCTTCAGCACGCGCTTCGCCGAACTGGTCGGCGTGCCGCCCAGCACCTACCGGCGCCAAGCCGCGCATGCGGCCGCGGGAATGCCGGCGTGCGTGGCGAAACAGGTCACCAGACCGATCAGGAATCGAGAAGCGCCACTCGAAGGTCCGAATCTAGACTGGCCGGCCTGACAACACCTGGACTGGACCGAGCACCATGAACATCACCATTCACGCGAGTTTTCTCCCCCACAACGACCCCGAAGCCTCCCTGGCCTTCTACCGCGACCTCCTCGGCTTCGAGGTCCGCAACGACGTCGGATACGGGGGCATGCGCTGGATCACGGTCGGCCCCGCTGGCCAGCCCGGCACGTCCATCGTGCTGGCGCCGCCGGCCGCCTACCCCGGCATCACCGACGACGAGCGCCGCACCATCGCCGAGATGATGGCCAAGGGCACCTATGCCGCCATCCTGCTGGCCACTCCCGATCTCGAGGACACCTTCGCACGGCTGCAGTCCAGCGACACCGAGATCGTCCAGGAGCCGACCGACCAGCCGTACGGCGTTCGCGACTGCGCCGTACGCGATCCTGCGGGCAGCCTGATCCGCATCCAGCAGCTGTCCTGAGCCGGCTCCTCGCGACCAGGAGGCCGAGCTAACCCGCCTTCCCCCTTGGCCCCGAAATTGCTACACTTTTTTACTAATGTGAAAGAAGGTGTCCAATGAACGGATCACGCAGAGAGTGGTTGGGCAAGGCATGGGGCGCGGTGATGCTGGGCAGCGGCATCGGCATTGCTCACCCCGCCATGGCGCAGTCCGCGCGCACGGCGGCCGGCGCACCGCGTGTCGTACTGCTTGGGCAATCGGTGCCGCTCACGGGCAGTGCCAACGAGATCGGCACCGCCTTCGCCGCCGGCAGCCGCCTCGCGGTGAGCGACTTCAACGAACGCAACGCCGCCAGCGGCCTGCAGCTGAAGCTGCTGCAGCTCGACGACGGCTACGACGCGGCCCGCGCCGCCGTCAACGCGCGCACCCTGCTCACCACCCAGAAGGCCGACATGCTCTTCGGCTTCGTCGGCACGGCCAGCAGCGAGGCCGGCGCCAACGTTGCGACGCAGCAGGGCAGCCTGCTGTTCGCGCCCTTCGCGGCCTCCGACACGCTGCGCGGCGCCGACCATCCCAACGTGTTCCACGTGCGGCCCGGCATGATCGACGAGGCCCTCAAGATCGTGAAGCAGTGCGCCACCGTGGGGCAGACCCGCGTGGCGCTGGTGGGCGACGACGACGCGATGGGCCGCGCCGGCCTCGCGGCCGTCGAGCAGGCCATCAGCGAACTCAAGCTCACGCCGCTGGTCGCAACCGCACTGGTGCCGCCGACCGGCGACAAGCTCGACGCAGCCTTGAAGGCGGTGCAGCAGCAGTCGCCCCAGGCCATTGTGCTGGTGTCGCTCTCGGGCACCACGGCCAACGCCATCCGCAAGCTGCGCAAGAGCGGCTATGCGGGCAACTTCATGGCCTTCTCCATCGTCGGCATCGACCCGCTCTACGCCACGCTCGGCAAGGACATCGGCGGCATCGTGATCTCCCAGGTGGTGCCCTCGCCGCGGCCATCGGCCATTCCCATCGTCAAGGAGTACCTTGCGGCCGTCGACAACTCCGACCAGACCGCGTCGTACGAAGGCCTCGAAGGCTTCATCGCGGCCAAGGCGGCCGGCGAGGCCGTGCGCCGCGCGGGCCGCGGCTTCAACACGGCGAGCCTGCTGCGTGTGATGTCCGGCATGACCGACTACGACGTGGGCGGCTTCCGCATCAACCTGCGCCCGGGCCTGCGCGACAGCGTGCGCAGCATCGACCTCATCAGCATCTCCGCCGACGGCCGCGTATTGCGCTGATGCCTGCGCACGGGCTCAACCCGTGCTCACCAGCGCCTGCAGCGCATCGATCGACCGCAGCTCGATGCGCCCGTAGCCCAGTGCGACGACGCCCTCGCCTGCCAGCGCATTGAGCTCCTTCGACAGCGTCTGCCGCGTCACGCCCAGCATCATGGCAAGCGCCTCCTGCGGCAGCTGCAGTTGGTGCCGCAGGTGCACCGATTGCGTAGCATCGCCGCGCGCCAGCACCAGCAGCCGGTGCGCCACGCGGGCGCGCAGGCTGCGCAGCATGGCGTCTTCCGTCAGGCCGTAGAGCATGCGCACGCGTGCCGCCAGCATCGCGGCGATGGCGTTGGAGAAGACCACGTCGCGCATCAGCTGCACGAAAGCCGCGGGCGGCACCGCGAGCAGGTCGAGCGCTTCCAGCGCGGTGGCGTCGTGCGTGCGCGGCGAGCCGTCGATCAGCGTGATCTCGCCAAACCAGTTGCCGGGCTCCAGCACGGCGAGGATGGCCTCGCGCCCGTCCTGCCGCAGAGACGAGATCTTGATGGTGCCGGCCACCAGCCCATAGAAGCCGCCGCCAGCCGCGTGAATGGGATCGCCCTGGCGAAACACCATCGCGCCGCGCCGTGCATGGATGAGCTCGGCCGCGCCGAGCAGCGCCTCCCGCTGCGCGCGCGGAATGCTGGTGAACCATGGATTGCCCTCGAGGGCACCGCGATGCGCGGCGGAGAGGCGGGGTTTGGACGAAGCGGCCATGCGGGCGGGGGTTTACCAGAACCCCGCATTGTCAAATTCTTGACAGTTCCGCGTCAAGCGCAGGCATACAGTGACCGGCACCCACAAGAACGGAGACCTCACGATGAGCAACGCACGCGCAAGTTTCAGGAGCATGCAGGAAAGCACGCGCGAAGACTGGCAGCTGATCGGCGGCGAGTTCATGCAGTTCGCGGGCGGCCTGCCCGCACGCGTGATCAAGCACCTGCAGATCCTCGAAGGCGACTACGGCGGCTTTCCGGTCGACCGCTACACGCACTCGCTGCAGACCGCCACCCGCGCGCTGCGCGACGGCCGCGACGAGGAGTACGTGGTGTGCGCGCTGCTGCACGACATCGGCGACACGCTCGGCAGCTTCAACCACCCCGACATCGCCGCCGCCATCCTCAA
>Ga0105243_10002529_pt1 | contig 15267 bp, 11 predicted proteins | sample KBSM34metaG_FD_81525 | JGI IMG/M metagenome (GOLD analysis project Ga0105243, IMG submission 81525) | Miscanthus rhizosphere microbial communities from Kellogg Biological Station, Michigan, USA - KBS M3-4 metaG | ecosystem: Host-associated > Plants > Roots > Rhizosphere > Soil | place...
CCGGCCTGACCAAGGACCAGCTCAAGGTCGAAAAGACTCCCAAAGGCGATGTCTATCTGGCGGTGATCGAGCGGGCGGGCCGCGAAACCCCGCATGTGTTGGCCGAGATCATCCCGGAGGTGATGGCCAAGCTGCCTTGGCCGAAGAGCATGCGCTGGAAGCCGGGCCTGCCGGTGCGCTGGGTGCGGCCGCTGCATTCCATTCTGTGCACCTTTGACGGCGAGTTGGTGCCGTTTTCGTTCGCCGGCATTTCCAGCGGGCTGCATACACGCGGCCACCGTTTCCTGTCGCAAGGCAAAATCGAAGCCAAGCGCTTCGATGACTATGCCCAAAAGCTGAAAGCCGCTCATGTGGTGCTGGAAGCGGACGAGCGCGCCGCCATCATCTTCGAAGGCGTCAAGCAGGCGGCCTTCGTGCATGGCTTGGAAATGATCCCGGACGAGGGGCTGTTGGCGGAAGTCTCCGGCCTGGCGGAATGGCCGGTGGTCTATGTCGGCACCATCCAGAATGAGTTCATGGATGTGCCGGCTGAGATTCTGCAAACCTCGATGCGCACGCATCAAAAGTATTTTTCCTTGCGCGATCCCACGACGGGGAAGATGGCAAACCGTTTCGCGCTGGTCGCCAACATGATCGCCAGTGACGGCGGCAAGGAGATCGTCGCCGGTAATGAGCGCGTGCTGCGCGCGCGGCTTTCGGATGCCAAGTTCTTCTGGGATGAGGACCGAAAGCACAGGCTGGAAAGCCGGGTCGAGAAGCTCAAGGGGATTGTGTTCCACGCCAAGCTGGGGACGCAATTTGAGCGCGTTCAGCGGATCGAAAAGCTCGCCGGCGAGATCGCTTCCAAGATCGGCGCCGATGCCAATAACGCAAAACGAGCCGCGCATCTGGCCAAGGCTGATCTGACGTCCGGCGTGGTCGGGGAATTCCCCGAGCTGCAAGGCGTGATGGGCCGCTATTACGCTTTGCACGACAAGGAAGACGCTGCCGTCGCCAATGCCATCCGCGATCATTACAAGCCGGTTGGCCCAAACGACGCCGTGCCGACGGACAAGGTCGCCATTGCCGTGGCGTTGGCAGACAAGCTGGATGCCTTGACTGGATTTTTCGCCGCTGGAGAAAAACCGACTGGCTCCGGCGACCCATTTGCGTTGCGTCGAGCCGCGTTGGGCGTGATCCGTATTCTTTTGGAGAATAAGCTGCGTTTTCCGCTCAAAGTATCCGACGACTTACTTTCCTTCTTCGCCGACCGTCTGAAGGTCGCGCTGAAGGAAAAGGGCGTCCGTCACGATCTGATCGATGCGGTGTTCTCTATCGGCCACGAAGATGACTTGGTGCGGCTGGTGGCGCGGGTCGAGGCGCTGCAAGCCTTCTTGAAAACCGATGACGGCGTCAATCTGCTGGCCGGCTATAAGCGCGCCGTGAACATTCTCAAGATCGAGGAAAAGAAGGACGCCAAGGCCTATACCGGTGAGGTCACAGAAAAGTTGCTGTCGGAACCGCCCGAGAAGACGTTAGTTGCCTCTATGGCTCAGGCGAAAGGAAAAATCGCCGCGGCGCTGGAAAAGGAAGACTTTGCCACCGGCATGCAGCAGATGGCCGCCTTGCGCGCGCCGGTGGATGCCTTCTTTGACAAGGTGAAAGTGAATACGGAAGACAAGCAGGTGCGGGAAAACCGGTTGAGCCTTTTGGCGTCCCTGCGCGCCACGCTGCATCAGGTGGCGGACTTTGGTAGGATTGAGGGTTGAGTAATGACAAAGTGGGTCTACGCGTTCGGCGACGGCAAGGCCGAAGGCAAAGCCGACATGCGCAACCTTTTGGGCGGCAAGGGCGCCAACCTGGCCGAGATGAGCAATCTTGGCCTGCCGGTGCCGCCGGGTCTCACCGTCACCACCGAGGTTTGCACTTACTACTACGCCCATGGCCAAACCTATCCCGCCGATCTGAAAGAGCAGGTGGCCACCGCGTTGCGCGAGATCGGTTATCTGGCCAAGGGCAATTTCGGCGATCCCGACAAGCCGCTCTTGCTCAGCGTGCGCTCAGGCGCGCGGGTTTCCATGCCCGGCATGATGGACACGGTGTTGAATCTGGGCCTCAACGCCGTCACCACCGCCGGCCTGGCAAAGCTGACCGGCGATGAACGCTTCGCCTATGACAGCTATCGCCGCTTCATCCAGATGTATTCCGATGTGGTGCTGGGCGTCGACCATGCCGCCTTCGAGGAAATTCTGGACGACGAAAAAGACCAGAAAGGCGTCGAGCTGGATACCGAACTGGACTCCACAGACCTGAAGCGCATCGCCGAATTGTACAAGGCCCGCGTCCAAAAGGAGCTCGGAAAGCCCTTTCCGGAAGACGTGCAGGAACAGCTGTGGGGCGCCATCGGCGCGGTATTCGGAAGCTGGCACAGCGCGCGCGCCAACACCTATCGCAAGCTGCATAATATCCCCGAGGATTGGGGCACGGCGGTCACGGTTCAGGCCATGGTGTTCGGCAACCGGGGCGAAAGTTCGGCCACCGGCGTCGCCTTCACCCGCGATCCCGCCACAGGCGAAAAGCTGCTCTATGGCGAATTCCTGATCAATGCCCAAGGCGAAGATGTGGTGGCGGGCATCCGCACGCCGCAGCCGATTTCCAAACTGGTGCGCGAGCGCCAAGGCGGCAAAAAGCCCAGCATGCAGGAAGCCATGCCCCAGGCCTTTGCCGAATTGAACGCCATCGGCGCGCGGCTGGAACAGCATTACCGCGACATGCAGGACGTGGAATTCACCGTGCAGGAAGGCAAGCTCTTCATGCTGCAGACCCGCGCCGGCAAGCGTACCGCGGAGGCCGCGCTGAAGGCCGCGGTCGACATGGAGCGGGAAGGCCTGATCGACAAAAAGACCGCCGTCACCCGCGTCGAGCCGGAAGCGCTCGACCAGCTTCTGCATCCCACCCTCGATCCCAACGCCCCGCGCGAGCAGATCGCGGCGGGCCTGGGCGCCTCGCCCGGGGCCGCAACGGGCGAAGTCGCGTTCACGGCGGAGGAAGCCGAAAAGCTGGCCGCCGACAACCGCGACGTGATCCTGGTGCGCACCGAAACCAGTCCGGAAGACATTCACGGCATGCATGCGGCCAAGGGAATCCTCACCGCGCGCGGCGGCATGACCAGCCACGCCGCGGTGGTGGCGCGCGGCATGGGGCGGCCCTGTGTCTCGGGCGCCGGCATGCTCAAGATCGATGCGGCGCGCGGTGAGATGGTGGCGGGTCCCGTCACCATCCGGCGCGGCGACATCATCACCATCGATGGCGCGGCGGGGCTGGTGTTCAAGGGCAAGGTCGGCTTGCGCCAGCCGGAGCTGACCGGAGATTTCGGCACACTCATGCAGTGGGCCGACGAAGTGCGCCGATTGAAGGTGCGCACCAATGCCGACACGCCGTCCGACGCCGCCACCGCGCGCAAGTTCGGCGCCGAAGGCATCGGACTGTGCCGCACCGAGCATATGTTCTTCGAAGCCGACCGCATTGTCGCGGTGCGCCAGATGATTTTGGCCGACACCGAAGCTGAGCGCAAAGCGGCGTTGGCGAAATTGCTTCCCATGCAGCGCGGCGATTTCGAAGGCATCTTCAAGGAGATGGCCGGATTGCCCGTCACCGTCCGCTTGCTCGATCCGCCGCTGCACGAATTTCTGCCGCAAAAGGAAGAGGAGTTCGCCGAAGTCGCCGCCGCCGCCGGCACCTCGGCGCAAAAATTGCGCGCCCGCGCCATTGCCTTGCATGAGGCCAATCCCATGCTGGGCCATCGCGGCTGCCGGCTGGGTATCACCTATCCGGAAATTTATGAAATGCAGGCGCGCGCGATTTTGGAAGCGGCGCTGAATGTGGAAGAGCAGGGTGGCGCGGCCGTGCAGCTGGAAATCATGATCCCGCTGGTGGCTTTCAAGTCCGAGCTGGACCGGCTGGCGGCGCGCATCGCCGCCGTGGCCGCTGCGGTGCGGGTGGAGCGCGGAAAAGTCCCGGATTATTTGGTCGGAACGATGATCGAGCTGCCGCGCGCCGCGCTGCGTGCCGGCGAGATCGCCGAAACCGCGCAATTCTTTTCTTTCGGCACCAACGATCTCACGCAGACGACCTTGGGCATGTCACGTGACGATGCCGGCATGTTCATCAATGATTATCTCAGCAAGGGCGTGATCGCGCGCGATCCCTTTGTCTCGCTCGATACCGAAGGTGTCGGCGAGCTGGTAAGAATTGCGGCGGAACGTGGGCGCAAAACGCGTGCGACACTCAAGCTCGGCATTTGCGGAGAACATGGCGGCGATCCCGATTCCATCCGCTTCTGCCATGAGTCGGAACTCGACTATGTCTCCTGTTCTCCCTTCCGCGTGCCCGTCGCCAGGCTTGCCGCGGCGCAGGCCGCCCTGAAAAAAAGTCGCGGTGATGTTTAACGCGGCAAAGTAAACGTCCGGGATTCCTTGGATTTTTTTTGCCGGCTGTGACGCACAGTCACTTAACCGAAAAATATTGATTGACGATTCGTTGCCGGGATGGGCATAAGCCGATCTATCCGGTGCTGGGAACTATTCGGACTTTGAAGGAAATACGCTCAATCGACACAGCCTGATTAAGTAGCAAATGCGAGCAGAAGCCGAAGAAGCGGAAGTAAACGCAAAAGCGAAATTGACCAAGCCTAATTGACCAAGCGACCCAAAAAGATCTTAAGAGCCGAAGAGAGTTACCCCAATGTCCAAGACAACTCACGACGCGCTTGCGCGTTCCGACCGCGTGCTTATTGGCGCACTGGCAATTGTGCTCGCCACGGCTAGCGCCGCCATTGGATCCTCGCTCACCTACCGACCTGCCGACAGGGTCGCAGTGAAGCCCGCCGTGCAAATGGCTGAGGCGCCCAAACCTGCCACCGATTCCGTGATGAACCAGCTTCTGGCGGAGCACAAATGCCTTGCAGAAGCCTTGTATTACGAGGCCCGCGGTGAAGGCACCGGCGGCCAGAAAGCCGTGGCCGAAGTCGTCTTCCACCGCATGAATCACGGCAATTACGGCCATTCCATTTGCGCCGTGGTCTATGAAGGCAAGGACAAGCCCGGCTGCCAGTTTTCCTTCGCCTGCAACGCGGACGTCCTGAAGCGCGCCAAGCATCCCGAGGCGTGGCGCCAGGCAGAATTGTTGGCGGCCAATATTCTCACCGGCCAGGTTGCGCTGAAGAACTCGACCGGCGGCGCACTCAACTATCACGCCGTAACGGTCTCACCGGATTGGGCGGTGACCATGGATCGCACCACCCAGATCGGCAACCACATCTTCTATCGCGGTATGCCGCGCCCGCGGGATTCGTAACCTAAAAATCGAGTGCTACATCCAAATTCGGCGCGCTGTGCGTGATCGCGCCGGAACTGATGTAATCGACTCCCGTCTCCGCGATCGCGCGCGCCGTCGCAAGCGTTACATTGCCGCTGGCTTCCAGCACCGCCTTGTCTTTCGCCAGGGTCGCGGCGCGCCGCATATCCTCCAAGGACATATTGTCGAGCAGGATTGTGTCCACGCCTTGCACCAGGGCTTCCTCCAGCTGCTCCAGCCGGTCGACTTCCACTTCGATCTTGACCATGTGACCAAGGCCGGCGCGCAGCCGCGCGATCGCGGGCGCCAGGCCGCCCGCCGCCTGGATGTGGTTGTCCTTGATCATGGCGGCATCATCCAAGCCGAAGCGGTGATTGAAGCCGCCGCCGCAGCGCACGGCATATTTCTGCAAGCTACGCAGGCCCGGCAGCGTCTTTCGCGTGCAGACAATGCGCGCACTTGTGCCTTCCACCGCCTTGACCAAGGCAGCGGTCAAGGTGGCGGTGCCGGACAAGGGGCCCAGGAAGTTCAATGCCACGCGCTCGGCGGTGAGAAGGCTGCGGGCCGGCCCTGAGACTGTGGCGAGAAGCGCGCCTGCCGCCACATCCGAGCCGTCCGGCGCGGCGGCCTCGAATGTCACCGACGCATCCACCAGCCGAAACGCCGCCTCGGCGCAAATGAGTCCGGCAATGCGCCCTGGCTTGCGCGCCACCAGCTTCGCGCCGGCCTGTTTGTCCGCGGGAACAGTCAGATCGCTGGTGATGTCGCCGGCACGGCCGAGATCTTCTTCCAGTGATGCACGCACCTGCGGGTCGATCAGCAAAGCCGAGGGCGGCCGGGTGAATGCCAGAGACAAATTCGTCGCGGCAATCATTTGCTGGCGCGGCGCGGCTGAGCCTCAACGGCAGCGGAAATCCGCTCCGCATCCGCCAAAGTCATAAAGGTGCGCACGCCGGTCTTCGCGGTTTCAGGATAATCCGTGCGCCAGTGGCCGCCGCGCGACTCTTTGCGGGCCAGCGCCGCCGCGGTCACCAGCTTGGCTGCCGCCGCCATGTTGAGCAGCGCCGGCTCATTGGTGATGGTTTCCAGCCGGCCGATCACGCCCAGGGCCGCGCGCAGACCTTGCGCATTGCGTTCCAGCGCCACATCGCGGCTCATGGCGGTGCGCAGGATGTGCGGCGGCGCGGGCGAGGCAAAGCGTCGGGGGGCTGGCGGCAGACCGCGCATCGCGCCGGCCTGAAGCTGTCCGCGCACGTCGTCGGCGGTGCGCGCGCCAAAGATCAATCCTTCGAGCAGCGAGTTGGACGCCAGCCGGTTGGCGCCATGCAAGCCGGTGGAGGCGCATTCGCCCACCACCCACAGGCCCGGCAGGGAGGAGCGGCCATGAACGTCGGATGCGATGCCGCCCATGTGATAATGCGCGGCCGGCGCCACGGGAATGAGATCGCGCACCGGATCGATGCCTGCCGACATGCAGGCGGCGTAGACGGTGGGAAAATGATGCGGGAATTCCGTGCCGATCGCCTGGCGGCAATCCAGGAAGACTTTTTCGCCCGAGGTGATCTGGCGATGGATGGCGCGCGCCACGATATCGCGGGGCGCCAACTCGGCGTCCTTATGGATGGCAGTCATGAAGCGCTCGCCGCGGCCATTGACCAGGACGGATCCTTCGCCGCGCAGGGCCTCGGTGGCCAGCGGCGCGGGATCGCGGCCGATAGCGATGGCGGTGGGATGGAATTGCACGAATTCCGGATCGGCGATCAGGGCGCCGGCGCGCGCCGCCATGCCCAAGCCTTCGCCGCGCGCTTCCAGCGGGTTGGTTGTGACGGCATAGAGCGCGCCCAGGCCGCCCGTGGCCAGGATGACGGCGCGGGCGCGGAACAGGATCAGCCGCGCATCGGGACCCAGTCCAGAGCGGGCGAAGATGCCGGTGACGCGGCCATGCTCCATCGCCAGTTCGATGGCGTGGAAGCCTTCCAGCAAGGTGATGGAATTGGCCTCGGCGGCACGCGCCGCCAAGGTGGCGGAAATGGCGGCGCCGGCGCCGTCGCCCTTCACATGCACGATGCGCGGCAGGGAATGGGCGGCCTCGCGGCCCAAGGCCAGAGCGCCGTCGCTCTTGCGGTCGAAGGGCGCGCCATAGGCGATCAGATCTTCGATGCGGGCGGGGGCTTCGCGTGCCACCAGCTCCACCACCGCGGGATCGCATAGGCCCGCGCCCGCCGCAATCGTGTCTTGCGCATGCGACTGCCAGCTATCGCCTTCGCCCATCGCGGCCGCGATGCCGCCTTGCGCCCAGGCGCTGGAGCCCGACAGGCCGGGGCGCGTGCCCGCCAGCACAATGCAGGGCATGGGGGCGAGCTTGAGGGCAGTGAACAGTCCCGCAATGCCCGCGCCCAGGATCAGCGCGCCATCGGTCTCGATGATATTGTCGATATGCATGTTCGATCCGCCGTCAGGCCTTGATCGCCAGCATGCGGTCGATCGGTGCCTTCGCCCGGACCGCGATCTCAGCCGGCACGATCACTTCATGGGTCATGGTCTGCAGGGAATGCAGGATGCCGTCCAAGGTGATGCGCTTCATGTGCGGGCACAGATTGCAGGGCCGCACGAATTCCACATCGGGATGCTCCACCGCGACATTGTCGCTCATCGAGCATTCGGTGATCATCACCACGCGCTGGGGCTTGTGATTGCCGACATAATTGATCATCGCGGCGGTTGAGCCTGCGAAATCGGCCTCCGCCACCACTTCCGGCGGGCATTCGGGATGCGCCAGCACAACGATACCAGGATGCGCGGCGCGATAGTCGCGGATCTCCTGGGCGGTAAAGCGCTCGTGCACCTCGCAGGCGCCTTCCCAGGTGATGACCTTGACGCCGGTCTTGGCGGCAACATTGCGCGCCAGATATTTGTCCGGGATCATGATGACGGTGTCGGAGCCGAACTCCCGCGCGATCGTCTCCACCACTTTCACGGCATTGCCGCTGGTGCAGCAGATGTCGCTCTCCGCCTTCACGTCGGCGCTAGTGTTCACATAGGTCACCACCGGCAGGCCGGGATATTTCTGCCTCAACAAACGCACATCGGCGCCGGTAATGGAGGAGGCCAGCGAACAGCCCGCTTCCGTGCTGGGGATCAGCACGGTTTTTTGCGGCGACAGAATCTTGGAGGTCTCGGCCATGAAATGCACGCCGGCCTGGACAATGATCTTTGCGTCCGTGCGCGCCGCTTCACGGGCCAAGGCGAGGGAGTCGCCCATGAAATCGCCCACGCAATGGAAGATTTCCGGCGTCATGTAATTGTGCGCCAGGATCACGGCATCCTTTTCGCGCTTCAGCCGGTTGATCTCGGCGATCACGGGCGCGTAAGCGATCCATTCCGCCTTGGGAATGAAATTGGCGACCTTGGCATAAAGGCCGTCGGTCGCCCGTGCCACCGCCTCGGTATAGGCCAACTCGACACCCATTCGGACCTCCGACGACTATATACTCATTTCGAGTATATATCTGGGATAAAAAACCCGGCCTTCAAGAGCCGGTTCCGGCTTTATGCTACACACGAGCATTAAGGGGTCAAGAGTCGGCAGCGCCGGGACCAGACCTGTGTTGCAGGCGGGTGACAATTTTCACCCGTCCGGGCGTCCCAATTTGGCATCGAAATCAGGCCCCTGGGGGGCCTTTAGAGGGGCGTTTTGGCCCGCCGGGCTCCCAACCGCATCCCCGGGGCAGGGCGCTCCCTGAGGACCTCCCTGCGGAAGCGGAACAGTTCCGCCGGCCGGCCCCGAACCGGGGTGGAGAATTGCCCGGTCCCCTCCACCAGGCCCAGTTCGGCGACCAGACGGCGGAAATTCTGCTTATGCAGCCGCAGCCCCGCCAAAGCTTCGACCGCGCGTTGAAGTTCCAACAGGGTGAAAGTGGGCGCCATCAGTTCGAACACCACCGGCCGATATTTGAGTTTGCCCCGCAGCCGGGCGATGGCCGTGGCGAGAATGCGGCGATGGTCGAACAGCATGGGCGTGCCCAAACCCTTCGCAGCGGTCTTTTTTTCATACTGGCCACTGTCGCGGTAAAATTCCTCCACCAGGCCCGCTTCGTACAGAAGCTCGTAGCGTTCGAGAACGCGCTCTTCATCCCAGCCCTCGCCGAAACAGACATTCACGCGATCGCGCCGCAGTTCGGCGGTTTCGCTGTCGGGCGCTTCCTTCACGAATTTCTTCAAAGCCGGAATGATCACACGCTCGATCATGTCCGGTTTCTTGTCCCGCCAATCTTCCCAGGGAAAATACTGGTACCAGCCGCGCCATTGGGTTTCGGGCGCTTCGCGCACCTGCCGGGTCAGCGCCAAATAACCCACCGACACCACCCGGCCGCCGGATCCGGGTGACGGCAGGTGCCGCCCCTTATCGCCAAAGGTGTAAAGCTGCTCGGTGTAGCCCAATTCGAATTTGGTCTGCTCGCCCACCCATTTGCGCAGGCCCGACTCCAAGGTGCGATGCTGCGCCGGATCGAAGGGGCCGAACGGCAAGGCGTCGTGCGAGCGCTCATGCGCCACCACCAGCACCGAAGGCCGTTCCCCCTCGACCGAAAGGATGGCGGCCGACAGACCGATGGAGACGGTTTCCTTCGCGCTCATAGACCCTCGAGCGGAAATTCGGTGGTGATGCCTTCTTGCAGCAGCTTCGGCGGTCCCATCACGTCCAGGGCCTGGAGCATTTTGCCGCCGCGGCCCAGCGCTTCGTCGGCGTGGCGGACCAACAGCCGGTTGGGCTGGGCATGGGGCGCGCGTTCGCGCATGGCGCGCGCGATCCTGTCTTCGTTGCCCGGGCCAAGCCGGTCGCACAGGATGGTGAAGGCGGAGCCCATCGAGCGTGAGATTCCCGCCCAGCAATGAATCAGCAAGGGCTGCTTGGCGTCCCAGCCGCGGGAAAATTGCAAAAGCGCGTCGACATGCTGGCGGGCAGGCGGGGCTGTGCCCGCCAAGGGATCGACAATGTCATTGATGCCGAGCTTGAGATGCATGGCGGCAGGAAATCCCGGCGGCGTGTCGATCATATTTTCGGGTGACAAAAGGGTTATCAGGTGCGAGGGCGCGTGGGCGCTCAAGGCGTCGGCAAGACTCGACAAAGGGGTGACCAGCAGGCGTGGCATGTTACGCAGTATAAAGCCTGTGAAATCGGCTGAGGAATTGGTCCTGGGCTTCAGCGGTGCTCACAGGGGTCAGCCGGGGCGTTTTGACGGCTTTTGGCGGGGCTCCAAACAGGCGGCGCGCTTCCCCCTCCTCAAAACCGGCCAGCTGTGTGGCCTCGTAATAGGCCGAGAGGTGGTCGGCGCGCTTGAAGAGGGTTTTCAGGACGGCCGGCACGCGCGCCGGCAGGCCAAATCTGAGATGAATTGAAATCTGAAGTTTTTCCTCCAAGTCCTTGTAGTTTATGCCGACTGCTGCTTTGAACGGGCTGATCAGATCGCCGACAACATATTCCGGACTATCGTGCAGCAGGGCCATCAGGCGGGCCTCCCGCGACAGCCGCGGATTGAGCTCCATCACCAGCCGTTCCACCAACACGCTGTGCTGCGCCACCGAAAAAGCATGATCCCCTTTGGTCTGCCCGTTCCAGCGGGCCACGCGCGCCAGGCCATGGGCAATGTCCTCGATTTCGATGTCCAGGGGACTGGGTTCCAACAGATCGAGCCGGCGTCCGCTCAGCATCCGCTGCCAGGCGCGAGGCGGCATTTTTCCGGGGCGCAAACGATCAGGCACCAGGGCCATTTCTTTTCAAATGAATTGTTGTGAGGGGCGGCAATCAAACACAAAGCCGGAACAATTACAAAGCAGTCCGCTCTTTTTTGCACGTTTGCTGGGCAAATTTGGGTGACGTTGCACGGTTTTGTGCAAAGACGCCGCAAAGGTTTCCAGAGTCTTGCCGCAAATCCTTGTTGCCGGAGTCCGAAAGGCCCGTAACCTCAATAGCCCATTTAGATTTTTCCGCTACCAAGAGACGGGGCCGAGGCACAGAACCATGTCGATCATCAAGACCTCAGTGGAGAAATCCGGCCAGAGCCGTTCGCCCGGCTTGGCAGCCGCGCTTGCCATGTTTGCCGCGGGCCTTGTCGTCGGTCTTGGCCTGGCGGCGGATCTGGGTGGTCAGTTCACCGCCGGTCTCGTCATCTTGGCGGCGCTCGGCCTGGTGCTGTCGCTGCTGCAGCGCGTGGCGGCAAATACGCGCAAACGTGTGACCGGCAGTGAGGCCAGCTTTCGCGCCTTTTTCGATCATGCGGTGGAGGGCACATTCCGCACCACCCCGGACGGTCATTACCTGGCGGTGAACCAGGCGCTGGCCGACATTTACGGCTATCCCACGCCCGAGGCGCTGATGATTGGGCTGACCGACATCAGCGCGCAGCTCTATGTCGACTCCAAACGGCGCGATGAATTCGGCGCCCTGATGCAGGCCAATGACGTGGTGACGAATTTTGTCTCGGAAATCTATCACCGTTCCGGGCGCCGCATCTGGATTTCGGAAAATGCCCGCGCCGTGCGCGACTGGGCGGGCGAGCTGCTGTGCTATGAAGGCACGGTCCAGGACGTCACGGAAAAATTCGAGCAGGAGCGCGCCTTGCGCGTCGCCCTGCGGCAAGCGGAAATCGCCAACAAGATGAAGGCGGCTTTCCTGGCGGCGATGAGTCATGAATTGAAGACGCCGCTGAACGCGGTGCTGGGCTTTTCCGAGATCATCCGCGATGAGGTGCTGGGCCCGGCCGGGGTGCGCGCCTATCGCGAATATGCCGGCGACATTCATGACAGCGGCACGCGGCTTTTGTCGGTGATCAATGATGTGCTGGACGTCTCGCGCCTGGAGGGCGGCTTGCTGACCATCGAGGCGCGGCCGGAGAATGCCGTGGACCTGGCGGAATCCGCGGTCAAGCTGGCGCGCGGCATCACCCGCGATCCGCGCGAAATCGCAATCGAGGTGCCGGCGGACTTGCCGTCGCTGCATGTCGATCCGCGCCGGCTGGCCCAGGCCCTGGGCAATCTGCTGGCGAACGCGCTGAAATTCACGCCCGAAACCGGCAGTGTCCGCTTTCGCGCCCGCCCGCAAGCGGATGGCAGCCTGCATCTGCTGGTCGAGGATACCGGCATCGGCATGGCCCCCGAAACCATCGCCCAGGCGCTGGAGCCTTTCCGTCAGCTGGATGGCTCCTTGGCCCGGCGTTTTGAAGGCACGGGCCTGGGTCTTTCCATTGCCAAGGCGCTGGCGGAGCTTCATGGCGGCGCCTTGAGCGTCAAAAGCGCGGTGGGCGAGGGTACCACCGTCACCATCGTCTTGCCGGCAACCCGCGTCGGCGCGCGCGAGCTTGTAAATTCGGGTCGCGCCAAGGTCGCCTAGCTTTTTTTGGTTCGCGGGGGTAACAACCCGCCATGGCGGCATCGGCACTTGTGTTGTTTTCCGGCGGACAGGATTCCACCGTCTGCCTGGCCTGGGCCCTCGATAAATTTGAGCATGTCGAGACGGTCGGTTTCGATTATGGCCAACGCCATCATGCCGAACTGGAAGCGCGGCCCCGAATTTTGGAAAAATTGTGCGCGGATTTTCCCGGCTGGGGCTTGCGGCTGGGTGAAGACCATCTCTTGCCCTTGGATTCCCTGAAGGCGATTGGCGGCAGTGCGCTTACCGACGATGTGAAAATCGCGATGGGCGAAAACGGCCTGCCCACGACTTTTGTCCCCGGCCGCAATGTGGTGTTCCTCACCTTGGCGGCGGCGCTGGGTTATCGCCGTGGCATTTCCGATCTGGTCGGCGGCATGTGCGAAACCGATTTTTCGGGTTATCCGGACTGTCGTAACGAGACTGTGCAGGCCACCGCCCATGCGCTTTCCTTAGGCCTGGCCGGGGAGGTCCGGGTGCATACACCGCTGATGTGGATCGACAAAGCGGCGACCTGGAAGCTTGCGGAACAGCTGGGGGGCGAGAGGCTGGTCGAACTGATCGTCGCGGAGACCGTCACCTGTTATGAGGGCGACCGCGAACACGGCCATGATTGGGGCTATGGCTGCGGCAAATGTCCCGCCTGCGAGTTGCGCGCGGCAGGCTATAATAGGTACCGCGCGGCGGCATAGATGACATACAGCGTCAAAGAGATCTACTACACCTTGCAGGGCGAGGGCGCGCAGAGCGGTCGCGCGGCGGTGTTTTTGCGTTTTGCCGGCTGCAATTTGTGGAGCGGCCTGGAACAGGACCGCGCGCAGGCTGTTTGCCGCTTCTGCGACACCGACTTCGTGGGCACGGACGGCACGGGCGGGGGGAAGTTTACAAGTGCCGCCGACCTGGCGCGCGCGGTCTTTGCGCAATGGCCGCCAACCGCCAAGGGCAAGCCGTATGTGGTTTGCACCGGTGGCGAGCCGCTGTTGCAGTTGGACAAGCCCTTGATCGTGGCGCTGCACGAAGTGGGCTTTGAGATCGGCATCGAGACCAACGGCACTTTGCTGCCGCCTCCGGGCATTGATTGGATCTGCGTCAGCCCAAAGGCGGAGGCGGAACAGAAGCTCAAGCATGGCGACGAGTTAAAGCTGGTCTATCCGCAGGCCGGTGCCGATCCGGAGCGCTACGCCCGCCAGGATTTCCGCAATTTCTTTCTGCAGCCCATGGATGGCCCTGACCGCGACGGCAATACCGAGGCGGCGACGCGCTATTGCCTCGACCATCCGCAATGGCGGTTGTCTCTGCAAACTCACAAGCTCATCGGCATTCGTTAGGCGCGGTTCTTTTGCGTCGTGAGTTTGTCGCGCCTTCGCTCATGTACTTCTTGTACACATCGCTCGGCGCTCCTGCTCACGCCGCAAAATTCCTCGCGCCTTGTGCGGAGCAGCAATGCGTCTGATGCATGTTGAACGGAAGGAGGGGATAACCACCTCAAGTCCCTCACTCGGAGGGTTTCATGGATTCCTGGCCTCTTGTCATAACCTTCTCGACCGCCGCCGCTGCGATCTTTGCCTATAGCTTCTTGGTCGCCGTCTAGATTGCAGCCGCCCTGGAGCCAAAATCGGCTCCGGCCGTTCCACTGTTAGAGCCTTGAAAATCCGCCCCTTTGGGGCATTTTGAAATTCTACAAACTTTCGTGGTACAAGTTTCCGGCAAGGAAAGTTGCTCGAGAACAGCATGGCCAGCCCACGGGAAAAAGTTTCTGCCGTAGATCCGATCTGGACCGCTTTGCGCCAGCAGGCGGAAGCCATGGCCGGGCGCGAGCCCACTCTGGCAGGCTTTGTTCATGCCACCATCCTGCAACATGACCATTTGGAACAGGCGCTGTCCTATCACTTGGCGCGCAAGCTGGGCAGCGAGGATCTCAGCCCGCTGGCGATCCGGGAAATGTTCGATGATGCCTCGGCCGCGGATGACTCCATCGGCCTTGCCGTGCGCGCCGATCTGTCGGCGGTGTTCGAGCGCGATCCCGCCTGCCATTCCTATTTGGACGCCTTCCTTTTCTATAAGGGCTTTCACGCGCTGGAGAGCTACCGTGTCGCCCATTGGCTTTGGCAGCAAGGCCGCAAGGCGATGGGGCTGTTCCTGCAAAGCCGTATTTCCCAGCTGTTCTCCGTGGACGTGCATCCGGCGGCGCAAATCGGCCGCGGCATCATGTTCGACCACGGCACCGGCATTGTGATCGGTGAGACGGCGGTGGTGGAAGACGATGTCTCCATCATGCAGGACGTCACCCTTGGCGGCACCGGCAAGGAAAGCGGCGACCGTCATCCCAAGATCCGCCGGGGCGTGCTGTTGTCCCTGGGCGCCAAGATTCTGGGCAACATCGAAGTGGGCGAATATAGCCGCGTGGGTGCCGGTTCGGTGGTGTTGAAGCCGATACCGCCGCATTGCACGGCAGTGGGCGTGCCGGCCAAGCTAGTCAATTGCGATTGCGGCGAAAATCCGTCGCA
>Ga0105243_10002530_pt1 | contig 15262 bp, 11 predicted proteins | sample KBSM34metaG_FD_81525 | JGI IMG/M metagenome (GOLD analysis project Ga0105243, IMG submission 81525) | Miscanthus rhizosphere microbial communities from Kellogg Biological Station, Michigan, USA - KBS M3-4 metaG | ecosystem: Host-associated > Plants > Roots > Rhizosphere > Soil | place...
CGCCGGCGTCGCCGAGTAGAGATCGTTCTTGACGAAGGCGAGCTGGTGGAACACCACCGGCACGACGAAGACGGCCGCCCAGCACCACGTCCGTCCGCCCGGCAGCCAGCGCCGCACCGCGGCGACGCCGAGCGTGAAGTAGGCAAGGCTGAAGAGCGCGTGCAAGCGGATCAGCAGGCCGCCGATCCACGGCACCTGCCCCAGGTCCGCGAGCAGCAGCTCGTACGACGAGGCGAGGACGTTCACCTTGATGTCGGCGGTGGTGTCGTAATCGAGCGTGCCGAGCCGCTGGATCTGCGCGACGCGATCGAGATGGTACGGGTCGGCACCCACGAGCGGGCGCGTGGCCAGCACGGCGCCGATCGCGGCGAGCACCACGATCGCCGTCCAAGGCAGGGACGTGCCGGCAGCGCGCGGCTGCGGGCGCGGCGGCCACGCGTAGATCCACACGGCGGCCAGCGGCGCGTTCACGAACGCGAGTGACCACAGGCTGCCCGCGCCGAGCACCGTGACGGCTTGCATTTCGAGCGAGAGCAACGCGACGGCGAGCGTCACGCGCGCGAACGCGTCGACAGGTCCGGCGCGCCACACCTGTGCCGCGATGAGCAGGAGGGCGAGGTTCACGTCGCGAGAATCTTCAGAAATCTAACCTCGGCCGTAACAATCCTGTCGATCAAAAACGAAAAAGCGCTGACGGATTTGTCAGCCGATCACCACTGACGTCCCGTGCCGAATCGGCGCCTTGCAGGCCATAACGCTCCTCAAACCGCGGTGGTACAACCCGTTCCGGCCATTTGCACATTGTTGCGCTCGCTATGCAGAACTGGCACCGCTGCTGCCGATAACCATCACATGAATCCCGCAGCCTCACAATCGCGTGCCATCGCGCCCGTGGCGTTCGAAGACGGCCTCGGTGAACGGCTCTACGCGGTCGGCGCCGCCAACGAGCCGCTCGAGGTCCTCAAGATCAGCAACGAGCTGAGCTGCGTCACCATTTTCGAAGACGCGCTGCGCGGGCAGACCGAGCGCGTGGCGGACTTCCGGCACGAGGCCTTCGGCCGGGTCCGCGCCGTCGAGCGGCTCGACACTCGGAGCTCGGCGATCGTGATCATCTCGGATCACGTTCGCGGCGTGCGTCTGTCCGACGTCCTTGCCGGGGCCCGCAAGCGCTCGATCACCCTCGAATACCAGGCCGCGGTCTGGCTGATCCGCCAGCTCGTGTCCGCTATCGCGGCGCTCCACGACAGCGGCCCGGGCGTGTGCCACGGAGCCATCGCGCCCGAGCGTCTCGTCGTCACGCCGGACGGCCGCCTGGTGGTCGTCGAGTACGTGCTGGGTCCGGCGCTCGAAGAGATGCATTTCTCGTGGGAGCGCTACTGGCGAGAGCTGGGGATCGCGTTGCCGCGCCCCATCGGACTCTCGCGGTTCGACCAGACGGCTGACGTCACGCAGATGGCGGCGGTGGCGCTGGCGCTGCTGCTGGGCCGCCCGCTCGCCGTCGAAGAGTATCCCCACAAGATCGCCGACGTTCTCGACAGCGCCACCGCGCGGCAGATGAACGGCGCCGACCCGCTGCCGGCGGCGCTGCGCACCTGGATGCGCCGCGCCCTGCACATCGAGCCGCGCGCGGCGTTTGCTTCGGCGCTCGACGCGCAGACCGAGCTCGATCGCGTCCTCGACGCGGACGACGCCGGCGGGCGCATCGCGCTCCGGTCGTTCCTGTCGCGGTACGCCGCGGCCATGGCGCTCGAGCGCCAGATGGCCGCGCAGCCGAAGCCCGAAGCGGCGGCCGCGGACGCGGCCAAGCCCGCGGCCGAATTGCCGGTGGTTCCGCCCGCGCCGGTGACCGCAACGCCCGTGGTTCCCGAGCCGGTCGCCGTCGTGGCGCCGGAACCGGTGGTGCCGTTTGCGGCGCCCGAACCGATGGCGAGCCGCGAAGAGGCGGCGCCTGTCGCGTTCGCCGCCGTCGAGACATCCATCGCCGGCCAGCCTGTCGGCGAGGCCGATGCCATGGACGACGACGATGACGAGGACAGTGATTCCCCCGTCTCCACCGTGACGCCCTTCCCGGCGCCGGCCGCGTTTGCGCCGCCGCCGTCGCCGCCGATGACCACCGCCTCGGTGACGCCCTTCACGCCGCGCGTCGCAGCCGATCTGAAGACCCCGGCCGCGCCGTTGGGCCAGTGGGCGAGCGCCGGCTCCGAGCCGATCGTGTCCATGAAGAAGGACCCCGACATGCCCCGCATCGAAAAACCCGAGCCCGTCTCGACGAAGGAAACCGTGGCACCCGTGGTGCGCGAGGCGGCTCGCGCCCGATCCGGCCGTCCCGTCTGGCAGAGCCCATGGGCGATTGCCGCGGTGCTGGTGCTGATTGCCGTCACCACCGGCGTGACGATCCTCGGCCGCAAGTCGGCCACGCCGGCAGCCGTCCCGGCCAGTACCGGCACGCTCGAGATCGGGACCAACCCGGACGGCGTGGCGGTGATCATCGACGGCTCGAGCCGCGGCAACACGCCGCTCACGGTGACGCTGCCGCCTGGCGCCCACGTCGTGGAGCTCGTCACCGAGACCGACCGGCGGACAGTGCCGGTGACGATGAAAGCCGGCACGCACATGTCGCATTTCATCGAGATGCCGAAAACGCCGGCCGGCGTCGGCGACCTCATGGTGCGCACGGATCCGGCGAAGGCCATGGTCACCGTGGACGGCAAGCAGTACGGCCGCTCGCCGGTGACGGTGAAGGGGCTCGCCGCCGGCACGCACAAGGTGTCGCTCGAGAACGAGTTCGGTGCGTTCAACGACAACGTCGTGATCGAAGCGGGCGCCACCGCGTCGCTGGTCGTGCCGATGACCAAGCCGCAGGCCGCGGGGGCGAATGTCTCCGGCTGGATTGCGATTGCCGCGCCGGCCGACCTGCAGGTGTTCGAAGGCGGCCGGCTCGTGGGCAGCAGCCGCAGCGACCGCATCATGGTGGCCGTCGGCCGCCACGACCTCGAGATGGTGAATGAGGCGCTCGGCTACCGCGCCACCAAGACCGTGGACGTCGGCGCTGGCCAGGTGGCGACCGTGAGGCCGGACTGGCCGAAGGGGACGCTGGCCTTGAACGCGCTGCCGTGGGCCGAGGTGTCGATCGACGGCGAGCGTGCGGGGGAGACCCCGATCGGAAGCGTGTCGGTGCCGATCGGCACGCACGAGATCGTGTTCCGCCATCCGGATCTTGGCGAGCGCCGCACCACGACGACCGTGACCACCGGCGCGCCGACGCGCGTCAGCATGGACATGAGGGCGAAATGAAGGCTCTGAAGACCTGGCTCGTTGCGGCTGCCGCGCTGCTGGCTGCCGTCACCGTCGCGTCGGCGCAAGCACCCGCGCCGGTCTCGTCGCTCGCCACCGCTCGCACGCTCTATGCGTCGGCAGAGTACGGCGGCGCGCTCGACATGCTGAACGGTCTCGTGACCGAGACGCCGGCAGGTCCCGAGCGGCAGGCCATCGAGCTCTATCGCGCGCTGTGCCTGGTGGCGGTGGGCAACAACGCCGAGGCCGTGAAGGTCATCGACGCGATGATCGTGCAGGACCCGCTCTACCGCCCGGCCGCCGACGACGTGCCGCCGCGCCTGCGGTCGGCGTTCACCGACGCCCGCAAGCGGTTGGTGCCCGGCCTGGTGCAGCAGCGCTACGTCGCCGCCAAGGCCTCGTTCGACAAGAAGGACTACGCCGCGGCGGCCAAGGGCTTCTCGCAGGTGCTGGCCGGGCTGAACGATCCGGATCTCGAAAGCGCCAGCTCGCAGCCGCCGCTCTCGGATCTGAAAATGCTCGCCACCGGTTTCAACGATCTGGCGGCCAAGGCGATCGCGCCGCCCCCGCCGCCCGCGCCGGCGGCGCCCTCCGCCGAAGCCATGGTGGACAGGACGCCGCGCATCTACTCGCCGTCCGACACCGAGGTCGTGCCCCCCGTCACCGTCCGGCAGGAGGTGCCGCAATACCCGGGCCGCGTGCTGGTCGGCGGCTCGCTGATGATGGACGTCATCATCGACGTCGACGGTTCGGTGGAGTCGGCGACGATGGGCGGCCAGCCGAACCCGGCGTACGACCGCCTGCTGCTCCAGGCCGCCAAGACCTGGCAGTACCGGCCGGCGACGCTCAACGGCAGGCCGGTGAAGTACCGCAAACGGATTCAGCTCACGCTCGTTCCCACGACCCGGTGATTCCAGGCCGCCCGCTCGTGTCCACTCCTCGACGACGCGTCGCTACCGTTGTGCTCGCGCTGCTGCCTTTGATGGCGGTGGCGGCGTTCAGCGGCTCCCGCATCGTGGAGACGGCGCCGTCGCCGCTCTCGGGCGTCGCCAACATCTCGGGAACCTGGAGCGGCACCTCCGACTGGGAGCAGCACGGCGTTCATGCGATCAGCGGCGTGCGGCTCTCGCTCGATCAGGACGACCGCGCCGTGACGGGGACGCTGGCGTTCACGTCACCGGCGTATCAGAACTGGACTGGGACCATCACTGGGACGTTGGCCGGCACCGCCCCCGATACGCAGTTTGTTGGGACCATCGACCTGCACGGGCCGGCGTCCGCGGGTCGCGGCGAGTGCCGCGGCACGGCCGTCTTCGCGGGACGAAGCGTCGCGACGTCGCTGCGGTGGGATACCTCGCGCGTGACGATCGGGCCGGGCCGCGAAGGCGTGGCCGCCTCCGCGTGCCGCGGCGCCCTGCGCAGCGTCGTGCTGATTACGGCACGCGACTAACCGGCGGCGGGCCGCCTGGCCGGGCCCCCGTCTGACCGCCGGCCGTCTCGAACACCCGCATCGCCGCCGCAATCATTCCAGCCACGTCGGTGAGATTGGCCGGCACGACCACCGCTGTGGTCGTCCGTGCAAGCTGGCCGAACTGCGTCACGTACTGCTCGGCCACGCGCAGCTGCACGGCTTCACGCCCGCCGTCGGTCTGAATGGCCGTCGCCACCTCGCGCAACCCCTGCGCGGTGGCCGTGGCCACGGCGCGGATGGCCGACGCCTGACCTTCCGCCTCGTTGATCTGCTGCTGCCGCTTGGCTTCCGAGGCCTTGATCACCTGCTGCTTCTCGCCCTCGGCGGTGTTGATGGCGGCGTCGCGCTGGCCTTCCGACTGCAGCACCACGGCGCGCTTCTCGCGCTCGGCGCGCATCTGCTTTTCCATCGCGGCGATGATGTCCTGCGGCGGCTCGATGTTCTTGATCTCGTAGCGCAGCACCTTCACGCCCCAGGCCTCCGAGGCTTTGTCGAGCTCGCTGACGATCTCGGTGTTGATGCTGGAGCGCTCCTCGAAGGTGCGGTCGAGATCGATCTTGCCGACCAGGCTGCGCAGCGTGGTCTGCGCCAGCTGGATGATGGCGAAGGTGTAGTTCGAGATGCCGTAGGACGCGCGCTCGGGATCGAGGACGCGCAGATAGAGGATGCCGTCCACGCCGACCTGGACGTTGTCGCGGGTGATGCACACCTGCGCCGGGATGTCGATCGCCTGCTCCTTCAGCGACAGGCGATAGCGGATCACGTCCACGAACGGGACCAGCAGGTGGAAGCCGGCGTTGAGCGTGGCGTGATACCGCCCCAGGCGCTCGACCACGATGGCGTTCTGCTGCGGCACCACGACCGCCGTCTTGAACAGGATGAAGATGAGCAGCAGGGCGGCGAGGACGAGAACGACGAGCGTCGCTTCCACGAATCACCTCACTCCGGACGGATGTCGAGTTGAAGACCGTTGACCGCGACGACACGGCAGCGTTGTCCGGCGCTGACCGCCGTCGCCCCCACGTTGTGCGCCGACCACATCGTTCCCCGCAGTTCCGCGCGGCCGTGCTGCCCCGGTTCGATGGCTGCCACCGGCACGGCCACCTCGCTCACCATGGAGTCCACGGTGCCGGCCTGGGCCGGCTGCAGCCGTGCCAGCAGCGGCCGCCGGAAGAGGCGCAGCGCCACGATGGCGAGGATGGGGAACGCCAGCCACTGTCCCCACGCGGGCAGCCCGAGCCCGGCCAGCTGTGCGAGGCCCACGAGAAGGGCGCCCACGCCGAAGAAGATCACGAAGAACCCGCCTGGGGTCGCCAGCTCGATGGCGCAGAGCACGAGCCCGAGAGCCACCCACAACCACCACGTCATGGCTGTTGCCTCCTGGTCGCTTTGATCCGACGGCCATCGCTGCCGCGAAGTTCCAGGGCGCCGTTCTTCACGCGGCCCTGCCACGACGCCGCGCCGCTCGAGAGCTCGATGTCGGCCCCACGCAGCGTGCCGGTCACCGGCGCCGACACGCCGCCCGCCGTCAGGGTGCCGGTCAGCTTCTGAAACGTCTGGGTGAGCGCGAGGTCGCCGCCCGGCAGGCGCCACCGCCCGCCGACTTGCGCCGGCACGATCCAGAGGTGCGCCTCGCACCACATCTCGCACGCCTCTTCGACATACACGCTGGCGTCGGGCGGCCAGTCGGCAATGAGAAAGGTGTTCGAGACGATGCGTGACCCAGGCGCGAGCGCCAGGAACTTCGGGCGCAGCTGCAGCAGGTTGCTCGGCAGCAGGAAGAGCGCCATGACCGTGGCGCGGGAGATGTCCGCCTGGAACATGTCGCCGCGCTCGAACCTGGCGCGATCCGCCATGCCGGCCTCGGCCGCCTTGCGGCGCGACAGTTCCACCATGTCCGGGTTGTATTCGACCCCGAGCGCGCGGGCGCCGCGCTTGGCGGCGCCGATCACGTTCCGGCCATCGCCCGATCCGAGATCGATGACGAAGTCGTCACGCCCGACTTTCGCGAGGTCGAGCATCTTTTCGACGAGAGGCTCCGGCGTGGGCACCCAGACCACGTCCTTGCCCGCCTGTCCGACGGCGGGCGTGAACGGCTCCGGGCGCTGCGCGCTGGCCGCCGCCGGGAGCAGCAGCCCCACGATCACCACGAAGGCCCACGCGCGCGGCATCGCGCGTATGTTAGCCGAAGGCTCTCGAGCCGTGAGCCCTGAGCCTTTCTACTGGATTGCGTTCGTGCTGGGCCGGGGCGCGCTGAGCGGCGCCAGCTTCGGCGGCGCGGCGGGCGGGGCTGAAGCGCTCGGCGCGGGCGTGACCGATTGCGACGCCGCGGGAGCGTCGCTCGAGGGCGACGCGCCGAACATCGCGGTGACCTCGGCCGGCGCTCCCGCGCCGACCTCGATCATCTGCCGCCGCTCGCCCTGCTGCGGGTGACGGAACACGACCTCGCGCGTGCCGATCGGCACGCTCAGGTCGGCCAGCGGCAGGGCGCCGATGTGTTCGCCCTCCACCCAGACCTCGGTCCCGGCGGCACCGCGCACACGGAGCACACCGGACGGCAGCGAGACCGTGTGCGTGATCATCTGGCCCGGCTGGAGCGACAACGACACCTCGCCGCGGTAGTTGTAGCGGCGGCTCACGAGCTCGAACCGGTGTGCGCCCGGCGGTACCAGCAACTGTCCGTCTTCGGTCGTGCCGATCCGCTTGCCGTCGAAGTAGACGTCGAGCGGGATGCGCGAGAAGACCGTCAGCATCGCCGAGCCGGAGAGCCCGGCCGGCGGCGCGGCGGCTGCCGCCGGGGCGGCCGGCGGCGTGGCGGCTTGCGGCGCCGTGGCCTGCGGCGTGCGCGTCGCGGGTGGCCGGCGCGTGGTCAGTTCCGCGGTGATTTCGGGCGCGGCAGCGGCGCTGGCCGGTGCCGATTCGGCCTGCGGCGCCGGACGCTCGGGACGGCGTGTCGACGCCGGACGGCCGAGGACCGCAACGCCCGCCACCAGGGCGACGACGAGCACGCCGGCGCCGGCAGCCCACTTGCGCCACTGGCTCGGAGCGGGTGCGGCACCTCCGACGGCCGGCACCCAGCCGGCGGCGGCAAAGTTGTCGTCGGCCTCGGGATCGGAGAACGTGTCTTCGTCGGCGGGAAGCGGGGGCGGCGCCTCGACGCGCGGGGCCGGTGCCGCGGGGGCGGTCTTCGCGGCGCGCGCGGCCTCCTGCAGTTCCGACATCTGGGCCCGCACATCCGCGAAGTCGGCGGCGCGCCGCTCGTCGTTCTCGCTGCGCAGGCGCGCCACCTCGCGCTCGAGCTGCGCCTGTGCGTCGAGGCGCGCGCGCTCGGTTTCTTCGCGGAGCCGCGCTTCGGCCTCGGCACGAATGCGGACGGCCTCCACCTCGAAGGCGCGGGCCGCGGCCTTCTGCGCGGCCGATTGCACGTCGCGCGCGGCCTGTTCACGAATGGTTTCGGCCTGCTGCTGCGCCTGGGCCTGCATTCGGCGCGCGGTCTCGGCCTGCTCGCGCAACTGGGCGAGTTCCTGCCCGAGCCGCGACTCGGTCTCTGAGCGGACGCGGGCCACTTCTTCCTCGAGCATGCGATTGGTGGCCTTCTCGGCTGCCATGCGCGCTTCGAGCATCGCTTCGGCGCGCACTTGCCCGAGCTCGGTCCGCGCGCGTTCCAGCTCGCGCCGGAGCTTCTCTTCGGTCTCCGACTTGACGCGCTCGACCTCGACGCCCAGCGTCTCCTGCGCCTGCTGTTCCGCCTGGGCGCGGGCATCGGCCACCGCCGCGTCGCGCTTCTGCGCCGTTTCGCTTTCGAGCCGTTCCAGCTCCTGCTGCAGCGCCTGCTGAGCGGTCTGCTCGGCCTGGGCGCGGGCATCGGCCACCGCGGCCTCCCGCCGCGCCGCCGCTTCGGCGTCCTGGCGCGCGAGTTCGGCGGAGAGCGCCGCGCGCGCGGTGTCCTCGGCCTGAGCGCGGGCATCAGCGACCGCCGCTTCGCGTTTCTGTGCCGCTTCGTCCTCGAGCCGCTTGAGCTCCGCGTTCAGCGATTCCTTGGCCGACTCGCGGCCGGCCTCCTCGCCCTGGCGCCGCGCTTCGGTCACGGCGGCCTCGCGCTTGGCGGTAGCCTCTTGCGCCAGCCGGATCAACTCGGCCTGGAGCGCGTCTTTGCTGGCCTCTTCGGCCTGGGCGCGGGCTTCGGCGACCGCGGTTTCGCGCCGCATCGCGGCCTCGGTCTCGAGCCGCTTCAACTCGACGGCCAGCGCTTCGCGGGCGGCGGCTTCGGCCTGTTCGCGCGCGTCTGCGACTTCCTTCTCGCGCCGCGCGATGGCTTCCTCTTCCAGGCGCGCGAGCTCGGCGCGCAGTGCCTCACGGGCCGAGGCTTCCGCCTGCGCGCGGGCATCGGCGACCGCGGCTTCACGCCTGACAGCGGCTTCCTTCTCGAGGCGTTCGAGCTCGTGCTTCAGCGATTCGCGGGCGGCGGCGTCGGCTTGCGCGCGCGCTTCGGCGACCGCGGCTTCCTGCTTGGCTTCGCCTTCCGCTTCGAGGCGTGCCAGCTCCGCGGCGAACGACTCGCGCGTCGCCTGTTGCATCTGCGCGCGCGCCTCGGCGACCGCGGCTTCGCGCTGCGCGGCGGCATCGGCTTCGACCCGCTGCAGTTCCAGTGCGAGCGCTTCGCGGGCCGAGGTTTCCGCCTGCGCGCGCGCTTCCGCCACTTCGGCGTCGCGCCGCGCCGCGGCTTCCTGTTCGACGCGGGCGAGCTCGGCCTGCAGCGACTCCCGCGCCGCCTGCTCCGCCTGGAGGCGGACGTCCGAGACGGCGGCCTCGCGGGTGGCCGCCGCTTCGTGCTGCAGCCGTTCGAGCTGCTGCTGCAGCGCTTCGCGCGCCGCTTGCTCGGCCTGCGCGCGCGCTTCCGCCACTTCCACGCCGCGTCGCGCCGCCGCTTCCTGTTCCAAGCGCGTCAGCTGCTCCTGAAGCGATTCACGCGCGGCGGTTTCGGCCTGCAGGCGGACGTCCGAGACCGCCGCCTCGCGCGAGGCCGTCGCCTCGTGCTGCAGACGCTCCAGTTCGGCTTTCAGCGATTCGCGGGCCGCCACTTCGGCCTGGGCGCGGGCTTCGGCGACCGCCGCCTCGCGGCGCGCCTCGCTTTCGGCCTCGAGGCGCCGCAGCTCGTTGGAGAGCGATTCGCGCGCCGCCGCCTCGGCCTGGGCCCGCGCTTCCGCAACTTCGGCGTCGCGCCGGGCGGCCGCTTCCTGTTCGAGACGATCGAGATCGGCCTGCCGCTCGGCGGCGGCCTGCGCTTTGACCTGCGCGACCTCGGCCGCCATCCGTGCCTTGGCGTGGGCCTCGACCAGCGCGATTTCTTCCTTGTGGACCTCGGGGTCGATCGGGCGGTTCTTGGACCAGATGGCGTCGACGTCGAGGTCGTCGACCGCCTCGCCGTGACCGTCCTCGAAATTCAGGGCGACGAACCCCTCGCCGTCGCCGTCATCGTCCTTCTTCGCGTTCCGCGCGGGCTCGACCGCCTCGACTTCGATCGAAGAGGCGTCGATGCCGACACCGAGCTCGTTGATGAGCGCGTCGACTTCGAGCGTGAGTTCGTCGTCGGCCGCGTGCTGCGCGTCCGCGGAGGGGGAGGGGGTTGGGGGTCGTGTCACGATGGTCGTCCAAGCGAATTGCGGGGCAATCGACATGCCCACGGCCCGGTGCGGGGGGGTGGAGGTCAATCGATTGAAATGCTTGGAGATACCGTACGGTTGGCCGTTTACCCGATTCGACGCCGCGGCTCACGCGATCACGATTTCGGTACCTCAGAAAACGAAATCGTGCGCGCGGCGGGGGTGCAGCGCCGTGCGCTTTCATGAAAGGCGAGGGGAGGCGTTACAATGGCGCGCCTATGGCTGCTTTCGCAGGGCGCAACTCGATTTGTACCGGACTCATAGCGGCCGTCCTGGGCCTCGTTCCCACCCTGGCCGCCGCGCAGGCCCCACCGCCCCAGCAGAGCGCGCTGGCGCCGGCCAACCTGGCCAAACCGCGGCCCAAGGCGCCCTTCGACCTGACCGGCAACTGGTTCATCGACAACAGCCCGGGGATTCAGGGCTGGCTGTTCGGGCCGGCGACCATTCCGAAGCTGACGCCTAACGCGCAGAAGCACCGCGATGCCTACCTGCAGGCGATCAAGGACGGCAAGGTGTACCGCGACGACATCGGCCAGTGCTGGCCGGCGGGCGTGCCGATCATCATGACCCGCGTGTGGCCGATCGCCATGATCCAGCTGCCCACCGCGATCTACATGGTCAGCGAGTTCATGAACAGCCTGCGGACCGTCTTTCTCGACGGCCGATCGCACACCGACCCCGACATCGTGGTCCGCACGTTCAACGGCGAATCGGTCGGCCACTGGGAGGGCGACACGCTGGTGGTCGAGACCAAGAATTTCATCGACGACGAGCACCACTGGGTGGACCAGGGCGTCCCGGCCAGCGGCGAGCTGAAGATCGTCGAGCGGATCCGCATGATCTCGCCCAGTCAGCTCGAGATTGCGATGACGCTGACGGATCCGAAGAGCTGGGAAGGGGAATGGAAAGGGGTGCGGCGGTGGAACCGGGTCAACGACATCGACGTGGAAGAAGTCGAATGCCGGCCGGATCTGAACGAGCACCTGCAGAGCACGTCGTCGAAGGTCCAGGTCCGCTAGGAGATGAAATGAAGAAGGTATTGTGGTCGGCTGTGATGGCCGTGGCTCTGGTGGCCCCGGCACTCGCGCATCATTCGCCGGCGGCGTTCGATCGCACGAAGAAGGTGACGCTCGTCGGGACGGTGAAGGAATTCCGCTGGCAGAACCCGCACACGTGGATCGAGGTCGAGGTGCCGGACGAGAAGGACAAGAGCAAGCAGGTCGTGTGGGGCGTCGAGCTGACGAGCCCGACCTACCTGATTCGCGCCGGGTGGAAGTCCAACATCATCAAGCCGGGCGACAAAGTGACGGTGGTCGTGAATCCGGTGCGCAGCGGCGAACCCTCGGGCATCTTCGTGTCGATGACGCTGGCCGACGGCCGTGAGCTGTTCGAGCGCCCCGCGCGGCTCGGCACCCCGGAATCCAAGTAGCGGCCGCCGCGGAGCACACTGATGACAAGTTCGAAGACGATCCGCGCGGCCGCGGTTGCGGCCGCGTTGAGCCTTGCCGCGGCTGGATGTACGACAGCCCCGTCCCAGCCGGCGCCTCCGGCCCCCTCGCAAGCCGAAGCCGATGCGATCGCGGCGGGAACGTTGAGCGCCCTGGCCCCAGCGAACTTGAACAAGGCGCGCCCGGCGCCGCCGTTCGACCTCACCAGCAACTGGTTCATCGACGTGAGCCAGGACCCGAAGGCGTGGCACTTCTACCTTCCGCCCTATCCCAAGCTCACCGCGGCGGCGCAGAAGGAGTACGACACCTCCATGAAGGACGACGCTGAGGGGAAGGTGTACAAGGACGACATCGGCCAGTGCTGGCCCGCAGGCATGCCGCTCATCATGACCCGCTACTGGCCGATGGCGATGATCCAGAAACCCACCGCCATCTACATGATCAGCGGCTTCATGAACAGCGTCCGCATCGTCTATCTGGACGGCCGCAAGCACACCGATCTCGACGTGATCGTCCGCACCTACAACGGCGAGTCGATCGGCGAGTGGCAGGGGAACGAGCTGGTGGTCGACACCATCGGCTTCCGCGGTGACCACCACTGGATGGATCAGGACGGTCCCGCCATCCCCGCCGGCGAAAAGCTGCACATCGTCGAGCGCTTCCGCATGGTCAACGACGGCAAGCAGCTCGAGATCGAGTTCACGATGACCGACCCGGACCACTGGGAAGGCGAGTGGAAGAGCACGAAGCGCTTCAACCGTGTGGTGGACGTGGACATTCAGGAAGTGTCGTGTCTTCCCGATCTGAACGCGCACATCAAGAGCACGACGTCGAAGACGCAGGTGTTCCAATAGGGTGGTGACTATGAGGTTCGCAACGGCGGTCGTGGGCGCTTGTCTGCTGCTGGCGGCCGTGCCCGCCACCGCGCAGGTGAACTTCTCGGGGGAGTGGAGCGGCCGGTATCACGAAGACCAGCCGGACCGCGTGCCCGGGGAGGAGCCCGGCGACTTCAGCGGCATTCCGCTGAACGACGCCGCGCGCATGTTCGGCGACAGCTACGACGTGGGACGGCACTCGGTGCTCGAGGAGCAGTGCGCGCCCTACACGCTGCCCTACATGTTCTTCGGGCCGAACCAGTTCCGCATCTGGCAGCAGGTCAACCCCGACACGCAGGAACTCGTCGCCATCGAGATGCATCTCGGCACCTACCAGCAGCACCGGACGATCTGGCTGGACGGCCGCCCGCATCCGCCCGAGTACGCCCCCCATACGTTCATGGGGTTCTCGACCGGCGAGTGGAACGGCGACATGCTGACGATCACCACGACCCACATCAAGCAGGGCTACTTCCGCCGCAGCGGCGTGCCCGCGAGCGACCGCACGACCGTCGTGGAGCACTGGATGCGCCACGGCAACCTGCTGTCGCAGGTGACGATCGCCACCGACCCGGTCTACTTGACGGAGCCGTACATCCGCAGCCAGGAGTTCGTGCTGATGGACCGCGGCAACACCAACTGGCTCTACAACTGCGAGTACGCGATGGAAGTGCCGCGCGACAAGAACCTCGTGCCGCACTACCTGCCGGGCAAGAACCCGTGGTCGGGCGAGTTCGAGGCCAAGCACGCCATGCCGCGCGAAGGCGTACGGGGCGGCGCCGAGTCGCTGCTGCCCGAGTGGAAGCCCGGCGCGCCCGCCGCGCGTCCGAACCCGGTCAAGAACGGCGGGTTCCCGGCGTCGGTCCTGCCGGAGAAGCTGCCCGCCGGCGACGTGCGCGCCGTGAAAGTCCAGGGCAACGTCTACCTGATTGTGGGCGCCGGCGCCAACATCGCCGCGCAGGTGGGTGACGACGGCGTGCTGGTCGTCGACACCGGGGCGGCGGGGCAGAGCGACAAAGTGCTGGCCGCCATCAAGGGGATTGCCAACGGCAAGGAGATCCGCTGGATCGTCAACACCACGCCGACGGCCGATCACATCGGCAACAACGAGCAGGTGTCGAAGGCCGGGCGCACCGTCAACGGCAACCAGGCCGCCATCGTCGCGCACGAGAACGCCAACGAGCGGATGATCCAACGGAACGTGCCGGACGCGCAGCGTCCCTACAACACCTACTTCGAGGGGTCGCGCGACTTCCCGTTCAACGGTGAACCGATCATCCTGTATCACGACGAATCGTCGGTGAACGACGCCGACACCGTGGTGTTCTTCCGGCGATCCGACGTGGTGGCCGCGGGCGACATCTTCCGCACCGACAGCTTCCCGGTCATCGATGTCACGCAGGGCGGCACCGTTCAGGGCGAGATCGACGCGCTCAACCGGCTGCTCGACCTGACGGTGCCGAGCAAGATGCTGCAGGAAGCCGGGACCTACGTGATCCCCGGCCACGGCCGCATCAGCGACGAGCACGAAGTGGTGTGGTACCGCGACATGCTCGTGATCATCCGCGACCGCATCAAGGACATGGTGGCGCGGAAGATGACGCTCGACCAGATCAAGGCGGCCAAGCCCGCGCTCGACTACGAGGGGCGCTACGGCGCCGACACCGGGCCGTGGACCACAGCGATGTTCGTCGAAGCCATCTACAAGGATCTGACCAAGAGCAAATGACGCGTGCCCTTCTCTCTGTTCTGATGGTTGCGGGCGCGCTGACGATCGCGTGGACGGGTGTGTCCGCGCAGCGCGGCGGCCCGCCCGGACCGCCGTTGACCGCCCGTCAGGCGGCTCCGATCGATCTCACCGGCAGCTGGGTGGCGGTCGTCACCGAGGACTGGCGCTGGCGCATGGTGACGCCGCCGAAGGGCGACGTGTCGAGCATCCCGGTGAACGGCGAGGGGCGCAAGGCCGCGATGGCGTGGGACGCCGCGGCCGACGCCAGCAGCGGCAACGAGTGCCGGGCGTTCGGCGTCGGCGGCATCATGCGGCAGCCCGGCCGCCTCCGCATCTCCTGGCAAGACCCTTCGACGCTCAAGCTCGAATTCGATGCCGGTACGCAGACCCGCATCCTCACCTTCGATCGCGCGGCCCAGCCAGGCGGGGAGAAAACCTGGCAGGGATTCTCGCGTGCGGAGTGGGAAGGGCCCGGCATCGGCCGCGGTCCCGAAGCGCCCCCCGGACCCGGAGCGGGTCCGGCCGGTCCGCCCGTGCCGGGTGGCGGTGGGCAGGGGTTGCGCGGCGGACCGCCGCCGCGGGGCGCCGCCGCTCTTCGGCTCGGCGGCTCGTTGAAGGTCGTCACGACGAACTTCAAGGGCGGCTACCTCCGGAAGAACGGCGTGCCGTACAGCGAGCAGGCGACGATTACCGAGTACTTCCATCGCCTGCCCACACATCCCAACGGCGACGACTGGCTGAACGTCGTGACCGTGGTCGAGGATCCGCGCTACCTCGCGCAA
>Ga0105243_10002531_pt1 | contig 15262 bp, 15 predicted proteins | sample KBSM34metaG_FD_81525 | JGI IMG/M metagenome (GOLD analysis project Ga0105243, IMG submission 81525) | Miscanthus rhizosphere microbial communities from Kellogg Biological Station, Michigan, USA - KBS M3-4 metaG | ecosystem: Host-associated > Plants > Roots > Rhizosphere > Soil | place...
AGGTTGCGTGGTTCAGGCTGGCGAACCCGGCTTCGGGCATGGGTAGGTCCTCGGATCAATGTCCGGCAATCGTGCGAGGTGGGTTGAGGCTCAGCGACGGACGTCGCGGAAGGCGGAGAGCAAGGTCGCCTGCGTCTCTGCCGAGAGGCTCTCGACCGGGATCTCCCCGAGTCTCGAGGCCGTCTCCTTCATCTGGCTCAGGTAGGTCTCGCAGCCGGGACACAGCGCCAGGTGCTCCTCGAAGCGCCGCGCGGTGTCCTCGTCGAGAGCGCCCTCGAGATACTCGGTAACCAGCTCGACGAAGTCCTGGCAGGTGAGCTCGGCCATCTCAGCTCACCCGCCCGGCTCCGGTCGTCGAATCCAGCTCGAGGTACGGCGCCAGTTGGCCGCGCACCGCCGCCCGTGCCCGGTGCAGGAGGACCCGCTGGTTGGCGCCCGAGATCGCGAGCATGTCGCAGACCTCCCCGGAGGTGTGTCCCAGGACGTCACGCAGGGTGATGACCACGCGCTGCCGGTCGGGCAGCGCGTCGACCGCGGCACGGATCCTGGCGCGGACCTCCCCTGCGAGCACGGCACCCTCGGAGGACGGCCACGCGAGCGGGAACGAACGCCAGCCGCCGGCGTAGTGGTCGTCGGCGTCGCGGAAGAGAGCCGGGTCCACGGTCGGTCCGTGGTCGTCGTCGGCAAGGCTGCTCCACGGCACGGTGCGACTCTCGCGCACGCCGCGCTTCTTCGCGGTGTTGACCAGGATCCGGTAGACCCAGGTGCGCAGGGAGGATCGGCCCTCGAACCGGTCGATGCCCCTGATGACTGCGAGCCAGGTGTCCTGGACGACCTCCTCGGCGGACGCTTCCGTGGAGACGAAGGTCCGGGCGAGCAGCAGCATGGACCGTGACCAGTCGTCCAGCAGCTGCGCGAAGACGGCCTCGTCGCCGGACCGGACACCCGCCACGATCGCGTCCTCGGTGCTCGGCGTGACCACCGTGGGAGCGTAGCGTCGCTCATCGATACTCAGGGTTCTCGAAGTCGAACCGGCAGCCGGCGTCCCACTCCGACCTCTGGTTGCCGTACGACGGGACCCCGCCCGCATCCTTCAGCAGCCGGGCCAGGTGCATCAGGTTCCAGGTCATGAACGTCGTGTTCCGGTTGGTGAAGTCGTTCTCCGGGCCACCCGAGCCGGGATCGAGGTACGACGGGCCGGGCCCGGCCTCACCGATCCAGCCGGCGTCGGCCTGCGGAGGGATCGTGTAGCCGATGTGCTGCAGCGTGTAGAGCACGTTCTGTGCGCAGTGCTTGACGCCGTCCTCGTTGCCCGTGATCAGGCATCCTCCGACCCGGCCGTAGTAGAGGTACTGTCCCCGGTCGTTGAGCAGGTGCGAGCCGCCGTACAGCCGTTCGTGGACCTGCTTCATGACCGAGCTGTTGTCACCGAGCCAGATCGGTCCGGCCAGCACCAGGATGTCGGCGGCAAGGACCTTCTCGAAGATCCCGGGCCAGTCGTCGGTCTCCCACCCGTGCTCACGCATGTCGGGCCACACGCCGGTGGCGATGTCGTGGTCGATGGCGCGGACCACGTCGACCTGCACGCCGTGCGCCTCCATGATGCGCCGGCTGATGTCGACCAGGCCCTGGGTGTTGCTGGCCTCGGGCGACCGCTTCAGGGTGCAATTGACGAAGAGCGCCCGGAGGTCGTCGTACGCGAGGTCCGGGGTGGTGACTGGCTGCTGGGTCACGCTTCCTCCTGGTGGGTGGGGTAGGCCGTCGCCCGGTCGATGCCAAAGGTTCAGTGCCGCTTAGCGCCGCGGCGTTACAGGACCGCGAGACCCTGTCCGCGCCAAGAGATGACGACATGGACCCCGCCGCACAGCCAGTTCCGAGCACCGCGCGCTCTCACAGGAGCGGGTGCACTCGACCGGAGTGGAATCCACCAGCCACGCCGCGTCAGCGAGCAGCCACACCGCCATACCCCTTGGACCTACTCATCTAGGGGCGTCGGTGGAAGGAGACCGATCCGTCGGGTCGGTAGCGGTGCTCGAGCGCGGGGTCGTGGATCCGGCGATGGTGGAACCAGCACAACGGCACTGCATCGGCCAGGTTGGTCGGCCCCCCGGCCGACCACGGCCTACGATGATGCAGCTCGCACCAGGCGAACGGCCGCTCGCACCCGTCCGCGGCGCAGGTGGCGTACGTCAGCCCGCAGGCCACACGCTGGGCCTCGCTGAACAGTCGCTTCGACCAGCCGAGATCGAGCACGTGCGACGCGCCGCCGAGCACCGCCGGGAGGAGACCCGCTCCGCAGGCCAGGCGACGCGCCTCTCCCGCCGAGATGCGGCCACCGGTGTCGAGGCCTGCCGCCCGCAGCACCCCGTCGAGCACACGCTTGTCGAGCTGTACGACGAGTGTCGCCGCGACCTTGCCGTGCAGCCGGTCGGTGGGTAGGTGCTCGACGAGTTCGCAGAACGCCAGCCCCCGCGCGTGGTCCCATTCAATGCGGATGCGCTGCGCCCCCGCCTGCACCTGACTGGCGCCGAGCCGGCCACGACGGGGCGCGGTCATGCTCTCGAGGATCTTGCGCAGCAGCTGGCCGTGCAGCTCCGGGACGGTGAAGCGGCCCGACACCGTGCCGTCGCCGTTGTCGTGCAGCGAGAGCCGTGTCTTGTCGTAGGCGATCTTCTCGTCCTCGCGGAGCAATGCGTCCTCATGGGTGTCGACCACGGCGGCGTCGCGCTCCACGGCTTCAAGCGCGCGACGTGCGACGACCCGAAGCCGCCGTGGTGGCATCGCCTCCGCCTTGTCCACCAGGCCGCGCTCGACGCAGAGTCGTTTGTCGGCATCGAGCGACGCCGGCAGTCTGCGCTGCGCGTCTGCGATCACCTCCGCATGGCGCGCGGAGATCCGCCCCTCGCCGAGAGCTGTCCGTGTGGTCGCACACATATCGTCGAGGTGACTCGCCAGGGACACCTGCCGGTGGGAATCATCGCTGTCCTGGTGCGTCAGCGCGGACGCCCACGCGGCTGTCGAGGCCGCGCCGGACGCCCGCGCCGTACCACTCCGATCGGCCATTGCCAGCAGTCGCAGCTTCACTGCCGCGACACCAGCCTCGACGCGGTTCCAGGACTCCAGGGCCGCCTGCAGCTGCCCGTCAGACAGTCCCTCGAACGCGCTCGCGCCGGCGTCAGCCAGGAGATCGTCGAGCACCCACCGCACCACGCCGGCGCCCTCGACGGCGGCCGGCGGCAACACCCGGGCCGGCAGCTCGTCGAGGGAGATGGTCACGGTCGTATTCTATCGAACACGTGTTCGAATAACAAGACCAGGGCGGCACCGTCTTGGCGGTCTTGCTCATGGGCGGACCAGGCTGCGACGAGGACTGAGCAGGGGAAGTACATCCGCACGTGCAGCCGTGTTCAAGCGGAGCTGGCCGCCAAGCGCGAATAGCTGCTCGACAATTTCTCGAAACTCGCCACGCCTCCCGCGTGTTGCGCCGGTTGACCGCGCGCTGCTGCCTACTTTGGTCACACGACCTCAGGTTGACATAACTATAACCTTCTACTTCAGGGTTAGAGTTCATCGGCCAGGTCGGACTTCCCCGGTCAGCACCACCCTTTTCCGACCACATGAGAGGCAGCCGCCGTGGCAGCACCACAGAACTACCTGGCCGTGATCAAGGTCGTGGGTATTGGTGGAGGTGGAGTCAACGCCGTCAACCGGATGATCGAGGTCGGTCTGAAGGGCGTGGAGTTCATCGCGATCAACACCGACGCGCAGGCCTTGTTGATGAGTGACGCCGATGTCAAGCTCGACATCGGCCGCGAGCTGACCCGGGGCCTCGGCGCCGGCGCCAACCCCGACGTCGGCGCGAAGGCCGCCGAGGACCACGGGGAGGACATCGAGGAAGTCATCAAGGGCGCCGACATGGTGTTCGTGACCGCGGGCGAGGGCGGCGGCACCGGCACCGGCGGCGCGCCCGTGGTGGCCAAGATCGCCCGGTCCCTCGGGGCCCTGACGATCGGCGTGGTGACCCGGCCGTTCGCTTTCGAGGGCCGTCGTCGCGCCAACTCCGCGGAGGAGGGCATCGCCAGCCTCCGTGAGGAGGTCGACACCCTGATCGTGATCCCCAACGACAAGCTGCTCTCGATCTCCGACCGCAGCGTCAGCATGCTCGACGCGTTCAAGCAGGCCGACCAGGTGCTGCTCCAGGGCGTCTCCGGCATCACCGACCTGATCACCACCCCGGGCCTGATCAACCTCGACTTCGCCGACGTGAAGTCTGTGATGTCCAACGCCGGCTCGGCGCTGATGGGCATCGGCTCGGCTCGCGGTGAGGACCGTGCCGTTGCGGCGGCCGAGATGGCGGTCTCCAGCCCGCTGCTGGAGGAGTCGATCGACGGCGCCCACGGTGTGCTGCTCTCGATCGCTGGCGGGTCCGACCTGGGCCTGTTCGAGATCAACGAGGCGGCGGCGATGGTGTCCGACGCGGTCCACCCGGAGGCGAACATCATCTTCGGTGCGACCATCGACGACGCGCTCGGCGACGAGGTGCGGGTGACCGTGATCGCGGCCGGGTTCGACGGTGGGCGGCCCAAGCGGCAGAGCGAGGCGCCGCAGGCGCGGCGCCCGGTCGTGCCGCAGCAGTCCCAGGCCGAGACCCGGGCGGCTGCCCAGGCCTTGGCCAGCCGGCCCGCGGAGGAGAGGGTGCCGGTCGGTGCCACGCAGGCGCGCAACGGCGAGTCGCCGAACCGCCCGCCGGTGCCGTCCCAGCAGGGTGCCCCGCAGGGGTCGCCGGTGGCGCAGAAGCCCAAGCCGACGCCGTACGGTGGCGACGACGACCTCGACATCCCGGACTTCCTGAAGTAGGCAACCGCCGGCTTGTACGCACACCGCAGCGCACTCGGCCCCGTCGACCTGGCCTTCACGGACAGGTACGGCGGGGTCAGTGCTGCGCCCTTCGACAGCCTCAACCTGGCGCTCACCGGAGCCGACGATCCGGAGGCGATCGCGGAGAACCAGCGACGCGTCATCGCCGACTTCGCCCCCGGCGCCGACCTGGTCGGCATGCACCAGGTGCACGGCGCCGACGTGACCGTGGTCGGAGCCGGCGCCTCGGGCGACCTGCCGCCCTGCGACGGCCTGGTCACCACCCGTCCCCGCACCGTGCTGATGGCCCGGGCCGCCGACTGTGTGCCGGTGCTGCTCGCCGACCCTGACGCACGCGTGATCGGCGCGGTCCACTCCGGGCGCCCCGGCCTGGCGACAGGCGTGATCCCGGCGGCTGTCGCCACCATGCGCGCGCAGGGCGCACGCACCATCACCGCCTGGGTCGGGCCGCACGTGTGCGGCTCCTGCTACGAGGTGCCCGAGGAGATGCAGGCGGAGTTCGGGGCGCTGGAGCCGGCGGCGGTCGCGACCACGAGCTGGGGGACGCCGGCGCTCGACATCGGCGCGGGGGTCCGGGCGCAGCTCGAGCGCGACGGCGTCCACGTGGTCGACGTCTCCCGGTGCACCCGCGAGTCGCCCGACCTCTACTCCCACCGCCGTGACGGCGCCGGCTCCGGCCGGCTGGCCGGCCTGGTCCGGCTCCGGGACGACCGGTGAGCCGCGCCCACGAGATCCGTGACGGGCTGGCGACGGTGCGCGAGCGCATCGCCTGGTCCTGCGAGGGCGCCGGCCGCGACCCGGACGAGGTGACCCTGGTCGTGGTCACCAAGTTCTTCCCCACCTCCGACGTGCGCATCCTGGCCGACCTCGGGGTCACCGACGTGGGCGAGAACCGGCACCAGGAGGCAGAGCAGAAGGCCGCGGAGCTCGCGGACCTCCGCCTCACCTGGCACTTCATCGGCACCCTGCAGAGCAACAAGGCGGCCGCCGTGGCGCAGTACGCCGACGTCGTGCAGTCCGTCGACCGGCCCAAGCTGCTGGCCGGGCTCGCCCGCGGCGCCCACCAGCGTGGCACCGCCGGGAGCGTCCTCGACTGCCTGGTGCAGGTCGACCTCGACCGCGACCCGAAGCCTGGCCGCGGGGGCTGCGCGCCGGCCGACGTTTCCGACCTGGCCACCGCGATCGAAGCGGCCGAGGGCCTTCGCCTGCGCGGCGTGATGGCTGTCGCTCCGCTCGGCGCCGACCCGGCGGAGGCGTTCGACGCTCTCGCCCGGATCGCGGACGACGTACGGCACGCGCACCCGGACGCGACCTGGCTCTCGGCCGGCATGAGCGCCGATCTCGAAGCTGCCGTCGAGCGCGGCGCGACACACCTGCGCGTCGGGAGCGCGGTCCTCGGCCAGAGACCTTCGGTCCAGTAATGTCCCGGTCAGTGGTTCAGCCACACACGAGTGCAGAGGAAGAGAGTTCATGAGCGGCACGATGCGCAAGATGGGTGTCTATCTCGGGCTGCTCGAGGACGCCCCAGGCAACTATGGGGCCGAGTACGTCGACGACGAGGCCGCCTACGAGGAGCCCGCTCGTCGCGAGCCGGTCCCCGCGGCTGCCCGAGAGACCGCGCCCGCACCGCGTGAGGTCTCCAACCTCGCCGACCGCCGGCGCACCGGAGCGACCGGACCGGCCCCTTCGGCCGTGGTCGCCCCGATGTCCAGGATCACCACGCTGCACCCGCGCACCTACAACGAGGCTCGCGTGATCGGCGAGAACTTCCGGGACGGCGTGCCCGTGATCATGAACCTCTCGGAGATGTCCGACGGCGACGCCAAGCGTCTCGTGGACTTCGCGGCCGGCCTGGTGTTTTCGGTGCGTGGCAGCATCGAGCGTGTGACCAACAAGGTGTTCCTGCTCTCGCCGCCCAACGTCTCCGTCGCCGCTGAGGACAAGCAGCGCATCGCGGAGGGCGGCTTCTTCAACCAGAGCTGATCGGGATGTCTGCCGTCGGCCAGGTTCTGCACTTCCTCCTGCTGATCTTCATCCTGCTGCTGATCGCCCGCTTCATCATGGACTGGGTGCAGGTGTTCGCCCGTCAGTGGACCCCCCACGGACCCGCCCTTGTGGTGCTCGAGGCGGTCTACTCGACCACCGACCCGCCGATCAAGGCGGTGCGCCGGATCCTGCCTCCGATCCGGCTCGGTGGCATGGCGCTCGACCTGAGCCCGATGGTCGTGCTGATCATCTGCTACCTCCTGCTGTCCCTCGTGAGCGCGATTTTCATCCGCTGATCGTGCGACGAGCGTTGGTGCTGCCTCTCGAGAACCAGCGGTGACCCATCGGGCTATGGTTCGGGGTGACGTATTTCCGAGCAGTAACCAAACGACCAGATGTGGGTGGGTGAAGTCATGCCGTTGACGCCTGAGGACGTCAGCAACAAGCGGTTCACGCCGGTGCGGCTGCGCGAGGGCTACGACATGGGCGAGGTCGACCAGTTCCTCGACGAGGTCGAGTCCGAGCTGGCACGGCTGATCAAGGAGAACGCCGATCTCCGCGAGAGGCTGGGCGCCGACGGGGAGTCGCCTGTGGACGCTCCTTTCGCTGCTTATGGTGCCCAGGCGGAGCCGGAGCTCGAGCAGGAGGGCGAGCCTGAGGCTGCTCCGGTGGCGCAGGTGCAGGAGATCAAGGTCGCCACCGTGTCCCAGGCGTCCTCCGCCGCGGCCCGACTGCTCGAGATCGCGACCCAGAACGCCGACCAGCTCGTCGGCGAGGCCAGGGCCGAGGCCGACCAGATCCTGGCCGACGCCCGCACCAACGCGGAGCGACTGGAGCACGAGAGCAAGACCAAGTCCGACCAGCTCGAGGCGGACGCCCGCACCCGGTCGCAGATGCTCGACTCCGAGACCGCCGAGCGCCGCACCCAGCTCTTCGGCGACCTCGAGAGGGAGCAGGGCCGGCTCAACACCGAGGTCGAGAACCTGCGTGCCTTCGAGCGGGAGTACCGCAGCCGGCTGAAGAGCTACTTCAGCCAGCAGCTCGCCGCGCTCGAGACCAACGAGTCGTCCAGCACGGAGTCCAGCGCGGCGGCGTCGCTCGAGGGTTCCGGCGATCCGGCCCCGAAGCGGCTGCGCGCGCTGCTCGGCGAGGAAGAGGCCTGACCCAACCCCGGCGGTCGAGCCTGTCGAGACCCCATGCCAACCCGGCGGTCGAGCCTGTCGAGACCCCATGCCAACCCGGCGGTCGAGCCTGTCGAGACCCCATGCACGTCACAGTGGGACCCTGCCGGTGGCCCCTCGTCGTGTCCTGACGGTTTGCCAGGTCAGGCGCGGCTGACGGTGAACGCCAGCCCGAGGTCGTCGTCGCGGAAGACCCGGCCGCCGTCGAGCTCTGCGACGTCATCGACCCGGTTGGTGCTGGTCGCCAGCACCTCGCCCGCGACCAGGGCGGACTGCTCGGCGAGGGCCACCCCAAGGTTGCCGTCGGCCCACCACGTGAGCGCGATCCGGTCACTGACCTCGAAGCCGCTGCTCTTGCGGGCTTCCTGCACCAGCCGGATCGCCTCGCGGGCCAGGCCGGCGCGCACCAGCTCTGGGGTCAGGTGCAGGTCGAGCGCCACGGTCTCGCCCTGCTCGTTGACCACCGACCAGCCCTCGCGCGGGCGCTCGGAGACGATCACCTCGTCGGCCAGCACCTCGACCGGGTCGCCGTCGACCATCACGGTGGCGCGCCCCCCGGCCGCAAGGGCCGCGGCCAGCGCGGAGGCGTCGTACTCGGCGATCGCCTGCGCGACCCGTGGCGTCAGCTTGCCGAACCGCTTGCCGAGCGCCCGGAAGTTGCCCTTCGCGCTGTGGTCGACCAGGTCGGCCCCGGCAGCCGACAGCGCCTCGAGCGTGCCGATGTTGAGCTCCTCGGCGACCTCCCGGCGAAGGGCCTCATCCAGTGCCTGGTAAGCGGTGGTGCCGACCAGGGCCCGCGACAGTGGCTGGCGGGTGCGCACCTTCGCCTCGGCCCGGGCCGCGCGACCGAGCTCGACGAGGCGCCGCGCGACGCGGACCCCTGCCGACAGCTCCTCGTCGACCAGCTCGCCGCCGATCCGCGGCCAGCTCGCGAGGTGGACCGACTCGTCCACCTCCGACGACGTCGCCGCGAAGAGGTCCTGCCAGACCCGCTCAGTGATGAACGGTGCCATCGGGGCCATCAGCAGCGTTACCAGGTAGAGACACTCGTGCAACGTGGCGAAGGCGTTGACGTCACCGCTCCAGAAGCGACGCCGCGAACGGCGCACGTACCAGTTGGACAGGTCGTCGACGTACGCCGCGATCGTGGTGCCGACGCGCTGCGTGTCGAACTGCTCGTACGCCGAGGTGACCTCCCGGGCGACGCGATGCGCCTCGGAGAGCGCCCACCGGTCGAGGACGGGCCGATCGGCCACGTCCGCGGCAGGCGTCTCATGCGGCGAGAAGTCGGCGAGGTTGGCGTAGAGCACCTGGAAGGAGACCGTGTTCCAGTACGTCAGCAGGACCTTGCGGACCGTTTCCTGGATGCTGGCGTGACCCACTCGTCGCGCCGCCCAGGGCGACCCACCGGCCGCCATGAACCAGCGCACCGCGTCGGCGCCGTGCTCGTCCATCAGCGGGATCGGCTCCAGGATGTTGCCGAGGTGCTTGGACATCTTGCGACCGTCCTCGGCCAGGATGTGGCCCAGGCACAGCACGTTGCGGTACGACGACTCGTCGAACACGAGCGTGCCGATCGCCATCAGCGTGTAGAACCAGCCCCGGGTCTGGTCGATCGCCTCGCAGATGAAGTCGGCCGGGTAGGCCCGCTCGAACCGCTCGCGCGAGCCCTCGACGTGCGGGTAGCCCCACTGCGCGAACGGCATCGACCCGGAGTCGAACCAGCCGTCGATCACCTCCGGCACCCGGCGCGCCTCCGCTCCGCAGGTCGGGCAGGGGAACACCACGTCGTCCACGTAGGGCCGGTGCGGGTCGAGGCCGGACTGGTCGGCACCGGTGAGGGTCGAGAGCTCGGCCAGCGAGCCGACGCAGACCTGGTGGTCGTCGGCGCAGCGCCAGATCGGCAGCGGCGTGCCCCAGTAGCGCGCGCGCGAGAGCGCCCAGTCGATGTTGTTCTCCAGCCAGTCGCCGTAGCGGCCGTGCTTGATCGTCGACGGGTGCCAGGTGGTCGCCTCGTTCTCGCGCAGGAGCGCCTCCTTGATCTGCGTGGTGCGGATGTACCAGGAGGGCTGCGCGTAGTACAGGAGCGCGGTGTGGCAGCGCCAGCAGTGCGGGTAGCTGTGCTCGAAGGGCACGTGCCGGAACAGCAGTCCGCGGGCGGACAGGTCGTCCACCAGGTCGCTGTTGGCGTGCCGGAAGAACTGGCCGCCGACCAGCGGCACCTCAGGCACGAAGACGCCCCGGCTGTCGATCGGGTTGACCATCGCCACGTCGTTGCGGCGACAAGACCGGAAGTCGTCGTCACCGAAGGCGGGAGACTGGTGCACGAGGCCGGTGCCGTCCTCGGCGGTCACGTAGTCCTCGGTGACCACGTAGTGCGCGCCGCCGCCCTGGGGCCCGGCCGGCCACTCGACCAGCTCGAACGGGCGCTGGTAGGTCCAGCCGACCATGTCCGCACCGGACAACGTGTCCTGAACGGTCCAGCCGTCGCCGAGCGCCTTCTCGACCAGCGACGCGGCGACCACAAGCGTCTCCTCGCCGTCGGTCGCGGTCACGTAGCCGAGGTCCGCGTGCACCGCGACGAGGGCGTTGGAGACCAGCGTCCACGGTGTGGTGGTCCAGATCAGGAGCGACGCCCGGCCGGCGTACGGACCGGAGGTGAGCGGGAAGCGGACATACACCGACGGGTCGGTGACGGTCTCGTAGCCCTGCGCCAGCTCGTGGTCGGACAGCCCCGTGCCGCAGCGGGGGCAGTACGGCGCCACCCGGTAGTCCTCGACCAGCAGGCCCTTGCCGTGGATCTGCTGCAGTGCCCACCACACCGACTCGACGTACGACGCATCCATCGTCCGGTAGGGGTCGCGCATGTCGATCCAGCAGCCCATGCGGTCGGTCATCTGCTCCCACAGGTCGACGTGCCGCTGCACGGACTCGCGGCACCGCGCGTTGAACTCCGAGACGCCGTACGCCTCGATGTCGGCCTTGCCCTGGAAGCCCAGCTCCTTCTCGACCGCGAGCTCCACCGGGAGACCGTGGCAGTCCCACCCGCCCTTGCGGCCGACCTGGTAGCCCTGCATGGTCCGGAATCGCGGAAGGATGTCCTTGAACGCGCGGGACTCGACGTGGTGGGTGCCGGGGCGCCCGTTGGCGGTCGGCGGGCCCTCGTAGAAGGTCCACGTCTCGCCGGGCTTCTCCAGGCTCTTCTCGAAGATCCGGTGCTCGCGCCAGAACTCGAGGACGCCGTGCTCGAGGGCGGGCAGGTCGACTTGCGGGGGGACTGGGCGGTACTGGCTCATCGGGCTTCCTTCGTATCCGGTGGTCGAGCTTGTCGAGACCACTGACGAAGGGACGAAGGCCTGGCCGTCTCGGCCTGGTCTCCGCGGTACCACCCTCCTTGGCCGGCCCGATCGGGGCCGACCCACTTCCTTGCTGCGGCCGGGTCTACTGAGGCGACCCCGGTTGCGGGGCACCATTTCTTCCGGCGACTCCGGGCTGATCTTCGCCCCTGACCGTGCCCCCGGGCTCGCACCGTCCCCGGGTCGCTCCTGGCCGTGTCAGGGACTACTCGTCCCATCGGCGTCTGCTCGCAGGACCAAGTCTGCCAGACGCAAAACTCCGGCACCTCCCGGTATTACCTCCCTTCGGGTCGGTCAGGCGAGTTGTCTGTCTCACATCGGGCCGCATATCCTCACGCCTGTTTGGCAGCCACGACGACGGGCACACACAGGTGTTCGGATCGCGGTGATCCGAGAGGACAGCAGATGGCGAACACCGGAAGCAGGTCGCTGGCCGACCGCGCGACGTCCGTAGCGCGCCGCGTGGTCGCGCGGCGTGGGTCGAGTGCGGCCTCCGGTGACGCCCCGGCGAAGACGGCTGCGAAGAAGACCACGGCGAAGAAGACCACGGCGAAGAAGACCACGGCGAAGAAGACCACGGCGAAGAAGACCACGGCGAAGAAGTCGGCGGAGAAGTCGGCGGCCAACAAGTCGGCGGCGAAGCAGGCCACGCCGACGAAGAAGAACACCGCGAAGAAGGCGACACCCACCAAGACGGCCGCGTCGGCGAAGAAGGCCACGCCGACGAAGAAGAACGTCGCGCCGGCGAAGAAGAGCGCCGCGAAGAAGGCTCCTGCCGCGAAGCCGACCGCGAAGAAGACATCATCGGTGAAGAAGGTCGCCGCGAAGCAGAGCGCGCCTGCCACGAAGGCGGCACCGGTGCGCAAGGCGGCGCCGAAGAAGGCCGTGGCGAAGAAGGCCGGCGCCGAGGTCACGCCCGCACCCGCGAAGGTGACGACGGCCCGCAAGGGCAGCCCGGGCGCGCTCGTCGTCCTCGCCGGCGAGAAGCCGTGGACCAAGGACGAGCTCGCCGAGGTGCGTGGCCACCTGCGCAACGACGTGAAGCGGCTGACCGCCGAGCTCAAGGTCGCTGACGGGGACCTCCACGACCTGATGCGCGACGCCGGCGACGGGGCAGGCAACGACCAGGCCGACGTCGGCTCCAGCACGTTCGAGCGCGACCAGGAGATGACGATCGTCAACAACGCGCGCGACATGCTGCTGCAGAGCCAGCACGCGATCGAGCGCATCGCCGACGGGTCGTACGGCGTGTGCGAGAACTGCGGGGAGCCGATCGGCAAGATGCGGTTGATGGCTTTCCCGCGTGCGACACTCTGCATGTCATGCAAGCAGCGCGAGGAGCGTCGCTGAGTTCCAGCGACGAACAGGGGGTCCCGGCGACCGCTCGGGCCCTGCCGCGACGCCGGATAGCCCTCTTCTTCGTGGTCGCCCTCGTGGCCTTCCTCGTCGACCAGGTGACCAAGTACATCGCCGTCGAGCGGCTGACCGACCGGCCCAACGTCCGCGTCGTCGGTGACCTGCTCCAACTGACGCTGGCCCGCAACCCGGGCGCAGCCTTCAGCACCGGCACCGGGTTCACCGTGGTCTTCTCCGTGATCGCGATAGTGGCGACCGCGGTCGTGGTCTGGTTCGGGCTCCGGGCCCGCTCCGCGCTCTGGGCGTTCGGCCTGGGCATGCTGCTCGCCGGCGTCACGGGCAACCTCGCCGACCGGGTCTTTCGCGCACCGGGGCCACTGAGCGGTCACGTGGTGGACTTCATGGCCCTCCCGCACTGGCCGGTGTTCAACGTCGCCGACGTCTGCATCAACATCGCCGCCATCGTGATCGTGATCCAGGCGATGCGTGGCGCCCGGATCGACGGCACCCGGAGCGGAGCGGAGGCGGGCGGCGCCGACGAGGAGCACTCGTGAGCGACGCCGAGCGCCGCACCGTGCTGGTCCCCGACGGCCTGGCTGGGGAGCGGGTCGACACCGGGATCGCCCGCATGTTCGGCCTGTCACGCACGCGCGCGGCCGAGCTCGCCGGCGAGGGCCTGGTGGCGCTCGACGGTGTCGTGGTCGCCAAGTCCGAGCGGATGCACTCGGGGTCGATGCTCGAGGTGAGCATTCCGTCGCAGGCCGACCCGCTCGAGGTCCGCGCCGAGACCGTCGAGGGGATCACGATCATCCACGACGACGAGGCCATCGTCGTGATCGACAAGCCTGTAGGAGTCGCCGTACACCCCTCCCCGGGCTGGGTCGGACCAACCGTGGTGGGGCACCTCCGGGGCTCCGGCTACCGGGTCGCCACCAGCGGCGCCTCCGAGCGCCAGGGCATCGTGCAACGGCTCGACGTCGGGACCTCGGGCGTGATGGTGATCTGCAAGTCCGAGCACGCGTACTCGGTGCTCAAGAACGCTTTCCGCCGCCGCGACGTCGACAAGAGGTACCACGCACTCGTGCAGGGGCATCCCGACCCGCTGCGCGGGACCATCGACGCCCCGATCGGGCGTCACCCGCGATCGGACTGGAGGTTCACGGTCCGCGACGACGGCAAGCACAGCGTGACCCACTACGAGACGCTGGAGGCGCACCGGTTCGCCAGCCTGCTGGAGGTGCAGCTTGAGACCGGACGCACCCACCAGATCCGGGTGCACATGGCTGCGCTCAAGCACCCGTGCCTGGGGGACCTGACGTACGGAGCCGACCCGACGCTCGCGGCACGGGTGGGGCTCGACCGCCAGTGGCTGCACGCCGTACGTCTGGGGTTCGAGCACCCGGAAACGGGGGAGTACGTCAGCTACGAGTCGTCATACCCGGCCGATCTGGCCGAGTCGCTGGAAAGGATCCGGCATGCCCAGTGAGGCCCTCACCGTCCGGCCCGCCGGTCCCGACGACCTGAGCGCCGTCGCCGACCTGTTCCTCGCCAGCCGGGCCGCCGCGGTCCCGCAGATGCCGCCGGTGGTCGACGAGGCGGACGCCCGCCGGTGGGTGCTGGGATGGGACCTCGGCCCGCGGGAGGTCTGGCTCGCCGTCGCCGGGACCGGCGTCGTGGGCTTCGCGGCGCTCGAGGACAGCTGGCTCTGGGGCCTGTACGTCGCGCCCGACCGGATGCGCGACGGCGTCGGCAGCACCCTGCTCGAGGTGGTCAAGGCCCAGCGGCCGCGCGGGTTCGCGCTCTGGGTCTTCGAGAGCAACGAGCGTGCCCGCGCGTTCTACCGCCGGCACGGCCTGGTCGAGCTCGAGCACACCGACGGGGCCGACAACATGGAGCGGAGTCCGGACCTGCGGATGGCCTGGCCCGGCGCCGACCCGGTCGCGTACTTCCGCAGCGAGATCGACGATGTCGACCAGATCCTGGCCGTGCTTCTCGGTCGCCGCGCGGCGCTGACGGGAGCGGTACAGGACCACAAGGGTGTCTCCGGACACGCAGGCCGCGACCCCGAACGCGAGCGCGAGATCGCGCAGCGCATGAGCACGCATGCTCCTGGGTTGGGTGTCGATGCGGTCGCCCGGATCATGCACACGGTGATCGAGGAGTCGCTGGATGCCTGGGAGGGGCGTCGCGGCTAGCGAGCGCGAGTGAGCATGGCCTCGCGCTTGCGAGGTGTGCAGTGGTGAAAAGCGCAGCGAGGGGAGGGTCGGCGGGTGTCGCGGTCTGCTCCCGTCGTGGCGGTTGGCGGTCGTCGAGGAGGGCGGCCAAACCTCCTTCGGATCGCCTATGTTCCCTCGCCGAATGTCGACTGATTCCACTCTTGGATTCGAACACCTGTGCGACTAGAATGGAGCCATGACCAGCACGGCAGCCGACCTCGACACCGCAGCGGACACCGCTGCCGGGGTGCTGGCGTTCGCCCGGGATCGGCGTGCCGCCGCCGACGCC
>Ga0105243_10002533_pt1 | contig 15260 bp, 12 predicted proteins | sample KBSM34metaG_FD_81525 | JGI IMG/M metagenome (GOLD analysis project Ga0105243, IMG submission 81525) | Miscanthus rhizosphere microbial communities from Kellogg Biological Station, Michigan, USA - KBS M3-4 metaG | ecosystem: Host-associated > Plants > Roots > Rhizosphere > Soil | place...
GGGTGGACGACCGGACGGATCGTCGCTCTGTGGAGCGCGGTAGTCGCGGCTTCCGGGATCGCCGCGGCACTCGGCTTCACACTGCTCGATGGGGCGAGCCCGTCGACGCTCGCGTTCATGCTGGGCTTCTCCGGCGGCGCGATATTGACGATGTTGGCCACCTCGATGATGCCCGAGGCCTATGAACACGCCGGTCGCCTCGTCGGAATCGCCAACGTTTTGGGCTTCGCGATCGCGGTGATGATCAACTGGATCGAGTTGTCGTAGCGATCTCGGTTCCCGGTCGCAGGAAGACGTACGCCATGAGCGCACTGACAGCGGTCACGATGACCGTGAACATGTAGGCGGCGCGCACGTCGAGCAATGCAGAGATCAGTGCGCCGGCCGCGGCACCGAAGGGTTGGCCGCCCCAGGAGATCATGCGACCGAACACGTTGACGCTCGAGCGGAGGTCGTCGGGCGCGGCCAGCTGTCGATAGGTGATGCCGGTGACGATCGTCGTGCTGACGGACAACGAGAACAACAACAGGATCACCGCCGACGGGAGCCAACTCGTGCTCGCCACGAGACCGACGGCAAGGCATGACGACATCGCGATCGTTGCGGGCGTGATCCAGCGGACTCGTCCGGTCGTGAAGATCCGCGAGAACAGCAGCCCCGAGATCAACGCGCCGGCGCCGTAGACGCTGTAGAGGATCCCGATCCGGAAGTTCCCTTCCGGAAGCGAGAGCTGCTCGACCGCGTACGGCACGAGCAATCCGACGACGGCTCCGAAGCCGACGGAGTTGCCGAAGCCGGTGAACAGCAGCGTCGCCACGGTGCGGTTGCCGCGCACGAACCTCGCGGCCCTGGCGATCTGTCTGCGGACCTGGAGCCTGCCCGTCGGTGCCGGGCCGACGCGGAAGTTGGAACGTATCGAGCCCTGCATCGCCGCGGCGATGAAGAAGCTGGCCGAGTCGAACCACACCGCGTTCGTCGCCCCGATCATCGCCGCCAGCAGCCCGCCGAGGGCAGGCCCGAGGATCTCCGCGCCGGAGACCATCGAGCCGAGGAAGCCGTTGGCGGCGGCAAGCCGCTCGGTGCCGACCAATGCAGGCACAGCGCCGAACACGGCGGCATCGGAGAACACGAAGGCCGTCGCCGACAGCAGCCCGACGGCGTACACCTGGGCAACCGTGAGGACGCCCATCAGTGCGGCGATCGGGATGGTCGCCACGAGCACACCTTCGATGATGTGACCGCCGAGGATCAGCCTTCGACGGTTCCACTTGTCGGCCACCGGACCGGCGACGGCGCCGAACAAGAGGTAGGGAATCACGCGCAATGCGAACAGCCCACCCGTGGCCGCGGACGAACCGGTCGCTTCGTAGACCACGATCGGGACCACGACGTTGCTGATGGCCGTTCCCGTGACCGAGATGCCGTCGGCGAATGCCCAGCGCATGAACCGCTTGTCGTCGCGCAGCCCGCTCGCCATCTCGGCGACGGTAGCCCCAGTGCCCAGGTTTCGACCGCGCCCACGTGCAGCGATACCCTGACCGGACCTTCAACACGAACGCAGTCCCTCGAGGAGACAACATGCCGAACCCGCAACACGCGATCCTGACGAACCTGACGAAGTACCAGTGGTACACGCATCTCAGTAGGACGGAGGGGGCGGATCTCGGAGTCATCAAGGCGGCGATCCGCGACACACGCGCGGCTGCCTCCGACGTCGGTGTCACCGTGCCGATCAACGTCTGCTTCCTGTTCGGGCCCAAGTTGCTCGCCGACCTCACCAACGACATTCCCAACGACTTCCAGCCCTACCCGGGCTACGAGTCGCCCGATGGCAAGGTCGCCAAGGGCACGCAGGAGGAACTGCTGTTGTGGGTCCACTCGGAGGACAAGGACCTCTGCTGGGAGACGCAGTTCAAGTTCCGCACCGCGGTGGCCGGTCACATGACAGTCGCCCGCGAGACGCCGACGTTCATCTATCGCAACAGCCTCGACCTCACCGGCTTCATCGACGGCACGGGCAATCCCGAGCCCGAGGATCAGCACGATCGGGCCATCATCCCCGATGGTCAGCCCGGCGCCGGCGGCTCGTTCTGCATCGCTCAGCGCTGGGTGCACGACCTCAACTACTTCAACAGCCTGTCGCTCGACGACCAAGAGGCGCTGTTCGGCAGGAAGAAGGCCGACTCGACCCGTCTCGATGTGCAGCCTCCGCGGTCGCACCTGTCGCACGTCGAGCTCCGCGACGGCACCACCGCGGACGCGAGCAAGGCGAAGCGCAACGAGATGGTGCGCCGGTCCACGCCGTACGCGTTCCACGACGGCACGGTCGGGTTGTACTTCATGGGCTTCTGCCGCGAGCAGGCTCCGCTGCGCGAGCGCATGGAAGCGATCTACGGCATGAACGGCCAACCGCGGGATGCGCTGACCGACTACTCGACACCTGCGTCGGGGTCGTTCTACTTCGCACCCTCGGTGGAGTCGCTCGACGGCGCAGTTGCCTGAGTCCCACTGGACTTGTCGCTCTTGCCGTCGCTGTCGACATCGAAGAACTTTCGGATCCACGCCGATTTTCGGGGCAGGATCCGCACAACCGGCAGCGACAGCAAGAGCCCGGAGATGCTGCCGAACCTTTCGTAGATGACGGCGTTCATCACCATCGCGAAGACGATCGACCGACCGAGGATGAAGAACCAGCCAAGTGTCACGATGGTCGTGCCCATCGCTCCGTAGAGGTCCGAGGCGTGACTCAACTTGTCGGGAAGGTACAGCTGGCTGACGGCCTGCATGCCACCGATCGTCAGCGCGACGATCGCCGCGCCGGGCAGTAGCGCGCCGGGATCGGATGTGACACGCGGAAGCATCAGCGACACGCCGACCCACGCCACGGCATAGAACGCCATCACGCCGATGAACGACAACCCCGCGACGCCGATGCCGAGGTGGCCTCGGATGCGGTTGACGATCATCGACATCAGCGCGATGCCGGCGACCACGCCGACGATCCCACCGATCACCTTGACCGATGCCTTGGACGAGATTGCCATGCGCCACGTGAGACAACTCGTCGTCACGAGCGCCTTGCTGAGTGAACGGCCGGACCAGGCGATGCCGATCAATCCGAGGAACACCGCGACCCATCGGCCCTTGCCCGACTGTGACAACGCGTTGTTGATCTGTTCGGCGAGTCCGCCGCTGACACCCCCTGCATCGTTGACGTCCTTTGCAGTGATCCAACGCGCCAGGAACCCGGCCAGGCCGACCACGAACAGCATCAGTGGCACGAAGAAGAGGAAGAGGCGGAACGCGATCGCGCTGCCCACGATCGTTCCGGCGGACTCCTTGTCGCGGCGGTAGAGCCGTTCGCCGATGTCGACGGCGAAGTGTTCCTTGTGCTCCTCGAGGAAGTCGTTGGCCCACGTCTGGCCTTCGTCGGCGTGCGTCTTGGTCCACGCGATGAGAGCGGCGGCACCGCTCGGCGGACCTTCTTCCTCGTCCGGCGTGGTTCCTGGTGCGTCGTCTTCCATCACAGGTACCTCTGCCTGACGAGCCACCTGTAGCAGAACCAGCCCCAGATCGGCGGCAGGTAGAAGCTGACGAACCGGTAGGCGAGGGAAATCGCGAACGCGGTCTCCGCGGGGACGCCCGCGGCGGTCAGCCCCAACGTGAACCCTGCTTCCGATACGCCGATCCCGCCGGGGATCGGCAGCAGGCCGGCGAACAGCGAGACGACGATGCTGATCAACAGGACCTCGCCGAGCGGCACCGATTCTCCGAAGGCGCGAACGCAGGCGCTGCACGCAACGGCGAACAACACCTGCGCCGCGAGGTTGCCGCCGAACAGCAGCGCCAGCTTTCTCGGTGACCGCAGCACGTTCAGCGAATCGCGGGCCTCGCGCAGAAGCCCCAAGACCTTTCGCCGTAGTGACGGAACCGACACGATGACCAGCCCGGCGATGAGGAAGACGATCACGGTGATCAGCGCCAGGGTGGCAACGCCGCTCAGCTCACCGGTGTCCAACGTCAGACCGAGATCGAGGTCGGAGTTGAAGAACAGCAACAGGAACAGGACGATCTGCAGGATGAAGCCGGAGACGGAGTCGATCACGCCGGCGGACATCGCGGTCGCCGGCTTGACGCCGAATCGCTGGAGGAATCGCACGTTGACCGCGACGCGTGCAGCGGTGCTGGGAATCGCCAGATTGACGTAGCAGATCGCGAACTGCAACGCGAACAGCGGTCCGAATGGGAGGGGGTTCTCGACGGCGCCCATCGTGCTGATCGCCGCCGGCACACGCGGCAGTTGGGCGAGTAGCAACGCCAGCGCGAGCCACCACCAGCTTGCGTTGCCCAGAGCGTCGATGAACAGGTCGAGGTCCATGTCGGCGAAGATGCTGATGAGCGCGTACGCCGCGAATGCCAACAACGCGAGGTTCACCAACGAACGCGTCGACACGCGGCGCAGCCTGATCAGCGGCTGCTCCGGCGTGCCCAGCGTCTTCTGCAACTCGTCGCGGATGTCGTCGAGATCGAGATCGGCGTCGGCCAGGCGCCGGCGCACGTGCGGAGCCATCGCCGCGTCCTGTAGGTACGGCAGCACCTTCGCGAACGCGTCGTCGCCGAGCGAGGCGCGCGCCGCGGCTATCCCGTCGTCCTGGCCGAAGAGCACGATCGACAAGCCGACGACCTGTGCTTCGTCGCGGACCAGATCCGTCGGTGAGTCCGAGACCGTCGCCGACGACAGGTCGCCGAAGCCGAGCGAGCCATCGGTGCGAGTGACGATCCGATCGAGATCGATGCGGTTGTGGACCATCCCGCCGCGGTGCAGGCGATGAAGGTCGTCCCACAGTGCCGCAAGGCCGGCTTCGCTGGCGTCGCTCTCGTCGACGGACAGCGGAGTGCCGTCCGGCCGAACGACGACGAGGGCGTCGCCGTGACCGGCGCTGCCCGCGGTGACGATGTGCGGGACACGAACGCCGGCCCGTTCGGCGAGCAGTGTCACGAACCCTTCGTGCTCGACGAGCTCGACCCGGCTGAAGCGCACCATCTGCTCGGACTCGCGGTACCACGCCAGGCGCCACAGGTTGGCCAACAACTGGCCGTCCCATGCATCCCGCCCGTAGACCTTCACCGACAGAGTGCCCTGCGCGTCGCTGCCCTCGAACATCACGACGCCTTCGCGATGCATTGCCGCGAGCGCGAGGTGGTCGACCGGAACGCCGAGGCCCTGCAGCGCGAGTTCGATCCTCGATGTCGTCGGTCGCCCGCCGGGTGAACCGACGATGAGGTGAACGGAGCACGCCGCCAGCAGGCCGGCGGCGATCGCCCCGAACGCTCCCGTCAGCGTCGCCCCACCGAGGAGGAGCGTGCCGGCCAACTGACCGATGAGGAGCCAGCGGCCGAAGTGGCGGAACGGCCGAGTGAGATGTGGAGAGGCCGTCGACAACATGGCCACGGCAAGCGTCAAGGCCCCCGGAGGGAACGTCGGTGGCCCGTTCGGATCGCCGAACAGCGTGATCACGTTCCATGCGTCGCCGGTGACGATCGCGGCGGTGACGACTGCCACCACCAGCGACGCGAGACCGCCCAACGCCATGTCCCGCGCCAGTGGCAAGCGGTCCCGCATCACCGAGATGATCAGCAGGATCGCTCCCCATGCGACAGGTGCCCAGAACAGCACTTTCCACAGGGGATCGAGCAGGTTCGGGATCGACGTGACGAAGTCGGCGAACCCGGCGTCGACGCTGCCGCCGATCTGCGAGACGGTCGCCGAGATGACCAGGCCCAGCAGGCTGAGCAGCGCCAGGGCGAGGTCTGTCGGCCGCCTCGACCGAGACTCGTTCTTGGTCGAGGCGTACAGCAGCAGACCGCCGGTCTCTGCTTGGACGTCGTGGTGGAGAGACGTCACGACGGGATCGTAGGTGCGGTGATAGCCCTCTGTATCACTCTTCTCGGGTGATTCGAGACCCTCGCCCGACACACATGAATTGTTCATGACCACGATTGAGCCCACCGAGGAACAGGCGCAGGGCCGCACGGGTCGCGTCCGCAGCATTTCGGCAGGCGTGCTGGGTGTGTTGGCGGTGGTGATCCTGCTGCCGGCCACGGTCGCGATGTGGGCCCGGGCGACCGTCTTCAACAGCGGCAAGGTCGGAGACGCTGTGGCCAACGCGCTGGCCCAACCCGAAGTCGAAGACGCGCTCGCGCAGTGGGCGACCGATCAGATCGTGACCGCCCTGGACGTCGAGACCGCTGTGAAGAACCTCGTCCCGGACCAGCTCGCCCGTCTCGAGCCGGCGCTCTCCGCCGGCATCACTCAGGCTGTCGATCGATTGATGACCCGGGTGATGTCGGACCCGAGAGTGCAACAGGTCATCACCGACGTCGCCGAGCGAGCGCACGCCAGACTGGTCAGCCTGCTCGAAGGCGGTGGCCTCAAAGATGGCATCAAAGTCGTCAACGGTCAGGTGACCGTGAACATGCTGCCGTTGATAGGGCGCGGGTTGGGACTGCTGCAGAACCTCGGTCTGTTCGACAATCTCGTGATCCCGGATATGACTGCCGACGGCGACCCGGCGAAGCAGATCGCCGCTCTCGAACAGGCGACCGGGCGGGATCTTCCCGACGACTTCGGTCAGCTCGTCGTCTATCAGAGCCAGGCCTTGGCGAATGCCCAGTCCTCGCTCCAAGACGCACAACGGGCGGTCATCCTTGCCAAGCGCGCCGTGTGGCTCCTGGCCGCGTTGACGGTGATCTCGATCGCGGGTGCGATCGGCTTCGCCCGTCAGCGATGGCGAGCGCTGCTGTGGTTGTCGCTCGGATTCGTCGGGGCGATGATCGTGCTCCGCACGGCGGTGCGACGAGTGAACCAGGACGCTCCGTCGTTGGCCGCCAAGCCCGGTGGCCAGGCGGCAATCGACTCGATCGTCAACGACCTGTCCGTAGGACTCATGCGACTGGCCGGCGTCATCGTCGTCATTGGCGCGCTGGCGATGTTGTTCGCGCTCTTCCGCCGCCACTGGTTGCAGTCCGACCTCGTACTCGTCGGCGCAGTTCTGATCGGCGTGGTCCTCCTGGCAATCGCCGGATTCAGTCTCGGCGCGCTGTTGCTGGCGGTCGTCTTCAGCATCGCGACGTGGGTGACGGTCACGCGACTACTCGCCTGAACTGCGATTCGCTGTTCACCCTTCGGGGGTGACGACCGGCCCTTCCGGTCGATCGGATCATCGTGATCGCCCGGGCCGTGCACTTCCGAAAATGGAGATGTCTATGAGCGCAACGTTGACCGTTTGGAAGTTCGACACCGCCGAAGGCGCCGGGGAGGCGGCAGAGCTCCTCAAGCAACTGTCCAAGCAGGATCTGATCCACGTCCACGATGCGGCGGTCGTCACGTGGCCGGTCGACAAGAAGCGCCCGAAGACCCATCAGCTCGACAACGTGGCCGCCGGTGGAGCCTTGGGCGGGGCGTTCTGGGGGCTCCTGTTCGGTCTGCTGTTCTTCGTTCCGTTCCTCGGCATGGCAGTCGGAGCGGCGACCGGCGCCCTCGCAGGATCACTCGTCGACGTCGGGATCGACGACGACTTCATCAACTCGGTGAAAACGGAGGTGGTGCCCGGAACGTCGGCGCTGTTCCTGATGTCGTCCGACGCCGTGATGGACAAGATCCACGACGCGTTCGCCGACATCCACCCCAAGCTGATCCGCACGAACCTGTCGAACGCGCAAGAAGACCACTTGCGTTCGGTGTTCGAGGACTCGTGATGTCGAATCGCACCGTTCCGACTTCGACGGGATTGTTGACGCGGTTGGCCGCGATCGGCGGCGTGCTGGTCGTCGTCGCCGCAGCGTGCTCCAACGACAACAAGTCGTCGAGCACCACCGCCGCCGCACCTGTCACCAGCGTCGCGGCGACGACACCCGCGACGACGGCACCGAATGCCACGGCGCTGACCATCGGATTGTTGCTGCCGAAACCGGGCCTCAGCACCGATGCCGGCACCGCGCAACAGCGAGCGGTGCAGCTGGCCGTCGACGACATCAACGGTGCCGGCGGGTTGCCCACGGGCGACGTCAAGTTGGTCACGAACACTCCCGACACGGGCAAGTCGGCGGTCGACGGTCTCAACGAACTGATCGCTGCCGGAGCCAACGTGATAGTCGGGCCGACCGGCAGCGACGACGCCGTGGCGTTGATGCCGCAGCTGGCCTCCTCGAACATCGTGGCCTGCTCGGCATCGGCGACGGTCCCGGCGTTGACCGAGGGCGAGACGGCCCGTCGGTTCTTCCGCACGGCAATCCCGGATCCCTACTTCACGCAACAGCTGAACCAGCAGATCGCCGCCAAGGTTCCCGCCGGAGCACCCATCGCCGTCATCTCCCGTGAGGACGCGTACGGGGCCGAGGTCGGCCTGTCGCTGACCGACGGACTCGTGGCCCTCGGCTACGCCGCCGTGCCGTTCACCTACGGTCCGAACGTCGTGCTGTTCGACGATCTCGCCAAGTCGGTCGTCGCCGCTCAACCCCAGCTGACGATCGTCGTGAGCATCGGCGAAGGCGTGCCGTTGATCGGCGACCTCATGACCGCCGGCGTGCAGCCGGCAACCATCGTCGGTCTCGACGGGGTGCTCGACCCCAGGTTGGCCGAGCAGGTCTCACCCACCGATCCGAGCAAGAGCGACGGCCTCAACGTCGTCGGTACCACCGGCTCGAAGGACCTCTTCGCCCGCCTCATCGCTGCCGACGCGAAGGCCCCGGTTGTCTACGCCGCGCAGGCCTACGACTGCGCCGTGACGCTCGCCCTGTCGGCCGTCGCCGCGAAAGGAACGGACTCCGATCAGATTGCGACGGCGATGGTCGATGTGACGCAGAAGGGCACGACGTGCTCCACGTTCGCCGACTGTCGCGACAAGCTCGTCGCAGGTGAGGACATCGACTACGACGGGCCGAGCGGGGCCATCCGCTTCGACGCCCATGGCGACCCGGCCTCGGCGCGGTTCAGCCGCGCGAGTGTCGTCGGCGGCCAGCTGCAGATCACTGCATCCACCGACGTCGATCTCACCCGCGACGCGCTGATCGACGCACACGAGACAGCGGTCGCCGGAGCGATCGTGACGTCCGGCTTGCAGGCGGATCTGAAGGTGCTCGGCTTCTACAACGGCCCGATCGACGGCATCTACGACGACGACGTGAAAGCCGCGGTCGCCGCGTTCCAGACGTCGGTCGGTCTGCCGGCGACGGGGGAGCTCGACGACGCGACGGCCACAGCCATCTCGGGCGCCATCACCACCGGGACCTCGGCCCTGGCGACGTCGACGTTCCAGTTGCAGCAGATGCTGACGCAACTCGGCTTCTACACCGGCCCGCTCGATGGCAACTACAGCCAGGCGACGATCGCCGCCGTGAAGAGCCTGCAGGCCTCCCTCGGAGTGCCCCAGACCGGCATCATCGACGTCCCCACGCTGGCCGCCGCCTACTCGAAGGGTGTCGCCGATGCTGCCGCGGCAGCGACAACGACCACCTCGACGTCGACCACTACGACGACCACCATCGCGACTACCTCGACCAGCAGCACGCCGAGCTCTTCGTCGACCACCCCCGCGGGTACGTCGACCTCGACCTCGACCACGACGCCGTGAGCCTGCGAGGTGGCATCGATTCAGCCAGAGTGGAGACGGTCCATCAGGCAGACCGTGTTGCACGTCACCGGACTGGTCGTCGTGTTCCTTGTCGTGCCGATCAGCAAGGAGCGCTGGTGGCTCGGCATCGTCATCGGGCTGCTGATCATCGTTGGATCGGTTCCGCTGACTGTGAAGCGGATCAATCGCGTGGCGACGTCCCACGAGCCGTATCTCGAAGCCGGACTGGCGGTCGTCATGATGATCGCGTTGATCGTCATCGGCTTCGCGTCGATCTACGCCGCGTTGTCGCGGCACGGCGAGGAGTTCACCGACATCCACACCAAGCTGGACGCGGTCTACTTCACCGTGACGACGGTGGCAACGGTCGGATATGGCGACCTCGCGCCGTCAGGGCAGATCGCTCGCGCGGTGGCGATCATCCAGATGGTCGTCGACATTCTCGTCATCGGCGTGGCCGCGCGGCTGGCGATGCGGGTGGCCGCCCGCGAGACAGAGGCCCGGAAGTCATGATCGACGCGCGTCCGGTTGACGACGTTCCGTTTTGTCACCCGGCTCGGGTGATGGGCATCGTCTCGGGTTGCGCGATCAATGCAGGCATGTCGACCATCGGCCGGATGAGGGAGTGACCGCCACGATGGGAGCCACGAACTACGAGATCACCGTTCGCGGTCGCCTCAGCCGAACTCTGACGTCCGAGTTCGAACAGCTCGACCTCACCGTCGAGTCGGAGCCGGCCCGAACCGTGGTGCACGGATCCATCGAGGATCTGTCCGCGCTCTACGGTCTGCTGCGCAGGATCGAGGCGCTCGGACTGGAACTGATCGAGGTTCACCGGGCCAAAGACCCGTGCGAAGAGGCGGGTTGACCTAGCACAACCGTCTTCGGCGCCCCGAGGACCGTGGTGGTAAGGTCACGTGAAGTGGGAGCCGAGGTGGGTGCCGAGGCCATTCGCGGTGTCGCGAGGGTCATGCCGTGGGGTGCGGCGACCCGCGGCCGCCGTACACGCGTGACAACGGCGCCCGAAATTGCGCCGATGACCTCGCCCACAACGGGTGAGTGCCGTCTCCCCTTCTTGAACGGAGGGCACGGCACAGCCGTCGACCGGCTGATCCTTGCCGCGACGGCCGTCGGGTTGGCTGTGCTCTACGCCCTCGGTGCCCTGCTGCCGTTCTCCTACCTGGCCTCGCCTGCGGCAGGCGCGGCATTCTTTCCTCCGGCCGGCCTGACGCTGAGCATCCTCGTGCTCACACCGCGGTCGCGGTGGCCCCTGTGGCTGGCGGCAGTGGCGGTGGCCGAAAGCTTCGTGGACCTCACCCACGGTCAAAGCGTCGCCGCGGCGTTGGGCTTCGTGTTGGCCAACACGGTCGAACCGCTGGTCGGGGCCAGCCTCATGTGCTGGTACCGGGGCCGCCACCAGCTGTCCCTGCGTCCACAACTCCTCAACTTCGTGCTCTGCGGGCTCGTCATCGGCCCGGCGATCGGGGCTGCCATCGGCGCCACCACCGCGACGATGTTCGGCGACATCCCGGTCAGCTGGTCGAGCATCGCCGGCAAGTGGTGGCTGGGCGATGCGCTCGGCGTACTCGTCGTCGCCACGCCGATCCTCGAGTGGGCACGCCGCCGGCCGCACGAGCCCAAGGTGTCGCGCATGGAGCTGGCGATCCTCATGATCGTGGCCACCGGCGTGACCCTGGTTCCCGGGCTGCTGTGGCACCATCCGATGATCTACCTGGTTCCGCTGGTGCTGACGTGGGCGGCGCTGCGCGGCGGGCCCCGCACGGTCGCCCAGGTCGGCGTCGCCGTGGCGTTCGCCGCCGACTGGGTCGTCATCACCGGTCGCGCCGACGCCGTGATGCTGCCCGAGGCCAGCGAGAACCTGGTGATGATCCAGGTGTTCCTGGCGATCTGTCTGCTCGGTGCGTTGATGCTCGGCGTCGAGGTCGTCGAACGGCAGCGAAGTGAGTACCTCGCACGTCGGGCGGAAGCGGAGCGGGCAGAAGCCGAGCTTCGTTCCGTCGAACAAGCCGCAGAGGAACGACGCCGTATCGGCCGCGAGACCCACGACATCGTCGGCAACGCGCTGAACGTGATGCTGCTGCACGCCGGAGCGGCCCGCCGGCTCGTCGACGACGATCCCGAAGGCGCTCGCCGGCTGCTGGAGTCGATCGAGACGATCGGCCGGGCCGCGTTCGTCGACCTGGATGCAGCGTTGCGACTGACCGACCGGAACGGCACATCGACCGAGCCCGGCCTCAACAATGCGCACTACCTCATCGACGTGATGCGCAGGGTCGGAGTCGACGTCGAGCTGACGATGAGCGGCGAACCGCGCGGCATCACCGCAGAGCTGGACAGCGCCTGCTACCGGATCATCCAAGAGGCGTTGACGAACGTCGCCAAGCACGCTCCGGGTGCGGCGGTCCGCGTCGATGTTCGGTTCGAGGAGTGCGCTGTCGAAATCTCGGTGGTGAACGGTTGCACGAGTGTTGTCGCTCCGGCGCCCGTGCGTCCGGGCCGAGGCTTGGCCGGAATGCGCGAACGGGTCACACGGTTGGGCGGCACGTTCGACGCCGGGCCGGTCGAGTCGGGCTTCGCCGTTCGGACGACGATCCCAGCGGGTGAAGCCGCGCTGTGACGCCGCCGATCCGTGTTCTGATCGTCGACGACGATGTTCCGACGAGGGTCGGGATCTCCACGATCCTTTCGTCGGACCCGGGCATCGTGGTGATCGGCGAGGCCGACAACGGGCTCGACGCCTGCACGATGGCGGTCGAGCTAACGCCAGATCTGATGGTGGTCGACGTGCAGATTCCGGGCATCGACGGGATCGAGACCACGCGACGGGTGACCGGCCTCGGCCCTACGTCGCCGAAGGTCATCGTGTTGACCACCTTCGACGTCGACGAATACGTGTACGGGTCGCTACGGGCGGGAGCGAGCGGATTCATGCTGAAGCGGGCTCCCGCAGAGGAGCTCATCGCCGCCGTCCACCGGGTGGCCAAGGGTGACGAACTGCTCGCCCCGCAACGAACCACACAGCTGATCGGGTCGCACGCCGTTCCGAGGCAGCGCCACGCCGACATCTTCATGCCACCTCTCACCGTACGCGAGGCCGACGTGCTCGCCCTGATGGCGCGGGGTCTGTCGAATCCGGAGATCGGGCAGCGGTTGGGCGTCTCGCTCGAGACAGTTCGCACTCACGTGAAGCACGTGTACATGAAGTGCAACGCTCGCGATCGTGCCCAAGCCGTGATTGCCGCGTACGAGAGCGGCCTGGTGCAACTCACCCTGACAGGTGATGACGAGTCGCGCGGGCTCTGATTCAGTGAACGGGTGAATTTCCTCACCCACTCGTAGGGTGAGCTCTGAAGGGTGACGGAGGAAACGCGCTTGACCTTGCTACCTGAGCTTCAGCGGACGAAGTCCTACGTGCTGCGGCTGCCGGATGCGTTGGTGCGGCGGTCGCACCTCGAGGCGTTGCTGGCCGGTGGCGTCCGCCGCCGGCTCACCGTTCTGTCCGCTCCTCCGGGAGCCGGGAAGACGACGCTTCTCGCCGGCTGGGTCAATCGAAACCCGGATCAGCGGATCGCCTGGCTGGCGGTCGACCGGACCGACAATCGATCCGGGTCCTTTGCGCGAAACGTGGTCAACGCGCTCGCGGAGATCGGAGCCGTGTCGTCGAGTCTCACGGCCGATGTCGACGGGCGGGACGGGCCGGCGATGTTGGGCGACGCGCTCCACGAGCTGAACGTCCGCGGTGAGCCCGTCGTGCTCATTCTCGACGATGTGCAGGAACTGACATCCGGCCCGGCGATCAAGTCCCTCGAGTTGCTGGTCGACCACGCCGGGTCCGCGTTGGAGATCATCATGGCGACGCGCGCCGATCCGCCGCTTCGCCTCGGACGCCTCCGGGTCAACGGTTGGCTGGGCGAGATCCGCAACTCGGACCTGGCGTTCAGCCCTGCGGAGGCAGCGGAGCTCTTCGCGTCACGCGGGATTCGCATGACGCATCAGGAGATCATGTCGATTCACGAGCGCACCGAAGGTTGGGCGGCGGGGTTGCAGCTCATCGCCTTTGCACTGGAACAGGGTGCGGAGCCAAAGCGGTTCGCGCTCGACGATGCGCCGGCCGAAGCAGCCGTGTCGGACTATCTCCTGCGCGAGGTGCTCGTCCGACAGAAGGAACGCGTGCAGGACTTCTTGATGCGCACCAGCATCGTCGACTACGTGACGCCGGAGTTGGCAGTGACACTGTCGGGCGACGCCGACGCCGGCGCCCTCCTCGAAGATCTCGAACGCGGCGGCGTCTTCCTGTCCGAGCTGAGGGGCACCGGGGTCTATCGCTATCACGCGTTGTTCGCGTCGCTGTTGCGAGCACGATTGCGACAGCACGACCTCGGCCTCTACCACGCCCTGCATTCGCGAGCGGCGAGATGGTACGCCGAGCGGTCGATGCCGCTGTTCGCCGAGACGCACGCCCGCGCCGGCGAGAACTGGGAACTGCTCGGTGAGTACGTCCGCAAGCGATGGCTCGACTCCGTGCTGCACGGGTTCGAAACGTCGGCGGACGATGCCGATGTGATCTCGATCGAGGCCGCGAAGGCATCACCGTCGCTCGCGATCGTCGCCTCGGCCGCCGCCTGCGAAATGGGCAAGCGCGAACTTCTCGAGCAGTACAAGGGCTTGATCGGCACCGTCGAGGATCCCGGCAATTCCACATCACTCGACCACTTGTCCATCGCCGCCCTCGTGCAGGAGTTGTTGGAGGCGCGTGTCTTCGGGAGCTGTTCATCCGGGCGCCGGGCTGTGGAACGTCTGCAGCCTGCAGCGTCCACGGACCCGCGTCTCGCTCGGTTCTGCGCGCTGTGCATGGCCGAGTTCGACCTCGACGAGGGCAACCTCGACGCCGCCTGTTCCGGGTTGGCGGAGCTCGCCGACGACGACTCCGGATGGGTGTCGGGAACCGCGCACGCATTGTTGGCGCTCGTCCACGCGATCGATGGCCGCGTCCGCGCTGCCGAGACCTTGGCGCGCGCGGCGCTCGCCCGGCCGAGTGGTTCGGACCGGCTCGTCGTGATGCGGGCATCGAGCCTGGCGCTGGCGATCTCGCAGGGCGAGCGCGGGCTGTTGCGGGCCGCGGCCGTCGCGGTGGGTGACACCAGCTCGACCGCGGCGCTGCGATCGTTGCGCGCTGTCGAACACGCCGTCAGCGCCGGATTGTCCAACACCTCGTTCATCGGTCACTTCGACCGTTCGACGGCGCGGCATCCACTCGTCGCCAAGACACTCATCGCGCTCGGTGTTCTCGAGATCGTCGACGCCTCGGGTGCATCGGTGACGTTAGGGGGCGCGGCCGAAGAAGCTTTGCGCCGCGCCCGTCGGGCACTCGACGCCAACATGTTCACGACGATCCTCAGCGAGGTCGACGAGTGGCTCGAGCCGGCGGCCCAAGTCCGCACGCACCCGCGCACGTTGGTCGAACTGTCCGTGCTCGCCACCATCGCCGCCTGGTCGCGCGGCGATCACGACCAGGCGCTCGCACATCTCGCCAACGCGCTGAGCCACGCCGCACCGGACCAGATCTGGGCACCGCTCGTCGCTTACGGGCCGACGATCTCCGCCCCA
>Ga0105243_10002535_pt1 | contig 15255 bp, 19 predicted proteins | sample KBSM34metaG_FD_81525 | JGI IMG/M metagenome (GOLD analysis project Ga0105243, IMG submission 81525) | Miscanthus rhizosphere microbial communities from Kellogg Biological Station, Michigan, USA - KBS M3-4 metaG | ecosystem: Host-associated > Plants > Roots > Rhizosphere > Soil | place...
GCCTCCTCGGCGAGACGCTGTCGGCCGGGCGCGAGGCGGTCTCGGCCGTCCTGCGCGCCGGCCGCGGCCGCCGCGCGCCGCGCGCCTGATTCACACTTCTGTCACCCCGCTGACAGCGCGTCGCGCGACCCTCCGACCTCCAGCCAACCATCGGGACGGACGAAATGGCATCACCGGACGCGCCATCCGCGCCGGCGAAGGACCACGGCCTGTCGCGGCGCTCGGTGCTCACGCGCTCGGCGGCGGGCCTCGGCATCGCGCTCAGCGGGAGCCTCAACGGGCTCTTCGGCGCCGAGACCGCACTCGCGCGCGACGGCCACGGCAACGGCCGCGGCGGCGGCAACGGCCACGGCGAGGACACGGCGGCCGGCTACGGCCCGCTCGTCCCGGACCCCGCCGGGCTGCTCTCGCTGCCGGCGGGCTTCGCGTACACGATCATCGCGCGCTCGGGCGTGACCACGCTCGAGACGGGCGAGCCGACCCCGTCGGACCCGGACGGCACGGCGAGCTTCGTCCGCAAGGGCGGGAGCGGCGACGTCCTCGTCAACAACCACGAGGTGTCGGGCGGCGAGCCGTTCACCGTCCCCCACGTGCCCGGGTTCGTCTACGACGAGACGACGTTCGGCGGGACGACGACGATCGAGGTCGACAACGAGGGCAACCGCGTCCGCGAGTACGTGAGCCTCGCCGGCACGAGCACGAACTGCGCAGGCGGCAAGACGCCGTGGGACACGTGGCTGACCTGCGAGGAGACCGAGGAGATCAAGGGCAAGCGCCACGGCTACGTGTTCGAGGTCGACCCCTACGACCAGCAGGCCAACCGCGACCCGAAGCCGATCAAGGCGTTCGGCCGGTACGCGCACGAGTCGGTCGTCATCGACCCCCGGCGCGGCACCGTGTACCTGACCGAGGACGCGACCGCGCCGAACGGCCTGCTCTACCGCTGGACGCCGCCGGGCTCGGCGCAGCCGCTGCGCCACGGCTCGCTGCGCGCCCTCGCCGACGACGCCGGCACGCTCGAGGCGCTGGCGGCGTTCTCAGGCGGCACGCTCGTCCCCGACCTGTCCGTCGCGACGGAGCCGGGCACGACCTACGACGCGCGCTGGGTGACGGTCCCGGAGCGCGACGCGACGACGGTCTCGACGCGCCGGCAGTTCGCCGACGGCACGATCACCCGGAGCCGCAAGCTCGAGGGCATGTGGTGGGGCGACGACGGCGCCTACTTCGTCGCGTCCTTCGCCCGGACGAGCGACGGGAGCGCGGCCCAGCACGATGGCCAGGTGTGGTTCATCGACCCCGACGCCGGCACGATCGAGCTCAAGCTGCACTTCGCCTTCACCCCGGCCGACCAGGACAACGACCCCGACGGCCCGGACAACATCACCGTCTCGGCCTTCGGCGGCCTGATCATCGCCGAGGACGGCGACGGCGTGAACCACCTCATCGGGTCGACCGAGCGCGGCGAGGTGTTCTTCTTCGCCCGCAACGAGGAAGCGGAGAGCTCGGAGTTCACGGGCCCGAACTTCTCCCACGACAAGAAGTTCCTGTTCGCGAACGTCCAGTCGCCCGGGATCGTGTACGCGATCAGCGGGCCGTTCCGCAAGCAGCGCTGACCGGCGGGAGCCTCCGGCGCGGGAGGGCCCGCGCCGGAGGATCGCCGTGCGGCCCTCAGGAGGCGGGGATCCGGGTCTTGCCGCTGCGCGCGGACTTCGGGCAGCCGTGCGGACGCCCGAGGTCGAACGGCCCGGCGAGGAACTGCGTGATCTGCCGCTGCGCGTTCGCCGTCGCGAACGTCACGGTCAGCAGCGGGTCGACGCGCGGCTCGTCGCAGAGCTTCTCGTCGATGGCGAACGTCGCCGTCACGACGCGCCAGTCGCCGCCGTAGACGCCGTTGCAGTTGACGCCGTACCCGGGCAGGTCGCCGTTGCAGGAGAAGCTGTCGGTGGAGATGACCTGCTTCGTCGTGCGGTCGGTCGCGAACACCTCCGTGTCCATGCTCTGGACGGCGTGGTCGGGCTGGATCTGGTAGCCGGTGATCGCCTGCGAGCAGGCGAACACGTACTTGACCTGCGTCACGGTCGGGTCGTCGGGCGAGGGCTCGCCCTTCTCGATGTGGCCCTTGCAGAGCATGTTGCTCGGGTTGTTGTCGGCCGTGGCCGGACCCGCCGAGCGGGCGAGCGTGTACGCGACGGCCGCGAGCGCGACGAGCGCGCCGATCGCGGCGAGCAGCATCCGGCGGCGCCAGGGGGTTGCAGCGATGCGCAATGCGTCCTCCATCCGTAGGTCGGGGCCGCCGCCTCCCGGGCGGCCCGAGTCGCGCGGCATCCTCTGGGGCCGCGGTCAACCGGCGGTTACCGACGTGTGTCGCGTCGGTGAACGACCGGTGATCAATACGCACAGCCGACGCGCGGAAACCTATGCAGAACGCGCAACAGGTTGTTCACGGAACGGGTACCGGCGCTTCACACGTCGTCTCCGGCGGCGCGCGAGTCTGGCCGCGCTTGCGGCACGGGGACGGCTCCCCGGCCGTCCCTCTCGGAAAAGGAGTGCCAGGCCCATGTCTCGTCGCCGCATGCGCGTGCTCGGCGTCAGCGCGATCGCCGCCCTCGCGGTCACGGCGGTCGCCGCGATCCCCGCGAGCGCCCCGGCCGTCCCGGTGATCACGATGTCCGGCTCGACGTCCGTCGCCCCGCTCGCCTCGCTGCTCGCGCGGCAGTACAACAAGTCGTTCCCGAACCGCGCGAAGTTCCGGCTCGCGCAGGGCGGCTCCGACGTCGGTGTCGCCGACGTCGCCGCCGGCCGCGTATCCATCGGCAACTCCTCGCGCGACAAGAAGAGCAGCGACGACGCGAGCCTCGTCTTCAACCGGATCGCCAAGGACGCGATCTGCATCGTCACGAACCCGCGCAACGGCGTGGGCAACCTGTCGCAGTCGCAGATTCAGGACATCTTCTCCGGCAAGGTGCGCAACTGGTCGCAGATCTCGGGCGCGAAGGCGAGCGGCTCGATCAACCTGGTCGTCCGCACGGCCGCGTCGGGCACGCAGGACGCGTTCCAGAAGATCTTCATGGGGAGCTCGAGCGTGTCCGGCGCCGCCTCGGCGAAGGCCTCCAACGGCCTCGTGCAGCAGACGGTGGCATCGGACCCGAACGCGGTCGGCTACGTCTCGCTCGACTTCGTCAAGGGCACGAGCCCGGCGGCCTACAACGGCGTCGCGTGCAACTTGCGCAACGCGAAGTCCGGCCAGTACGGCGGCGTGCGCAGCTTCTACATGGTCACCAAGGGCAAGGCGACCGGCGCGTCGTTCCGCTTCATCAACTGGGTCCAGAAGAGCTCGGCGGCGAACAAGATCGTCGGAACGCACTGGGTCCCGCTGCATTAGTGCATCGGCTGCGCAAGCCGTGGACGGACCGGCGCGCCGAGCTCCTGCTCGGCGCGCTGGCGTCGCTGGTCCTCGTCTCGATCCTGCTGATGATCGTCTTCGTCGCGATCCGGGCGTGGCCGTCGTTCCTCCACAACGGGCTCCACTGGTTCGGCGCCGGCGGCGACGTCGACCGCCAGATCAGCGACATGGTCAACACCGGTGCGGACCCCGCGCCCGAGGACTACGCGCTCAGCGCGTGGCCGCTCATCTGGGCGACGATCCTCACGACCGGCCTCGCCGTGATCCTCGGCCTCGGGTTCGCGTTGCTCGCCGCGATCTTCCTTGTGGAGTTCGCGCCGTCCCCGGTGCGCCGAGTGCTGAGCCCCGTGATCCGCCTGCTCGCCGCCGTGCCGTCGGTGATCTTCGGCCTCATCGGCATCCTCGTCCTCGCGCCGTGGATCAACGAGCACCTCGTCTCCCAGGAGCGCAAGGCGTCGGTGCAGTACGTGATCAACCTCTCCGGCACCGGCCTGCTCGTCTCGGTCGTGATCCTCACCGTGATGATCACGCCGATCATGATCGCGATCATCAGCGACGCCCTGTACGCGGTCCCGCGGTCGTGGCGGGAGGGCGCGCTGGCCCTCGGCGTCAACCGCTGGCGCGCGATCTGGACGGTGTCGGTGCGCGCGGTCCGCCCGGCGATCGTCGCGGGCGCCGTGCTCGCGGCCGCCCGCGCGCTCGGCGAGGCGATCATGCTCTCGATGGTCTCGGGGTCGAAGGGCTTCGCCCCCAACCCGGCCGACGGGCTGACGTTCGTCTTCGAGCCGATGCGCACGCTCGCCTCGACCGTCGTCGAGGACGCCGAGTCGTTGAACGCGCCCGCCGTGCGGGCGAGCGTCTACTCGTTCGCGCTGCTCCTGCTGTTCTCGAGCTTCATGCTCTCGATCACGGCGTTCGTGGCCAAGCTGCCCATGAAGCGCTACGGGACCGGGCGCTGATGGCGACCGAGCTCGCGCCCGCCGGTGCGCCCGCCCCCGGGGCCGGGCCGCACCCCGACCGCGGCGGCGCCGCGCCGCGGACGTGGCGGCCCGGGGACCGGGTCGCGCTCGGGCTGTGCTGGGCCGCCGGCCTCGCGCTGTGCCTCATCGCGGCCGCGATCGTCGGCTACATGGCCTACCGCGGGATCCAGTACCTGCGGCCGTCGCTCATCACGTCGCGCCCCCGGCCGTCGGCCGACCAGCGCGGCTCCGGCGGGTTCCTCGACCCGATCGTCGGCACCGTGCTCCTCACCGTGATCGGCATCGCGCTCGCGACCCCTGTCGCGGTCGCCACCGCCGTGTGGCTCGTCGAGTACGGCCGCCCGGCCTGGCTCGCGCGCGCGGTCGAGTCCGGCATCGAGATCGTCGCCGGCACGCCCGACATCGTCATCGCGATCTTCGGGCTCGCGCTCTTCCAGCAGTCGCTGTTCGCGCCGCTGAGCTTCACCGCCGCGGGCGGAGCGGTCTTCGGCCGGTCGTTCCTCGTCGCGGGCGCCATGATGGCCCTGATCGCGCTGCCGATGGTCTTCGGGGCGACGCGCGAGGGCCTGCAGGCGATCCCGCGCCATCTGCGCGAGGCGAGCTACGCGCTCGGCAAGACGCGGATCGCGACGATCCGCCGCGTGCTCCTCCCCGCGGTGCGCCCGAACATCTCGACCGGCGCGGCGCTCGGGATGGGCCGGATCGCGGGCGACACGGCCATCGTCGTCGTGCTGCTCGGCGCGACGCTCCAGATCGACCCGACGGGGAACGTCCCGGGGCTCGGCGTCCTACGTGGGACGGGCAGCACCCTGACGAGCTACGTCTACAACAACTCTCCCGCGGGCGAGGGCGCCGCGCCGCAGAAGGCGTACGCGGCGGCGTTCGTGCTGCTGCTGATCGTCGTCGCATTGAACTTCGCCGTCGACCTCATCGCGCGCCACGCCGGCCGGAACGGACTCGAGGGGACGCGGTTCAGCGCATGATCGACGAGACCCGCCCCACCGACCCTGCGCTCGCACAGCCGCCGGCCGCCGCGGACGAGGCGCCGCCGGCCGGCGCCCCCGCCGCGGTCGGGCCCGAGCGCATGACGGTCGACCGCCTCGGGGTCACCTACGGCGCCAAGGCGGCGGTCCGCGACGTCACGCTGCCGATCCACCAGGGCGAGGTCCTCGCCCTGATCGGCCCCTCGGGGTGCGGCAAGACGACGCTCCTGCGCAGCCTCAACCGCCTGACCGAGCTCACGCCGAGCGCGCGCCGGACCGGCCGGATCCTGCTCGACGCGCAGGACATCGACGCGATGGAGGCGACTGCGCTCCGCCGCCGCGTCGCGATGGTCTTCCAGCAGCCGAACCCGTTCCCGATGTCGATCTTCGACAACGTCGGCTACGCGCTGCGCGAGCAGGCGCTCCGGCGGCCGCGGCGGTCCGTGCTCGAGCCCGCCGTCGCCGACGCCCTGCAGCGCGCGGGCCTCTACGACGAGGTGGCGGCCGACCTCGACGCCCCCGCCCTGCGCCTGTCCGGCGGCCAGCAGCAGCGGCTCTGCATCGCCCGGGCGATCGCGACCCGGCCCGAGGTGCTGCTCATGGACGAGCCGTGCTCGGCGCTCGACCCGCGCTCCACCGCGGTGATCGAGGAGCTGATCGGCGAGCTGCGCCGCGACCTCGCCGTGGTGATCGTCACGCACAACCTCCAGCAGGCGCAGCGGGTGGGCGACCGCACCGCGTTCATGTACCTCGGCGACCTCGTCGAGCACGGCCCGACCGGGCAGATCTTCGGGAGCCCGCGGGAGCAGCGGACCCGCGACTACGTCGGCGGGGCGTTCGGGTGAGGCGCGCGCGGCGGCCGGCGGTCGTCGCGGCCGGCCTCGCCGTGGCCGTCGCGCTCGCCGGGTGCGAGTCGACCCAGGACAAGAGCGCGGCGATCGGGCGCCGCGCCAAGCAGGTCACGCGCGAGAAGGGTCTCCGGATCGGCGCGCGGAACACGGCCGTCGTCGTCGGGCGGCGCGTCGTCGTGCAGGACCGCAACGGCGTGGCCGCCGTCGTCGAGCTGCGCAACACCGACGCGCGCGGCCAGGCGGGTGTCCCGGTCGCCCTCACGGTGCGCGACGCGCGCGGGCGCAGCCTCTACACGAACACCGCGCCGGGGCTCGCCCCCGCGCTCGTCTCGGTGCCGGTGCTCGGGCGCGGGCAGACCGTGTTCTGGGTCAACAACCAGGTGACCGCGGCCGGGAGGGCGGCCTCGCTCGACGTCCGCGTCGGCGCTGCGCAGGGCCGCGCGCCGGCGCGCGTGCCGCGGATCGCGGTGACGGGCCTGACGCCCGGCAGCGACAGCGACGGCGCGTTCGCCAAGGCGGTCGTGCGCAACGCGTCGCACGTCGCCCAGCGCCAGCTGACCGTCTACTGCGTCGCGCGGCGCGGCGGGCGGATCGTCGCGGCCGGCAGCGCCTTCGTCCCGGCGCTCCCGGCCGGCGGCCGCGCCCCGGTGACGATCTTCTTCATCGGCGACCCGGCGGGCGCGACGCTCGAGGCCGCTGCGCCGGCGACCGTGCTCCGCTGAGGCGCGGGCCGGTGCGGCGCGCCGTCAGGCGGCGCGCAGGTAGGCGAGGACGGCGAGCACGCGCCGGTGCGCGTGGCGCGACGCGCGCAGGCCGAGCCGCTCGAAGATCGCCGTGATGCTGCGCTCGACGGCGCGCTCGGACAGGAACATCCGCTCGGCGATCGCCCGGTTGCTCGCGCCCTCCGCCATCCGCGCGAGGACCTCGCGCTCGCGGTCGTCCAGCGCGTCCAGCGACTGCCGGCGGCGCCGGCCGCCGATCATGTGGGCGACGACCTCGGGGTCGAGCACGGAGCGGCGCGCGGCCACCTGGTGGACGGCCTCGACGAACTGCGCGACGTCGGCGACGCGCTCCTTGAGCAGGTAGCCGACGCCGTCGGCGCCGTGCTCGAGCAGCTCCGTCGCGTAGCGCTCCTCGACGTACTGCGAGAGCAGCAGGATCCCGACCTCCGGCAGCTCCCGCCGGATCACGCGGGCGGCCTGGAGGCCCTCGTCCACGTGCTCCGGCGGCATGCGGATGTCGATGACGGCGACGTCCGGGCGGTGGGCGCGGACCTTGCGGACGAGGTCGTCGCCGTCGCCGGCCTCGCCGACCACGTCGACGCCGGCCTCCTCGAGGAGCCGGACCACGGCGGCCCGCACCAGCAGCGAGTCCTCGGCGATCACGACGCGCACGGTCATCCGCGCCCGCGGCCGCGCGGCTCGCTGTAGAGGTTGAGGACGAGCTGGACGGTGGCGTCGGCGGTGGCGTCGTCGAACGCCTCGCCGGCGGCGGCGCGTTCGAGGGCGATGCCGAGGACCGACGCCCAGAACCCGCGCGCCTCCGTCGCGGGCGCGGCGCGGATCTGCCACCCGCGGGCGACGAGGCTCTCGGCGACGGCGCGCTCGCCCTCCAGGTGCAGCCGCGCGAACGTCTCCCGGACGCGCGGGGCGAGATCGGGGCGGTGGCGCACGAGCGTCGCGGCCTCGACGAAGTTGAGGAGCGCGGGCGAGGCCAGGGCGGTCTGCACGCACGCGCGGACGTAGCCGCGCGGGCTGCGCGTGCGGCGCCCCGCGCGCTCGACCTCGGCCGCGGCGTGGAGCATCCCCCGGCAGGCGGCCTCGACGAACAGCGCCTCCTTGCTGCCGAAGTAGTACGTCACCTGGCTCGGGAAGGCGCCCGCCTCGCGGGCGATCTCGGCGGCCGAGACGCCGGCGACGCCGCGCTCGCCGAAGAGCCGCCCGGCCGCGTCGAGCAGCGCGCGCCGCGTCTGGCGGCCGGCCTCGCGCGTGGCGCGCGGATGGGGTGTCGCCAGGCCTTCGGGCACAGCGCTGATTGTACGTCCGACAAACAAACACCGTCAACGTGCCACCTCCCCCGCGGGCGTTCGGTTCTCCGCCGCGAGCTGGCGGCGATCCGGATGGCCGGCGCCCCGCCCGGGTGGGACCGTGGTCGCCGCCACTCGCCACGACCTGCATCCGATGCCCACCTGCGCCATCTGCGGCGTGCCGATCGACGGCCCGCCGCTCACCGACGACGAGACCACCGCGGTCCTGCACCCGGCGTGCGCCGCGGACCGGCTCGCGGGCGACCTCGCCGTCGCCGGCCTCGCGCTCGCCGCGGCGCTGCTCGCGCGGGTCGCCGTGGTCTGGGCCGGCTGACCGGCCGCACGGCTCCACCCCGAACCCGACCCGAACCGAGGACCCCATGCCACGCTCCGCTCTCCGCATCCGCCTGTCCCGCCCCGGCGACGTCGCCGCGCTCGAGCGCCTCGCCCGCGTCCGCAACACCGCGCCCCCGTCCGGCCGCGCGCTGATCGCCGAGCGGCACGGCGTGCCGGTCGCGGCCCTGGCGCTCACCAGCGGTGCGGTCGTCACCGACCCCTCGCGCCGCGGCGGCGACGCCGTCGCCCTCCTGCGGCTCGGCCGCTACCGGCTCCTGCGCCAGGGCGGCGAGGTCGGCCGCCTGTCGTCCCGGACCGGCCGGGCCGCCGCCGCGGCCGCCTGACACGCGGGCTGCCGGGAGAGCGACCACCGCGCTAAGGTCGCCGTCAGGTGGTTTTCCAACGCACGAACGGCGCCACGGACGAGGCGTCCGCGGCGCTGCGCGAGGCGTACACGGGCGTCCGCGCCAAGGCCGGCAAGGGCGTCGCCCACGCCGAGGAGGTCGGCCGCGTCCTGCACGCGGCCGGCTGCCCGGAGCCGGTGCGGCTCGCGGGCCTCCTGCACGACGTCGTCGAGGACACGGCGTGGACCGTCGGCGACGTCTCGGCCCGCTTCGGCCCGGCCGTCGGCGGCCTCGTGGCCGCCGTGTCGGAGGACGACGGGATCGCGAACTACCGCCGGCGCAAGCGCGCGCTGCGGGCGCAGATCGCGCGCGCCGGACCGGACGCCATCGACATCGCGCTCGCCGACAAGGTCGCCAGCCTGCGCTACGCGCTCGAGCGCGGCAAGCGCGTGCCGAAGCGCAAGATCGCCCACTATGTCGCCACGCTGGCGATGACGGACGCCGCCGGGCACCCGGACCTCGGGCGCGACGTCGCGGACCTGCTCGCGAGCCTCGACGCCCGCGACCACCCGCCGGTCCCGCTGGCTCCGTAGCCGGCCGCGCCGCGGTTGTGAACCGGACGTTTCCCGCACCTGAACGCGCATCGGTGGACGGATGTCCGGAAGCAGCGATCTCGCCGCGGCGTCCGCCCGCGATCGCCGCTATGAACCAATATCCGGGATTCCGGACCATCGAACCCGGCGCACCACGCACCGGATTAGGACCAAAGTCTCATAGCGCGGGCGCAGGAGCCGCGTACGGTACGCAGCGTGACCCCTTTGCGCGACGGACGATCCTCGATGCGGCTCGACTGCTCCGTCGCCGAGGCCGTGCGCCGCGCCGGCGGGGCCCCGGAGGATCAGGGGCGCGGCCGGGCCGCGCACGCGGTCCGCGTGATCGAGATCCTCTCGCGCGAGCGGCATGGGGCCGGGTGCGCGGCCGGCGGCGCACCGTCGTCGCGGCGCTCGCCGTCCTGAGCCGCTGCGGCACCGCGGTCGCGCCGGGTCAGCGCCGCGCGTAGACGGCGACCCAGTCGACCTGGAGGTCGACGCTCGCCGGCGTCGTCGCGTCCGGGCACGGCGCGTATCGGTCGCCGCAGGTGCCGGCCTGGGCCTGGAGGTCGAGCTCCATCCGCTCGGCCGGGACGTGGCGGCTGCGCACCGTCGCCCACGGGTGCCCGTCGAGCGTGTAGACGAGGCGCCGCGGCGTCCATGTCACACCCATGACGTGCCAGCGCGTGAAGTCGCCGCGGACCGTCCGGGCGATCGTCTGGTCGCCCGGGCCGTAGTGCAGGGTCGCCGTCATGTCCGAGCGGTCCGCGCGGTCGCCGCCCGTCTCGGCGAAGTCGATCTCGGGGGGCCAGTGCGGCGCCTGCGGCCACAGGAGGAGCACGCCGGCGACGCCCTTGCCCGCATCCATCCGGAAGCGCACGAGGTAGGTGCCGTAGCGCTGCTCGAGCCCCCGCGCGCTCGAGACGCCGCCCGAGACCCAGCGACCGCCGAGCCGCGGGTCGCGGGAGGTCTCGAGGTTCAGGACGCCGTTTCGCACGACGACATGGGACGGCTCCCACCACCCGCCGGGGTCGCCGCCGGGCCGGCCCGTGTACGGCGTCCAGATCCGCCGGTCCAGCCGGCTGCCGCCGAACCCGTCGAAGAGCACGCGCCGCTCGCCGGCCGGGCGCGAGCGGGCGGGCGCGCCGCTCGCGACCGCCCACCCGGCCGCGGCCAGCACGACGAGCGCGACCGCGAGGAGCGCCCTGACGACGAGCCGGACCCGCACCCCGCTCAGCCCAGCCCGAACGCCCCGCTCATCGACGTCGCCTGGGCGGCGGCGCCGAGGCGGGGCACGCCGAGAAGGTCCTCGGTCGTGGCGAGCATGGAGTAGTGGTCGAAGGCCGTCGCCGAACGCGTACCCGGCCGCGTGTCGGGTGAGACGACGAGCGTCGGGATGTGCTGGTGCGCGGCGCCGTCGTCCTCGTCCCAGGTGATGAACACGACCGTCGAGCCCGACCGGTACCCGGGCGTGCGCAGCAGCCGCGGCAGCCAGGACGCGAGCCAGCCGTCGCCGACCTGGACCGGGCACGAGTGCATGTCGTGGCAGAGGTTCGGCGTGACGAACGTGAACGCGGCCGTGGCCTGCGCGCCGTGCAGCGGGACGTCCTGCGCGCGGCACGGGCCGCGGATGCCGGTGTAGTAGGTCGCCGGGTTGTGGCGCACGGCGTACCGGCCGGAGTCCGCGAGCGCGCACGCGCGCGGCATCGACTCCTCGAGCGCCTGCCACCGCGTCCCGAGCTGCGAGAAGATGCTCGGGCCGCCGATGCGGTGCGACCCGGGGTCGTTGTCGTCGGTCACGCCCTGGGTCGAGCCGGAGGTCATCGCGAGGTAGTTCGGCAGGCTCGGGTGCGCCTCGGCGGTGAAGTTCGTCGCCACCCCGCACGCGGCCGCGAGGCGGTTGAGGTACGGCGCCGATCGCGAGCCGATGACCGACGAGTACCCCTGGTTCTCCATCACGATCCAGACGACGCGGCGCGGACGCACCGGCCGGCCGGCGCGCGCGCCGCACGCCCCGCGCGCCGACGGGACGCGCTGCGCCGTGAGCGCCGCGGAGCCGGCCGTCGACGGCGTCGACGCCCCGCAGCCGGCGAGGACCCCGGCGGCGAGGACGGCGGCGACGGCGACGAGGCCCGCGCGCCTCATGCCGCGATCGGCGCCAGGCGCGCCGCGACGACGAGGACGGTGGCGGCGGCGAGCGGGATCGCCGCGACCTGCAGGCGCCGGCGCCACCGGCCGGCGCCCGGCGAGTCGTAGACCCGGAGCAGCTCGACCGCGCTCAGGGCCGCGACGAGCGCGACGACGACGAGCGCGCCCGCGGTGGGCACCAGGGAGTGGTAGCCGCGCGGGGTGAGCCGGATCAGGGCAATCATGGGCGCCTCCAGGGGCGGGCGCGGGCGACCGGCGCGACGGCCGCGGCGATCGTGATCGCGATGAGGATCGCGAGCGTCGCCCCGGGCGCCCACAACCCGCTGTAGAGCGCGGCCCCGCCGACCGCCATCGCCAGCGCGATGCTCAGCGCGACGGCGAGCGCGATCTCCGCGGCGGCGTCGTCGAGATCGAGGAGCCGCACGAACGCCATCCCCGGGCACACCAGCACGAACCACAGGATGACGGCGAGGCGGAGGGGCGAGTGCAGGCCGGCGACCTCGAGCGCGCCGGCCAGCACCGCCGACGCGACGAGGATCTCCGTCCACCGGGTGCGGACCGCGCTCATCCGCGCGCCGCCGGGGTCGAGCGCAGGACGTAGATCCGCGCGTCCGGGTTCGCGTACGCGACGCGGAACAGTCGCGATGCGTCGAGCCGCTGCATGACGAGCCGCGCCGGCGTCCCGCTCGTGCCCACCAGGTCGTCGCCGGCGATCTGGCTGCGCGTGACGATGACGAAGGCGCGCCCCGGGACCGTGGACGCGAGGACGTCGCGGATCCGGTAGGTCAGCGGCCGGTGCGGCCGCCCACGCGGCGGTGGCGGGCCGGGCAGGAGCGTCGTGAGCCGCTGGTACGTGTAGCCCGCGTAGTCGCGGTACTGCCACGGCAGCGGTTCGGACGCGGCGATCAGCTCCGACCCGGGCGGCGCGATGCGGTAGAGCGCGCGCACGCCGACCACGTCGCCGGGCGAGAAGGCGTCCATGCGGTCGTTGCCGTAGCGGGCGAACATGAAGGCGGCCAGGAGACCCACCATGACCGCGCCTGTTGAAAGGCTCCTGAACACCGAGGGCGTCCTGGTCAGCGCCACCAGGCCGGCCGCGGCGAAATAGGCGGCGAACGGCAGGGCGAAGAGCGCGACGCGGATCAGGATCTCGCCGCCGTAAGGCTGCAGGACGAGCAGCGGGAACGGCGCGAGGAAGAGCGCGGTCGCGGCCCGGACCGGGCGGCGGTCGCGGCGCAGCCGCCACCAGCCGAGCGCTGCGAGCCCCCAGACGGCGGCCGTCAGCGCGAGGCGCGCGTCCACGACGAGCCGGTGTCCAGGATCGCCCCCGATCCGCGCGGCGACGTTCGAGCTCAGCGTCCCCCCCAGGTCGCCCACCGCCGACAGGAGGCTGTGGAGGTTGCCCGACATGAAGCCGATCGTCATGAACGCGAGCCACCCGGCGATCAGCGCCGTGACGAGCGCGGGGACGAGCCGGGCCGTGCAGCCGGCGAACAGGACGAGCGCGAGGACGCCCGCGAGCAGCGCGAACGGCGTGAGCTGGTGCATGGCGACGATCGCCGCGGACGCCACGATCGCGACCGCGAGCAGCGCGGCCCGCGGCGCCGGCGGCACGGGCGCGACCGGCGGCGTGAACCACCGCAGCAGGATCCCGAAGACGACGAGCAGCAGCAGGTACGCGGTCGCCTGCGGCGAGAAGTAGTCCTGCGCGGTCCAGTTCGTCGCGTAGAAGAGGAACAGCGCGACCCAGACGACGCGGCGATCGTTCGTCAGCGAGCGCAGGATCAACAGCAGCGGCGCGAGGTAGAGCAGGTTGAACGCCAGCGGCGCCCAGCGCACGAGCGGCAGCGCGTCGCGCAGCCCCGCGAGCCGGGTGAGCAGCGCCACGACGACGAAGAAGCCGGGCCAGTTGAAGTAGGCGTCGATCGTGGTGTCGAGCCCGCCGGTGCGCGCGATGAAGTCGGCGATCCCGACGTGGCGGTACGCCGGCTCGAACGCCGGCTCGGGCTCGACGATCGCCGTGACCGAGTAGAGCATCACGACGAGCGCGAGCACGTGGAGGCCGAGCACCCATCCGGCGGCCCGCCGCCGCCCGAGGTTGACGCAGAAGCCGGCGGTCACCGCGACAAGGGGGACCAGCGCGGTGGCGGGCAGCACGGACACGAGCCCGGTGGCGCCGATGGCGTCCGGGCTGATCCGGCGCAGCGACAGCGCCCACACGAGGAGGGCGGCGGCGGGCACGATGAGCGGCGCGGCGGCCCGGGCGGTCTCGCCCAGGTCGACGCGGCCGAGGATCGGGGGCAGGCGCGCGCGGGGCTCCTCGGTGCGCGCCTCGACCGCGGGCATGGGGAGGTCGGTGATCCCCTGCGCGTCGCCCCGGCGCGCCTGCCTGGTCTCAGTCGTCGGCGTCACCGCTCCCGATCCCGGCGGTCGCCGCGACGACGCCGTTCGCCGGAGCGAGCGGCCCGCGGCCGAGCGAGCGCTCCCGGGTGGCGCGGCGCATGGCGCGGTGCTCGCGGGCGATGGTCCAGAGCACGCGCGACCCGTCGCGGCAGGGATGCAGCTTCGAGACGCCGTCGCGCCGGCACGACTCGAACGACGGCACCTCCTCGATCCGCAGCCCGGCGCACAGGGCGTGGACCGCGATCTCGGTCTCGACCTCGAAGCCGTCGGCCTCGACACGCAGGGCGTCGAGCACCGACCGGCGGAACGCGATGAAGCCGTAGCAGAGGTCGGTGAACCGGGCCCCGTAGAGGTGGTTGACGAGCGCGAGCAGCGTGCCGTTCCCCCACCGCCGCAGGACCGTGATGTCCGTAGTGCCGGCGTCGGGGAGGAAGCGCGATCCCTTGACGAGATCCACGCCGCGCTCGAGCAGCGCCACGTAGCGGTCGATCTCGGCCGGGTCCATGCTGCAGTCGGCGTCGAGCATGACGACGAACGTGCCGCGGGCCGCGGCGAAGCCGGCCCGCAGCGCGGCGCCCTTGCCGCGCCGTGTCGCGTTCACGATCACCACGTCGGGCCGGGCGGCGCGTGCCGCGGCGACCGTTCCGTCGGTGGACAGGCCGTCCACGACGATGACCTCGTCGACGATCGCCGGGAGCCGCTGCAGCACCCAGCCCACGTTCGCCGCCTCGTTGAGCGTCGGGATGACGACGCTCACCGCGGGTGCGACGAGCGTCTCGCGCAGGCGCGCGCCGACCTGCCCCCGTCCCGGCACGACCGGGATCGGGGCCACATCCGTTACCCCCATGGAAACCCCTCCAGGGCCGAGTCCTTGCCACTCGCGGCCGCTGTTAGCAGCCTGTGAACGACGCTAACGGCGGCTCCGAGCGCTGGTAAGGGGCTCTTGCCGATGGGCGCGATGCGGCCATGCGATGGTCCGCGGGACCGCCTTCGCGCCCTGCGATGACGCGTGGGCGGGGATGGCGAATCGCGATGGCTCGGCGCGCCGGCGCGGCGTAGCCTCGTCCGGGCCGTGCGACGGGACCGCCCGATACCGATCCTGCTCTACCACAGCATCTCTGACGATCCCGACCCGTGGATCCGCCGCTTCGCGGTCACGCCGCGCACGTTCGCGCGCCACCTCGATCTCGC
>Ga0105243_10002536_pt1 | contig 15253 bp, 18 predicted proteins | sample KBSM34metaG_FD_81525 | JGI IMG/M metagenome (GOLD analysis project Ga0105243, IMG submission 81525) | Miscanthus rhizosphere microbial communities from Kellogg Biological Station, Michigan, USA - KBS M3-4 metaG | ecosystem: Host-associated > Plants > Roots > Rhizosphere > Soil | place...
TCCAGCAAGACGGGCGCGGACGGACTGAACGAGCTGGAACAGATCGTCCGGCTGCTCAGCGCCTGCGGCTATGGCCCCGACCGGGTGATGTTCGATACCGGCGTGGTGCGCGGCCTCGATTACTACACCGGTCCGGTGTGGGAAGGTGAGCTCACCGGTCCCGTCACCAATGAAGCGGGAGAGGAGGTCGTGTTCGGCTCCATCGCCAGCGGCGGCCGCTATGACGATCTGGTGGCGCGCTTCACCGGCCAGCGCGTGCCGGCGGCGGGCATTTCCATCGGCGTCAGCCGGCTGCTGTCGGCGTTGCGCGGACAACAGGCTGCGTTGCCGCCCCTGGTCGTCGTGACGGTGTTCGACAAAGCGGACGCTGCCGCTGGTTTCTCCATGGTGCAGGAATTGCGCGCCGCCGGCTTGCGTGCCGAGGCCTATGTCGGCAACGGCAAGATGGGCGATCAATTCAAATATGCCGACAAGCGCGGCGCCGCCATCGCGGTGGTGGAAGGCCCTGACGAGCGGGCGAGGAGCGAGGTCACGCTCAAGGATCTGGCGCTTGGGGCGGAGCTGGCGAAGGATATGGCCAGCCGCGCCGATTGGGTGGGCAATCGCGAAGCGCAGAAAAGCGTCAAGCGCACAGACCTGGTGTCCGAAATCAAGGCGATGCTGAAGGCCCCCCAAAAGGGAAAAGGCTGATGGCCGCCTTTCCCTATTATGACGCCGCCGCCGGCCAGGCGCTGAAGGCCGTGGCCGAGCCCATTCTCGGCCTGTTCGCGTCCCGTGGTTATGCCAATGAAGAACCGTCGGTGCTGCAGCCGGCGGAGATATTCCTCGATCGTTCGGGCGAGGAAATTCGCCGCAGGACTTTCACGCTGATGGATCCGTCGGGCCGCGAATTGGCGCTGCGCCCCGAACTCACCATCCCCATCTGCCGCCATGCGGTGCTGTCGGGCGCGTCTTTTCCCGCCCGCATTTGCCATCACGGCTTGGTGTTCCGCCACCAGCCCGGTGAACCGCATCGGCCCACCCAATTCTTTCAGGCGGATGCGGAATTGCTGGGCCTGGAAGACCGGGCGGCGGGCGACACCGAAATCCTGTCGCTGGCGGTCGAAGCCTTACGGGCCTCCGGCGTGAAGAATTTTTCGCTGCGGATCGGCGATCTGGCTTTGTTCAGCGCCCTTGTGGACGCGCTTCAGCTGCCGCCGCAATGGCGCTCGCGCCTCAAGCGGCACTTCTGGCGCGCGGGCTATGTGGAATCCCTGCTCTATTGGCTGGGTCATGGCGACGACCGGCGCAAATTGCCGGCGACCCGCGCCGAGATCGAAGCGCTGCTCGACGCGCACGGGGACGCGCCCCTGGCGGGGCGTTCGCGCGAGGACATTGTCGCGCGCGCTCAAGACCGCGCCGCGGAAGCCTCACGCCTGCACCTGGACCGAAAGATTGCCGACGCAGTCGCCGCCTTGCTGGATATTTCCGGTCCGGCCGAAGAAGCGCTCGCCAAGGTGCGCGGGTTGCTCAAGACCATCGATATCGACCTCGGCGGCGAGCTTCGGGCCATGGAGGCGCGGCTGGTGACCTTGAAGCGCCTGGATGTGGATTTAAGTCAGGTCCAGTTCACCGCCCATTTCGGCCGCAACATGGAATATTATACCGGCTTCGTGTTCGAGCTGTGGGCGCGCGACAAGGAAGGCGCGGTGCAGGTGGCCGGTGGCGGCCGTTACGACACCATGATGGAGATGCTGGGCGCCAAAAAGCCCGTCACCGCTATCGGTTGCGCCATCCGCACCGAACGCCTGCTGGCTGCCAAGAGGGCGGGATAATGCTTACCTTGGCGATCCCTTCCAAAGGACGGTTGAAGGACAATTGCAATGCCTGGTTCGCGTCCGCCGGCATGTCCATGGAACAGACGGCGGGCGCGCGCGGCTATCGCGCCAGCTTTGCCGGATTTCCCGAGGTGGAAGTCATGCTGCTGTCGGCCGGAGAAATTGCCTCATCCTTGCTGACCGGCGACATTCATCTGGGTATCACCGGCGAAGACCTGTTGCGCGAGGAGGCGCCGGAGCTGGAAGGCCGCATGCACCTGATCAAGGGGCTTGGCTTCGGCTTGGCCGATGTGGTGGTGGCGGTGTCGCAGGCCTGGATCGATGTCGCGACCATGGCCGATTTGGACGATGTCTGCGCCGCTTACGCTCAAACGCACCGCCGGCGGCTGCGGGTAGCGACCAAATATGCCCAGCTCACCCGCAGTTTCTTCGCCCAAGCGCGGATAGCGGACTATCGCATCGTGCCCAGTGCCGGTGCCACGGAAGGCGCGCCCGCGGCCGGCACGGCGGAAGTGATCGTGGACATCACCACCACCGGCGCGACTTTGCGCGACAATGGACTGAAGGTTCTGGATGACGGCGTTATCTTGAAGAGCCAGGCGCAGCTTGCCGCGTCGCTCTCTGCGGACTGGACCGGCGAGGCGCGGGCCGGTTGTGAGAAATTGCTGGGACGGCTTGATCCCGGTCACGCGCTTTACGCGACCCTTGCGGCGCAGCTGCCTGCCTAAGTCTTCTCCGCCAGCATCTTTTCGAAAGCGCCTTCCAGGTTGCGGGTGAAGCGCGCCATATCGAACAAGGGTGCCGTGACGCGGTTGGCCGCCAGTTTTTCACGCAAGGCTTTCAGCCGCGCCGGATCGCGGGCCAAGGCCAGCGCGGTCGCTTCATACTCTTCCGCCGAATGGCTGATCAGTTCCGGCAGGCCGGCCGCGTTGAGCAGGCTGGCGCCCACCCGGCCGGGAAAAATCGGCCCCAACTGTGTCAGCACCGGCAGCCCCGCCCACAAGGCATCGGCCGCGGTGGCATGGGCGCCATAGGGCAGGGTGTCCAGGAACAGGTCCGCCAGGGCATGACGCGCCAAGTGAACGTCCAAAGGCGCGCGTTCGGCGAAGATCAGGCGGCTGGTCCCCAGGCCGCGATCCTCCGCCCGTTTTCTCAAGGCGCGGTCGGATTTCTCCGTGTAGGTCCGCAGCCATAACACACTGTCCGGAATCTGCTGCAGCAGCCTGAGCCAGATGTCGAAAATCGCCGAGGTGATCTTCCAGTTGCGGTTGAAGCAACAGAAGACAAAGCCGGCTTCAGGGAGGCCCGCCTCGGCGCGCGAAAGTGACGCGGACTTGACCTTCCCGGTGTCCAGAGGAAAGAAACTGTCGGGAAGGGTGACGATCTTCTCGCTATAAAAAGGCTGATGCTCAGGCGGGGTCACCACATCGTCGGCGATGATGTAATCCATGAAATCCGCACCGGTGGTGCCGGGAAATCCCAGCCAAGTCGCCTGGACCGGCGCGGGCCGCAAGGCAAAGGCCCCCAGCCGTTGGCCATGGGTGTGGCCGCTCAAATCCACCGCGACGTCGACCTCCAGCGCCCGCATTGTCTGAGCAATGTCTGCATCGCTTTTGCCGGCCAAATCATGGAACCGGTCGAAGGCGCGCAACAGCCGGGCGCGGATGTCGCTGCCATCGTCGGTTCCAGCGGAGATGCCGATCACTTCGAACCGTGAACGGTCGTGACGCTCCAGCAGATCGGCGATCTGGAAGCCCACCGGGTGGCTGCGGAAATCGGAGGAGACATAGGCCAGACGAATCCGGTCATGACGATAGACCTGGCCTGTCCAAAGCGGTGGGGTATTGGCGGCAAAGGATTCGTTGAGCACATTGCGGGCGCATTTGAGAAGGAGCGCGCCGTCCATGCCATATCCCATCAATGTCCAGGGATCGTATCCCGGTTTTCCGGCTTCGACCTGTCCCGGAATCTCCGGGCCGACCGCGGCGATGCGCTCCCAATCGCAATCATAAAGTGCGGCCAGCGCGATCTGCCCGGCCAATTTCGGAAAAGCCGGATCGATGGCCAGTATCCAGTAATAATCCGTCAGCGCCTCCCCGAAACGGTCCAGATGCACCAGGGCCACGGCGCGGTTCATCAGATAGCCGGTGTCGCTGGGGTCGATCCGCAATGCGTGTTCGAAAAACTCCAGCGCCGCGGCCGGTTGATGCAGGGACAGCAGAGCGTTGCCCTTGCCGCTCATGGCTCGCGCGAAGGCGGGACGGATCGCCAGCGCTTGTTCGAAATCGCTCAGGGCTTCGCCAAAGCGCTTCATTCTCAACAGCAGGCTGCCGCGGTTTAACCATAAGGTTTCGTCCCTTGTCTCTGCGGCCAAAGCCGCATTCTGGCTTGCCAAGGCCTCATCGTACCGTTCCAGCGCCATCAGGGCATTTCCACGGCAGCTAAGGAGTTCCGGACCGTCCGGTTTCACCGCAAGCGCGGTGTCATAGTGCTGCAAGGCTTCGTTGAAACGCTTGAGTCCCTGTAAGGCATTGCCCAGGTAAAGCAGAATGCCGGTATCCTGGGGCCGCAATTTCAGAAGTCTTTCCAGCAACAACACGGCCTCGTCATGACGGCCTTGCTGAGCGCGCAACATTCCCGTCAGCAGCACGACCTGGGGGTGGCCCGGCCGCGCATCGCCAAGTTGGGCGATGATGGCTTCGGCCTGTGCCAACTCGCCATAATGCAGCGCGGACATCGCCTGCAGGTTGAGTGCCTTCAAGTCAATCACGGCAGGTTGGCCGAATCCCGGATATCGGAATCGCCGATATGTTCCTTCTTCCAACGCATGGCGGCGGCGATCCGCCTGCGCCCGGAGGGATGATCGTAGAACAGGGCTTCCTCCAAGTTTCCCGGCTCCAGCTTGCGATAGGTGGAGAGCTTGAGCATCGCTTCGGCAAAGCCGTCCGGCTTGCGCACTGCGTTCAAGCCGAAAATATCGGCCTGGTATTCGATGACTCGGGAAATGGAATTGGTCGCCGGGCCGGCCAGGAAGAGGAATAGCGCCGACAGGGCGACCAGCAGCGGCAGGCCCGCCGCTTCGCCGACATTGCGCACTTGCCACTGACCGCCGAACACGTCGCAGCCGAACCAGAATGCCCAATTGATGAAGACAAATCCTGCCAGGACCACCAGGGACTCCAGCAGCACGGCGCGCGTCACATGGCCCATGACATAATGGCCCATCTCGTGGCCCATCACTGCCAGCACTTCGTCCTGCGAGCCTTGTTTCAGCAGATTGTCGTTCAGCGAAATGCGCGCCGTGCCCAGGAAGCCGGACACATTGGCGGAGACGCGGTTCGATTGCCGGGAGGCGTCCACCAGGAAGACATTGTCCACCGGCACGTCATTGGCGCGGGCCAAGGCCAATATCTTGGCCTTGAGCGGACTCTCCGGAAGGGGAGAATAGTGATTGAACAAGGGCGCGATCAGGCCCGGCCAAATTACGATAACAAAGATTTGAAAGAGGATTGCCAGGCCCGCCCCCCAAATCCACCACTGCGCACGGGTGCGGCGCACGACGGCATAAAAGAACGGCAGCAGAAAGAGGCAAGCAGCGAAGGTTAGCGCAAATTGGATTCCGAAATCGCCCAGCCATTGCAAAAAGGATTGGTTGGACAGGCCGTAAGCATGCTCACGAAAAAAGCCTTCATAGAGAGTCAAAGGAAATGTCGCCGCCACCGTCAACGGCACATAGGCGGCAACATAGAGCATCACCTGATAGCCGCGGCTATTGGTGCGTGAAGCGGCCCAATCCTGGATGCGGACCGACAGTCCCGACCACAAAAACAACCCGGCGACGGCCAAGGCATAGAGCAAATCCAGCAACTGCAGCCAATAGCCGCCCTCATAATAGGCGTCGGAGCGGGCCCGTGCCGCGCCGCTGATTTTTGCCAGATATTTCGCGGTCGCCTTGTCGGGATCGAAGGCCGGCGTGGTATCCATCACCGGCAGGGCGCCGACCTGGACCCGCGCCGTGGGTGCCGCATGGGGGGGCAATTGCGGCAAGTCCCAAACCGCCGGCTGCGCCGCCGCCGGAAAGGATAGGGCGGCAAGCAGCAACGCCGCGCCGAATATGCGTGCTAGGGACATAAGCCTCTCCTGGAACCCAGCCTGGGCCTGACTTTGCCGGATGGCCAAGGCGCGGTTCGATCCTGATAGTATGGTCCGATGCAGCGGACGGCAAAGCTATTTGGATTTTCCCTTATTCTCCTATTGGCCGCGGCATCGGTTGCCGGGGCAGCCGAGTCGGATTCGGCGCGGTATCGGCGCTGTCTGGCCGACAGCAATGCCAATCCCGCCGCCGCACTGGCCGATGCGGAAAATTGGGTGAAGGCCGGTGGTTCGGTCCCGGCCGAGCATTGCGCTTCCTTGGCCCTGGTCAATCTCAAGCGCTATGTCGAAGCGGGCGTGCGGCTGGACAAGATCGCCGGCGGCAGTGCCAAGCTGGACGCGTCCTTCCGCGCGGCCCTGTTCAACCAGGCCGGCAATGCCTGGTTGTTGGCCGGCGATGGCGCACGGGCGGTGCAAAGCTTTTCCGGCGCGCTTGCCCTTTCCGCAGGCGATGCCGATCTGTTCGCGGACTTGGCGCGCGCCCAAGCGATGCGGCGAAATTGACAGGAAGTGGTGCTGGATCTCAATGCCGCTTTGCAGCTGGCGCCGCGCCGCGCCGATCTGCTGGTGTTGCGCGCCAGCGCCCGGCGCGCCTTGAAGCGCTATGAGGATGCCAATGCCGATATCCAGGCGGCATTGAAGCTCAAGCCCGGCGATGCCGATGCCTTGGTGGAGCGGGGCCTGCTGCGGCGCCAATTGGGAGACCTGGGTGGCGCGCGCCGCGATTTCGAGGCGGCGCTCAAGACCGGCTCCGGCAATGCCGCCGCCCAGGCCAAGGCCAATTTGGAAGATCTTACGCCTTGATCCCCGCCGGGGTCCATTCTTCTCGAGCTATCGCGTCGGATTCCTGCCGCAGCCCGTCGCGCCGCAAGGCTTCGAATTCCGGCTTAGGCAGCAATTGCGAGAGTGCCCAAATCGCGGCGCCGCGAACCAAGGCGGACGAATCCTTCAACGCTGCCTTGGCGCAATCCGCCAGCGCCGCGTCGCCGCTGTTGCCGATGGCGATCATCACATTGCGCAGGAAACGATTGCGCCCAATGCGCTTGATCGGCGATTTGCGGAACAGGGCGCGGAATCCGGCATCATCCAAAGTCGCCAAATCGGCAAGGGCTGGAGCTTTCAGCTCCTGCCGCGCCAAAAGCTTCGCTTCTGAAGCGGTGCTGGCGAATTTGTTCCACGGGCACACCGCCAGGCAATCGTCACAGCCATAGATGCGGTTGCCGATGGCCCCGCGGAATTCGCGCGGGATGGGGCCGTCATGCTCGATGGTGAGATAGGAAATGCAGCGGCGGGCATCCAACCGGTAGGGCGCGGGAAAGGCCTTGGTCGGGCAGACATCCAAGCAGGCATGGCAATTGCCGCAATGATCTTTTTCCACCTCGTCCGCCGGCAAATCCAGGACGGTGAAGATGCTGCCCAGAAACAGCCATGAGCCGAACTCGCGCGAGACGAGATTGGTGTGCTTGCCCTGCCAGCCCAGGCCGGCCTTTTGCGCCAACGGCTTTTCCATCACCGGCGCGGTGTCGACAAAGACTTTCACCTCGGCCTGGAAGGTTTGGAAAATATAACCCGCCACTGCTTTCAGCTTCTTCTTGACCAGGTCGTGATAATCCTCGCCTTGGGCATAGACCGAAATGGCGCCGTGTTTCTTGCGTCCAAGTATGACCATGGGATCCTCACCGGGACCGTAGTTGATGCCCAGGACGATGATGCTTCGCGCTTGCGGCCACATCGCTTGCGGGTCGGCACGCCAATCGGCACGCCGCGCCATCCAATGCATGGTGCCGTGATGTCCGGCATCCAGGAATTCGCGCAGGCGGCCGGCATTGCCGGGCTCCGCGCGCGCGTCGGTGATCCGCACCAGGTCGAAGCCTTCGGCGCGGGCGCGTGCCAAAATGGCCTTTTTGATTGCCGCGTTATCCTGCATCGGGGACTTATACCCGACATCCATGCGCAAGGATCAGAAATCCAGTTCGGCGTAATGGGAAACCGGGGGCTGGCCCGGCACGCGGTCCAACAGGATGGAACGGAAGGCGGGGCGCGACTTCATGCGCACATACCATTCACTGGCCGCGGCGAATTCCGTCCAGGGCACTTCCCCGAAATAGTCCAGCGAGGATAGATGCGCCGCCACCGCGAGATCGCCCAAGGTGGTTTCGCGGCAGGCAAGGTTGCCGTTGGTTTCCGCGGCCGTCCCGATCGCTTTCAACGCCTGTTTGAGGTCCTCGCGTCCGGCGCGGATGGCATTCATGTCCGGCGGACGGCTGAACCCCGCGCCGGTGTGCCGGGGCGCGGCTTTTTCGTAGACAATCCGCTGCGTGACTTGTTCGTGGAAGGGACCGAAGGCCCAATCCACCCAGCGCAAGCAGGCGCGGCGGGCGGCATCGTCGGAAGGCGCCAGGGGATAATCGGGATAATTGTTCTCCAGATGGTCCAGAATTGCCCAAACGCCTTCGGCCCGGGTTCCATCCATATCCACAAATACGGGCATGGATTGCTTGAAATCCTCGGCCAGGACGGGATCGCAGGTGACGCGCTTTTCTCCCACCATCAGGCGGGCCAAACGGCAGCTGGGCGAAAGCGTCAGGTGAATCAGGCGGCGCATGGCGTCTTATAGGGGCGTCAGGGCTACTTCACCACTTTGACGGCGTGGCTTGACGCTTTTCAACCGCCGGATCGTTATTTGACGCAGAAATTCAGCCCATCACGCGTGACCACGGCGCTGCGGCCTTGAAGCATTCCGGTGCGGTGGCGGACATAGCGTCCCGGGCGGACAGCCTTCCATTTGTGGGGATTGGGCAGGATCGCGGCCAGCCGTGCGGCCTGGGCTTCGCTGAGCGAGCCGGCATCGGTCCCAAAATAGGCATTGGCCGCGGCCTCGGCGCCGAAGATTCCGTCGCCCCAATCCACCAGATTGAGATAGGCCAGCAAGATGCGTTTCTTGGGCCAGACGCTTTCCACCAGGACGGTGAGGTAGGCCTCCAGCCCCTTGCGAATCCAACTCCGCATGGGCACCAGGAACAGGGTGCGCGCGGTCTGTTGGGAAATGGTGCTGGCGCCGCGCATGGGTCTGGACGGGCGGCGGTTGTGGTCCTGGACGGCCTTGTTGATGCTGGCCCAGTCGAAGCCGTGATGGCGGCAAAAGTTCTGGTCCTCGGCGGCGATCACCGCGCGCTCCAGGCGCGGCGAAATGTCATCGGTCCAATGGTAGTTCGCGCCCTTTCCCTGAATCAGGCTGACCAGCATTTCCGGCGTGCCCGGGACCGGCAGGACGCGAAAGACCAGAAGCAACAGGATTGGCGCCGGCACCAGCAGGACAAACAGTCCAACAAGCAGCTTCCATAGCCAGCCACGGCCCCACCGGGCCTTTTCCCTTTGGCCGATTCCCCTCGCCATGAGCGGAGCATAACAAGTTTTAAAGGATGCGCGAGCCGGGGCACGATGTTACCTGTTGACCGCCACGGCTTTCGGATTCGCCCATGTATGACATTTTTCTTTCCATCATTTTGGGCATCGTCGAAGGCATCACCGAATTTCTTCCCATCTCTTCCACGGCGCATTTGCTGGTGACGGAAAGGCTGCTGGGCCTGGGCGACGAGTGGGAAGCCTTCACCGTGGTGATCCAGTTGGGCGCGATCCTGGCGGTGGTGGCGATTTACTTTCAGGTATTTTGGAAAGCGCTGATCGGCTTGCCGCACTCGGCTGAGGCGCGCCGTTTCGCCTTAGGTCTCATCCTGGCGCTGCTCCCTTCGGTGGCGGCCGGCCTAGCACTCAAGAAATTGATGGACGAGGTCTTGCTCAATCCCGCTACCGCCATGCCTTTCATTGCCGGCTGCTGGATCGTGGGCGGTATTATCATTCTGGTGTTCGAGCGAATCGCACCCAAACCACGTTGGTTCGACGGCGACAATCTGCCCTTGTCCAAAGCTTTCCAGATCGGCTGCTGCCAGATCCTGTCCATCATTCCCGGCGTGTCGCGGTCGGGCGCCACCATCCTGGGCGGTGAACTGCTGGGCGTGGACCGCCGGGCGGCAACCATGTTCACTTTTTACCTGGCGGTGCCCACCATGCTGGGCGCCAGCATCTTGGAGCTTCACCACAAGGCGTCCGAGCTCAACAGCCAAGAAAGCCTGAATATCGCCGTCGGATTTGTCGTGTCCTTCGTGGTGGCGTATTTCGTTATCAAAGGCTTTCTGGCGATTGTGACCAAATACGGTCTCAAGCCCTTCGGCTGGTATCGAATTGCAGCTGGTCTAGCTTTGATCGCTTATCTCGCCATGCACTAGGGCGCGGGAATTTCTCGCCGGGATTGCGCCTGCGCATACTCGCCCTTGGCGCGATAGCGCCAAAGATAAGACGGGATCACCGCCTCCACCGAGGTCGGCGTGATGCCGAGATCCGCCAAGCCGGGCGCGGTTGCCGAAACGACATTGTCTTTCTTGAGCAGCTTGACTTGGTCGACGGTCAAAAGCGGCTTGGGCAAGAGTTGCAGGAAGACGGCCTGAAGAAAGGCAAGTCCGAATGGCAGCGGCACCAGCGCGCGGTTGCGCCCCGTTTCCCGCAGGATCAGCTGCAGCAGCTCTTTGAAGGAATAGGTGGCGGGTCCGCCCAGCTCATAGCTGCGCCCGTCCTGGCGCGACAGGCCCGCGAGGATGGCCTGTGCCACATCGCCGACAAACACCGGCTGGAATCGTGTCTTGCCGCCCCCAATTAACGGCAAGGCGGGGAAGAAGCGCGCCATCTGGCCGAACTTGTTGAAGAAGCCGTCTTCGGGTCCGAAGATTATGGACGGACGCAAGATCACGGCCCGCGGAAATGCTTCCCGAACTGCTGCCTCACCTTCTGCCTTGGTCACGGCATAGTCCGAATCCGATTCGGCATCGGCGCCGACGGCCGAGACATGCACCAGCGCCGCGATTCCCGCGTCTGCCGCCGCTTTGGCGATATGGGCGGCGCCGTCCGCCTGCACCTCTTCAAAGGTCTGGCCGCTCTGGAAGAGAATACCGGTCAGGTTGACCGCGGCATGGGCGCCCGTCAGGGCGCGGGCAACGGACTCCGCATCCGAGACATCGCATTTGACGAAATCGATCTGGCCGACGCTGCCCAACGGCCGCAGGAAAAAGGCGCGGTTGGGATAGCGGGTGGCGACCTTGATTCGATAGCCCGCCCGGGCCAGGGCCCGAACCGTGTGGCGGCCGACAAAGCCGGAGCCGCCGAAGATCGTCACCAATTGATTTTTCATTTCAGTTCCGCCGAAAACTGCGGTGTTTCATAGCCAAAGGCCATGCCGGGGAAAAGCGCTAAAGGGGGCCGATCAGCGTCCCGACCCCAGCCGGGACCTGGCGTTGACTTGGGACGGACACCCCCCTAAACATCGCGCCCTTCCACCCGGGCGAGACCCGGCTGGGCCCAGATGGCGGAATTGGTAGACGCACTAGTTTCAGGTACTAGCGCTGCAAGGCGTGGAGGTTCGAGTCCTCTTCTGGGCACCATGGGTATTTTCGGCGGTGTTCGCCGGAGTCCGGTCGGGCCAATTTAGCTAACAAAAATAGCAGCTTATTGTTCGCCGTGTTCGATCCTGCGCTGGGCTACCCGTGCAGTTTGCACACCGCCATCAACCACAAGTTGAATGAGATCGAGCCGATGGATGTGCTCGGTTGTCGACCCATTGAAGCTGTCTGGGCGATGCTCCGCAAGCCGACGAAGCGCAAGCGGCAAAATCACAGTGCTCAACGCACCGGTGTCCAGATCAGCGTGTGGCCGAGCAGGGGTAGCAGGATAAAGGCGCGTATGCGCAGATCGCCAGCGTTGTCGATTGACATCCGCGCCCGATAATTCACCCCGTCGTCGGGATTGTAGACTTCGCCATCCTCCCAATTGTTCTCACCGGCAGCGCGAAGGCCTTGCAGAACATTAAGGCCCAGCAGCGGGCGTAAGCGGAGCGCGGGGTTCCTGTTTTTTACATCGGCCAGCGGCAGGCCATTGTCGCCGTTTGGCCGTTTAAACCAAACGATTTTCGCGCACAAGCGGTCGCCGCAGGGCGCAATCTCGATCTCAATGCGCTTGTCGGGGTGAAGCCAAACTCCAACAGGGGTGGGATTTTGTGCGGCCGCGGGCAGTGCTAGCAGCACCAGGGCGGGCAGAACCCAGCAAAATCGCCGCGCCGTTATGCTGATATAGCCAAACGCAAGGACCAGAATTTCGGCGGCGTTCGGCCTTCCGGAGCTAATCTCCCCTGATTCCCTTTTGAAACTTCGTCCGCGGCGCGGAAAATCTCTCGGTGTTCCCCCAGGGTGCGTGACTGGACGTTTGTACACACTTGATTCCAATTTGGTGGTGCGCGCGTCTCTAGTCTGTTTCAACTCAGCTAACTTCTCGGCATCGATCGCGCTTCCGGTGCTCCGGCGTTTAACGACCGCGGGATTTATCACGGTCTCGTAAGGATGTGGCAGCTGCCTCCGCAGCAGACTTCCGCGACTTGGCGTGACGGCGCCTCTTGGCCTTCTTCCTGGCATTTCCTCCGCGCGCTGCCATTCTCACACTCCTCTTCGCTATTAGGGGGATCGCTCGGCTTCATTGGAGCTATTAGATTACGCAGTACTGCATCATGCACCGAGGCTGTTGTTCCCAGTCACGGCCTCCGCAGACCCAATCGCCTCGACATGCGATTTAGTGTTGCGGCGCCTTTTTCAATTGTTCCAGCCTTCTGGAGAGCAGCTGAGCGAGGATTTCATATTTACCGTCCTCGGTCTCTGCATTCAGCCGTTCCTGGAAGTGACCGACATCCTGCGTGGCCACCCAATCAGCCCATTGTTGTTCGTTGGTCTTTTGCATCATGGCTCAAATCCATCATTTGTGATGGGAGCGCGCGACCTGTGTGACAGGCTCTCATGTCTCTCAAGCAGGGAATGTTCCCCGACGGGGGAACAGTCTCCCATTCGGCGTGGGAAATCTGTGCTGAATTGACCATCCGGATCCCGACTTTCGTCCTACTTCCGATGCGGGCCTTTCGCACCGCTGCGGTCCGGAACGATTTTTCACCTGGCCAGCATGTGAAAGAGTTTGACAAGCATGATCCTAGTCTCGCGGCGCAATTCCGCGAGTTTTGCCGCTGTCTCGTGCCGCACGGACAATGCCATGCTGACCCGTCGCCGCTCTTCTGCATCCCAACTATATTGAGCCATGCACAATCGCTCCTCTGGCCTTGGTTTTGGTAATGGGAGTTCCCAACGGGGGAATAGTCTTCCATTCGCCAGAGAAAATATGTGCTGAATTGACCATCCCGCGACCCGGCGTTCGTTCTACTGTTCCGCTTACAGATCGGCCAGCGGCTTAGCCCTCGGCCGCACGCGCTGCCAACATGAGCGAATTTGACCATAAATCTGCGCCATCTCGCGCCATTATGGCCGGATGGCTTTCTCTAAATCGTTGTCATCTTCGGAGCTTGCGTCTCTCCGCGAGATAGCAATGGGCATCTTTCACCAGCCCATTCCCGACGCGCATGCATCGCGACTTGTAGAGCTTGGGCTGGTTTACCGGCAGCTTGGTAACATTCGGATTACCAGCGCCGGTCGGGCGCTGGTTTCCAGCGTTCCCCGGCAACACCAGGGCAAACATTAACAGCACCCGAAGCTGCCGACAGGGCCCATCGCGCTGGTTGATTCTCGCGATCGGTAAGGAACCAAACAATCTCCCCAACTATTAACCTTGCTCACCCACAACGGATAGTTTGCTCATGACCGACGATAACGGTGCTAACACTGCTGGCACCGAGCGCCGCACTCTCTTTCGCGTCTCGTTGGTTGCCGTCGCCTTGATTGCGGCCGGTCTTTCCCTTGGAGCTTGGGAGGATAGGCAGGACGCTCGTTCACCCCCGCCCCAGATGATCGTGCTCGGTCAAAGCCGATGACCACAAAGACCTGACGCTGTAGAGTGGTCCGCAGATCGAGAGATTAGGATGCCGAAATACGCACCCCTTCGCAGATACCTAAAGCGCCAAAGTCATTCCGAAATCATTCTCACATTTGGCGAGATCGAGGAAATAATTGACGCGCCATTGCCAAGGAACGCAGTGACCCCCCAGTGGTGGGCAAACATCGTTAACCCGGACCACGGGCACGTGCAGCGTGAAGCCTGGCGCGCAGCAGGCTATGATGCGTTCCTATTGCCGCCAGCCAAGGTCAAATTCCAGAGGGTACATTAGTATCGGTCTCCACTAGAGGATATGTATGAGCTATCGCGGATATGATCTTGAACAAAAAACGCTCATGGTCGGATGGCAAGTCACCATAACCAGGGATGGCAAGTTCGTCCGCAATGGGAATGTGACAAAGGAACTGAACACCGCCATGGAAGAGACTGAGAGATTCGTCGATCGCATTCTCGCCGAAATCGATATCGCCTCGCCTGGCGCGCAGTCCTGATGTTTTCAATACGTTAGAACGGACGTATCGGAGGCACTCGAGCGGAGTGGCAGGCTATTTCTGGGCCCTTGCTTCCACCGCATTCGCCGCGCGGACTGCATCGGTTGGCCCGACAATCCAGGGTGAGTGCAAGACCGCAAAATATGTCTGTTGCCCATCCGGCGATTCCCGGGCCCAGGCATAGGCGCGAAATGCGCCGCTGGCGGTGCCACGCAAGTCGAAGACCGAGACAGACGTGCTCGAAATTGTCTGACCGCCGCACATTTCGAGTACCGGAACGGACTGGACAAATGTCGCCTTGCCGCCATGCTGGGATTCCACGGCTTGTTTGAGCTGGCTGTGCTCGACTTCGGTCATTCGTATCTCACTCCACATGGTTGCTGGGGGCGCGACACTTGCAAATCGGGAATTGGCACACAGATCTCACCATGACACGCCGGCATCAGTGCGCCGGCACTGTCCTTGGCATTGAGCGCGGTGACCGCGGACATGCAAATGAAGGGATCATCTTCGACGACCAGAATCCTTCGCTGACTTGCGGCCTGGCCCATACGGATAGTAAGTTACGAAAGCCCGAATAGTTCCATTTTTCCTTGACTCTCAATAATTTAGCGCATGCCTGATGCTACATCACCGTTCAGGCCGATACACGCGATCAGCCGGTCTTTTTGCCAAACTTCGACTGAATTTCTCGCGCCTAGCACGATGCCCTTTTCGAGCGCCGCCGCATCGTCGCGCCCCTCAAAGTCATGACTCTCCATGATATGAGAGCGCCGGTCGAGAACGTAAATGCGATAGTTCATGTGTCTCCTGCTGGGTACAGGGAGGTTATGAGGCCATTTCAGGCTCCAGGTCTCTCAA
>Ga0105243_10002542_pt1 | contig 15240 bp, 16 predicted proteins | sample KBSM34metaG_FD_81525 | JGI IMG/M metagenome (GOLD analysis project Ga0105243, IMG submission 81525) | Miscanthus rhizosphere microbial communities from Kellogg Biological Station, Michigan, USA - KBS M3-4 metaG | ecosystem: Host-associated > Plants > Roots > Rhizosphere > Soil | place...
CGAAACTCCAATTGGAACTCCATCTTTGGCCGTGCCGCGGCCGACCAGCTACCACGACAAGAATTCGCCAAGAACATGCCAAGGATCCGTCGAGCGGCCCGCTTTACGTTCGCGTCGTCAACACCACAGCGGTCCACCGGAACCGCCAGACCAATGGAGAACACAACATGAACACCAGCCACAACTTCAAGAAAATGATTGTCGGGGCGCTGCTTTCGGGCGGCGTCGCGCTGGCCGGCTTTGGGCTGACCGCGGGCACCGCCCAGGCCGCCCCGGACCGGCCAGGCCCGACGATCGACCACTCGGACTTCGGTGTGCCCGTTGTCGAGTGCGTCCGGTGCGGCGGCCACGGCCTTCCCGGCGGATTGGACATCAACCCCGGCGTCAACCCGGCTGGCAAGCTCCCCTCCGCCGTCCAAGGGATCAGCTAGCGGATAACGTTCGACCCGCCACCACGGAGTGGGTGGCGGGCCGAAACGTGCGACGGTCGAGTGCTGCGAACTGCCCAACTTACGAAACATTCACGCGCACAGGCGATGAGCACCATTCGCCTTCCGCAGCGCGTCATTTGATGACGCGCCCCGCCCGAGAACCGGTGAGCGAAAGCGCAAGGACACCGACGGCGTTACTGGAGATTGATTTGCCGCTGACTCATCGCCTCATACGCCCGGGATCATCGCGCGTGAGATCGAAGATCAGAGCGTCGAGCAGTACCGGAGATGCTTGTTCGAACAGCGATTCAACACGTGCGCGCTCTCGTTTGTTGTTCAACGGGATTGCGTGGCTAGTCGACATGACGCGGTGTTTCGTTTCGGGTCGTTGCCGACGGTCGACGGCGGGGTGGGTTGAACACGGGCTAAGTCGTCCACTCCGCCCCACACCCGAAGACCTCGACATCTTCGAGCGTATGCGGCGACGCGTCCTGTGTTGAACGGACTAAATGTGTGCGACGATCGCCGCGATGGCCGTCCAGATAACCAGAACCCAGATCGCGACCGCGATCGCCGCGGAGATCAGCGACATCGTGTCTAGTTTCCCCTTCATGAACGCCTCCTCGGTAGGGCTCGTGGCCCGGCAATCTGAAAGTGTGTCTTCGAAGAACAGCCCGCGATGTCTACAGCTCAAACGTCCACGCAGTAGTGAACCCTAGACGTCGGCAACCGACCAGCAGATATCCGCCCGTACACCGTCGTCGCGCCGACGTTGTTGTGCGGGACAACGACGGCTCGGCCATCGAGGCGATTAAATACCAACGACAGAATCGTTAGCGATGCGCTTGCAGACGGAGGCGCCCATGCCCAATCTCGTTGCAACCGCTTCCCAGGGCTCCGACCGCGGCCGCGACTTCCGGAACGATTTCACATGATCCCTCTCTCCGATGGCATCCCATCGAGGCGGTTCCCGGTCGTCAACATCGCACTGATCGCGGCGAACTTCGCTGTCTTCCTGTTCTTCGAGTTGCCCAACGGGGAAGCGGCGGTCAACCAGGCGTCGTTCTATCCCTGTGACGTCGACAACGCCTGTCACAGCGCTTTGCCTTGGGGCGTCGCCTGGATCACGGCCATGTTCATGCATGCCGGCTGGGACCACATCCTCGGCAACATGCTTTTCCTGGCGATCTTCGGCAATAACGTCGAGGATGCGTTCGGGCGACTCGGCTATCTGGTGTTCTACTTCGCCGGCGGATTCGCGGCCATGATGCTGCAAACCGGGATCACCCTGCTCTTCGGCACGGCGGCCGACGCTCAGATACCCAACCTGGGCGCCAGCGGCGCGATCGCTGCTGTGCTGGGCGCTTACATCGTGCTCTATCCCAAGTCACGCATCCGCACGCTGCTAGTGTGGTTCCCGATCAGCATCCCGGCGTGGGTCTATCTCGGTGGCTGGTTCCTCTACCAGTTCTTCGAGGGCAACTACGCGCTGCTCCACCCCTCGAACGAACGTGGCAGTGGTGTCGCGTTCTTCGCACACGTCGGTGGGTTCATCTTCGGCGCGATCGTGGCGAGAATTCTCCTAGCCGCAGGCCGAATCACGCCGACGGAGACGCAACGGGCCGCCTACAGATGATGTCTGGTCGTCGGCGCTGGCCGATACTGCAGCGTTGACTTTGGAGCCCGACCCCCCAGCGCCGACCGCCAATCTCATTCGCGCACCAGTCACCCGCACCTAAAGCCAACTATCAATGGGCGGCGGACCTCGTCGCGGCGCACTCGTAGGCCAGATACAAGTCGGGTCGCCGCGTCGCGGAATCCAAACGGAACATTCTTGGTTACCACCACCAACTCGACAGAAAGCCAGCCAATGACCAGCCCAGAACAGCCCACGGCGACGTCGCCACCGCACACTGACGCCGAGGCCGTCAAGGCAGTGGTGAGGCTCAACACGGAACAAGTTCAGGGCCAGGGTGACTTCGCCCTGTTCGACGAATTGTTCGCCGACGATTTCGTCGACCACACCCCCCAGCCGGGCACTACGCCCGACAAAGCCGGCGTTCGCGTCCTCTACAACCGGCTGCGACAAGCGTTTCCCGATTTTCGACCCGAGATCCATTGGCAAACGGTCGATGCCGACATCGTCACCACGTTCAAGACCTACCACGGTACCCACCTAGGCGACTTTCTCGGCATCGCTCCCACGGGCAAGGCGGTTCATTTCGAAACGGTCGACGCCATGCGTGTTCGCGATGGAAAGATCACCGACCACTGGGGCGTAGCGAATTTGTACTCCGCGCTACAACAACTTGGACAACTACCGCCCACCTGACAGCCGCTTAATGGACAGCGCTGATCGGATGAACCGTCCGGCGATGTGCGGGTCTGCGTCATCTCGCCGGGAATCACCGAATCCGAACTCGCGGAATCGATCTCAGATGAACAGGCCCGCGACGCCATCCAGGGATACCGCGCATTCGCGATCGCACAGCCGCCCGAGGTCGACGTCAACGAGATGATCGTGCGACCTGCCGCCAGCACGCACTAACCAGGGGGCAGCCGTTACAACCTGAGTCTTAGGACAGGATCTGTCCGCTATAAGCGGCAGGTTGGAGGCATGACCACTACAGAACCCATCACGGCATTTCGCATGGCGATTCCGGACGCGCAGCTCGACGATCTGCACGACCGGCTGCGCCGCACGCGCTTCCCCGCGCCGTCGCCCGGCGACGGGTGGGATACCGGCGTTCCGGTGTCCTACTTGAAAGAACTCGTCACATACTGGGACCGCGCGTATGACTGGCGGGCGGCCGAAACCGAACTGAACCAGCTGCCCCAATTCACGACCGAGATCGACGGTACGACCATCCACTTCCTGCACTTGCGTTCACCCGAGCCTGACGCGCTGCCACTCATACTCACCCATGGGTGGCCGGGCTCATTTGTGGAGTTCCTCGACGTACTCGGGCCACTGACTGACCCGCGAAGCCATGGTGGGGACCCCGCCGACGCGTTTGACCTAGTCATTCCCAGCCTGCCCGGCTTCGGATTCTCTGGCCCGGTACCCGACGCGGGTTGGGATGTCGACCGGATTGCGCGAGCCTGGCTCGAGCTGATGAGTCGGTTGGGCTACGACCGGTTTGGGGTGCAAGGGGGCGACATCGGTGCCAGCGTGTCGCCCGCGGCCGGGCGCGCAGCACCGGAGCGGGTCATTGGGGTGCACGTCAACGGCAGCATCGGCATGCCGGCCGGCGAGCTCAGCGAGGATGAACTCGCGTCGATGACCCATCTTGAACGCGACCGGGCGGAACGTGTCCAGAAGTTCATGCAGGACGAGTTCGGTTACATCGCGATTCAATCCACGCGACCGCAGACGATCGGCGCGGCGCTGGTTGACTCACCTGTCGGCCAGCTCGCCTGGATCGTGGACAAATTCCGCGCCTGGACACACCCGCTGGACAGCCTGCCGGATGCGATCGTCGATCGCGATCGGCTGCTGACCAACGTCATGATCTATTGGCTCACCGCCTCCGCTGGGTCGGCGGCCTATGTCGGTTATGCCCAGGCCTCGTGGGGGCCACCCGCTCAATTCTCGGGCGTGCCGACCGGCGCCATCATGTTCGCTCACGACGTTGGTATCCGTCGCCTCGCCGAACAGACCAACAACATCACCACCTGGACCGATATCCCCACTCGGGGAGGACATTTCGCCGCTCTCGAAGAGCCGCAGCTGCTCACCGACCACATCCGCGCCTTCTTTCGCGATCTGCGATAAGCCCCAACCCGTTTCCCTACACCAGATCGCATAGCGGCCAAACGCACTCGGTGACAAATCTGTTCACCAACTGCTGTAAACGTCCATGTCGCCGCGGCTGTGTGCGTCCTAGTCACCACCGCGGTGCGAATGTGCGCGGTGCGGTTCGGCTGGTCACTTCCCGAGCAACGTTCGTGGACAGTGAGTCAACGAGGAAGTTGGAGGTGACTCGCCGGCACGACGTGGTCGACGAGGTCACCATCCCAGGTTTACCCGGCACAATGCCTGAGGTGCCGTTGTGGTGTCCGGTCCCGTATCGTACCGTCAACCTAGTTGATACGCGGGCCGTCCATCACCGAGATCTTCTACCGTCCGGACGTCGCCGCTCGTCGAAAGGGTCACGGATGCCGCGGTTTTCGATCGGAAGCCGATTGTTGCCGCGGTGGATGCTTCTGGTGGCGGTGTTCGTCAACGTCTCCGCTCAGGGCAATTCCGACTCGATCGGCTGCCGGATCAAGATCGATGACGTCCTCAAGGACACGCGAACGGCCAACACCCTGAACGCCTTCACCTACTGCCTGGACAAGTCCGGATGAGCACCCATCAGGCCGAACGCCAGTCGAGGACAGACCGGGTCGCGGACGCGATCCGGCGTTTTTCGCCGCTGATCGCATTCTTCTGGCTGGGCCTGGCGGTGCTCACGAACGTTTTCGTGCCGCAGTTGGAGACGGTTGCCCAAGCGCACAACGTCTCGCTGAGTCCGCAAGATGCGCCGTCGCTGCAGGCCAGTAAACGGATCGGCAAGGTGTTTCACGAGTTCGACTCCGACAGTGCGGCGATGATCGTGCTGGAGGGCGACCAGCCCCTCGGTGCCGACGCGCACCATTACTACGACGGCTTGATAAAGAAGCTCTCCCAGGACACCAAGCACGTGGAGCACGTTCAGGATTTCTGGGGTGATCCGCTGACGGCGGCCGGCTCGCAGAGCACCGACGGCAAGGCGGCGTTGGTGCAGGTGTATCTGGCCGGTAATCAGGGCGAGTCGCTATCCAATGAGTCCGTCGATTCCATTCGCAACATCGTCGACCAGACGCCGCCGCCGCCCGGGGTGAAGGCCTATGTCACCGGCGCCGCACCGCTGGTCACCGATCAGTTCGAGGTGGGCCGCAAGGGCACCCTCAAGACCACCCTGATCACCATCGGGGTGATCATGGTGATGCTGTTCTCGCTCTACCGCCGGTTCACCACGGTGCTTCTCGTGATCTTCACGGTGATGATCGAGTTGACCGCGTCGCGCGGGGTCGTCGCCCTGCTGGCGAACGCCGGAATCATCGGACTGTCGACGTATTCGACGAACCTACTCACCTTGCTGGTCATCGCCGCCGGGACGGACTACGCGATCTTCATCCTGGGCCGCTACCACGAAGCACGCCACGCCGGGCAGGATCGGGTATCAGCGTTCGGGACGATGTACCGGGGGACCTCGCACATCATCCTGGGTTCGGGCCTGACGATTGCCGGCGCCGTGTTCTGTCTGACCTTCTGCCGGCTCCCGTATTTCCAGAGCCTGGGCATTCCCGCTGCGATTGGGGTCCTCGTCGCGCTGCTGGCCGCGCTGACCCTGGCGCCGGCGGTGCTGAGCATCGGCCGCCATTTCGGTCTGTTCGAGCCGGCCCGCGCGATGCGCACCCGGGGCTGGCGGCGCATCGGGACAGCCGTCGTGCGTTGGCCCGGCCCCATCCTGGTGGTGACTATCGCCGTGGCTCTCATCGGTCTGCTCGCCCTGCCGGGGTACACGACCAGTTACGACGCCCGCCCCTATCTGCCTGCCAGCGCCCCGGCCAACGTCGGCTACGCGGCGGCCGAGCGCCACTTCTCCCAGGCCCGGCTCAATCCCGAATTGCTGATGATCGAGGCCGACCACGACCTGCGCAATTCCACGGACATGATCCTGTTGGAGCGGGTAGCCAAGGCCGTCTTCCACACCGACGGCATCGCGCAGGTGCAGTCGATCACGCGACCGTTGGGCACGCCACTGGATCACACGTCGATCCCGTTCCAGATCAGCGCGGGCAGTTCGGCGCAGATCAACAACCTGCCCTATCAGCAGGCCCGCGCCGCCGATCTGCTCAAACAGGTCAAGGTGATCAACGACTCCATCGACGTTCTGCGCCAGCAGTATGCGCTGCAACAACAGTCAAGCGCCGTCACCGACGAGCAGACCGAGGCGTTCAAGCAGACGGTCGCCACGGCGCAGGACCTGCGCGACAAGATCGCCAACTTCGACGACTTCTTCCGGCCGCTGCGTAACTACTTCTATTGGGAGCCACACTGTTTCGACATCCCGGCGTGCTGGGCGTTGAGGTCCCTCTTCGACGCGCTGGACGGCATCGACGCGCTGACCGACCAGTTGAGCAACGTCTCGGCGAGCATCACCAAGCTGGATGAGCTGCAGCCGAAACTGCTGGCGCTGATCCCCCCGCAGCTCGCCAATCAGCAGACCAACCGCGACCTGACGATGACGAACTACGCCACCACCTCGGGCATCGACGACCAGACGGCAGCGGCACTGCAGAACGCCACCGCCCTGGGCCAGGCATACGACGCGTCGAAAACCGATGACTCCTTCTATCTACCACCGGAGGCGTTCACCAACCCCGAGTTCCTCCGCGGCCTGAAGCTGTTCCTCTCGCCCGACGGTCACGCCGCACGCATGATCATCACCCACGACGTCGATCCCGCTACCCCCGAAGGCATTTCGCACATCGACGCGATCAGACACGCCGCGCAGGAGGCCATCAAGGGCACGCCATTAGCGGGATCCAGGATCTACATCGCCGGGACTGCAGCGACCTACAAGGACATCCGCGACGGCGCCGAGTACGACCTGGTGATCGCCGGAATCGCCGCACTGAGCCTGATTCTGCTCATCATGTTGTTCATCACCCGAAGCCTGGTGGCCGCATTCGTCATCGTGGGCACCGTGGCGTTGTCGTTGGGCGCCTCTTTCGGGCTTTCGGTGCTGATCTGGCAGGACATCTTCGGTGTCGAGTTGTTCTGGATCGTGCTGGCGCTGGCCGTCATCCTGCTGTTGGCCGTGGGGTCGGACTACAACCTGTTGCTGATCTCGCGGTTCAAGGAAGAGATCGGCGCCGGCTTGAAGACGGGCATCATTCGTGCGATCGCCGGCTCCGGCGCGGTGGTGACCGCCGCCGGTCTGGTGTTCGCGGCCACCATGGCCTCATTCATGTTCTCCGATTTGCGGATTCTCGGTCAGATCGGGACCACGATCGCCCTTGGTCTGCTGTTCGACACACTGATCGTGCGTTCGTTCATGACGCCGTCCATCGCAGCACTGATCGGGCGCTGGTTCTGGTGGCCGGAAAAGGTTCGCACCCGCCCCGCCCGCAGAATGCTTCAGGCACGCCAAGCAGATCGTCAACTGCCTCTGTGGGAAGACGGGGACCCGGCGCACACTTCCGAATCACCGGCACGCTAAGCGGTGGAGAGCTCCCCGGATGACTCGGGCACCGACAAGGGAGCGTTCTGCAGACGCCCCTTCAACCGTGCGACCCTGCGCAGCTGCGCGACGATGTTCATGGAGGTCAACATGGGGATGCCCCCGATGAACGTTCGAAAGGAGGGGTTGCCGCCATCTTCGTGGAGCATGAAGAGACAGCCAACGACGTAAAAGAACCCCATAGTGAAGAGGACGGCGGGCATCGCGTACGCGAGCGGTGATCGAGCGTCAGAAATTAGTTCGCCCGCATAATCTACTTCTTCCTGCGACATCGATTCGCGCTTGCGCAGTTTGGCGAGAACCGCTTTATGGGCACCAACTTCTTCGCCCAGCGCAGCGGGTGTGCGATCCTCCATCCGCCTTACGAACACGAGTACGCAAGCGGCGAAGAAAAATGCCATCACCGCAGCAAATATCGTGAGACAACCCCAGAGGCCGAGATCCACCTGCCGCTCCCTGCTCCCCCGTCGAACGCCTCTGAAAACGCTATCGCAACCACGTGGTTCTCTTGGTAGCAGTGAAGCGAGTTCTCAGGCAACCGACTGGTCGTGCCCCAATGTCCCTCTGACAACTCACGACCGCTACTGCTGGAGCGACTCCTGCTTGGGATTGCCAGACCGGTCAGCGTCAGCGCGTGGTCGGCGGCGTCGGCTTGTCAGGAGCTCGACCGGCTGGCTGGCCGATAAACGGCCTAGGCTCCGGAAGCGGCCGGAAAGGCTGGCGACGTTGCCGACCTCAAGACCGACGCCGCCGAACTGCGGTCAAGAAAGCGCTCCCTCGAGGACCAGTTCGCCGAGGTCAAAGACCTCCTGATTTGGGCCCTGGGCGAGTAGGACCGGCCGCGCGCGGGCGCCTCCCCGATGCTGGCCGGCGGGGCAGTCGCCGGCGCGACATCGTCACCCTGTCGCGGCTAGATGCAGCGCCGCGGGTGGATGAGGTTGAACAGAGGACCGCGGCACGGTCCTCGCCAGCTCGCAGGCGGGGCGTAGCCCGGGGGTGGGGCCCAGCCAACCGGTGGCATCCAGTCGACCGGCGGGGCCCACCCCATCGGTGGAACCCAGCCCGGTGCGGGGTAGCCGTTGTTCCACCCCGAGCCCCACTCGGGGTGATACCAGTCGGTCCTCCAGCCCCAGTCCTGGGCCCAGCCCGCTCCCCCCGCCGCCAACCCGGCCTCGATCGGGCGCTGCTGGGCGGCAGGCCCGGCGGCGGAAGCGGCCGCCGGAAACGCCAGCGCCGCGGCCACCCCGGCCGTGCCCGCAACCATCGCGAGCGCGCGCAGCGACGTCCGCAGCCCGGTCGTGTCGTCCCGCCGATCGCCGGTCGTGCTGACCGGTCGGCGATCACCACGTGTGTTCATGGCTTCTCCAATCTCACCGACCCCGGCCGGTCCGAGATCGTGTAAGACAGTATTACAAGATAAGTGTACTAGATCAAGAATGTATTCTCATATTACCTGATCACTGTCTGCTTACTCATGCTCGTGACATAGTCTGGTGTACTCTTGCAATACATCTCTGGGCGGAACTGGCCGGCCGTGCGCGGCGGGCCGGGAACGCCAGACTCGGAAGTGGACGGATGGCGGCACAAAAGGGCAAGACGCTGCAGCTGCGGGTGAACGCCGACTACGCGCGGCGGTTCGCGGCGGTGGCCAAGGCCCGGGGCCTGACGGAGTCCGGTCTGCTGAAGGTGGGCGCCGATAAGGTTCTCGCCGAGGCCGAGGGTGATATCGACGCTCTCAAGGCGCAGGTGCGGGAGCAATATGAGGCCGCCAAGCGGCAAGCGCTGGCCGAACTGGACGCACTGGTGCCCCGGCCGGCCGCCCAGGACTCCTCGGCCGGCGGAGCCGGTGCCGATCAGCCTGCCGGTTCGGGCGGCTGACCCGTCACCGGCAGCGCCAGCGGGCCTGGCTCAGCAGTCCTTGTCGCGCAGCACATACACCGGGTAGGTGGTGGTGGCCGCGCTGGCGTTGTCGCTGGTCGTCACCAATATCTGCACCGGTTTAGCGGTGTAGCCGCACCAGTAGCCCACCGTGGTCCGATCCGGTGGGGCGCTCAGCACGAACTGGTAGATCGTCGGCGACCCGCCCGTGTCGATGGTGTGGACCGGAATGAAGTCGCCGGCGTCCAGGTGCGACTCGGGGGCGACCGGATGATCGGCGTCGGCCATCAGATGGGAATCGGTGACCACGGTCGGGGCGGTCCCGTACACCGACAGCGACAGCTGGTCAGGCGGCGGGTGCGGGTCGCGGATCGACAGCCACAGCTGAAAGACCATCCGGCCGTTGATCCGCAACACCGGAGCACTGACCTGGGGGAGCACCCCCGGCACGGTCTGTGCGCCCCGGGCCGGGCTCGGACCGTCGGCCAGGGCGAACAGCTGCACCTTCGTGTTCGGCAGCCGCTGGGCCAGCGACACGGTGGTCGGGGCGCCGGGCGGAAGCGGAATGGGGTCGGCCGGCGCTTGCCCGGCTGCGGTGCCGGTGCGGCCGCCCGGCAGGAATGCGTACGGGATGGTCGGAATCATCCACTGCAGCAGCCCGAGCACCGCCACCGTGGCCAGGGCGGTAATGCCGATCGGCCGCCGGGATCGATCGCGGTCTGGACCGATCCGCGGGTGCCGTCATGGTCTCGGGCGGCGGCGCCGCAAGCTGCTCGTCGGCCTCCCGGAACTGGCGGAGGCAGTTCACCACCGAAGTGATCGCGGCGCGCGGGGGATAATCGGGATCGGCGACGATCTCGTCGACCAGGTCGAGGAAATGGTCCCGAACATCGGGCTGGGACCACACCGGCAAGATGACGTCCTGGAAGGCCTCGGTGACCGCCATCGCCAGGCTGAACGCCGCGCCGGCGAGGTAACCGCGGTAGGCGACGGTGCCAAGCGGCGGCCCCGGGTCGGGCATCCGCCCCGGAAAGACGGCGCCGGCGTCCTGGATCAGCATCACCGCGGCACACCCACCCAGCTGATAGCCGAACTTGTCCACCGGGTGGGTCCGGGCCTTGGCCTGCAGGTAGGCGGCATCCATCGCCTCGGCCAGGGCCTGCCCGTTCACCATGGCGTCGTACTGGCCCGGCGCCGCCGCGCCTCGCAACGCGTTGGTCGCCACCAGCAGCAGCAGGCTGCGCTGCAGCGCGTCATACGTGTCGCCCCCGGCGTCATGCCCACTCGTGGACCCCACGGCGCCATCGTAAGGGCCAAACGTGGGACCCCCGACCTGAGCGCCGGCACGCCATCGGCCGGGCGAGCCGGGCCGCCCGCCCGCGGTGTAATGATGTAGTTACGTCTTACGATAAGACGACGGAGAGTGGTGCCCGCAGGACCGATAGGCAGGAGCGCGAGCGACGATGAGCACGGGCGGAGTCCGACGCCGGCGCACAGCCGCCGGGCTGCTGCTCGGCATCGCCGTGGCCGGCCTGGCCTGCTCGCCGGTGGCGTCGGCCTCGCCCGGCCAAATCGTCGACATGGCCGAGCAGTGCCGCGAGCAGTACCCCCGCGATGCCCAGTTCCTGCCCGCGGAGGCCTATCTGGTGGCACCCCGCGACGCCTTCTCCTGGCGGTGCAAGCGCGTGTCCATCTCGCCAAAAGGTGGAATCGTCGGCGATCTGGCGGTTGACCCCAACGCCTACTGCAGCCGCATCAACGCCGACCTGCCGTCATCAGCATCACCCACCCACCCAACTGGGAATGCACCGGCTGAGCCCCGCGCATCGTTCGGCGCGAGTACACGCTCGGGGCCTCCGGCATCGTTCCTCGGGGAACTCGAGGTCCACCCCGTTGGCCATGCGGAGTGAAACTGCCGGTCGACAAGATGATCATCACTGGCAGCTCGGTCCACCACGCCGACCGGCATTACTAGCCCGGGGCTGACGCGGACAATAGTTAGGTCTGTGTGAACGAAGGCGTGACTGCCTATCACCTATGCGACCCGGCGACGCGGTGCGGGGTTGCTTCCGCGCCCAATGACCCGAAGTTCACCCGCCGTTTGTGCCCGATTCGCCCCCGCGGTGCGGCCGTTCGGGCGGGCATGGGCCACGATCCAATGGTGCCCATGAAGCCTCTGACGCCCGCAGGAGAGATCCCAGACACCGGCGTTCCGCCGGAAATCGCCGTCGGCATGACCATCGCCGAACAGTACGAGTGGCATCAGGCCTATCTGCGCCGCCACCGGGTGTCACGGCGCACCTTCCTGCGAGGCTCGGCAGCGGCGGCGGCGGTCGCCGCACTGGGCGTCTCACCGTTCGGTCACCGCGCGTACGCCGAGGACGCCCCGTTGGCCGTGGCCAACCGCCGTGTCGGGTACGGCGCCGACGCCGCCAGCCAATTGCGCTTCGCCGCGCAGTTATCACGAAATCCCGGCCGCACCAAGGTTTTTCTCGACCATGGCCCCACCCCTGCGCTGGGGGCGAGCGCCGAGGCCGAAGTCCGAAATCTGGTCACCCAGGTCCCGGCCAGCGGCGGCGGTGTGCTGGCGGCCGAGCAGTTCTACGTCCACGTTCCCCTCGACGACCTGCCCGCCAGGATGCCGCACTTCTACCGCTGGCGCACCGACGACGGCTTCACCGGCGACATCCTGCCCGCCACGACCGCGATGGCCAACGCGCGAAATACGTTGAGCCCGTTCCGGTTCACCATGATGGGCGACCAGGGCACCGACGAGACCCCGTTGCTGCCGCCCGGCGTTGCCCCCGGCATCTACGACGACCGCTATTACAAGGCCGACAACGATCCTGCGCCCGCGCACACCGCCAACGTGCTCAACCAAATCATCGCGTCGCGGCCCGACTTCCACGTGCTGGCCGGCGACATCGCCTACGCCGACCCGTCCGGACTGGGCAAGCCGGCAACCTTCATGGCGTCGGCTTCCGATCCCCCGGCCGGCTTCGACAAGTTCAACCCCTTCGTGTGGGACGTGTACCTCGGCTCCATCGAAGCCAGCGCCTCGACGACACCGTGGATGTTCGCCACCGGCAACCACGACATGGAGGCCGCCTACCCGACACACGGCTACGGCGGCCATCTGGCCCGGCTGGACTTTCCCCGCAACGGGCCCACCGCCTGCCCGTCCGTGTACTCCTTCGTCTACGGCAATGTCGCCGTGCTGTCCCTGGACGCCAACGACGTCAGCTACGAGATCAAGACAAACACCGGCTACTCGGGCGGTGCGCAGAACACCTGGGTGGCAAGGACACTGGCGGCACACCGCGCCAACCCCGACATCGACTTCATCGTGTGTTTCTTCCACCACTGCGCCTACTCCACCACCGCGGCGCACGCCAGCGACGGCGGCGTGCGGGCGGCCTGGTGCGACTTGTTCGACAGCCACCAGGTCGACCTAGTGCTCCAAGGGCATAACCACGTGTTCGAACGCACGGATCCCATCCGAGCCAACAGGCCGACCACGGCCGCCGCCGACAACGCGGTCGTCTACCCCGAGACCGACGGCACCGTGTACTACACCGTGGGCTGCGCAGGACGGCCGCGCTACACCTTCCAGCCCGGCGAGGGCGAAAGCTACCGGGGCAACGAACTCGCCGATACCTTCGTGCCCAACAGCTACGTCTGGACCGCACGGGGCGACAAGCACGAGGAGGCGGTCGGCTGGTCGCGGGTGCGGTTCGCCAACTACGCCTTCATTCGTGTCGATGTCCGCCCCGGGACCTTGATGAGCGAAATGGATGTGATGGCCGTCGACGAGTACGGTCGGGAATTCGACAAACTCACCTATCGCCGCCCGGTGCGCGCCTGAGGCTCAAAGCGGGATCCTCCGACGGCTACAGCGCCACCACGCGATTGGCCGTCGCAGCAGCGTGCTCTGAGCAGAACCGACCCACAGCGCCCGCGAATGCGAGCGGTGCACCGTCGCTGGCAGTCATCCCGGTCCCCGATCACACAGTCGGAAGCCCGATGCGCGGACGGCGATTCAGTTTGGCACACTGTGCGAATGGCACAGATAACGCTGCGTGGAAACCCTATTCATACGACCGGGGAGTTGCCCGCAGTCGGATCACCTGCTCCTCCGTTCACCCTGACGGGCACTGATCTTGCGGCCGTGACCAGTGCGGAGTTTGGCGGAAACCCCGTATTGCTCAACATCTTTCCGTCTGTGGACACACCCGTATGCGCGACGAGCATCCGCACGTTCAATGAGCGTGCCGCGGCAAGCGGTCTGTCCGTGCTATGCGTGTCGAAGGATCTGCCATTCGCACAGAAGCGCTTCTGTGGCGCCGAGGGCATCGACAATGTCATGACGGCGTCCGCGTTTCGTGACAGCTTCGGCGAGGACTACGGCGTCCTTATCGCAGACGGTCCGATGGCCGGGCTCCTCGCGAGGGCCATCGTGGTGATCGGCGCAGACGGCAACGTTACGTATACGGAATTGGTGCCGGAAATCGCCGTCGAGCCCGACTATGACGCGGGACTATCGGCGCTGAGCACCTCGGGCTAGCTCATATGGCTGACCAGCGGCGATCTCAGAGCCGGCCGGTTGCCCAGGCGTCATAACCCTCGGACGGCAGATTGGCGATGACGGCGTCAGCGCCGCTCGCGCCGGCCAGTGGCGCAGCCGCGACAGCCGCCGTGGCGCCCCCAACCAGCAACACCGCCGCCACGCCCCCTGCCTTAAGTGACGTGACTCGATGATGCGCCTCGGCAAGTGAATACCGAAGCGAGGACCCGCGCCGACACCTCGGTAGAGCGTGGCCGTTTCCTCCTCAGCCGGGCTGGGTACGCCACCGGTAGCCGGCAATCGCAGGCTCTGCGAGCAGCGTCAACGCCAAATACTCAGTCCCACAACAGATGTGCAATCCAAGTTCGAAGCGCAGAAAGGAGTGCGTCGCTGTGCGCAAATGGGCTATCTCAACCGTCTCGTCAGCCGTCCTCATGACCGCGACCGCGATGACGGACTGCAGTGTCCTGTCGTCACCGCACCGCCCGGAGGGCACGCAACCGCACACCACCGGCGCAGCAACATCGAAGACCTCGGCGGCTAGCGACTACTCCGGCTTGCTGATCAAGCCCAATGCCATCGGCGGACTCGACGAGACCGATACCGCGCAGCCGCCGACGTTGAACCCGCACGGTGTGCCCGGTGCGTCGGTCGTGTTCGTTAACAAGGCCAACACCCGCGCTGTCGGCAACACCATCTTCGTCCTCCCCGATCCGGACGCTGCGACAGCGGCGTTGAACGGAGCCAAGAAGGCGCTCGGAACGGTCATCGAAGGCGCAGTCGCGCAGCCGGCGCCGGTAGGCGCCAACGGCACCACGGCTGGTGGCCCCTCCCCGGACGGGTCCAAAGCGGTGACTGTGGTGATGTTCACCGAAGGCCGGACTTTCGTCACGCTCAAGTTCGACGCTGCGATGACCGATGCGGTCGCGCCGCCACTGGCGAGCCAGGTCGCCCAGCGACAAGACGCGCTGATCAAGACGGCCCGCATCTGAACCTGTTCGGCCCGCGGTTAACCAGCGCCGACGCGGGGTATCAGCAGCGCAGAGGCGGTGTCGCCGCCGATGGCGTCATGGTGCGCTGGCTGGATCGCGTC
>Ga0105243_10002543_pt1 | contig 15236 bp, 11 predicted proteins | sample KBSM34metaG_FD_81525 | JGI IMG/M metagenome (GOLD analysis project Ga0105243, IMG submission 81525) | Miscanthus rhizosphere microbial communities from Kellogg Biological Station, Michigan, USA - KBS M3-4 metaG | ecosystem: Host-associated > Plants > Roots > Rhizosphere > Soil | place...
GAGTTTATTGTTCGGTGTTGGACCAGCAGATATCTTGACGTATGGCGTCCTGGCAGCACTCCTGACCCTCGTGGCCCTGATCGCCTGCTACGTTCCCGCACGCAGAGCCACGAAAGTCGATCCGCTCGTGGCGCTCCGATACGAGTAACCGTGCTTGGACACAGTCAGTACCACCCGCGGTAGCGGGTGGGTACGTCGTAGACACGCTCGGATACCAAGGCTGCGCACCCACCCGCTACCGCGAGGTGGTTCTGACTGTGTCCAAGTACATTTCGTGGATTTTTAGGAAAGGCTCGCACCCACTCGCTTCTTCGCAACTAAAGTGAAAAATCCTTTTCGAGTTCTTCTTCCACTTCTAATCATCGCAACATACCACCTGGTGACGAACGCACAATCGCAGGCGCCGATGTTGCTCGAGAATCCAACCGTCAGCCGCACGAAGATCGCCTTTTCATTTGCGGGTGATATTTGGACCGTCGATCGAGCCGGCGGCATAGCGCAACGGCTCACGACAAGTCCGGCTCGTGAAGTCTTTCCGACGTTTTCACCGGATGGTTCCCAGGTTGCTTTCGCGCGATTTAATCCAGCTGCCGGGCCTTTCGGTTGGGATGTGTATGTGGCGCCCGCTTCCGGCGCTGAGGCACAGCGCGTTACTTATCACCCCGATCTCGACTTACCACTTAACTGGACTCGCGATGGCCGGCGTATTCTGATCCTTTCCCTTCGTCATCGCACTTCATTATTTGGTGGCGGGCTTTACACCGTACCAGCGCAGGGAGGCTTCGCGACAGAAGTACCTGTGCCGAGAGGATGGCGCGGTTCCTTTTCACCAGCCGGCGATCGCATTGCCTACACTCCGATACCTAGCACCAGTGAACTTCTCGGTTGGCGAAACTATCGCGGCGGTGCGACTGGCAGAATCTGGCTGGTCAAATTGTCTGATGCATCAACGGAAGTGATCCCACACGGCAACTTCAATGACAGCGACCCGATGTGGATTGGAGATAAAGTTTATTTTGTTTCGGATCGCGCTGGAACCGAGAACCTCTTTTCGTACGACACGGTGCGGAAAACAATTTCGCAGTTAACTCGCTTTGAAAAATACGGAATCAAATCTGCCTCCACTGACGGCGAGTCGATCGTCTTCAACCAGAACGGCGCACTTCATCTCTTTGATCTAAAAACGAATCAGGTGACTTCGATCGACGTTTCAGTTTCCGGAGAATTTCCAGAGCTGACGCCGCGTAAGATCGATACCCTGCAGTGGACGAGTCCGGCTGGACTAAGTCCGGGCGGAACGCATCTGCTCCTTGGAGTCAGAGGAGAAGTTTTTACCGCCAATGCGACTACCGGCGAAGTTACAAACATCACCAGGACCGGAAGAGCGGTCGAAAACAATCCTGTCTGGTCTCCCGACGGAAAGTGGATCGCTTACTTCTCGGATGAATCCGGTGAGACGGAATTACGTCTGCAAACTGCTCCTTCCGGCGCCATTCGTCGCATTCCAATTGAAAAGAAGTCGTCCTTCTATACCGAACTCGTGTGGTCGCCGGATTCGAAGAAGCTGGTCTTCTCCGACTCGCACTTGACGTTGTGGTGCTTTGACCTCGAAAAAAATGCAGCCCGTCGCATCGACAACGCCCGGCATACGGATGGCGCATTTTCTTTTGAGCCGTCCTGGTCGCCGGATAGTACCTCGCTCGCATATACAAAATATGGAGTCAATCGCGTGCGGTCCATCACGCTTTACTCGTTCGAGACCGGCAAATCCACAACCATCACGCACCCAGACATTGATGCGCAACAACCGGTTTTCGACAACAACGGCAAATATCTTTACTTCCTAGGCGGTAATCGCACTGCTCTGGTCGAATCGCAGAGTATGGCCGGCTTTCCTTTTCGGAGTCAGGTTACACGGAGTCTTTACGTCGTCGTGTTGAATTCAACTGACTCCTCGCCGCAGGTGATCGATGAGAAAGCTGCCGCTACGAAGGCGAGTCGCGTGCGGGTCGATTTGGAAAAGATCAGCGACCGCATTCTGTTGCTGCCGTTTTGGTCGGCGACGTCAAATCGCATCATGGCTGGCAAGCCGGGTACGCTCTTCATTGTTGAAGGAGCTAATCTGCACAAATTCGTCAATGGCAAGCCGTCACTGGAAAAGTTTGTCGAACGCGCTGGGAGCTATCGGATCACGAGCGATGGCAGCTACCTCGCATTTCGCCGCCAGGGTGTGTGGTCCATCGTCTCGACTGATGCGCCGCCGAAGACCGATGACGGCCGGCTGAAGCTCAGCCCGATCGAGTTGACGATTAATCCGCGTGAAGAGTGGCAGCAGATGTTTGCCGAAGCCTGGCGACGTATGCGTGAGAACTTCTACGATCCGAACCTGCATGGCCAGAACCTTGCGGAACTTCAGGCGCACTACGCCGCCTACCTGCCAAACATCAAAACCCGCGAAGACTTGAACGCGCTGTTCAAGGAAATGTTTTCACACTTGTCAGTAAGCCACCTCAATAACGCGGGTGGCGATGTAGCTGTTCCTCAGGGTGCTGTTGATGAAACAGTTGGTTTGCTGGGCGCTGATATCGAAATTGACAACGGGAGGTATCGCGTCAAACGCATTCTTCGTGGCGATAACACGCTTCTCGTATACAGTCCGCTCGCACAGCCCGGGGTAAACGTGAAAGTCGGCGAATACATTCTGGCAGTAGACGGCGTCGATATCAGTGCTGACGAAAGTTTCTACCGTTACTTTTTGAATAAAGCGAACAAAGCGGTGTCGCTGAAAGTTGCGGCGACCGCAGATGGAAAGGACGGCCGAACAGTGAGGGTCGTCCCTATTCCGAGTGAAGCGGCTTTGCGGTATCACGATTGGGTCGAAGGCAACCGGCTTCGCGTCGCTGAATTGTCAGGAGGAAAGCTTGCATATGTTCATATGCCCGATACGTCAGATGCGGGCTACAACACTTTTAATCGTGACTTCTATGCACAGTTGGACAAACAGGGCTTGATAGTCGATGGACGTTTCAACACTGGTGGGCGAGCCGCGGATTACGTTATGGATACGCTAAGGAGAGTGCCGCTACACCGCGCGCAGTTACGCGACGCTGAGGATATACACATTCCCTCCGGAATTATTGATGGTCCAAAAGTTTTTCTGACGAACGAATCATCCGGTTCGGGCGGAGATAGTTTTCCGTGGATGTGGCAACAGTCAAAAATCGGGCCGGTGGTCGGAACCCGTACCGCCGGGGCCGGCATAGGAGCGACGACGTATGGATTGATAGACCGTGGGTCTTATCAAGTTCCTGACTGGGGCTGGTACGACCCGCGCACTGGAGAATGGTTTATCGAAAACCGCGGCATTACGCCGGACTACGAATTGGAAATACTGCCGCCCGCATGGCGCGCCGGTCGCGATCCGCAATTAGAGAAAGCCGTCGATCTCGCGATGGACGCGCTGAAGAAAACGAAGCCTCTCCCGATCAAACGTCCAAGCTATCCGGTTTACAAATAGAAACGGTTCGCTTTACGGCCCCACTTTTTCTCGAAACTGCTTAACCAAACGGTCAGTCAACCGGCTAAGCGTCGGCAGTTTTAGCGGCCCGATTAAATATCGTCCATTTGCGGCGTCTCGCAAGGCATCCAGATCAAACTTCTCCTTGAAATGCTGGCGATAAGCGTCTGCTGGAATCACCAGGCCCTCCATCGAACTGTCATCGCGATAAACAAGGAAGACGAAGTCAGCCTCGCTTAGTTTTTCTGCAACTTTAAAGTATTGCCATTCCTCGATCCTTTTTCTGACCTTTCTTTCAGCATCAAGGTCGTTATTAATGTATTCACCCTGCTGACCAACCGGAACCTCATTTAAGACTATGGGCGAGTGGATGACGCAAAAAGCAACGATGTACATGGATTGTCCGGAACGAAAGCGGAAAGGCTGCGAGTTCGATTGGCCGTTAACGTGGCCGCCTGAGAGGATGATAGTTACAAAGGCCAGAGCGGGAGCGAGAAAAATTAGTTCGTACCTGTTTTGTCGGGACCGGGACATTTGCGATCTCCTTTTGAGTTGCTTCAATTCGCCTCACAAAGAATACTCGCTAGCGTGCTCTGATGTTCCTCAAAGATGTTCTGATTTCCCTCAAATATGTGTGATACTGCGTTGCCTCAGCGGAGGTTTAAGATGTGCAGTGAAGAACCACTCAATGATCTGCCCGGTGAGCTGAACAAGTACGGCGCGTTCTACAGCGCAGGGCTAACTATCGAAGCGGATCCCACATCAAATCCACCACGACTATCCATCGACGGTCAGAAAATTGAAGTCACCCGATTAGGCGAGCATGGCCCGTTCGTGTTTTCCGATCCCCCGCATCACTTCGACGAACAGACGTTACGCGAATTGGCCGAGAAGCTCATTGACGTTTTGTGGGATCGGAAAGGCCGCGAGAAGATTAGAGATGAACATGTCGAAGAGCTGAAGGACCGCGAGAGTTGGAACAAGTGGCGCAGAGACAACCCAAGAATCCGGCCGCTTCTCTTCGAGGCCAAGCTTTGCGGCGAAGATCGAGATCTTGAAGGTTTCAACTTTTGCAACGCGAACCTTATCCAAGCCTGTTTACGCGAAGCTAAGCTTAAAGGCGCTAACTTTCACGAGGCAAATCTCGGCGGGGCGCACCTCAATGATGCCGATCTTACCGAAGCAAATTTCTGCCGGACTGACCTCTACGAGACGGATTTTTCTCACCTGGAGTCGTCTGTTGCGGAGTATACCAACCTGACAAGGGCTAACCTGCAAGGAACGCAATTAGCGCGCACGAACTTCAGGGGCGCCTGGCTCAAAGATTGCACAATCTACGGACTGTCTGCATGGAACATTGACGTCAAGAATGCCAAACAGTGCAATCTAAAAGTTTTGTACCGGGCTGATGGTAGTTTGGCCCCGGGCGAGTTCCCCGTAAACGATCTTGAGTTCGCCCAACTCGTCTTTCTGCTGCTGGACAACAAGAATATCAGCAATCTCTTTAATCAACTGACAAAGAAAGCGGTCGTTATTCTCAGTCGCTTCGAGAAGGGCCAACGGACGGAAGTGATCGAAAAACTGCGCGATGGTCTGCGCGAGCATGGTTTTGTGCCCATCGTCTTCGACTTCAAAGGACCTGAAGATCGTGATTTAACTGAAACTATTAAGACACTCATAGGTCTGTGTCATTTCGCTATCGTTGATCTCACGAGCCCGAAATCTGTTCCGGCTGAGCTGTATGCGACTGTTAAGGACTATCAGGTGCCGTTCGTCCCCATCATTGAGGTGGGCCAGGATCCCTTTGCCCTTTTTCAGGACTTGGGAAAATACAGCTGGGTGTTGGATCCGCTCACCTATAAATCGCCAGCGAGCCTGAGCAAAGCCAACATCAAACAGTGCATTATCGATAGGGCGGCGGAGATGTGGGAACAGATCAAGCAATTCAAGGGACGCGAAAAGCGCGAGCTTTTGCCGATTGAGGATTGTTCCGCCTCCGACCGGAGTTCGCGCGACGCGAATGACCCAATCGATTGAATGAGACTGATATGGACAACGTGCTTGAACGCTGCCCGGTAGTTATCGAAACGCCCGTGGCGTGGGGACAGATGGATGCGTTCCGTCACCTCAACAACACTGCTTATTTTCGTTTCTTTGAGAGTGCGCGCATTGCGTATTTTGAGAAGTTAGACCTTTTGGAGTTTATGGAAGCTACGGGAGTTGGACCGATTCTGGCTTCTACAAACTGCCGCTTCAAGATTCCTCTCACTTATCCTGATACGGTCTCGATCGGCTCACGCGTATCCGAAATCCAAAACGATCGCTTCACGATGGAATACCACGTCGTGAGTCATAAACATCGGAGAGTTGCTGCTGAAGGGACTGGCTTGATAGTTTGTTTCAACTACACTGAAAACAGGAAGACGCCCGTTCCGGAAGAAATAAAACGGCGAATCGAAGCACTCGAAGCTTCAGTCAAATAGGCTTGCTTAGAGATGTCGAAACCACATGAAGCCAATCAGGCGTTCTGGGATGCGTCTACCAGCTGGTGGAAGGAGAGGGAAGATCAGCGTGGCCGTTGGATGAAGGCCCATCAAGAGCCGACCCTCGTGCTCAGTCCGGCCGAGATGCCTTTCCTCAAAGACGTCGATGGGAAAGACGTGTGCGTCCTCGGCAGCGGCGACAACGAAGTGGCTTTCGCGCTGACCGGTCTCGGCGGTCGTGTCACGTCCGTGGACATCTCAGAGCGCCGGCTTGCTGTCGCCGCAGACAGGGCTCGCACACTCGGACTGCAATTGACGTTTCTCCAAGCAGACGTGACGGATCTCTCGGCCGTTCAGGACAGCTCTTTCGATCTGGTTTACACGGGCGGCCATATGTCCGTGTGGATCTCAGACATTCAGAAGTACTATGCCGAGGCTGTTCGCATTTTGAAACCTGATCGGCTGTTCGTCGTGAAAGAGTATCACCCCATTCGGCGGATGTGGCTCGATAGCGATGGGCCAGAGCCTCATAATCGCTATTGCAACCATGGCCCTTATGCGTATACCACGGAGGAGGGACTGCCAACGTTTGAATACCACTGGACCGTAGCCGATCACATTCAGGCAGTCGTAGACTCGGGCTGTCGCATTGTCAGGGTGGAAGAACATGACGAGAAGCTTGAGGATGAGTATTGGATGACAGCCAATCTCGAAAAACTTCCCGCATCCCTGCTGATCGTTGGAAGAAAAGACTAGCGACCGCTTTGCCTTATAAACCCTGCTTGGACACAGTCAGAACCACCTCGCGGTAGCGGGTGGGTGCGCAGCCAACGGGCTTGGATTGCAACTGGCGCGCTGCGCTTGCACCCACCCGCTACCGCGAGGTGGTTCTGACTGTGTCCAAGCAGGGATCCTGATGAACTGTGCCCACAATTTGCAACGCTTCTGCTCTCTGGTCGTGTAAGCGACCATGAATGCGAACTCGTTCAAAGCGTTCGGCTACCTCGTAATATCTGTTGACCTATTCGGTTTCGGCACCGGTCTTGTCGAGATACTTGGGCTTGGAGATTCGAGCGCGTTGCTGCCACTCAAAATGTGGGTCTCTTTCCTCGCGGTCTTTATTGTAGGAGTCGGGCTGATCGGATTGCGAAAATGGGCGGCTATACTTTTAACTAACGTGCCGTTCCTGGAGATTTGCTCCGATGCGCAGTGGGCGGAATTATGTGCAAAGCCTCAGCGTTTATAAATTGAGCGTAGGCAGGCAGCGAGGCGTTCGGCGCCTTGGGCAGCAAATCCACTCCAGGGTGCTGATGTTTGCCAGTAACTTTTGAAGTCAGTACAGAGAAATTTTGCATCGGCAGGCTTGATACCAGCCACCTCAACCAAAAGTTTTTCATCAATTTTTGAGATTACTGGTTGACGAGTTCGCAATTTCTTTATCACCGATTCATTCCTAGCCAGGAGAGTCGAAACGGCTTGCATCACAGCATCAGCCTTCGGATTAGCACCCCTCTCAAACACCATTCCATGAACGCGACTCACATATCTCTGGGCGAACCATTCTGCAAGCCCCTCTTCCAAAATTGTGAGACCCGAACCAAGTCCCGCGGGGCTCAGCACATGAACCGCTTCATGAGCGAGTTCCAACGACGCGAGCCATGGCTTAGTCCTCGAATCGCGACTCAGATAAATCCGGCTCATCCGCAAGGGCTTAAAAATGTAAGTTCGCGAAGACGCACACTCGGTGATGCGAGGCATCGACAGTTGATATGAGTCATCTCTCGGACCAAACAGATGTTCAGCCTCTTTGAATATCCTCAACAACTCCTGCATCAACGTTTGTTCGTAAGAACGATCGCGCGCAGCCAGCAGAAACTTTGCTTCTGCTTCAAGCGCTAACAGATCTTCCATGAGGCGCAGAACCGGCATGTACTAACTATATAACTAGCGGAGCGGTGTAGAAAAGAGGGCAGCCGTCGAGGAGATCTTGCTACTCGTAGCGAAGAATCACCAGAGGATCAACCCTCATGGCTCTGCGTGCAGGCACGTAACAAGCTAACAAGGCGACCAGAATCAATAGTGATGCTACACCGCCGAACACTAACGGATCAGTTGCGCTTGTGCCATAGAGCAGGTTGGACAGCAAACGCGTGACCCCCCACGATGCCAGCAAGCCGAGGCTCACGCCCACGAGCGTCAGAGTCAGACCTTGTCGCAGAATAAGAAAAAGCACGTCACGCTTTTGTGCGCCCAGCGCCAGCCGTACTCCAATCTCGCGAGTGCGTTCGGTTACACTTGCGGAGAGAACACCGTAGAGTCCTATCGCTACGAGCACAACCGCCACAAAGCCGAAAGCTTCGAACAAGATCAACGCGAAACGACGTTCAGCTGCTGAGGACGCGAGACGCTGGTCCATGGTGGCGACGCGAACAATTGGTTGGTCCTTGTCGACTGACCAGATCGCTTGTCTGATTGCCGGCGCGAGTTCTGCTGCATCACTACGAGCGCGAACTACCAGCCACAACGCTCTATCCGCGAAGAGACGCCACTGATCGGTCGTGATGTACACCGCGTTTGTTTGACTCACTGCCAGCGATGTTTGCCTTACATCACCCACCACTCCCACGATGCTGCACCATGGTCCATCGTTCGCGCCGAGACGTAAGCGCTGCCCGAGCGGATCCTGATCCTGGAACTTGCTCTTCGCCAACGACTCGCTGATCAAAACAACCGGCGGCGAGTTCGCCGTGTCGTGATCATTCAGCAGCCTTCCACGACGCAACGGGATCGCCATCGTTTCCAGGTAGCCCGGGCTCACTGCATAACGAAACGCTCCTCTATTCTCCTCGGGGTTGTTCATACTCGATTCAAACTGCACGCCATAGCCGTCGTCAAGATCCCCGCTCAATGGAAGTTGACTGCTAAACGCAGCCGCCGAGACGCCGGGAAGCTGGCGAACCGCTTCCAGCGATTGAGCAAAGAAATGATGTGTTTTCTCATCGTCGAATCGAGTACCAGATGCTTGCACGTGCATGGTGAGTAGTTGAGACGTGTCAAAGCCGGGATCAATCGCGAACAAACGCGACAAGCTGCGGAACAGCAAACCGGCTCCCACGAGCAAGACAAGAGCGAGGGATACTTCGGCAATAACCAACGTGCGGCGCATCCACTGATGGCCACCCGCGGTACGCCGCGAGCTTTGCTGTAACGTTGCATTAAGGTCTCCCCGCGAGGCGTGTAGCGCCGGGATCAATCCAACACCGAGGCCAATTAGAGTTGTGATCCCAAGTGCGAATGCGAAGACAGTTCCATCAACTCCAATGTCAACCATTCGTGGCAGCTCGATTGGGCTGAGCCGCACCAGCTCGCGTACTCCGAACTCAGCCACAACCAGCCCGAGCGCGCCGCCCATCATTGCCAGCAACAAACTCTCTGTGAGGAGTTGCCGGATCATTCGATTGCGTCCCGCGCCAAGAGCGATGCGCATTGCAAATTCACCGCGCCGGTTTGCGCCGCGAGCCAGCAGTAGATTAGTCACGTTCACACAGGCGATCAGCAGTAGCAGGACAACAGCTACGAGAACAGCCATGAGTGCGGGTTTGACACCTCTCGTTACCTGATCCTGAAGCGAGATGAGTAGCATGCCGCTATCAAGCGACGCGTGAGGTGGCCGGGGAAATTCTGGTACCGGGGTCCGAGCAATGGTGTTGAGTTCCGATCTGGCTTGATCGATATCAACACCAGTCTTTACTCGGCCGATCATTCGCAAGTGACGTCCCCATTCTCTACTCTGAAAGCTGGGAAGTGAGGCGTCGTATTGCAAAAGCGTCCAGACCTCAGCTTTGGGAGACAGGACGTTCTCAAACGCTCTTGGCATCACACCGATTACGGTAAAGCTGCTGCCATTCAACGTGACCTGACGTCCGACGATTGCGCTCTCGCTATTAAAGCGACGACGCCAAAGGCCTTCGCTGATGATGACTAAGCTTGGACCATTCAGCCGGTCATCGTCCGGATTAAAGTTCAATCCGAGTGCAGGTGAAATGCCCAGGACCTGGAAGTAACTCGCGCTCACGCGTTGGCCCTCGAGTCTCTCGGGTTCTGCAGATCCGGTCATTGCCGGTTGCCATTGTCTGGCAACCGCAATGGCTGAGAACGATCTGCTTCGCTGCACAAACTCATGGTAGGTTCCGAATGTCATCCCCACGCTCGAGTCGGTCGTGCCGAAGTCGTCTGAGATTGTGACTATCTGACTGGCATCCGGATACGGTAACGACTCGAACAGGATCGGGTTGACGGCGCTGAAGATCGCAGTGCTGGCGCCTATTCCGAGCGCAAGTGTAATGACGGCGATGGCGGTGAAGCCGGGTCTCTTGAGCAACATCCGCAGGCCATAGCGCAAGTCCTTCCAGATGTCGACGACCAGATTGATCTTTCGATTAGTTCCGATGACGATCGGTTCCGGCGGCGTTTTCCGTTCAACTGTCTGTAGCTCACGGAATAATTCGTTCTCACTCAAGTCGGCGAGCGTCAGTCGTTCGGCGTCGATATCTGATGTGCCTTCTGATAACAACTCCTGATAGCGATCGTCGAGATGCTGGGCCAACTCTTCAACAATCTCCGACTCACGCGCTGGCGCAAGCTTCAGCCTGGCCATTCGTCGTCTAATCTCGTTTTTCCAATCAGGCATTTTCGACCTTCGTTATGCGATTAATTGCCTCGACGAACTCCTGCCACGTATTGCGTTGTGCTGCCAGCACTTTCTTGCCTTCAACTGTCAGGCGATAAAAACGCCGGCGACGCTGGCCAGTCTTTTCGATCCAACGACCTTTAAGCCAGCCTCGTTTCTCGAGCCGGTAGAGCAGTGAATAGAGTGACGCGACGTTGAAACGCAGGACGCCGTCGGAGCGCGCCTCGATGAGTTTGCCGATCTCGTAACCATGTCTGGCTCTCGTCTCAACGAGCGTGAGTACCAGCAACTCCGCACTACCTTTTTTCAGTTCGCGATCGAGTATCCGCGTGTGTATATTTGCCACTGGCACATATTACTATGAAACATATGCTGGTCGTCAAAGAGAAATCGCGCGAGCAGATCGGCATCAGGTTTGCTTTCACTTGTCGGACTGGGCGATGAGTCTTCGAATCTTATGAGTATTGCACAGGTAATTAACTATTGTTCGGGTTGCGTTGCATGGAAATGAAACAGAGTCTTCCGATTTAAGAACGCGATGAACTTATTTGAGTCACGACGGAGGTGAAATGTCATGGGGTTGATCCTACTAATAGTTTTGATTCTGCTTCTGATTGGTGCCGTACCGAGTTGGCCGTACAGCAGAGGTTGGGGCTATTGGCCGAGTGGCGGTCTCGGCCTAATCGTGGTGATCGTTTTGATTCTTCTGCTTCTTGGACGGATTTAGAAGGAACCGTGGCTCCCCTGATCAAGTCACGGCTGTACTTTTACAATCACCGTATTTCCCGAGGTGCCGCGCACTTTTAGGTTCACGCGTATCTCGCCGCTGTTGGCTACTTCTGCCGGCAACTTCACGATGATCTGCTTGAGCCAGATGAAATTTGGCACCGCACCAAAATATTCGACAGTGAGTGGGAAAGTCTGGCCGCCCGCAACTTCGGCCTGAGCTTCAATGGCTGAAGAAGTTTCACCTGGACCAAGTTCCACATTCACCGCAAACAATGTGATGCGAGTACGTTGGTCGGCGCTGAAGTTGTGAATGTTGCTGATCGAGAAAGGATCAATCGTCCACGTAACCGAATCCAGAGCGAGAGCATGTTGAGAGTCTTCGCGCGTGAGCAAAATTGGTATTTGTCCTGCAGGCGGCGTCGCACTTGATGTTCCGGTAAACGACGCGGTCTTATCGCCGTTCACGCTGGAGGTGGACGTGAATATCATCGCCAACGGATTGAATGAATATCCTGACTTCGATGGCGTAACCTTGAGGTTGTGACTCAGATTTCCCGCATAAGTAAAAACGTAGTCGCCATTGCCATCTGTCAAAGCGACCTGCGGTTCCGCTACATCGCTCACCAATATCATCGCCACCTCGGCGATTCCGTGGTCGCTTCCGTCTTTGACTGCTCCGGAAATGGTAAACGTCGTCGGCGGTGGGGAACCGCAAGTGTTAAGCGCCACTGTCAGATTGTTGAATACGTCGCTGGCGGCGATGATTTCTGGCCTGCCATCGCCAGTGAGATCAGCCGGGATAATGCGTGATGCACTTCGTTCGGCGAGCATGTTGACGGGTGGAACAAAACCGCCGGTACCATCGCCGAGAAGCACCGCGATGATTGATCTTTGAGGACTCGGAAACTGTTCCTGACGCGCAAGTACAACTGCCAGATCGGGCTTGCCGTCATTGTTGAAATCAGTCACCGTTAAGTCGGAGGGAAAGAAACCGAGATTAAACTGCAGAGGCGACCCGAAGCCGCCCAGGCCATCGCCTAATACCACAGAGGCCTTACCATTGGGTTCCGCTGAAATCATCGCGAGGTCCATCTTGCCATCGGCATTAAGATCGGCCGCGCGAATGGAACTCGAGTTGGCGGTCGTGATGTGAGTTCGCGGTGCGAATCCGCCGGCTCCGTTACCTAACAGAATACTGAAACCAAAACCGCTGGGAACAGCAAGATCCATCTTGCCATCCTTGTTGAAATCTGCGAACGCTGGTCCCAGTGGATTTACCGCAGTCGGGACAGAAACATTGGGCTGCATGGTGAAGTGTCCGGCGCCATCTGACAGACCGATCGAAATGGTGCCCTCGTTGTTGTTTCCACCGCCGCTATTCACTGTCACTAGATCTGTTTTGCCGTCTCCATTCAGATCTCCACCTGAAATCGCGCCAGGGGACGAATCGAAGCTGGTGGAGACTGTCGAACCGAAGCCACCAAGTCCGTCACCTAAAACCACATGGAACCGCGGCAGGCCACCTGGTCCGGTGTTCGAGCGATCGTACCCTGCAACATCCAATTTGGTATCACCATTGAAATCCGCAATCACAGGTCCAACAAATGCGCCCGGAACCGTGACGTTCGAAGGAGTACTAAGGTTTCCGTTTCCGTCGCCCAGCATTACAGCAAAGCCACCAGCAACCGCCACTACCACGTCTTGCTTACCATCGTTATTCAGATCCGCCCGCGCGAGGCCAAAGGCGCCGCGGCCTGATTGACCAACCGCCAATCGAAAGCCGCCGGCGCCGTCGCCGAACAGTATTCCAGCTGAACCGCTTAAAGCTGATGCGATGTCGAGATTCGAGTCGCCATCGAAGTCGGCGACGATAGTGTTTGTGCCGAATTCACTACCGAGACTGCCCAGCCCAAACGCGAACGGTGGTCCAAAGGCGCCGCTACCGTTGTTTATCAGCACTGTTGCGCCGGCTACAATGTCGAGCCTTCCATCTTTGTTCAGATCTCTCAATGCGACGGATCCTGGGCGACCAAAATCCAGCACGCCGATGTTAGTCGATGCACCTAAGCATCCAGCCCCATCACCCAGATGAATCTGAATCTGTGCGGCGAGAATATTAGCTCGCACAAGATCGAGTTTTCCGTCACCGTTAACGTCTCCTGCTGCCAACCCTCCTGAAACAGATGACACTGAACACGCAACGGTAAATTGACCGGCGCCGTTTCCGAGGCGGATTTGAGTAGCGTTACCCACAATTACCAGATCGAGTTTTCCGTCGTTATTAAAATCGGCGGCAATAATTCTATCCGCCGGCGCAAGCAAAAATGTTGGCGCACTGAAACTTCCCTGACCATTGCCCAACAGAATACTTACGCCACTCACGCCGCTGCCGAAAGCAACCGCGACGTCAAGAGTGCCGTTGTTGTTGAAGTCGCCGACGGCGATGTCGACTCCTCCAGATCCGGTGTTGAATGTACCGGCGAGTACGAACCCACCAAAGCCGTTATTGCGAAGTAGCGAGATATTGCCGGAGGCGTTGTTGACAGAGATGATGTCAGGCTTACCATCACCAGTAAAATCGGCGGCAGCAACACTCAGTGGGAATGAACCAACTGCATACGTGTTAATAATCGCGGGCTTGCCCTGACCAATCTTCTTCAGCACTGTCACAGTCGAGGCGTCGGCGTTTGCCACAGCGAGGTCTGGATGTCCATCGCCGTCGAAGTCGGCAGTCGCAACTGAACGAACGTCAGAACCGACTGGATAAACAGGCGGCTGGGTAAAACCGGGAAGGGAACAAGTTTGGGCCAATGTTGGCGCGCAGAGCGTGCTCAACATCGCTAGCAGCAATACAAACACACGTATTCGAGTCATTGGTATTTGAAATTAGATCTGGCCTCGAGACCGGGCAGTCGTCAACGGGAGAGATCGGAGGGAACTATACTTCTGGGCCAACCGATTCACAAGCTCTTTTCTCTCCGAACTATTTACGCTCAAAACGTCTTATGCCATTATCCTTCGCACCTTCACCCTTCAACCTTGCGAGGAGGTGTTCGATGCGCTCATTACTCTTCGTTTTATTTCTCTGCTTCATCATTGCTCACGACGCGCGGGCGACAACGTGGGACGAGCCCTGGCATGACGAGGTGATGCGTAATTCAGATTCCTTCGTCAAAGTGAAGATCACTGCGAACGAGGGTTCGGTAGTTAAGGCCGAACTCATTAAATTCCTCGCCGGCGCGCGAACACCAGCGCAAATTGAGTTGAAGGGTTATTGGAGCCTGACACTGACAAGTATTTCATCGGCCTCCAGTGAGTTGGGTATGCCGTTCACGCCCGGACAGATGTATTACCTCTTTATCAAGAAGTCCGCAAAGACAAACGCTTATCAAATTCCGACTCCAACATCAGGCTGGGCCAGTTTGCACGGCGCGGACGTCGCCGCCACGTATCGACATAGTTTTCACAAGGCGCTAGTGCCTGAGGAAATATACGAGAAGACTATGCAGGCTATATTCAATGGCGCCAGGGGCCAGCCCTACGACACTGATTTCATCGAGAAATTCACAAAGGAGCAGTTGTCCCAAAGCGTGGCTGCGTTAAGTCAGGAAGACTCGGCTATGACGAAAAGATTCTTTCTCCAGCACGTTGCCTTGGAAAGCTTCTTCCATCTGGGCAAGGGGGCTGATCTCGCACTGCTGATTCCTTTCACGGAGAGCGATAACTATCACGTGCAGATTTCGGCTTGCCGCGCTGTTAGCCGGATCGATTCACCCGCCTCCAGGGAACTCCTGATGAAATTTATCGAAGGTAAGAA
>Ga0105243_10002547_pt1 | contig 15222 bp, 14 predicted proteins | sample KBSM34metaG_FD_81525 | JGI IMG/M metagenome (GOLD analysis project Ga0105243, IMG submission 81525) | Miscanthus rhizosphere microbial communities from Kellogg Biological Station, Michigan, USA - KBS M3-4 metaG | ecosystem: Host-associated > Plants > Roots > Rhizosphere > Soil | place...
AAGCGCCCGGTGTCGCCGAGCTCGGCGAGGATCGTGCCCGCGGTCAGCGGGCCGATGCCGTAGTGGCGCATCAGGGCCCGGCAGCCGGCCTGGCGGCGCGCGTAGGTGCGCAGCTCGCGGTCCAGCGGCGCGAGCTGAGCGTCGTGGGCATCGATCATCGCCAGCGCGACGGTGATCTGCTCGCGCGCGGCCGCCGGCAGCGACAGGCCCGCCAGCCACGCGCGCGACTCGGCGGTCAACAGGCCGCCGCGGGCTGGGGCGCCGTGGTGATAGAGCACGGCCTGCATGCGCTGCTGCCACTCGCGGCGCTGATCGACCAGGGTGTGGCGCAGCCTGACGCGGGCGCGCAGGTCGAGCAGGTGCGCAGGCGGGATCCACGACTCGGGCAGCCGGCCGACCATCACAAGCTCGCGCAGGCGGCGCCCGTCAGCGCGGTCGCTCTTGGCCGGCTTCTTGGTCTCGCGCCGCGCGGCGGTCTCGGCCGGCTCGGCGAGATGCACGCGCGCGCCGACCGCGCCGACTCCTCGACGACGAACCGCCAGCCCGTCGTCGCCTCCAGCGTCACCTCGAGGTCCTGACCGCCGAACCGTGCTGCGAATCACCGCACCACGGCGCGGTCGGCCGGCGCGACACGGCCGCGCGAGACCTCGCCCGTCGCGGTGTCGATCCACTCGGCGGTGATCTGCGCGCGATGCTGATCAAGTCCCATTACGATCGTCATCCGGGGCCTCCTCAAGCTCCACGGTCTGAACGCCTGCGCGGACGCGCTCCGCGCTTGAGCTGAGGAGGTCCCTACCTGTGCGCCAGGACGGACCCCGGCACATGCCATCTATGTCAAGGCCGGTGTGCCGACGGGCGTGTTGCAGTGGCTCATGACGCCGCGTGTGGTGGTTGTTGGCGTGCGGTGTCCGAGCGGGGTCGGTGTTGGCGGCGGTGCTGGCTGCAGGAGCTTGAAGACTCGGCGCGCGAGGTGGCGTTTGAGGCAGCGCAGCGCTTCGCGTCGGCTCTTGCCTTCGGCTTGTTTGCGGGTGAGGTAGGCGGCGGTCTCGGGGTCGACGCGGGCCTTGGTGACTGCGATGCGGTGCAGGGCGCAGTTGATTTGGCGGTTGCCGCCGCGGTCCAGGCGGTGCCGGTCGGTGCGTCCGGAGGATGCGGGGATCGGCGCTGCGGCGGCGGTGCGCGCGAGCTTGGCGTCGGTCTGAAATCGGCTCACGCCGGCGATCTCGCCGATTAGCTTGGCCGCGGTGAGCACGCCGCAGCCGCGTTCGGCGAGCAGCCGGGGCGCGAGCCGAGCGACGAGCGTGGCGAGCTCGTGTTCGAGCTCGGTGATCGCGCGGGCGAGGTCGCGAATGCGGCGCAGCTCGTCGCGCGCGATCCGCACCCGGGCGGTCTGGTCGCAGCGTCCGAGTCGGCGCCCGACGCGGTTCTGCCAGCGGCTGGTGATCAGCGCGCGGGGCGGGACCTCGTCCTCGGGCCACAGGTCGTGCAGCTGCCAGCGCAGATCGTTGATCAGCGCGGTGCGCTGCGCGACCAGGCGCTCGCGGTGATCGACGAGCAGCCGGACGTCGAGCTCGGGCCCGGCGAGCTGCGCGACCGGAAGCGTGTCGGGGCCTTCGCGGATCGCGGCGCGGGCGATCGCGACCGCGTCGAGGAGATCGGAGTTGCCGCGCTCACGGGCCGAGTTCCGGGCGCCCGCCAACAGCTTCGGCGGCACCCGCACCACTGGTTCGCCGTGGGCGAGCAGGAAGCGTTCCAGCGCCCCGGACACGTGCCGGCAGTCCTCGATCGCCCACACCCGGTCGGCGTCGTCGAGGCCGCGTGCCCACACCAGCGCGTCTTCGAACGCGCGGTGCGTGGCCGGCAAGCTCAGGTCGGCGATTACGCGGCCGGTCGCCTCGTTGATCGCCGCGATGCGCCTCCGCCGCGAGGGTCGGCAGCGGGTGCGCGGGTGAGCGACGGTACCCGGATGGTGGCGCCACGCGATCCGCAGCGCCCCGCGTGGCGGCCGCGCAGGTCGGCCAGCAGCCGGCCCAGCGGGCGCGACGTCGGCGTGCCGTGAGCGTCGAAGACCACTCCTAGGCCGCGCGGGTCAGGGTCTTCGTCATCGAACGCAGGCGGTTGAGTGCCTCGCGCTCGATTTGACGGCTCCGCGCCGGCCCCACGCCGAGCGAGTCGCCGATCTCCTCGTGGCTCTCCGAGGCACCATGGAAGCCGTAGCGACGAATGATCACCTCTCGATGGCGCGCCGGCAGCAGCCTCAGCATCTCCCCGACCTCGTGACGGCTCTCGCGCTCGAGCAGGCTGTCCGACGGGTCGACGGCGCGGTCGTCGGCGACCAGGTCTCCGAGGGTCGTCGCGCCCGGTCCGACGGGCTCGTCCAGGGACGCGGTCACCCGAGCCGCCGAACGCAACGAACGGACGCTCGCCTCGCCCAGGTCGGCGCGAGCCGCGATCTCGGCATCCGAAGCGTGTCGCAGGCCGATCCGCGCGATCTCCGCCTCCGCGCGCCGAACGGCGGCGAGGTGGCGGGTGGCCTTCTCAGGGATCCGGATCACGGTCGCCGCCCCGATCGCGTCGAGGATCGAACGCCGGATCCACCACACCGCGTAAGTCGAGAATTTCACGCCGCGGCGGTGGTCGAAGCGCTCGACGGCTCGAACGAGACCGACGGTCCCCTCCTGCACGAGATCCGCAAACGGAACGCTGCTGCCGGCGTGCATCCCCGCGATCGTGTGCACGAGCCCCAGGTTGCTCTGGATCATCTTCTCCTTCGCCTGCAGATCGCCGCGTTCGATCCGCCTGGCAAGCGCTCCCTCTTCGCCGGCGGACAGCAGCGCGGCGTGGGACGTCACGAGCGGCTGTCCATGGCAAGTCGTGGGTCGGGCAGGAGGAGCAGGGCGGACGAGGCGTCGGGGTCGCCGGGCGCGCAGTGAAGCCGGTCCTCGATTGCCGCGCGCAGGACCACGCGGGCAAGGCGACCAGCTCGCCCGGGCGCCTTTGAGAGCTCGCGTGCGCGCTGAACCAATGAGCGCTCTGTCCGGGCAGTGGTCAGCAGGTCGATCGCGGCGACTTCGTCGGGCGTCAAGCCGGCTGCCTTGAGGGAGCGCGGCGTCACGCCGGTCTCGCCGGCGTGGTGCAGCCAAGCAACCGCGTGGAACCGGCTCGGGACGGCCGTCGCGACTCTGCGCAAATGGGCCAGCACGTCGGGGCTTCTCCGGTGCAATCGGTGGGCGAGCGCGCGAGCGCCGTGTGAACTCTCGCTGAGGCGCACGCGCTTCTCTCTCCGCGCGAGCTCGGCGAGCACCGCGCGCTCGAACGAGGGATCGACGCTCATGCGACCGCCGCGAAGGAGCGCCTCTCGGGGACGACCGCCGCCAGACCGACGAGCTCCGCCAATGCGGGCGAGGGCGTCTCGTCGCGCATCAGGAGCTCGAAGGTCAGCATCCGCGGGGGATCCAGTCTCCGCGCGATTACGCCCGCCGGCAGTGGATCGGGCGAGGTCGTCAGCGCGACGACCTCATTTCCGGCGACCGCGGCATACACCGCCGGGGCCGGTGCGCCGGCGCGCATCTCCGCGGCCACCCCGAGCTCGGAGAGCAGGCCCGCGATCGCCCGGTCGAAGACGGCACCGTCACGATGCCCCGGCGCGGCCACCTGCACGCCGTTCAGCTCCTCAGCGTCGATCGGACCGATGCCCGCGAGTGGATGTCCGGTGCCGACGAGAGCCACCCATGGCTCGAAGCCGAGGGCGAGCCCCTGGAGGTCCGGCGAGCCATGGCCCCTAGGCGCCACCATCGCGTCGAGGCGCCCTTCGCGGAGGTCTCGCCACAGCGCTCCGCCCGAAGCCTCGAGGACGGTGAGCTCCACGCCGGGCCACTGGCGGTTGAAGCGATGCAGCAGCGCGGAGGCGGGACCCCAGCGGGCCTCGCTGGAGATCCCCAGCCTTACGCTCCCGGCAACGCCATCCTCGAGATCGCGTCCGATCGCGCCGGCGGCCTCCACCGCGGCCAGCGCGACGCGCGCGCGGTCCAGGAACAGCTCTCCCGCGCGGGTTAGGTCGACGCCGCGCGTGTGGCGCTCGAACAGCCGGACGCCGAGCTCGGCTTCGAGCCGCCGGATCTGCGTCGAGAGCCCGGGCTGAGCGACCCACAGACGCTCGGCGGCGCGCGTGAAGCTTCGCTCCTCAGCGATGGCGACGAAATAGCGAAGGTGTCGGAGTTCCACGTCGAGCGCCTCAGGCCGCCATGCCCCGCGACTGCGCGGCCATCTCGGCCGCCGCCGCCTCGTCGGCATCCAGCGCCGCGACAAAGGACGCGAACGCCCAGGCGCGGCTTTCGCGCTCGGCCTCGCGAAAGACGCGCCAACGGGTCTCGACGAGGGTGGCCGCCTCGCGCCACTGCTCGAGCGCTCGGGCCCGGCTCTGCCAGGCGAGAAGTGGGCTGGTGTGGGGTGCGGCGAACACGTTGGTGCCTCCGGTCATCGCGAACTGGTCGCCAAGCTACGTCCGGCACCCCTCCCTCGCATCTCCAGGATTGACAGTCTGCGCCGCGCGTGTGACGGCGACCTGGTAGTCGCCGTCACACGGCTACCCGTCAGGGGTTGACGACCCTGATCTCATTGGTGACGCCGAAGACGCCCAGCAGCACGGCGACGTCGTCGTAGGCGGCGTCGCTCTGGAACTGGTAGCTCACCTGGCCCTTGAGGGTCACCCAGCCGTCGCTCACCTTGACGTCCACGGCGTCGGCGGGCACGAGGGTGTCCCACATCAGGATCTGGAGCGCCACCCCGCGGATGTCGGCGTCCTCGCGGCGGTCGTCGTCCATCAGCCGCACGTCGATTTGGTCGTCGACGCGGTACACGCCGTCGATCTCGCGGGCGTCGCTGACCGCGGCGCGGCGCTGGCTGAAGCTGCCGACGGTGCCGCGCATGATGGCCGCGCCGTCGTCGACGGCGATGGCGACCTGCTCCGGCTCGGGGATCCGCGGATCGAGGTCCAGCGACTCCCGGATCCCGTCCTCGATCGTGACATCGGTGGGCATCGAGCCCTCCCTTCGTTGGTTGGTTTCGCCCCGAAGGTGGGGCCGGCCCGCCGTCGCGCCGATAACGGTCGATGCCCTGATCGATGCCGGGCGCTTACCCCGCGCTGTCGCCCGGAGCAGGGTGCTCACGCCCATCCCGGCCGGCTCTTCCGTCCCGGCGGTGCTATCGCTGCGCGGCCGGTGCCGCGCAGCACACATCTCCATCGTCGTGCACTTCCCGGCGATCTCCGCGACATCCACGAGATCCGCACATCCCCGCCGACGCGACCTCCGTCCAGGCGTTCGGGGGCGACGTCGGGGCTCGTCGACCTGTCCTCGTAAACGGGCCGGGCCGAGCGCATCGCGCGTTTCCGTTCCGGGGTCTCAGAGGTCCACAACCGACTGCACGTATCAGCCGACGACGTCGCCGAACCATCACCGACGCGATCCCGCGCGATCGTCGGCGCGGACCGGGTCACCGTGACCGTCGACGGCAACGTCGTGACCCGCTCAGGGACGGTGCGCTCGCTTCGCGACACGACATCGCGCCCGCGGCGGCAGCCATAGCCGCAGGCGTCGCGTCCTCGTCGTTGAGGCGGCCATCGGGCGGTGTGCGCCCTGGTTCGGTCTCGTGACCATCGCTCTAACCGGGGCTTATGTGCAACCCGGTGCATCGTTCTCGCGGGATCGCCTGAGAGAGCCAAGTTCGGCTATCGCGACGGCCATCCAGTAAGGAGCCCACCATGCCTGACACCACCCGTGTCCTCTCCCGGTCCAGCTTCGAGCACGTGATCGACGTGCCGGCCGATCGGGTGAACATCGCCGACTGGCTGTTCCACCTTGGCAACGAAGACTACGAGCGCTGTTGCCCGCCGGACCACATAGCGTGCGGCTACACGCACACCGACGACGGGCAGCCGATGTCGATCAACGTCGAGACCATCGGCGCCTCCCTCGTGATCCAGCAGTACGTCGCCGAGGTCTACGAGGCCAGGTACTGCAAGATGGTGTCGACCTCCGATGTCTTTCCGTTCAGCGGCGGCCGCACGCAGACCCGGGTCGTCTGGGAGCTACGCGTGGAACCGATCAACGAGTCCAGCAGCCGCTACAGCAACACCGTCACGGCATACGCGACCGACGGGTTCATGGAGTTCATCGCCGCGCACGGCCAGAGCTTCGAGGAAGCCGCCGCAGCGCGCCAAGCGGCGTCGTCTGACCACAACCGGCGCGAGACCCCGCTGTTCGCGGAGAGCATTGCTCGCAGCGCCACGGCCGAGCGGACCGTCACCGCCTGATCGCATCATCAGGGTTCCACGCCGATCGCCGATGGCGCGGCGTGGAACGCCGGTTCCTTCAGGGGCCGCTGCACGCGCTCGAGCACGACGCCTGTCGCTGAAGCCGAATGGCGTTTCGGCGATCTCCGTCGCTCGTACCCTGACCGTGGACCCGCTGCGGGCGGATGGCCCGGATGCTCAGCCGGCTGCTTGGGTCTCGACGGACTCGGTCAGCTGTGTGAGCGCGTGTCTGAGGGCGAGCACCTCGTCGTCGTCGAGACCGAGCGCGCAGGAGAGCTTCGTCGGGATGTCGAGGCTGCGGGCCTCGAGCGCTCGTCCGTCAGGGGTCAGCGCAATGTCGACGGAGCGCTCGTCGTCGCTCCGGCGACGCCGTTCGATCAGCCCGGCGGTCTCGAGGCGCTTGAGCAGTGGAGACAGAGTTCCGTAATCGAGCCCGAGCGCATCGCCGATTTCCCCGACGGCCAGCGTCCGGCGCTGCCACAACAGCCGCATCACCAGGTACTGCGGATAGGTGAGGCCGAGATCGGCCAGGAGCCCCCGATACAAGCCGGTCACGGCGCGAGACGCCCGGTAGAGCGCCAGACAGATGTAGTCCTCGATCGGGATTTGATCGTTGGCGGTCAGAACCGGCAACATAGCATGCCCGCAATTACATTTGACGCGATCTAATCGTGTGCTATGTTTCGCCGGTGCGCGGCGACGCGCCCTCGCCGACGATGCAACACGACGACCGGCTCCCATCACCAGTTCGCGGACCCCAGCTCGATGCTCGGCGACGCGGTGCAATGCCTCGCAGTCCGGCACACTACGGACGAGGTACCGGACAACGAGATCTCCTCATGGCTCGCGGTCGATCGGCCATCGGCGAGGTGACATTGCGCGGGCGGGACTACGAGCGCGCGGCGCTCGACCGACTGCTTGACGCGGCGCGTTCGGGGAATAGCGGGACCCTCGTGATTCGCGGGGAGGCGGGGGTTGGGAAGACGGCGCTGCTCGAGTACGCGACTGGCGCAGCCTGCGACATGGTGGTCGTGCGTGCGATGGGGGTGGAGTCGGAGATGGAGCTCGCGTTCGCGGCGCTTCATCAGTTGTGTGCGCCACTCCTCGATCGGCTTGACGCTCTGCCTGCCCCGCAGCGCCACGCCCTTGAGGTCACCTTCGGATTGAGCGAGGGCCCGGTGCCGGACCGGTTCTTCGTCGGTCTGGCGGTGCTCGGCCTCGTGTCCGAGGCGGCGGAGGAGCGACCGCTCTTATGCGTGATCGACGACGCGCAGTGGCTGGACCGCGCTTCCGCTCAGACGTTGGCATTTGTGGCGCGCAGACTACTCGCGGATCCCGTGGCGATGCTGTTTGCGGCCCGGGACGTGGCCAAGGAATTCGCGGGCCTGCCCGACCATACGGTGGAGGGACTTCGGGATGCAGATGCGCGCGAGCTGTTGGCCTCAGCCATTCGGGGAAGACTGGATGAGCGTGTCGCCAACGCGGTTATAGGCGAGTCGCGGGGTAACCCGTTGGCGTTGTTGGAGCTGCCGCATGGGCTGTCGCCGGGGGACCTGGCGGGCGGCTACGGGTTGCCGCGAGCGCTTTCGGTTCAAGGCAAGACGCAGGAGAACTTCCGAGCGCGGCTGGACGCACTCCCAGACGACACGCGGACGCTCTTGCTGGCCGGGGCAGCGGAGCCGACCGGCGATCCGGCGCTGTTGTGGCGTGCGGGCGAACGACTTGGTTTCACTGGCGCTGCGCTTGAGCCGGCGCGATCGGCCGGGCTGATCGAGGTCCACAACAGCGTCCGCTTCCGCCATCCCCTCGTGCGCTCGGCCGTGTATCAGGCCGCGCCGCCGGACGAGCGTCGCTGGGTTCACCGAGCGTTGGCCGAGGCGACCGACGCGCGGATCGATCCTGATCGACGCGCCTGGCACCTCGCGGAGGCGGCGACTGGCCGCGACGAGCAGGTCGCCGCCGAGCTCGAGTGCGCAGCGGGCCGGGCCCAGGCGCGGGGCGGGTTGGCCGCCGCGGCCGCGTTCCGGGAACGCGCCGCCGCATTGACACCGGAGCCCCGCCGCCAGGCGACGCGTGCGCTGGCGGCGGGGCAGACAAAGTACGAGGCCGGCGCCCTCGACGACGCACTCGCGCTTCTGGATATCGCCGACGCGGGCGACCTCGGCGACCTCGAACGCGCCCGTGTTCATCTGCTCCGCGCGCGGATCGCTTTCGCATCGAGGCGCGGTGGCGACACGCCCGCGCTGCTGCTGCAGGCCGCTCGCGCGCTCGAAGCGCTCGACGCCGATCTCGCCCGTGCGACCTACCTCGAAGCGCTCGAAGCGGCTCGGTTCGCCGGCCGGTTCGCGCGCCGCACGGACACGGTCGAGGTGAGCCGAGCAGCGTTGGACGGCCCCGTCCCGAGCGGACCGCCGCGGCCAAGTGATCTTCTCCTTCGGGGGATGGCGACGCTGGCCGTCGATGGGCTGGCGGCCGCCGCGCCGATGCTCAGGGCGGCGCTGAGCGTCTTTCGCGAGGAGGTCGTCCTGGCACCGCACGAGTCGCACTGGCTGTCGCTCGCCGTCCGCGCCGCGTCCGACCTGTGGGACGAGGAGAGCTGGAGGCTGCTCGCCACCCGAGAACTCCAGCGCGCCCGCGATGCCGGTGCCCTGACGTCCACGCCGGCGTTGCTCAGCACGCTCAGCTTCATCCACGTCGTCTGCGGCGAGTTGTCCGCTGCAGAGGAACTGCTCGATGAGATCCGGGCGACGGCCACGGCAATCGGCAGCCCCGCCTACCGCTACATCGAGATCATGCTCGCCGCCCTACGCGGTCGCGAGCCAGAGCTGTCGGCCTTGGCCGAGGATTTCACCCGGGACGCAATCGCGCGAGAGGAGGGCTTCGCGCAGGCGTTCGCCGGGCACGCGACCGCGGTCCTTTACAACGGTCTCGGCCGCTACGAGGAGGCCTCCGCCGCCGTGCGCGATGCCATCGAACTCGCACCGTATTCCGAGCTGGGCTCTCAGCGGGCAATCCCCGAGCTCGTTGAGGCCGCCACTCGAGCCGGAGAGCACCAGATCGCAGAACGCGCACTCCAGCAGCTCACCCTCACCACGAAGCACAGCGGCACCGATTGGGCGCTCGGGATCGAGGCCCGGTCGCGCGCGCTGCTCAGCGACGGCCAAGACGCCGAGCGCCTCTACCAAGAAGCGCTCCATCGGTTGCGCCGCACCCGCGTTCGCGTACAAGTCGCGCGGACCCACCTGCTCTACGGCGAGTGGCTGCGGCGTGAGAGACGCCGCATCGAGGCGCGCGACCACCTCCGCATCGCGCTCGAAATGTTCACAAGCATGGGCACCGACGCGTTCGCTGCGCGCGCCGAGCGCGAGCTGCTCGCCACCGGCGAGCGCGTCCGCAAACGCCGCATCGAAATTCGCGACGATTTGACGACGCAGGAACTCCAGGTGGCGCGCCTCGCCCGCGACGGCCTCTCGAACGCGCAGATCGGCGAGCGACTGTTCATCAGCCAGCACACGGTCGCCTACCACCTGCGGAAGGTGTTCAGCAAGCTCGACATCACCTCGCGCAACCAACTCGGGCGCGTCCTGGCCGACAGCACCCGATGACGTGTTGACCGACAGGTCGTCACCCCACTAGATCACAGTTCGCCCAAACTGTTACTCGGCGCGCTTGCTGTTCATCAGCCGGCCAACGGCGCTGCCGAGATCGTGCCTCTCCCAACCATCGAGCGTCCCGCCCCGGGCCGACGCACCCTGTCGACGTCCCGCGACGGGGCGTACGACCCGGGAACCATCACTGGCAGCCAGGGTCTACTTAATCGGTGACCGTTCGGCGACTGGGGATCAAATGCGCCTGTATTAGAGCCGGTTATAGCGCTACTACCATCGCCTTCTTGCGGCGGCGTCAGTGCCGCCGAGACTGGTTAAGGACCCATCCGCCGGCCGGTCGCCACGGGGAGGAATCAACGCAGTGAAGAAGCCCGCGAAAACCTCAGCATGTTGGCAGCGGCAGACAACGAAGATCTCCAACCCAGAACAGGCGCGACAGTCCAAGGCGACGTCCCGGCGTGCTGACCCCACGTACGCATCCGTGCTGGTCCCCGCGATCATGGCCATCGCCATATCGTTCGCGGTGTCGCTGGTCGAGACGCTTGTCAGGCTCGGATTCACACCTGGGCTGGTGCTGGCATGGCTCACTACTTTCGCCGTCGCCGTGATCGTCGCGGTGCCCACAGCCGTACTGGTCGCCCCTCACGTGCAGCGCCTCGTCAGCCGGATCACCGGGCAGAGTCCGGCGGCTCAGGTACTCGAGTCGACGGAGGGCGCGGGGTGCCCGTCCGACGACCCCCGGCCGAAAGCGGCTGACGCAGGGTCCCGCACGCCCGTCTGAAGCGACCTGATACCTCAAGGGCGGCGGCGTCGACCAGCTTGACCACCTACGTCTCCCAGGCCGCCAGGATCGTTGCGCCGCCGATATGCGCCGGTCGATGACAGGAGACGCGTCGACGTCTTTGCGGCAGCAGGACTGCGCCGCAGGGTGCGCGAGCGTTACGGCGCCTCCGACCTCATGCACAGCCGCGGTGGATCGTTCGCTCTCGGCGATCCCGTTCCAACGCCTCCAAGGAGTCCACCTTGATCACCACCCATTCGGATTTCAGTCCACCGCCGACCAAGTCATCGCCGGCATCAACCTCAGCGGCAAACGCACGATCGTGACCGCCGCGTCCTCGGGTATCGGCGTCGAGACGGCCCGCGTTCTCGCGTCTGCCGGCGCCGACGTGACCCTCGCGGTGCCCAGGCTTGAGGCTGGCGGCAACGTGGTCGCCGACATCACCGCTCGACCGATAACGACGGCGTACACGTCGCAGCGCTCGATCTCACCGATCTGAGCTCCCACGACAAGTTCGTGGCGGAGTGGGAGGGGCCGCCGCACATCCTGATCAACAACGCCGGGGTGATGAGGTCGCCGCGAGCGGACACCCCGCACGGGTGGGAGCTGCAGTTCGCACCCAACCACCTCGGCCACTTCGCGCTTGCGACAGGACCCCACGACGCGCTTGTAGACACCCACGGCGCACGCATCGTCGCGGTCTCATCCAGCTGAGCACCGGCCTAGCCCGCTACGCCATCGACAAAGACAACGCCGAGCGTCTGTGGGAGGCCTCGAGCGAACTCATCGCCAACGCCCGGTGCTGACGGTCAGTCCCGCAAGTGTCGTCATCCGGATGTTCTTGGAGTTTGCGCTTGGCTCGCGCCATCGGTCATCCGGCGACCTGGGTGTTGACGCTTGTGATCTACCACGCCGAGCCCTATCTCGCCGGCCAGGCACCGGGATCGATGCGCCGCCGATATAGCGCGGGGCGATAGCGACAGAAGCGTCGACGTCTTTGCGGCAGCGTGCGCATGACCCACGGTTCAACAGCGGCAATTCGCCGTCTCAATCGCGGGAAGCGTCCACGATCCGCTCCACACACGCTCCGACGTAAGGATTACCGATTATGCCTCAGTCAACCGCCGCCGGTCTGGAGCAGTTCAATCCGGCGACGTTCACGGTCGTCGAACCTCGGACGTTCGAGGATCTCAAGGTCGGCGACGTCTTCCGGGCGCCCAGCCGGACCCTCACCGACGCCCACGCCACGGCCTTCCAAGCGGTCTCCGCCGACAATCACCCGATTCACTACAACGTCGAATACGCGCGCAGCCGTGGGCACACCGCGCCGGTCGTTCACGGCCTGCAGGTGCTGGCATTCACCGCGCCCGGCGCGACCCTGTTCCCGCAGTACATCGGCGACGTCTTCATCGCCTTCACCAGCGTCTCGTGCAGATTCCTCGCCGAGATCCACGCCGGGGACACGCTCTACCCGCAACTGGAGATCGTCGACCTGACCGCGCACGGCGACGCCGGTCAGGTGACGACCCGGGCAACGATCCACAACCAGAACGGCCAGTTGGTCCTCGAGGGCGAGCACACCTACCTGCTGAAGACGGCGCAGCACACGCCGGAGGCCCGATCATGAGCTTCACCCGCGCCGATGACCTCCTCGGCGCCTGGCGTCTTGCGAGCGCCGTCGAGGTCTTCGACGATGGTGAGCGCCGCGACGAGTTCGGCCCCAACCCCGAAGGCTATCTCTGCTACCACCCCGCCGGCATCGTGTCGGCGACGCTCGGGGCCTCAGCGCGGCCACCGGTCTCGGCCGGCGACCCGCAAAGCGCCACCGGCGAGGACTACGAACGAATCGCCAGGCACTTCATCGCCTACGCCGGGCCGTTCAGTGTCGATGTCGGCAACGGGACCGTCACCCATCACGTCGACGTCTCGCTGTTCCCGAACTGGCAGGGCCACGACCAAATCCGACGTGTCACCGTCGAGGGCGAACGGTTGAGCATCATTGCTTCCGACCGAACGTCGGCGGACGGCCGGACCTTTCACAGCGAACTGATCTGGCTCAGGGTCTAAGGGCCTCTCGACCTTTCGCTAATGGTGTGACAGTGAAGCCCCGAGCACGACTCCAACACGAAATAGGACACACCGTGAGCATTGCGAACACCCGCGACAACCCCACACGAGATGACGAACCGACGATGACCCAAGCCACCACCCCGACCCTGGAACTGAACAACGGCGTCACGATCCCCGCGCTGGGCCTCGGCGTCTTCCAGACGCCGCCCGACGAGACCCGGGAGGCCGTCCGCGCCGCACTCGGCGCCGGGTACCGACACATCGACACCGCCGCCGCCTACGGCAACGAGCGCCAGGTCGGCGAGGCGGTCCACTGCTCCGGGCAGGACCGCTCAGAGATCGTCCTGGAGACCAAGATCTGGATCAGCGACTACGGATACGACGAGACACTGCACGGCTTCGAGAAGAGCGCCCGCAAGCTCGGCGTCGAGCAGATCGACCTGCTGATCCTGCACCAGCCGCTGCCGTCGGCCTTTGACCGGACCCTGGAGGCCTACCGCGCCCTGGAGACGCTGCTCGCGGACGGCAAGGTCCGTGCGATCGGCGTCAGCAACTTCACGGTCGAGCACCTCACCACGCTCCTCGAGCACGCCACGATCGCGCCCGGGGTCAACCAGATCGAGCTTCACCCCTACTTTCAGCAGCGAGACGTGCAGCACTTCCACGCCGAGCACGACATCCTCACCCAAGCGTGGTCACCGATCGGCGGCATCACCTTCTACCGCGAGGGCAGCCACCACAGCACGCTCGACGACCCGGTCATCGCAGACATCGCCAAGGCCCACGGCAAGACCCCGGCCCAAGCGATGCTGCGTTGGGGTCTGCAGCACGGCCGCTCGGTCATTCCGAAGTCCACCAAGCCCAGCCGCATCGCAGAGAACATCGACGTCTTCGACTTCGAGCTATCCACCGACGAGATGGCAACGATCGACGGCCTGGACACCGGCCGTCGCGGCGGTCCCGAGCCCGACGCGGTCACGCTGGAGGCCTTCGCCTTCGAAATCCCAGAGGCCTGAGAACCGCCGCCCAGAAGTCAGCTGAGTGCTCCAGAAGGAACGCGGCCGGTCACTTAAGGGTGGCTTCGGGTTTGACCCGCTGCTGGCCTACCTCGACGAGACGCGCGAGGCGCTGGCCGGCGTGCTGCGCCCGGGCACCGCCGGCGCCAACACCGCCTCAGACCATCTGCGGGTGCTCGATCTGGCGCTCGAGCAGCTCGGGCAGGCCGACGCGGCCGGACCGATCGTCGTGCGCACCGACAGCGCCGGCGCCACCCACCAGTTCACCGACGAGCTGCGCGAGGCCCACATCAACTTCGTGATGGGCTATGACCTCACCGCGCCGGTCCGCGAGGCGATCCTCACGCTGCCCGAATCGGCGTGGACACCGGCCATCCGCCAGGACGGCGCGCCACGCGAGGGGGCGTGGGTGGCCGAGATCACCGACGCGTGGATCTGGGCGGCTGGCCCCAAGGGTCGCGGCTGATCGTGCGTCGCGAACGCCCGCGCCCCGGCGCCCAGCTGAGCTTCACAGACCACGACGGGCATGCTTCCTGGTCACGCTGACCGACCTCGACGGCGACGCCGTCGAACTTGAGCGCCGGCACCGCGCCCGCGCCAGCACCGAGGACCGCATCCGCGCCGCCAAGCAGACCGGCCCGGCCAACCTCCCATTTCGCGACCTTGACCACAACGCCGTGTGGCTCGAGATCGCGCTGATCGCCCAAGACCTCATCGCCTGGACCCAACGGCTCGCGTTCGCCGGCGAACTCGCCGTCTGCGAGCCCAAGACGCTGCGCTACTGGCGGCTGCACACCGCCGCGCGCCTCGCCTTCCATGGTCGCGTCCCTGAGCTGCTGTAACTTCGCCGCGGCTCAGGTCCCTCGTGGTGGTCAGTTTAGGCGGCGGACCCTCCTCAGGAGTGCTTTCGTCCTTGTCCTCGTATCTCATTCGCTTGAGGCTCTGGCGCTCGAGCTGGGTGAACCTGATGCCGTTGGTGGCGTGCGTGATGTAGAGGTCGAGGACCGCCCAGACGAGCGTGAGGCAACTGGTCTCGCCGGGGAAGCGGCCGATCACCTTCGTGCGGCGTTTGACCTCGCCGAGCGATCGCTGGAGCAGGTTCGTGCTCCGCCATCGTCGGCGGTGGCGGGTGGGGTAGCGCAGGTGCACGACGAGCGCGTCGATGTCGTCGCCGAGACATCTCGCCGCGGCGGTGTACCCGGCGCGATCGAGCTCGCCGACCAAGGCCATGAGCCGTTGCCGTCCGTCGCGCTCGTTGATGGCCTCGTCGAGCGCCTGCCAGTAGGCCTTGCGGACGCGCTCGAGCTCGCGTTCGGGGACCTTGGCCAACAGGTTGCGCACGCGGTGCACGGCGCAGTGCTGACGGTCCGAGGCCGGCCAGCACTGCTCGATGGCCTTGATCAGTCCGGGGGCGCCGTCGGCGACGATCAGCAT